>OFHB01000607.1_pt1 | contig 22916 bp, 14 predicted proteins | sample 1521881 | NCBI WGS metagenome assembly OFHB01 (sample SAMEA3504090, study PRJEB24116) | mouse gut metagenome | biome: mouse gut; feature: mouse-associated habitat; material: faeces | place: Denmark | collected 2011
TCCCAGCGGGCTGCGACGACTAACGACAACGACGCAGATGGAAATTTAGACAAGTGAAATGTGTGGTTAATTGGTGGGGGTTATACTGGTATAAGGCGAGAAGGGTTATCTTTGTGAGCAAGCTTAATTTGAGAAAAGTGTTAGGTGTATCGGCCATGGCTGCAGGACTTGCTTTTGCAGTTTCCTTAATTATCGCAGGCAAGAAGAAGGCGGACAGCCAGTATGAAAACGAACCGTCGCAGAAAAATCCCCTGGAAGGAAAGAAGGTTCTTTTCGTGGAAAATCGGTGGGAGCCTGAAAATGCGGATGGGGAAAAAGGACATTTGGAGGCTGTAGGGGAGTCAGAGCATATTCCAGGATTTTACGAGAGATACGTGAAGAGAGGACTGGATATAGCAGTTTCATTCGGCGGATTAGTCATCTTAAGCCCATTGTTTGGAATTATCGCACTTGCTATAAAGATCGATGATCCGGGTCCGGTTTTGTTCACACAGAAAAGAGTAGGGCAGAACAAAAAATATTTCAAGTTACATAAATTCAGGACAATGAAAGTGTCTACACCACACAATGTCCCAACCCATATGCTTGAGGATCCTGATCAATATATTACAAGGGTCGGCAAATTTCTTCGCGCGCACAGCCTGGATGAACTGCCTCAGATTTGGGATATCTTTATAGGAAATATGTCTGTGATCGGTCCCAGGCCAGGTCTGTGGAATCAGGATGTGCTTATTGCGGAACGGGACAAATATGGTGCAAATGATGTCAAACCAGGGCTTACAGGTCTGGCTCAGATTAATGGCAGAGATGAGTTGAAAATTACTGATAAAGCCAGGATGGATGGAGAATATGTTCAGCATATGGGAGCTTTGATGGATGTCAAATGTTTCTTTGGTTCCGTAGGCGTGTTTGGAGGAGATCCTTCGGTTGTTGAAGGTGGTACTGGACAGATGGCTAAAGCAGGACGTCACTACGCTGAAAATAAATCAAATGAGGAATTGATTGGACATATCGGCTTTGGTGAAGTGGTAGAGATAGATTCCGAAAACAGGAGAAAAATACTTATAACAGGTGCTGGATCATATGTAGGGGAATCGTTTTATACATATGCTGCAGAGCACTATCCAACACTGGATATTGATGTCTTGGACATGATGGATGGGGTGTGGAGAAAAAAAGATTTCTCTTCATATGATACTATCTACCATGTGGCTGGTATTGCACACACAGATACAGGCAAAGTAGATGAGTCTACGAAGCGGAAATATTATGCGGTAAACACGGATCTTGCTGTTGAAGTTTGTGAAAAAGCCAAGGCAGACGGTGTAAAAAGATTTATATTTATGTCCTCTATGATAATTTATGGGGATTCTGCGCCTTATAGTAGAAAAAGATACATTGACAGTAATACTGTTCCGCGTCCGGCAAACTTCTATGGCGACAGCAAACTTCAGGCGGATGTTGCCGTAAGAGCGTTGGCAGATGAGAATTTTAAAGTCATTGTCCTCAGACCACCAATGATCTATGGCAGAAACAGCAAAGGAAATTATCCCACCCTGTCCCAATTGGCAAAGAAGCTTCCAGTGTTTCCGGATGTGGAGAATGAGCGTTCTATGCTTTATATTGATAATTTGTGTGAATTTTTATGCCAGGTAATGCTGGTAAAAGATTACAAGTCGCCTGCAATTGTCTTGATTCCACAGAATAAAGAATGGACAAGGACTTCTGAACTGGTGGACATGATTGCAGAAAACGCAGGCAGGAAAATCAAGATTATGAGGAGTATGCAGCCAGCAGTTTTGCTGGGATGTAAAGTACCGGGAAAGATAGGGGAATTGGCGAACAAAGCATTTGGAAATAACTGCTATACATCCTCAGTGTCTGTATACAAAGGTTTGGATTATCAGATTGTGTCTCTGAAAGACAGTGTTAATAAGACGGAGAAAACTTTCTCTTCGCAAAAAACTTTAAGCAGAGCATGTATTGTGAATGGTTTTGAGACATATGAACATAGAGTTGAGCTGCTGCAGCAATATCTTGAAAGTCTTGGTGTTGAAGTTACCGTTTATACATCGGACTTTGGACATTTTGAGAAATGCCTGAGGAGGGATAAGAAAGAAGGATTTAGATATGTTCATGCCATACCGTATACTAAAAATTTATCTTTAGGTAGACTGAACTCCCATAGAAAGTTGGCAAAAGATATCTTTGCAGAAGTTGAAAAACATTATTTTGACCTGCTATGGGTTCTAATCCCGCCGAATAGCTTTACAAAAGAAGCTGCGATGTACAAGAAGAAACATAAAAACGTGAAATTGATTTTTGACTTAATTGACTTATGGCCCGAAACAATACCCATTGCGAAATTTAAGACATTACCTCCATTCACGTATTGGAAAAACCTTCGTGATAAATATCTGGCTGCAGCTGATGAGATTGTGACGGAGTGCAAATTATACCAGCAGGAGCTTCCCAGAGAGATACAAAATAATCTTCATACAGTATACCTGGCGAGAAAGGTGAAAGAATTTTCTTCACATTTAAATTTACCTGAGAATGAGATCTCACTGTGTTATTTGGGTTCGATCAATAATATTATAGATATTTCCGCAATAACAGATTTGATTTATGATATTAAAAAATACAAGGCTGTAGAAATTCATATTATTGGTGATGGTGAGAGGCGGGATGAACTGGTTTCTTGTTGTGAGGAAGCAGGAGCAAAAGTGGTATATCATGGAAAAGTTTATGATCCAATAGAAAAACAAAAAATATTTGATACTTGCCATTATGGGTTAAACTTTATGAAAGATTCTGTTTTGGTTGGCTTGACTATGAAAAGTATGGATTATTTTGAAGCAGGTCTTCCGATTCTCAACAATATTCATGGTGATACCTGGGACATTGTTGAATGCAATAAAATTGGGATCAACATAAATGGAACAGTGCAGCAAGCAAGGGATATTGTAAACTATGATGATACCATGAGAAAAAGAGTTAGATGTTTTTTCGAGAAGTCATTGGGAATAGAAACTTTTATCAAAAATATGAATGAGATATTAATGGTGAAAAAATGAGAAAATCTAACTATGGCGTATATGAATTGGCACAGAATATTTTTTATGTGGTGAAATCTAAGATATTGTTTCCTGGTTCCAGAATGATTCGTTTTCCAGTTGTTGTCAGAGGAAAAAAATATATTGATTTCGGATCGAATTTAACAGCAGGAAGAAATTGTAGAATTGAAGTCAATGGCAGGCATTCTGGAAAAAGACTTATGTTTGGCAATGGCGTAAATTTGGGTGATTATACAAGTATAAGGTGTGCTGATCGTATAACAATTGGAAATAATGTGCTTATGGGTTCTAGAGTGCTGATTATTGACAATACTCATGGGAAATACAGAGGAAAAAATCAAAGCAGTCCGGCAGAGGCACCTAATGAACGGCGATTATCTACGGGGCAGATTACTATCGGAGATAATGTGTGGATTGGAGAGGGCGCAGTAATTCAAAAGAATGTTGAAATTGGAGAAGGTACAATTATTTGTGCCAATGCAGTTGTAACCAAGAGTATACCTGCCCGCTGTATTGCAGGAGGCGTACCGGCCAATGTTCTGAAAAAATGGAATGAGGAAGTTCAACAATGGGAAAACATATGAGAACATTGGTGATAAGTGGCATAAATCTATTTGAAGGCGGCGCTCTGTCCATTTACCACGATTGTCTATATGAAATATTGAGGAAGAAGATCAACGAGAGATTTAACATTATTGCATTTGTTCATAAGAAGGAATTGTTTAAACAATATGGGAGGCTTATAAAGATTATTGAGCTGCCCAAGTCCAGAGAAAGTTATATAAACAGATTGTGGTATGAATATTTTTATTTTTATAGATTTTCTCTTAGGACTGACGTGGATATATGGATCTCATTACATGATATAACGCCACGAGTAAAGACAAGAAAATTATATACATATTGTCATAATCCAAGCCCTTTTATGAAAAGGGATCTCTCAAAAATAAAGTACAGTCCAACAAATGTTGCATTTTCTTTTCTTTATAAATACTTATATCGCATCAATATTAAAGCGAATACTGCAGTAATTGTGCAGCAAGACTGGATGAGAAAAAAATTCAATGAGATGTACCCAGTGAAGGAGATTATTGTCGCCCATCCCGCAGTCAGCTTGAAGTTTGCTAGAGAGAATTCTGCTAGAGAGAATACTGACAGGAGAATGGCAGGAAAGAAAGTCTTTATCTATGCCTCATATCCACGTTTCTTTAAGAATTTTGAGGTGATATGTGAGGCGGTAAAACTTCTGGACAGAGATGATTTTGAAGTGTGGTTTACTCTTGATGGCAAAGAGAATTCTTATGCGGAAGATCTATATAAACGATATGGGAAATTGAATCAGATTAAATGGCTTGGCATACTTTCGCGAGAAGAAATATTTAAAAAATATACAGAATCTGACTGTATGATTTTCTCCTCTTTGCTTGAGACATGGGGGCTTCCTATCAGTGAATATAAGATGCTGAATAAACCAATTTTCTTGTCAGATCTGCCATATGCACATGAAACATTAGGAGATTATTCTAAAAGTAGATTTTTCGATCCATATCATGCAGGAGACCTGGCAGATGGAATGAAAAGATTTTTGGACGGAAAGGAGTGTATGCATGCACATTCATCAGTGCATATTGATTCGCCATATGTCTGTGGATGGGAGGAATTGTTGCAATTGATTGTATCGAGGTGAATTATGCTGGCCAATAAAAAGATAGCTGCGGTTGTAGTTTGGTATAATCCAAGTAATGAAGTAATTGAAAATATAGCAACATATGGGAAATGTGTTGATTATATCGTATGTGTTGACAATTCAAATGTAGAGAACAGTTACCTAATCCAGGATGAGAGAATAATATATGTTCCATTATATAAAAATACAGGAATAGCGCATGCGTTAAATGTAGGATGTAATAAAGCGATAATAGAGGGGGCGGATATTTTGATCACTTTTGACCAGGATACGGTGTGTGAGAAAAAAACGATATATAACCTGGTTAAAAGACTTGTTGAGGAAGAGGGAAATGTTATTGTTGCTCCTAATATAAAATACATTTACCGGGAAAAGGATAAGAGAGTTTATACAAACGAAAAGGCGTTGACAGAGATAGAAGAATATCCATATTGGGTAATAACATCTGGCAGTGCTATAAAGCGAGAGACTTATGTAAATGTCAGTGGGTTTGATGAGAAGCTGTTTATAAGCCAGGTTGATCAAGACTTTTGTCTGAGAATATACGACAGTGGCGGTAAAATTATACGATTGGCTGATACGTATATTTTACAGGAACTTGGACGCACATCATTAAAAAAGTTCATTGGACTTACCGCACATGTGCCCAATTTAAGTAAGGAAAGATATTTTTATATTTTCAGAAATGAAAGATATTTAAGAAGAAAATGGGGGCGGAAATATAGGTTCTATAAAGTTCCGCTTTATAAATATTTTATTTCTATCTGTTTTTTTGAAACAGGGAAATTGGAGAAACTTTTGAAATGTATGGAAGGATTCAGGAGTGACAGTTTATAGCAGAGAAGGGATAGAACATGAAGGGGATATCAAAGAGTAGAAAAGCGTATACCTGGGCACTTGCTCTACTGCCAATGCTGTCTCTTTATGGAATACAATCCATTGGTATCGATATTGGAACAATTTTGGTTCTTTTATGTTTAGGCACATACATGGCGTGCAATGGAAAGCTGATCGTAAGAGCTGACTTCAAATGTTGGTACTTTTATGTAATGTACATTTTGATCAGCCTTTTTTTCCCGGTAATAGAAGGAGGCACGGGTGGATTAACACGGAGCGCATTGATTGCGCGTGCGGTAAAAAATATCATTTATATCTTTATTTTGATTGTCAGTACCTCGGGGAATGTTGTTGAGTATAATTATTACAAGAAAGTATATCTGTTTTTGGCAAAGCTCTCTTCATATTATATTATTTTACAGGCGGTATTTTACTATGGTTTAAATTGGATAATTCCAGGATACATAAATAAGTTTTTGATGGTTCAAGAATATGGGGACAGGCTGTCCCAGAAGAATTTTCTCATGTACCGCCCCACATCATTGTTTTATGAGCCATCACATTATTTTGAATTCGTGGTAATAGCATTAATAATTTATCTATTTGAGAACAGAGCCATCTCTCGAAAAAATTTAATTGATGCGGTCATAATAACAGCCGGGATATTGGCTTCGACGTCTGGAATGGGAATTATAACAATTGTCATAATTTGGGCATTGTGGATATTTCACAGATTGATAAGATCATATGCTAAAACAATGGAATCCCGAGCGTTATTTATCATATTTATTTTCCTTATATCAGGAATATTTTTTTTACAGACGGGATATGCACATAGTATCCTGAATAGATTGTTCACTTCGGATGTTAATACATATTCTGCGACAGATGCACGGACAGGAGTATATAGAGAGATTCTAAACGAAGAGATTTTTGACCTGGTATTGGGAAATGGTTATGGAAATGTTGAGAGTAATTTTTATTACCCTAGCTGGGCATTTAACTTGTGGTGTTTAGGACTGATAGGCACAACCATTATTTTATGCATATATATTAAATATTTTATAAGCTGTACTCGTATTGATACGAAGATAATTCTTTTCGTTAATGCCTTTTTATGTATAGGTACAACCTTATTTATGGGGAAAAACATGTTGCTATATTTTACCTTTATAATGCTGCAAGCTGCTGAGGAGAAAAAATGCAGAATCAATCGATAGTTATTTTGGCTGACTCTTTTTATCCAAATACTACAATGAGCGGGAATATCGCTGGTAAGATTGCGGATGAATTGGTTGATAAAGGACATGATGTCAGAATAGTAGCCTATAAATATGATAAATGCAATTTTAGAGAGATTAAAAACATAGAAGTCAGGTATATATTTAATTGGTCGTTTTATTATGAAAAAATTTTAGCTGACAAACTTCGGATCAATAATTCTCTTTACAATAAATCTCTCTATTTTGCCAAGAAAGTCTTTTCTAATGTTTTAAGAAACTGTAGTTCAATGGGAATTAATAAAAAGACAGTGGATGAGATAGTTCAAGTGTTAAAGGAAATGAATGCTTCTAAAACCATAGACATTGTTTTGTCTATTGCGGCGCCATTTGAATTTCAGGCGGCCAATTACGAATATAAGAAATTAAATCCTGATATAAAAAGTATTTTGTATCAGGTAGACTTTTGGACAACTCTGCAGGATAGAGGGCTGCCTGGTATATTTCAGGATAGAAGAAAAAAGAACAGGGAATCATTGCTGAGTGATATGTGCAGAATTTCACAGGTATTGATGATACCTCCTGTCAAAAGAGCAGAAGGAACTGAAAAAATACAAAGTGCTCAGCTGCCATTAATTAAAGAAAATTATCATGCTTTAGAGCATCATGGTGAGAAGACTGTCCTGGTATATACAGGGACCTTAAACAAAAGAGAAAGAGATCCACGCGCACTAATAGATTTTCTGGTAAAGAATGATGAGGAGATTGAACTGCATATTTACCATAGAGGAGACTGTGGCTCTGAGATACAATCTTTGTCTGAAAAATACCCGGACAAGGTTTTTAACCATGGAACTGTATCACAAAAAGAGGCGTTTGCAGCGATAGCAGGTGCAAGTGTGCTGTTAATGATTGGCACTCCAAATGGGAACCAGGTAGCAGGAAAAACTTTTGACTATTTATCAACAGGAAAGCGGATATTATATTACTCTCAAAGTGATTTTGATTTGAATGTTGATTTTTTAAAGAACTACCCTAATCTATTTGTTCTGAGAAAGTTTTCGGAAAAGGAATCTTGTTCTTTAAAACAATTCTTGCACAGTAATAGTTATACGGATATAGAATTCAGTGAAATAAAAAGTGTGTATTTAGATGCTACGCCTGAGTTTTTTTGTGAGAATTACATTTTAAGTGATAGGATGGAACTTCATTGAGAGGTAAAAGTATTAGAGCAAGTGTTTTCTATTTCATAGGAAATATTTTTGATAAAGCAATAGCATTTATCACAGTGCCTATTTTCACAAGGCTTCTCTCAACTGCGGATTACGGAATTACATCAACATATTTATCCTGGGTAAGTGTTCTGTCGGTTGTGATTACTCTTTCATTAGGGGAGTCTGCAAGGAATGGGGTTGTTGAGTACAGTAATGACAAAGATTCTTTTATGTCCTCAATAATAAGCTTGGGTACCATATCGGCCCTGGTTATTACAGGAATATTATATATAGGGTCGTATCTTTTTGATTTTGGCTTTACACCCACTGTTGTTTTGTTATGCTGTGCTCACTCATATGCAGTGAGCATTATAACAGCGGTGCAATGGCAGTATGTAATGGAGGTTAAATATGTTAGTCGTACACTGCTGCAGAGCATTCCTAATTTATTGATTGTTATTATATCCATAATTCTAATTAGACATTTTCCAAATGAAAAGTATCTGGGACGAATTATACCAAATGTGTTCATCCTGTTTATCATAACGCTGGCATATCTGCTGTTTTATTTTTACCGGGGAAAATGTTTTGTATCAATGAAGTATTGGAAATATGCGCTGAATTTTTCTCTGCCAGTTATTTTTCACACTATCTCTTCCGTGATCTTGGCACAGGCTGATAGGACAATGATATTATCTTTGAGAAGTAGTTCCGAGGCAGGTATTTATGGTTTGGCTTATCAATTTGGCAGTTTACCGCAGGTTATTGTCACCACTTGTGAAAATATTTGGGTTCCTTGGCTTACAAAAATGATGCATGAAAAGAAATATCAGCTGATAAATCAAATGGTAGAACATTATATACTGTTGGTGGCTGTTTTATGCGCAGAAATAATGTTAATCTCTCCGGAAATATTAAAGATAATGACGGTTGAGGATTATTATGATGCGATTTTTCTGATTAGTCCTATCATTGCCGCCACATTTTTCTTGTTCTTGGCAACTATTTCTGTTGATGTGGAATATTTTGAGAAAAACACCAGATCAGTGGCAGCAAACTCAGCAATTGTTGCGTTGATAAATATTGTATTAAACTTTTTATTCATACCAAAGTATGGTGCTATTGCGGCGACATTTACGACATTGAGTTCATATTTCATGTTGTTTTTGCTACATTATTTTACAGTGAAAAGTATTAGAAAAGAGTTGTTAAAGCCCAATATGTATTTTGTCCCTGTAATGATAGTAATGATTGTCATGGTTATTACGGAATTATTGGCGGCACAATGGTGGTTTCGCTGGGGAATGGGCGTGGCCCTGTTGATTGTGCTGGGGGTGTATGGTTATAAACAGTATACAAAGTATCATGCTAACTGTCAAAAAACAGGTATTTGAGCGAAGAAAAGCGATAAGGAGTAGGGAAAATGGGACAGATAACAGTTGAAAAGAATCTGGCAGGAATTGAAGGATTGTGTATTATCACACCTCTTGTTCATGGGGATGACCGTGGATATTTTATGGAAACCTACAGCCAATGTGATATGGAAGATGAGGGAATAAATATAACTTTTGTTCAGGACAATCAATCGTCGAGTTCAAAGGGGGTTCTGCGCGGCCTGCATTTTCAGAGGAACTATCCACAGGCAAAACTTGTACGCGTTATAAAGGGGGCTGTATTTGATGTGGCAGTAGATTTGAGAAAAAAGTCTGAGACATATGGAAGATGGTATGGCCTTGAACTGACAGAAGCGAATAGGAAGCAGTTTTTAATTCCACGTGGTTTTGCCCATGGATTTCTTGTTCTTTCTGATACAGCGGAGTTTTGCTATAAATGTGATGATTTTTATCATGCCAATGATGAAGGCGGGATGGCTTGGAACGATCCGGAGATTGGCATTGAATGGCCGTTGCTGTCAGGCTCCTATCAAGGTACTGCATCAGCCCAGGGGTACATGGTGGACGGAGCTGCTTTGAAACTTTCGGATAAAGATCAGAAATGGCCAGGAATAAAGGATGCTTTCAGATTTTGAAAATATGTGACAAACAGCTGTGTGGAAGCAGATTTCGTCAAGGTTTCTCCATGGAAGTGGAATCGAACAAAATTAATACCATGGGCAAAGGGGCTATATCACACAGTTTTTGGAATACGCCTAAAACATAAAAATATGATAACAGGGGGTACTCATTTTGTCGAAGTTTAAAGAGTCAACACTACTAATAACAGGCGGAACAGGAAGTTTTGGAAATGCGGTTCTCAAGCATTTTATTACTACGGATATAGGACAGATTCGTATCTTTTCCAGGGATGAAGAAAAACAGGATCGGATGCGCCATGAGCTGCAGCGCAAATATCCTGACTATTATGAAAAGGTTAAGTTCTATATCGGAGATGTAAGAAACCTCCAGACAGTTCGGGATGCCATGCCGGGAGTAGATTATATATTCCACGCGGCGGCATTGAAACAGGTGCCATCCTGTGAGTTCTTCCCGATGGAAGCAGTCAGAACCAATGTGGAAGGAACAGATCATGTTCTTCATGCGGCAATTGATGCAGGAGTAAAGCGTGTCGTGTGCCTGAGCACGGACAAAGCGGCGTATCCTGTGAATGCAATGGGAACATCTAAAGCAATGATGGAGCATGTGATTACTGCGAATGCCAGGGTGGCTGCAGAGCGTGGCAGTACAATAATCAGCTGTACGAGATATGGAAACGTGATGTGCAGCCGGGGTTCTGTGATCCCTCTTTTCATTGAGCAGATAAAAAGCGGCGCACCCATTACAATCACCAATCCTGATATGACAAGATTTCTTATGAATCTGGATGAGGCAGTGGATTTGGTGGAATTTGCTTTTGAAAATGCAAATCCCGGAGATCTGTTTGTCCAGAAGGCTGACGCAGGCACAATAGGAGACCTTGCAAAGGCGGTACAGCAGCTCTTTGGGGATACCGGGACACGAATAATCGGTACACGGCATGGAGAAAAGTTGTATGAAACATTGCTCACGGCAGAGGAGAGGCTCCGATCGGAAGACATGGGGCGGTATTTCCGTATATCAGCTGACAACAGGGATTTAAACTATGACAAGTATTTTGTGAAAGGTGAGGTACATACACAGGCTGATGAGGCTTATACAAGCCATAACACAAACAGGCTGGATGTGGAGGGCACTGTTAAAAAGCTGCTGACAACAGATTATGTGAGGGAAGCATTAAAATGAAGTTCTTGATTTTAGGCTGTAATGGAATGGCAGGTCACATGATAGGCCTGTACCTAAAGGAGCAGGGATACGAGGTAGAGGGCTTTGCCAGGAGTGTATCGCCATATATAAAGACCATAGTCGGTGATGCCAGAGATATAAACAAGCTGAATAAGATTATAAAAGAAAATAATTATCGGGCAATTGTAAACTGTATAGGAATACTGAATACATTTGCAGAAAAAGACCATGAGTCAGCGGTTTATTTAAACTCTTATCTACCACAGTTCCTGGCAAAGGTAACAGAGGGCATGAATACGCAGGTCATTCACATCAGCACAGACTGTGTATTCAGCGGAAGCAAGGGAGAGTATGTAGAAACCGATTTACCAGATGGCAAGTTATTTTATGACCGTTCCAAAGCATTGGGGGAACTGGTAAATAAAAAAGATGTGACTTTTCGTATGTCAATTATTGGACCGGACATAGACAGAGATGGCATTGGCCTTATTAACTGGTTTATGCAACAGAGGAAGCCTGTAAAAGGGTATAAAAACGCTATGTGGACAGGGCAGACAACACTTCAGCTTGCAAAAACGATAGAAAGAGCAGCCATGCAATACATACATGGATTATACAATATGGTTCCGGAAGAAAAGATAAGCAAGTATGATATGCTGATACTTTTTAATAAATATTTGAGAAGTGAACCCATAAAGATCATTCCAGAGGAGAATTTCAAGGTTGATAAGAGTCTGAAAAGAACTAACTATGGGGTATTCGACTACAAAATACCAGGATATGAACAGCAAATTAAAGAATTAGGAGAATGGATGAGGGAGCATAAGGAAATGTATCCACAATATGACCTGTAAAGATTGTATCATCAGGGTCTGAAAAGTCAGAATGAATGGAGAGGAATAAGGCAGATAATATGAATACAAGAAAACTTAGGCTAATGACTATTGTAGGTACAAGGCCGGAAATCATTAAAATGTCTGAGATCATCAAAAAGGCAGACAAATATTTTAAACAAATCCTTGTACACACTGGCCAAAATTATGATTATGAACTGAATAAGGTCTTTTTTGACGATTTGGGAATCCGTGAGCCAGATTATTATCTTGATGTAGTTGGAGAAAGTCTGGGGCAGACCATGGGAAATGTCATAGCGAAATCTTATGACTTAATGCAGCAGATAATGCCTGACGCTTTGATAGTGCTTGGAGATACTAACAGCTGTCTTTGCGTTATCAGCGCTAAAAGATTAAAGATACCTGTTTTTCATATGGAGGCCGGAAATAGGTGTAAGGATGAAAATTTGCCAGAGGAGGTCATCAGACGCATAGTTGACGTGACAAGTGATGTGAACTTATGTTATTCAGACCATGCGAAACAGCACATTCTGAGTACAGGAGTAAGGCCTGAATATACTTTTGTAGTCGGAAGTCCTATGGCGGAATTACTGGATAAGTACAGAACACAGATTGATAACAGTGATATTTTACATGAACTTGGTTTGGAATCAGGTAGATATATTCTCCTGTCAGCACATCGTGAGGAAAATATAGATAACGAAGACAATTTCATTTCCCTGATGAGTGCAGTAAATGAGCTGGCAAAAATATATGATATGCCAATTCTTTATTCATGTCATCCGAGGAGCGAGAAGTATATCAGGTTAAGAAATTTTGAGTTTGACAAGAGAGTAATGCAGCATAAACCATTAGGTTTTTATGATTTTAATAAGCTTCAGCAAAATGCATATTGTGTGGTATCCGATTCCGGAACCATTCCGGAGGAAGGTGCATACTTTAAATTTGCTGCTGTTTCAATCAGGACAAGCACGGAGCGTCCGGAGGCGATGGATAAAGGTGTATTCATCATAGGAAATATTAACTCAGAGCAGGTACTGCAGGCGGTGGATCTGGCTGTTTCCATGCACGAGAATGGTGATGAAGGTCTTGATGTTCCAGCATATACAGATACCAATATCAGTACAAAGGTTATAAAAATAATCCAGAGTTACACAGGTATAGTGAACAAAATGGTGTGGAGGAAGGCTTAGTCCCGGTGCTCTATGTGGTGTTTGATCAACTTAGGCTTTGTGGGATTGGATGTTTATCTCAATGCTGTAGGAGCGAAGTTTGGACTAAGCTGGATGGTTTCATAAAGAAAACCTTAACTGGAGTAAAGGGTATTTTGTCGAGAGTTATAGGTGCTGTTTAAAGTTATCGCACATAATAGTTTCAGATTTGCATATTCTGTATCATCGATACTTATGAGAATTATTCCTTCATCGGAAAGCAATAATTTTGCAGAATGCAATCAGCGTATTGTCGTCATCATTGTGTTCCTTACGGATAGTCTGCAAAAAATCCAGCATCCGCTGCCGTTTCTGTGGAGATAGGTTAGCCATTGTTTTTCTCCTCCGCATTATTATCCACATCCGGCAGTTTCCCTGCTTGTGCAGCGATTTTCTTTTCCTGTGATTTTACGCGCCGTTCCAGTTTTTTGATGTCTTCAGACGGAGGCAGGTTTTCAGGTTTGATGCCACGTTGCCCAAGCATATCGCGTACAGAACGGTTATTCTGAATATGCTCCCCGGTAATGGAGTTTTCTCCCTGCAGGTCTTTTAGACAGGAACAATTCTGGGTCAGAGTTTTTGACTGTGGGATGGCAACCCCATCCCTCCACTTGATGCCCTGTCTTTCTACTGGAGGTGGACTCTACAAGTTCCCTCTCCCCACTGTAGGGCATTTCATCTAAGGTCCCTCCCTTTGAGTCCTGAGAGTCTCTCACCTCCCAGGTCTCTGGTGCATTCTGGAGGGTCCCCCCAACCTCCTATTTCCTGAGGTTGCCTGTTTCCATTCTTTCTGCTGGCCCTCAGGGCTTCAGTCCTTTTCCCTCACCCAATACCAGATCAGGTTTCCCTCTCCCCACACCAACTGCCCCCTACCATGTTAGGGAGGGAGGGAAGGACCTGGGAGGGAAAGTGATCCTGTTTGTTTAAAAATGACTTTCATTATGATGTGTTAGACTTAGGACTAGCTCTGGATGCTGTATGCTGGCTCTTATGGGACTCTGTTACAGAACACTCCTCTGAAGTGCTCTAGGCATCCCTGCAGCAGAGGCTCTGCCTGGGTTCATCCAGCTACCTCCTAAATCTTCTCTATCCAGAGAACACTATTCACTAGAAATAGGCAGAAACTGCAGAGACCCGGGTTCAAGGGTGGCAATCTCAGGTCTACAGGCAGTATTTCTCAATAAAAGTGTAGTTTCTTCCAACCATGGTTATGCACTCCTTTAAATCCCATCACTTAAAAGTTATAAACAGGAGGATCTCTGTGTGTTCAAAAACAGCAAGCTCATAACATATCAGAGAGTTTGGAATGGAGGAAGACACTCACTGAGTATCAAACATATTGTTTCCTGGACAGAAGGTCCTGAAGACTAGATCCATGTAAACTCTGATGTGTTCTCTTTCTGGCTGTGACCATCAGGTTGTCCATGAGCAGAAAGAAGCCCACAAAAGTCACTCCACAGGATCCTCCCAGGCTTTGTTCCTACTTCATCTGAGAGACAACCAAGCAAGACCAGATTTTTTTTTTATTGCTTGTTCTTCTTCTGCATGACCAGGTCCTTCTGCTCAGCAGTACTATAGCCTTTGCTCCAGACTATCCTGTTCCTGATAATTAGAGTATGTGTTCTTAGTGGAGGGGTATCAAAAAGCATGCACACACTGGAATAAAAATGCAAGTGTTTACAAAGGATACCAGTGGTTGATGATCAGCCAGGCAAGCAAAGCAGCCAGCTTCTGGGGGAAAGAGCAAACAGTATTTCAAGACAGAGGCTGAAAATGAAACCCAATGAGATCTTCTAGAAAATGAAGAAAATGCATGAAAAAGTGCATGAAAAAAAAATACCACATGCCTATACTATACAAAAAAGAAAATATACACACACACAAAAACACACATATCCGCAGCCTATCCACCACACACAGAGTATGTAAATGAGAGCAAAATACCAAAAAAAAAGCACCTCGTGCTGCAAGAACACATTCGTTTAGTTATAGCATACCAGCAATTTGAGCGGTATCTTACACTATGCTAAACAAAAGGTGGAAGATACAATTGCTATGGTGAGCATGCTTTGCTTGGCCAGACTATGCTGAAGTGGTTGCATAAAATTTCCTCTTGCAATCTTAAATCTCTGACACCATGTCCCTAGCTTGTCAGAATCCCTACCCACATCCATAGTCATCCAGTCAACAGGAGAGTGCAATCTACAGAAAAGGAGAATACTCCAGCCTCATTGACAAAAAACATGGCTAACACTCTGCTAGTCAGAGTTCAGTCAGTGTGAGTCTGTCCTGGGCAGATTAAAAAGATTGTCTTGAAATGTAGACAGCAAAGATGAGAAATGCCACATGTCACCCCAAAAAAGATGACATCAAGAACTGCTCATTTGGCATTTGCAAAGGGATTCCCCCCACCCTTGCAAGCTGCTTCTCACATGTGAATTATATGACTGATGCCAAGCAAATAAGCCACAAGCCCTGACTTCACTCACTTAAAGCTCTGTGCACTGAACCCTGTAGGCATGTGGTGTATTATTGAACTGTACTCATCTTTGGGCTGAAGTATTAAGCAGAGGTGGATTTGCTTGCTGATAATCCACTTTCTCACAAGAAGCTCATTCCCCAGAAATATTTGTGCTTGGACATAGACCTGAACAATTGGCTGTCATGAGGTATGTACTTAGATTGCTGTGTGGATGAGTAAGATGATGGATGAAAGCACAGGTAGGTGGATGAGCTCGTCTAGAAGTTACAAGGGCAGATGGAGCTAACCATTAGCCTGACAAAGCTGCCTGTCTCTACCTGTTGTTCCTGACTCTGGAAGTCACTGGCCTCTTCCTATTGGTCCTTATGGAGCCCCTTTAAGTCCCACAAGTACTGCAGCACCAGTGCCTCATCTTCCAGCACTTTCTTATTCCTGTGCCTCCTCAGCATGTCTACCTTCTTCTTCAGCTGATTCAGTTCCATCAGAAGGTGGCTCTGCAGGTTTCTGCAAACACCCAATGCATACAAAGCCCCTGCTATCCTTTTCCTATTAACTTATAAGAAACACCATCAACCCCACCAGACCCTGGTTCTCAGGAAGACCTAGATAAGAACTCAGGACATCTAGGTGAGCTGCACTCAGAAAGCAAAAATTAGAGAACAGCAAATTCCAGAAACACTCATGCTACTTCCAAAAGTCCCAACACTAAGAGGGATCCATGTTTCCTAAAAAGAAGAAGTGGACTACAGTTGTCCCTATCTGTCCATCCTAATGGAGAAACATCACGAAGGAATGGGCAAAGGCACTATGAATTGGAAAGGAGAAACAAGGGGAATACTTGCTATATATGGGTCTGCTGGTAACTAGCTCTCTACAGATCCTGACTCAGCCCCGGGGGTCAAGAAGACCTCACATGATACAAATAGTTCTTCTGTCAAGACCAGGGTTTCTCAATTTACCAAATGCTGTGGATGCTTTAATGCAGTGACCTCCCAAACTTAAGATTATTTTCATTGCTACTTGGGTACTATAATTTTTGTACTGTTATAAGCCATAATAGAAGTGTCTGAGATAAAGGATTGTCTGATACACAACCTCTGTGAAAGGGTCCTTTGACCTTTTTTTTTTACCCCAAAAAGTGTTTCAACCCACAGGTTTACAACAGAAAAATCTAAAGGCTCCTGTGTGAAGTGGCAGAAAGCAAGAACCAGAGCTCGAGAGTCTCCTGTGCAGGATCAAAAGCAGAGATGGCAATTCTACAGCTCATGTGCTCCCAAGCAAGACAGACAGTTACCTATAGCAGCCTTTCTCTTTGCCAGGAATTCAAATGTCTCTGAGGCCTCAGTGTACACATTCTGTAAGCTCTGCAGGTCCAACATTACCTGCTTAGTCTCCACTTTCAATTTTTCATAGTAAGGATTTGATCTGTGGTTGGGCCTGGCCCCAAGAGCAAAGAGTCCCAAGAACACAGGCTTCAAGGGTCACCTGAATCCAGGATGGATTCTGAACTATCCAAGCTCACAGTATGTTACCTTCTACCTCCTATGTACTAGGATCATCTAAGCTTATTAATCTTGCTATCTTGTCCAAAGGTCTCCAGAGGCTGGGTGTCCAGGTGGTTAGAGTTCTGGTTGTTTGAGCTCCCGCATAGGCCTGGAGGGACAGACGAGGTCTCTAAACTCTCAGTAGTTTATGGCACAGGTGTGGGTATACAGAAACTATGAGGACATTTCTCCTTTTTTTTTTTCTTTCAGAACAAGGACTCTTGATCTTTGGCCTAGTCCTATGAATTTGGCCAAACTATATAATCCACATTTCAGGGAGAATTACCCAGAATGAGGAGGTCATGGTGAATTCACCACAGAACTCAAATATTTCATCAAGTTGAACACATAATGCAAGTGCATTGTTGCTTGAAGTATGGTTTCCAGTCCTAAGCATTGGCATTGTCAGCAGACTGTAAGGCAGGCAATTCCTCAGGTCCTACCACATACCCTTATGACCAGAATATAGAGAGAGTCACACACACACACACATGCATGCACACAGAATCAGGGTGTGTTTGCAGGGAGAATGAGAAAGTACAATTGAAATAGAATCCAGAGGAAATGCAGAGGACATTCTGTTTATAAGACCCAAAATCTGAGAAGAGTATTAATGAGCCCAAGACCTTCCATCATGTATCAGGATGGACCAAATGGGACCAAGCTTTCCTGGTGATATAGCAAGCTTCAGCAAGCAACACCTGCCAGACAATTACAAAGCTTTGCAAACAAACAAACAACGAACTCAAGCAAGCAAACAATCAATCAAAACCTCACAGCAACTAATATCTCACTCAAACGGTCACATGTCAGTGCCTCTATCAATACATGCTGAGACATCACATCCTCTTCAATCCCTCAGTTGTAGGCTTTCATTTTCATATAAAAAAAATAGAATACCCTATGTCCGCAGCTCACTCCTGCTCTGACTTCAAGTTCAGCCTGTGAGAATGTTTAGGGAGAAAAGGTTGGGCACAGTGACACCCTGGAGTTACAGTCTCCAAGTACCATAAAATTTAATAAGAATAAATTGTAGGCCATACCATAGACCCAAGAAATTGACCATGATGTTTGACAGAATGAAAAATACCTCTTGTGCAAAGCTTTCTCACTGATGAAGATCAGGTGATCTTGTAGCTCATTTTTCCCACTGGTCATCGGCTGACTGATTAGACTTTCCACTTTCCTCACCCATCTTCTGAACAGGAGTGTTGGGGATGATGGTGGTACACCAGCAGCCCCTATGGGTAGATGAACACAAGTGAATATGCATACTGTCAAGGAACAGAGCATTGACAGAACACTGAGTCCTATACAGACATCTGACAAAACAGGAATGCATGTGACCCAGTCATTCCTCTTTCGCTTCACTTTGCACATGCATCATGTGACCAAGGACAGGATCCTCAGGCTTATTCATAGCTGCGTATGATTTAATTAGGCAGTACTGTCCATAAGCTTGTGGTATAGAAACCATCAGAAAATTATCATAGCCCACAAGCACCAAGATGGTGTGGAGATGCCCATATCTCCTGTCAGGTCACTCTAGAAACAAGACTATGGATGGAAAAACAGTGCAAGAGCACAACGCGTTCCCAGACTCACCAAGTCAGCTGCGTGAGAGCCCAGTGTGCCCAGAGTTGGCAAGAAAGCACCAGTCTCTACTCTGGCTCACTATTTTGACAGTCCAGTGGCTAGACTAGAGAACAAACTGATACCCACACCTGCTACCTATGTGGGCAACTTTTAGGGAACACTGTTCAGAGACGTTCTTCTGTGACATCTGAGAAATGAAAGGTCTTCCCTGGGAAGCCAATTTCTTTCCTTCTTAGGAGAGCTGGACAGACAGTTCACCTAATGGAGTCCCTGGGGTAAAGGACAGTGATGCCCAGCCCTGAGGTGCTGACATCTCACTCACAGTCCTCTGCCTGCTGCTGCTTTCACTTTTGTCCCGTTCAAACCCATTTCCCCTGTAAGAGCAGAAGCCTGAAACTCCCAGGACAACAGCTTTGGCCTTAAAACTTCATTGATCTGGGACAAACTAATGTCCTGTAATCATTGACAAATTCAGGATCCATGACAAGCAGGGAAGGCCAGAAGCTTCCCAGAGAGACTAACTACTGAGTCCCAATTCCTGAAGACCCAGAAACAGACTGTGGTCTCCTTCAGGAATTTTCCCATCTTCTGACCAATACTTATGGTGGCGCATTTTCAAGGACCATTTATTTCTTGATGCTTTGGTCTGAGGGTCAAGGGTCATCTTTCTTCCTCTCACTTGTGTCCATTCTTTCTCCTAAGTAGCATCCTTCCTCTAGCCAACATATCTATGGATGATTAGGAAAGGCAGTGCATAAAGTGGTCCAAGTGCAGTTGGTGTTGCCACAACACAGGTGACATCTCAAACCATGCCAGGCCTCTCCAGGATACAAAAGAATGTCTAGGGAAGGAACTGCTGATGTCATGGGGAGCTGACACTGCAACCATGCTAACTAGCTCTCCTCACAATTCATGCTGCACTTTCCAGGAGCCACTCCTAACACTGAAGGGAATCCTTTCAGTACCTCCTCCTTCCAAAGACCTCCATTAGATTGGTTGGAAACTCATTACTAATTCCCCCATGGGGAACTGATTGTTTATTTTCAAAAATTTCCCCAGGAATGTTTCATTTCTTTCTCAAAATTCCCCTATTCATCTAAATGTGAAATAAAATACTCCTGAAAACTCAGATTAGGATGAATATGGATGCAGAAGGAACACCTGCCTCAAGTACTGATGCTTGGAAGCACACCCAGGAAGAGCCTGCAGGGCCTTGAACTCACAGATATCTACTTGTCTCTGAGTACTCCCAAGTGCTGAAATTAAAGGCAGGCAGAACCAGGCCAGGCATTCCCATCACCTCCTTTCTCTCCCCTACTTCAACTTGTGTCCCAACATTTTCTTTGGTCCCTACCTCTAATAGAAAGCAGGGCAGAAGGTACTTGGATTCTAGCTAATGGCTCTTTTACTGTCATTCTCTTATGAAGCCTGGACCACATGTGTGCTGTTAGTCAATGTGATCACATATAGCTTCAAACATTAAAATATACCCTTTGTTACAAGATCCAATCTTCTTGAAACTCAAACTGTGTTCACTGAAAAATACATCATAGATGGGAGAGAGGGGAAGAGAGAGAGAGAGAGAGAGAGAGAGAGAGAGAGAGAGAGAGCAAATTCTTGCATACATGTTGCCACATGCCATGATAACACAGTAATCCCATTTAGTCAAGTTTGTATGGTAAAATATTAAATTCCCTATATTTAAATTTTAAGAAAGTTTTTTGAAAAACCAACTCAGAACTGGAATCCCAGTGAAAACAGGTTTGCTTTCTTTGTTGTTCTTTCATTTTGTTTTAAGAGAGTATGGATTTATTTTGGCTCAGAGGATAAATATATCTTGGTGGGAAAGGCATGGAGCTGGGTCTCTAGTTGTGGTTGCCAGAGCATGTACCAGCTGCTTGTTCTGTGCCACCTACTAGGAAGCAATGGGGGGAGGGGACACACACAAAGCTTGAAAATGAGAGTCTCTGAGCACACAGAGTTGGGGCTTCAAAAAGCTGTGATTCTACTGCTTAGATCTGATATCTCTCTCTCTCTCTCTGTCTCTCTCTCTTACTCTCTCGCTCTCGCTCCCCCCTCTCTCTCTGTGTGTCGGTGTGTCTGTGTGTGTCTGTGTGTGTGTGTGTTAGACAGACAGACAGACAGTGTGGCTTCTTAAAATTATATATAGACTAGCAATTAATGTTCTAAGTATAGCTTACCGCATGGCGGTCATATCGATTCATTCTGAAGGAAACCAGAACTCACTTCATTCAGATTCTTGAGATCCCTGAATCAAAGTTAAAGACTCTGATTTTGGGGAATTTGATGATGCCTTGTACTCTGCTGAAGCAAGAGCAGGGCATGCAGTTTCAGGCCTGCCTGGCCTACCGGGTAAATCCCACAGCAGCCTGTCCTACAGTGTGATGCTCTGTCCCAAACATAAACAACACAGATTCGGATGGACCCAGTGTTCCTTCAAAACATATTTAGATTAAATCGTCAACCCCATTGCACCCCATGCCAGAAAATTTAACATTTAAAGCTGTTTCCTCTACTACATTCTTGCTTTCTCTTGAATACACTCCTCTTTTAGTCGTTCAGGTAACACAACTTTCTTATGTAGTTATATAAAGCATTTGAAAAATCCTTAAATATTGTAGTCATTACACAAAGTTCTGAATAAAATCCCTCGTGAGAACTTTTTATGACACATACTTGGATAGATGTCAACCTTCAGCTATAAAGTAAGGTTCTTGGGGACAACGCTTGTCTGAGAGTTAACAGCTTGCCCAACAATCTCAGAACACGACAGGTGTTGGATAAGAATATGTGCTGAACTAATAAAATGCCTTAGCCACTTACATACGCCAAGTTTTGAAGAGTTCAACATTTAGCCACTGCTCCTGCTCCATCTCACATCTCTGTGAAGGTTTTAGCTTTAAACGTTCATGTGGCGAGACGAGTACTGAAGATTTTCTAGGAGAATAAGAAAGCACTCTGTTTCTTAGCACTTTGGAGAAGAAAGCCTGAGGTTCTCTAATTTTCTAACTGCGGTGAAGTCCTAGCATTCAGCACCCAAAAAGCACTACACATAACTTGGAGCTTCCCGCTGTACGTGGTGGAAGCTGATAAGATTTTATATAGTAAAGTTCAAAACAGGTCGCTGGATTTCATTCCCAATGATCTAAAATGTCAAGACTGAATTGTATGTTTAACCAAGAACACCTTACTCCCTAATAATGATCGCAATAGAACACGAGCAGATGGGCTACCTAACGTGCAAACTCACAAAAACAAACGCAGTGGCAGATGGATCAAAGTCGAAGGACACTCGTGAAAGGTCAGGAAGCAGGAGGCAGTAAATTGTACCCTGGCAAAAGGGCTGGAAGTCTAAGGGTAGGAAAAGAAGCAAGCCTGGCCCCTGACCTACAAGCTCTCAACAGGCAGAGGGCGCACCTGAGCAGACTCAGGAAGTCCCTGGGAAAACTTCACTGGAACAGCACCTCAGCATGGATGAAGCCAGAAATTTTGGACCAGGCTTTTGAGACGGTTCACAACGTCAATCAAAAAGGAGTAAGAAATACATAGATAGGGTATGCAGAGCCAAAATTCATTGCCCACTCAAGATTACAAGGGTCTACGCAGGGCGGGGATTCCTGCGAGGAATCCCTGAATGGATGGATGGATAACAGAAGGTTCAGTTTGAGGTGCAAGAAATAAGTTAATGGATTTTAGGGAATAAATCCAAAGACCCCGACTCTCATCTTCTCACACGCAACACTCTGAGCCCCAAAAGTGACTCAATCTGCGCGTGGCGTGTGCTGTGAGATCCAGGCGAAAGCGAAGTTATCTGGGGCTGGATCCCTGGCCAGGTCCTTGACCCTCGGAACAGTTCAGGGAAGCCTAGGCTACCCGAGTCGGAGGCGTGGCTCTGGGCTTCTGGCAGCCGCGGGCCTTCCCAGGCGGCGGTCCTAGGGAACCTGCGTGCCCAGGT
>OFHB01000609.1_pt1 | contig 22834 bp, 23 predicted proteins | sample 1521881 | NCBI WGS metagenome assembly OFHB01 (sample SAMEA3504090, study PRJEB24116) | mouse gut metagenome | biome: mouse gut; feature: mouse-associated habitat; material: faeces | place: Denmark | collected 2011
GTATAATAAGTATACCATACAGAAAGCCATTTTTCTTTAGTTTGTCAACAAGTCCACTTTTGGACAGTCCCAAATCAGAAAATAAAATTACAATTTTTATAGAAAAGTATTCCATAGTCAGAATTCACATCATACTTTTTTTCTATTAAAAAATTATGAAATTCCTCTATATGAATGTTATTTGCTTTTGATATTATTTTTTCAATGGTAGAGTTATCACCAGAAAGATAGCATATACGTATCAAGTTATAAAAAAGTTCTTTATAATGTTCATCACTAAATTGATTATCTAAAAACAATTGGTACGAAATCAATAAATTATCTTTTGCATATGGAAAATTATTTTCAGATAAATAATATGCTCCAATATTGCAATATATACGGATCTTACTCGGTAGATTTTTTATTTCCTGACATAAATCAATTCCTTTTCCCCATGTTTCAAGCCCCTTTTGCTTGTCATTTAATAAAATCTGTATTATTCCTTTTAAATTGATAGCTTTGACTTCCAAATAAGTACTATGAATCTTTTGGCAAGTTTCTATGCTCTTATTGACATCAGATAAAGCATTTTTTAAATTTCCTTTTAAAAGTTCTGCAAATGATTTTTGCTGCAATAATTCACCTATTCTGTTAATATAAGTAAGATTTGGGAATTGTGTATTATACGCTTTCATAAAATATTTGCATGTCTGTGCTGGATCCTGATAACCTCGATATTGAAGATATGCGTAATCAGAATATACAATTCCCATCCATTCAGTATTGTTTGCTTTTTCTGCCATATCAATAGCTTCTTCGATATTTTTTTTTGCACTATCTATATCACCTAATGCAAGATACACAACAGCCAAGCGATCATATAAAATTAATTTATAGAAAGGGATAGTTATATTTGTTCTTTCAAAATGTTTTAATATTTCTAATGCAAAATCTGGATGATTAGAGTTTAAATTTGCATTTATAGCTTTATGATAAAACTTATTTATCTCCTTCTCTGTCAAGAGTTTACTTTTGCACTTTAATTCGTTAAATAGTTCGTTATAAAGTTGTGCTCCTTTTTCATGATCAATTCTTTCACGATAGGCATCTGCCAATAATAATTTTATTTCAAAACTTTCATCATCTTTCAATTTAAACTTTTTAGTAGACAATAATAATTCAGCAATTGCTGCAGCTTCTGAATAATTATATATATCAAAAGAATTTTTCAGACATTTAATTCCCTTTATTTTTGCTATTTCGTAGTCTTTCAGTTTTATGTAGCAATCAAGCAAAATTACATCTTTGTTCTTTAATGAATATTCTGATTCATTCTCTAACCACATGGCGACATTATTAGCCATTTTAGTATCATATAAGTAAATTTTTTGACTAAAAAAATATAAATAAAGATTATTGTGATAAAAATGAATTTCCGGTTCATTTTCATCATATCTAAAAAACAAAGAATTCATTAATTCTACGACAATCTCTTCGTCAATATCGATATAATGTAGGAATTCTATTGGGAGATTGTCTTTAAAAAGCAACAAGCATTTTACCAAAGTGTTAAAGCATCTTTGATAATAATTTCCGACACTATTCTCCTTGGATAAAGCTAGTTGTGCGTTTACCCTTTTCCGAATCAGTTCAGTACTTTTAATCGGCACTTCTTTGACGAAGGAGTCAAATCTACTAAAATTTTGAATATACCAAGAGTTTCCTTCCTGCCACGAAAGTATATTCTTTTCCTGCATATACTTTAATTGCATAATCATATCAAAGGGACGAGTGCCAGCCTTGTTAATTAAAAGATTTAATAAGACTTCATGACTTTCAATATTTTTCAACAGTCCAATATAAAAAGTTTTGGCACAACTATTATCCATGGGATATAATTCTTGATATAATCTATAATTTTCGTCATAGCAATCTAATACACTTAAAAATTCTGATAATCTTTTCTGATTCTTACTTGGGACCCGCTCGATGTTAGTTCCTAAAATAATAATGAATTTAGCAGCAGTATTGCTTAAAATACTAATTAAATGTTCCAATATATCCAAAACAGAAATATCAAGTTCTTGTATATTATCAATTGAAAAAATATATGGAAAATCTAAATAAGGATTTTTCAATAAGTACAATATTGCGTCTTCAATATAATATAAAATTTCATCATTAGTCTTATTTCTATATATAAAATCATATAGAACTTCTGCAAACTCTTCGTTATCGCCCTGGCTTTTTAAAATTTTTCTAATCTCATCTGATGTGAAGTTGATATTACCACTGTAGAATGGGATACCAATAAAAGAACATAGTAAATCCTTAATAATCTTTAAATCCTTGTTGTTCTTGCCATCATATTGTTTTATATGCCAGTTGTGTACTTCTCCTAAAAGTAATAATTCTTTTATCAATCTGCTTTTTCCAACACCAGAACCACCTCGAATATCTATTATATACGTGTTTGGTGCTACCATCTCTAAAAGAGGTTCTACAGTTAGTTTTATAAAATTGTTAAGTTTTACTCCGATTAATGGGAAATATATTAATTGTGTAGGATCCACTGTTCCAGCAAATAAGGTTATCGTCTTCTTTTTCCCTTTATATACATATTGGATTTTGACTTTTGGGATGCTATGTTTCATCATGCAGTTAACAACATTTACTTTTATTTGTACAATACGATCACAGTATGGATGTAGATGGAAATGCTTATTATACGGTTGAATATTAAACAACATATAATTAGAATATGGCGTTTCTATAACAATATCATTAATGATTTCTGATGAGTTGTTTGTAAAAAAAATATCGATATAAAATACTGTGTCTCGTTGTAAAATAATGGTTTCTTTAGATTCATAATAGTTTGAATTTGCATATTTTGACAAATGCAAATTTATTGATAAGCCTTTTTTATCGTCCCCTCCGTCAAGTTGTACACTTTGTTTGTTTCTGAATATTGGTAATTCTGCTAATCCAGACAATAATTTGTTACCATAATAATATGCAACAGAGAAATTATGCCTTGCAGCTAAATTTGAGATATGTTTTTGTGCTCCAGCAGTTATGTTACTAGTTGAGAAAAAAATAAGTTCATTTATATTTTCTGAAAGAACTAATACAACATTTTTTGAAATTTCATCAAGCCCTATAGAACGCCCTTGCTTTTTACATTCGGCCCAAATCTCATAGGGAATATTGTTTTTTGCAACACCTTTTATATCTTTTCCACCATCTTTACAATAACGAGTACCTTTTATTGTAAATTCAGTTCCTTTTAAGTGTCGCAAATATGAAACACATAATTCTTCAAATTTTACCGGTGTTATATTGTCTATATATTCTTTAATATCTATTGCCATATTTTTTCTACCCCAAAAAATATAACGGATAATACAAGATAGTCCATTTAATCGCTTTTCAAAATCCAACGGATAACTCCGAATTATCCGCATTATTCCTATCCCACTTAATTGATAGATAACAATAGATTATCCGTCGCATTCAAAATATATCCCCACCCTCATCCCACTATCCCCATCCAAAATTATACCCCCTCCCAACACATTTCGACAAGTTTTCAACAACGTATCCGGTATAATAAACGACACAAAGGAAATTTTTTTGGAAATTTTTGAAAAACACAGATGAAAAAAGAATAAAAAACACGAAAACACAGGAATGAAACCCATGAACAGACAACAAGAACACTGCTTAGACAAAACCTTGCAGACCCATCTCAACCAATTTCTATCTCAATACGGCGAATCCGGACTAAAAGAAGCGTTACAGCAGTATGTTTGTCTCCAGCAAGATTATATTTGTAAAACCAAAAACACAACCATTCGAATCAAATCCAGCGACATCTACTATCTCGAAATCAAAGGACACACCATTCATATCCACACAAACCACGGCACATATAAAAAATACGGCAGCTTAAGCCATGAGCTAAAGCTGCTGTCCCGTTACCATTTTATTAAATGCAGTCAAAGCTGCATCGTATCATTAGAAAAAATACGAACGATCCAAAACAACGATATCATTCTGACAAACGACAAAATTCTACATATGAGCAGAAACTGCGCGCCAAAAGTTCTGATGGCAATTTCCGGAAAAGAAAACATCCAGCCACCCTGACGCATCACAAAAAAACTCTCCCATCCGCATTAATTCTGTCTTCGAATCATTTCTTCCCGAATCAGAGGAAAGCATGCCAAACACCTGCCGTTTAAATTTTCCCTGTACAGATCGACCGCCGTAATCTGATGATTTTCATACGTAGTGTAATAATACACTCCCCTGCTCATATTGCAGCAGGAAGTATAAATGGTCGTTTCAAACGTTCCGTCTTTCGTTTCACAGCAGCCGCGCTGCTGATCCACGGAACCGAGAATATGAAAAAACTGGCTGACACTCTCTTCTTCCGAATCTCCGGAAACGGAATTCATTTTCACAAAAGCAGCCCGGATAAAACGGGACTGTGACGATAAATCTCCCGGCATTCCCAAAGCGCCCATGCCAAGGCAGTATGCCTGCAGTTTCAGCTTATCCGAAAAATGATTGGTCGGTTCTTTGGGTGACAAATGCATATAATTATTCAATTGGAACATCTGCTCTTCAAAAGGCGGATTATTGGTCAGCACGCCGACCGGATTTTCGTGTATCCGGATTCCCTCTTGTACGGACTCGATCGTAACAGACTGGTTCCGGTCCGAAATCATCCAATGCAGCTGCGCCGCCGGAAGATTGCCGCGAAAACGGGTATCCGTAAGATTCATCCGCATAAACAGCTTCTTCGCTTCCTCCACAGAACCGCATTGTCCAAGGATCCATGGAATCAGCTCAAATACCGCTACATTCTCCTTTCCCTCTTCTTCCTTTTGATAGTGCGCGTTTCCGACAAAATTCAACCCCGCCATGCCAAGCCCTTTTTCGTTTACGGCATCATAATAAAGCGGATACCCGTCTTCCAGATGCGCCGTACCGATCATGGCATAATGATGTTTTACGGTTCCCATACAGGTAAAATGAAAACAATAATTCCGTGGCGTAACCACGATTTCTTCTCCGTAAGAAACTCCGTTATCCAATGTCCTTCCAAAATAAACGTCCTTTGTCTGATAAACCGCCGCTGTACACATAACCTTTCTCACCTCATGTTTTCTCCGGATTTTTCGTACTCACGTTTGACCCGCACATCTTATCGGCTGGGCGTCGATCCGCGAATCGCCCGTACATTTTCCTGGTCTCTTCATACTCTTTTACCATTGGTATATGCCGCTGGTTTCTATATTATACAAACGAAAAATAAAAAACGTTTCTCCCTACGTGCCGGCTGCATCCGACCCTCTCCACGGACCGCGCCGGTAAAACCAGACGGACAATACGGTTGCAATCCCCCATCCGATCGGCCAGGAACTCCAGATTCCCGCATAGCCAAATTCCCCGGCAAGAACAACCGCCAAAACGACGCGCAGCACAAGATCTGTAAACGTCGCCGCCATAAACTGCTTCATCAGCCCGGCGCCCCTTAAAATGCCGTCAGCAATCAATTTGACAGAAATAATAAAATAAAAGGGCGTGACGATTTTTAAAAACAATACGCCGGAAGAAATGGCCGCATTAGAAGCCGTACTGTCCAAAAACAGGCGGATCAAACCATCGCTTGCAAAATAATACAACGCCGCAATTGGCAGACATAAAATCCAAACCATTTTTATACCCGCCAGAAATCCTGCTTTGATCCGCGCCGGCAGTCCTGCGCCGACATTCTGCGCCGTATAGTTGGACATGCCGTTTCCAAGCGTCGTAAAGGATGTGACGACAAGGTTGTTCAGCTTGACAGCCGCAGAATAACCCGCGATTACACCCGAACCGAACCCGTTGATCACCCCCTGGATGATGATATTCCCGACCGATATAAAACTCTGCTGTAAAATGCTCGGAACCGCAATCACCGCAATTTTCCCAAACAGAGCAAAAGAAAAAACCGCGGCCTTCCCTTCTGTATGTATCTTAGAAAGCCTCCTGCACACGACCCACACGGACAATACACAGCTGACGCCCTGGCACAGAAACGTCGCCCACGCCACGCCGCCGACCCCCATATCCAAACAGGACACAAACAAAATATCCACCAAAATGTTTGCCGTAGACGACGCTGCCAGAAACAGAAACGGCGTTTTGGAATCCCCGAGTGCCGAAAAAATCCCGGTCGCAATATTATAAAAGAATAAAAACGGCAGCCCCCAAACATAGATATCCAAATACAATTTAGAATCCCCAAAAATCTCATCCGGCGTCCGAATTTGATGCAGTAAACTGCTGCAGCTTATTATCCCGGCAAACATCAGCACGGCGCATAATATACCGCTTGCGATCATTGCAGTATACACAGCGGTTTTCATATCCTTAAAATTTTTTGCCCCGAAAAGCTGCGAGACGATTACCGAGCAGCCGATATTACATCCAAAGGCAAACGCAAGGAAAATCATGGTGATCCCATAACTGTTCCCGACTGCCGCCAGCGCCTCTTCCCCAATAAACTTCCCCGCTACAAAGCTGTCTGCAATATTATAAAGCTGCTGGAACAGAATACTTCCAAACAGCGGTATGCAGAATTTCCACAAGACAAGCTCCGGCTTTCCTACGGTCAGATCCTGATTCATACACAATACCTCCAAAAAATTTCTTCATTTCCTCAAACTGCTTTCCTCTTTGCCATTCGGCTGGTTCGTGGTAATTATAGTCCTCTCTTTGGGATTTGTAAAATATATTTTTCTGACTCCTCACCTCTAGGGCATTACTGCCGTTAAGTCATTTCACTCAAGCATTTGAACCACTTTGTCTTTCACTGCCTCTGCCAGTTTCTTATGGTTCCCTGCATCCATGTGTATAGAATCCGCATCACATGGTTCCGCATACTCAGAGCCTATCATAAACCCAAACCCATGCTTTTCTGCAATTTCTTTATAATACTTGGGAAATTGCCGGGAACGCTCTACTGCTGTTCTTCCTCCCATATAGATTCCATATGGATTTTCCTCAATCTTTTCGCCTACTTCAATCGGAGAAACAATAAGAACAGAAACTTCTTTTTTCTGCTTTTTTTGTAGATATTCTCTTGTCATTACCGCCAGAGTTTCCACTCTGCAGATTCTCAATAGGATCCTCCCAAACTGTAGTCCTGCCTCCCATTCCCTCCTCAATAATACGATAATCACTCCCTAATTTTTCCTGTAAAATACTCGTCCAGCGAACTCCCCAAGGAAACCGAGAATCTTTTAATATATCATATCCAAACGTATTAGAATCACCAAAACACAGAATATTTTTCATCATACTTCACCCTCTTTATCTAACAATAAACGATTTAATTTCTGTAATGGCTGAATCCGGCTGGACCGCAAGCTCACCATCATATCCTCCCCACGAAAGCAATGCTCCAATTAAAGCATTTCCTAAGCCCATTCCTACTTTACAGCCAAAACTTTGTGCACTGAACACCAAGCCTTCTGAACGCACCCCTGTTTTCCATTCTCCATACTCTACGCTGTCTCCGATAATTGCAAACTGCACACCCATTACACAGGCATATCCAATTCCTCTGATTACAGCGCTTACAATCAGAACCGGAACCGATGTCATTGCCATCAAAAGAGGCACATAGCTTACCAAAATGAGCAGCCACCCCAATAAGTTTGTGTTCCTTTTTCCTATTCGCTTTACAATTGGAGCCATGAAGAAGAAAAATACAATCATCGGTGCAATATAGGCCGCATTAAGGGTTCCTACCATGTTGTCATTATGCAGAACCTGTACACAGAAATAACTGTTTATTGTTGAAATTGCCATAAAGAAAAGACAGGTTCCCGTTCCGAGCAGCATGGAAATAACCCAGCATTTATTTTTCAACAACGCAAACAACGCTTTTTTTATCGGCACAGTTTCACGTTCTTTGGCCGCAATACCCACAGTTTCTTTTGTGCCCGCAAAGCAAATTAGAAATAGCACTGCTGCCACCGCTGAAAAAATTCCATATGTAATTGTCCATGCCATTCGTCCTTCTCCAAATACTTTGATCAGAGGAAGCGTTGCAGATGTAATGATCAGACTTGTAATCTGGGCAAATATCTGCCGAAAAATATTAAGGACACTTCTTTCATAGGGATCATCTGTCATCAGTGTGCTGAGCGAGCCATATGGCAGATTAATCATTGTATACATTGTCATAACAAAGTTATATGTAACAAATATATAAATTATTTTTGCTTTATTCTCAAAATCCGGCACGGAGAACATCAGGGTTGTGGCAATTGCAAAGGGGATTGCCATTCTTAAAAGCCACGGCCTCGCCTTACCAAATCGGGACTTTGTATTATCAACGACCAACCCCATAATCAGGTCAGACGCCCCATCCAAAAATCTGGATACCAGCATAATCATTCCAATCACTCCCGGGCTGATGTGCGCCACATCCGTATAGTACATCATTACAAATGCACCCAAAGCTGCCCACACAACATTACTGGCGGCATCTCCACAAGCATAGGATATTCTTTCACTTAATTTTAAACTTCTCTTTTTTTCCATACCTATCACCATATTCCCTTCATTTCATATATTTCTACAGCCTCTACACATTCCTCAGTATCAAAATGTGCCTGAAAAATCCCATCCTTCTCATGATAAAATAATTTCGTTCCTGCTTTTTCACCTTCGTTCGCAAATATCTCCACAAGCCTGTGGTCCACAAAAATCTCCAATTTTTCTAAGCGCTCCAGCTCTGTTACACATTTCACAAAATGAGACTTTACTCCTTGTGTTACAAGCCTGAGCTCTTTTTCCTTTCGTACCAGCCTGATTTCCGCATCCCCATCCTTACCCAAAAGAATTTCAAAATCAGTGTCACAAGAAAATTCAATATTTGCATAATATGAATTCAGGTTTAAATGTTTCAGCCTGATGTCCTGTTTGCTGACATTACAGAAACATTTTCCTTTCAGCTGATAAATCTCTTTGATTGGGCTCTGATACAATTTTCCTTCTCTGATATGCAGCTCTCTCGGTATTGCCATACTGCCATAGGCGCCGTTTATCTCCGGACAATGCTCATTATAGAAATCTGAAACCCATCCGATGGCAATCCGCCTTCCTTCATATTCAAAAGACTGTACCGCATAAAAGTTACCCGCAAAATCATACAAGCCCGTCTGATTTACCTCAAATTTTCCATTTCGGTAGTTTCCAATATAATAATATGTAGGCTGGTATCTCCTCTGATCATCTGAATAAAACATCCATGCGCCTATTACTACCATGTCCCCATCCAGTGGGAAAAAATCGGGACATTCAAAAGTATAAACACCTTCTGTTTTTTCCTGTAAGAGAATACCCTGATAGTTCCAGTTTACCCCATCACCAGACTTATAAAGAGCCACCGAAGGAATATTATTCACCCGGGTTCCAATCACCATCTGCCAGCACCCCTCAAGCCATATTACCTTTGGATCACGGAAATTAAAAGAAAACTCTTTATTCGGTTTCTCAATGATCAATTTTTCCTCTCCAAAATGGATACTGTCTGCCGACTCCACCATCGTCTGATATTGTCTGGTTTTTTCTTCGCTGTCTTCTGACGGTCCGATATGTCTGGTAAGGTAAAAGCGGATTCTGTCCTCCAGCGCCACTGCACTTCCCGAAAATGCACCTCCTTTTCCATCTTTTGAATCCAGAAGTTCCTCCTGTGGCTGAAGAACATATGGCAAATGTACCCAATGAACGCAATCCCTGCTGGCCGCATGTCCCCAATACATCTGATCCCACTTCTGATCGTGTGGATTTGCCTGATAGTACATATGGTAATATCCCTGATACCAGCACAATCCGTTAGGATCATTCATCCAGTTTTTATATGGACAGAAATGATATTGTTCACGACCGGGTGTTTTATACCATTTTTCCAAATCCGAGATCACCGCCCAGCTGCCCTGCTCCCATTCAAGGAAACATACTCCCTCCTGTATGAAGTCTTCTCTCTCTGAAAGATAGCAGACGCTAACCTCACAACTTTCCAATGTCACATCATATCGCGACTCTTTCTCCAGCGGAATTTTGAGCAGCCGATAATGGCTGCGGCCTGTAGGATAACTTTCCTGATTTCCGTTTTTATCTGCCACAATAACATTCCCCTTTTTACCTTCCAGGGATTTTGCAAATACTTCCAGACATTCATATGCCCCGGTATAAATGTCTCCCATCACTTCTACCTCCTCTTCTAACTATTGTCGAACTGGTTTTATATATTGGTATTTTTTAAGTCCGACATTTGTCGAACCGGTTTTATAGTCAAATGTTAGCATTTTATTTTTTAAAAATCAATAAGTTTTTGCTTTTTCTATAATAATATCCAATTTTACCTCATTATTTTTGTGCTCATTGCACAATCACAAGGTGTCTCCTTTCTGATATTTGACTGGAAAAATTCTTTGCTTTATCTGTATCTGTTCTTCTCGTATCAGACAATCAATATACTCTACACACTGCATAGCCAAATCTTTTACAGGCTGCACAACTGCATCCGTTTGATATGTTCCAATTCTGGTAATATAAGTACCATCATAGGCAAGCATATGTAATTCCTCCGGCACTTTCCGCCCTCTAATCTGTGCTTCCCTCAGGCAAGCCAAAATTGCCATATCAGCGCCAAATATACCATCTGCTTCCGGGTATTTGTCAAAGACTAACTTTGCCGTCTCTTTGAAATCTATTTCCGAAAATGAATTATGCGGCATCACAACATCTGCCGCCTTCATGCCATTTCTTTCTATTTCCTGTGCAAACGCAGTATGATATTGATGTGCCGGTGTATTTACAACCCGTGCTCCACTGATCTGCACAATATGTCTGCAACTTTTCTCCATAAATTTTTGTGCAGCAAGAATTCCGCCCTTTTCATGGTCTGCCCGAACCATCGGTATATTACCCCCAAGGAATCTGTCAAACGCTACCACCGGCTTTCCAATCTTCATATACTCGTCATGAAGAAGTGAATGTGCCCCCATGATAATACCATCTATAGTCTGCTTTTTTAACATGGAAAGGAATTCTACCTCCATATTTTCACGCTCTACTGTTTCACACAGCATCGTTTTATATCCATGACGATATAAAAATTCCTCTGCATATTTTAAAAAAGTCCCATAAAACGGATGCGATGCGTCTGGAATCACGACACCTACCAGATTCGTGCGCATCTTTGACAGATTGCGCGCAAGCTGACTCGGCATATAATCCAACTCTTTTATTGCCTTTTCAACCTTTTCTCTTGTTTTTTCTGATACATATCCACTATTATTCAAAACCAGCGAAACTGTACTTTTAGCCACTTCCGCCCTCTTTGCAACATCATTAATACTTGCCATTTTACTTTCCTTTAACTATTTTTAATTAGACACTGTTTTAAGCAGCCCTCATAAGCTGCTTCTTCTTATTCTTAATTATAACACCAGTTTGAAACTTATTACACCCATTTTTTAATCTCAAAAAAAATAATAAACAAAACTTGATCAGAAATGCCTTCCTTTGTTCCAGTTCTATGAAACCATGGTCTTCCATAAAAATATCCGCTAAAATGTTCTTATGGCTCAATGTCGGTATTATATTTTTTATCGGTTATTGTTTTTTGCCTTTGTTGCTCTCCGAGGGGTGTGCATCTACCAGTACAATTTTCCAAGACTTGCAGAAAAATAGCCCTCCGAAACGGAGGCTTATTTTGGATTTAAGTTTGTCCCTTTAGACAAAAGTAAAATAAAACAATTCAGAAACAAAGTAAAGGAAGATAATAAATTACTATACTTTGTAACAACACGAAAAATCGCTGCAACCTTGTAAAGGCAAGGGATACAGCGATTTTTTCTTTCACTAACTGTCAAAGAAGGGATTATATTGTAATTTCCCTAACCCTGCCAATGTATTGGGTCATTTCTTGGAATTGTAACCGTCCTGCATCCCTCTTTACAAAAGGTACAATGGCTGCTGCTCCTTTCGACCGATGCATTTCATAACCGTAACTTTCCAGCACTTTACGCAGTTCATTAAAACGCATATCATTTGACAAAGAACATGTCATTTCTAATAGTTTATCCCACGTTGACATCAGAATACCTCTCTGCCATTATTATAAGTGGCGTCACATACGGTATCAATAGATTTTTAATTCTTCTGCCAATATGAGCTGTCAAAGTAATTCCCGCTTTTCGGCAGATTCTTAAACATATCCATGATCATGTCATAAGTCATGGATGACGTGTCAATCTCCAGTTCCTTCCCGTCCTTTGATTTGATTACGGTGCCGTTATCACCCACGTAAGCAACCGTATGATCATCCAGGTACTGTATCATTCCTGTCATTTCCGCAAATTTTTTCACCGGAAATTCTCCCGTCTCCTTACACATCTTCCAAAATTTTTCGGCATCTTCCCCTGTCATATATGGTTGTCTGCCGTCTATAACATACCATGAAATACCTGTTGCTGAATCTGTATATTTCGGTGATGTCAACGCCCATTCGTCCAATGACCTGCCTTCGTACCATGTGGTAAGTTTCTTCTCATCTTCGCCTGTATCCGTTTCCGCAGCATCGTTCCAACTATCCGGCTCTTTTACATGAACATTTGGTAGCCTGCTTTTAAGCGCCTCGTATATATCCTGCACATCGGCATTCTGCCTTGTACCTTCGGGCGCGGATTCCTCTGCCGCCTGTTTCTGCTGATAGAACCATCCGGCTCTGCTCCTGTTGTACGTATTCGTTGATACATTGTTCTGATAATAATTCTGTCCGATTCCGTTTACTTTCATTTTTCAATATTCTCCTTTTGGGGTCAATTCGTTTTAGTTCTGCGGCTCACCTGTCAATCAGGGTCACTCCTGCTCCCTTGTAATAAGCCATCCTAACAATCATACGATTGAGACCTCTGAAAAGTTTCAAATAAACGCCGAATATATTATTCCTCCGGATACTCTTTATCCTTCCAATACCACCACTTCAGCTTTTCGGGATCATGGCTTTCATGTTCTGCATAATATACCGCGCACCGAAATACATACAGCACGCACCGGTCGTCCTGAAATCCCTTATACAGACAGTCTTTTTGATACAGCTCGTTTGGATCTTTCCCTTTTAAATCCGCAATACAGCAAATTCCGATATTCTTAAGGTGAGTCTCCATATTTGCCCCAATCCCCGGTATCTTCTGCAGGTCACCGGCAATGTTCTGATCTTTCTTTTTTGTCATGTTTCCCTCCGTTGTTCTTTAAAAATAAGGCATATCCCAAGAAACAAAGAGACATGCCGCAGCTTCTGCCTGATGCAAATTGTTAGACATTTTCACTATACCATGGAGCGCCATGCGTTTCAAATCGTTTCTTCTTTTACGCACATCCCATCCGTGCCATTCTTCCCCCGCATTCTCATCCTTCCGGCTTATTCTGCCGAAAATCTTTGAAAAATCTTTCTCGTGCCAATGGCGATCATAAGCGTAACAATGCCCGAAAACAAGACAACGGCATATTCAAAGCCTTCACACACTTCAAATAAAACCCCATAGAACGCATTGCCAAGCGGCTGGGCACACATGGAAACGGTAAGGATCACGGAAATAACCTTTCCGATCAAATGCTGCGGCGTCTCTGCCTGAACAAAAGACAGCATCTGTACGGAAAACATCGTAGAAAATACCATAATCCAAAAGCAGCATACGGTCAGAACGCCGTATGGTATCATCACGGGCAAGTCCAGCCGCAATACGGCTCCGATCGGAAACACACATACCGCACAGGCAATGAGCAGATTTCCTGCGTTACGGACGGTCCGTTTATTTGCAAAAACGCCTGCACAAATGCCTCCGGAAAGCCCGCCGGCCGCCAACGCTCCCTGGGCAAACCCATATAACCTGTTTGCCTGTGATGCCTTAAAGTCCAAAATCTCCGTAACCAAATAGGGCAATGCAACGATTATCATTGCCGACAAAAACAGATTGATCCCACAGACGACGAGAAGCGCTGTTCCGATCATAGGCTTCTCCTTTCGGATCCATCGAATGCTCTTTGCAAAATCAGCTTTTGCCGTCTTTACGATTCCGCCGTCTGTGTCCTGTTTCTGAAAAGAAATCTGAAGAAACAGCTCCATCACTGCCGATAAAACAAAACAGAGCATACAAACCCATAATACAGGTTCTAACCCATACGCACTGTATAATATGCCGCCAAGTACCGGTCCGACAAGCGATGCAAACGAACTTATCGTATTAATGATCGAATTGGCCGCCATAAAATAATCCGGATGAACCAATGCCGGAATACTTGCCTGCACGGACGGCTGATAGGCGCCTGCAATCCCGTACAAAATCATCAACGTAACGGTCAGAAGAAACACAAGATTCACAGCGCCCATGAACAACGCAAACACCAAAAGAACCGCCGCCGTAAAGAAATCCAATGCCGCCATAATCGTTCTTTTATTTACCCGGTCCGCTAATATCCCACCGATGGGAGAAAGCAGAATGGCCGGAAGAAAAGCGCACGCCGTAACCGTTCCGTAAAGCGCCGACGAACCCGTCAGATTTAACAGATACAGCGGTAAGGCAAACCGGATCGCCGCATTCCCAAACAATGAAATCATCTGCCCGATCACCACTAACGTAAAATCCTTTGAAAATAATGTTTTTTTCATTCTCCAAACCTCTTCTTTTTTATTTTATACCGCATGACGGTATGTATAAGTTTTAAAATATATCTGCCCGTTTTCACAGGCAGATACTCATTTATTCTTCTGGTAGATCGCTGTCAGCTCCCGTAAGCGTTCTAAGATTTCCTGATCCACAATATCCAGTCCAAACCCGCGAAGCATCTGTCCGAATACCATAAACTTTCGATATGATTCTTCTTCAGAGCTGTCAAAAATCATCGGATTCATCCAGACATTTGCGGCAAGCAAAATCAGCTCTGCCAATTGTTCCGGATAATCCGTTTGGATCGAACCGTCTGAAATCCCCTGCCGGATGATCGGCAGAATATAATCAGGCGCTGCTTCTTCTATGCTTTCGTGCAAAAGACCAAACAAAAGCTTCGGGTTATTATGAAAATCCGGAGCTACCGTAAAGATATCGTTCTGCACGGGACGACGGATCGATTCTTTAAAAATCATTTTCAGCTTATCTTTGCCGCAAAGATCCATGCGGTCGCGAATCGATGCAAGCATCTGATTTGATTCTGCCGTCATCCGGTCTGTCACGGCAATTAAAATATCTTCCTTCGACTTAAAATGATGATAGATCGCGCCTTTGCTAAGACCGCCTAAATGATCGATAATGTCCTGAATGGAAGTATGCTCATACCCCTGTTCCATAAATAAGCGAAATGCAACGTCCAGGATCAACTGTATGGTTTCTTCCGGATGTTTATTTCTTGCCACTGTTTCTCAGCCCCCCCCCACATACATACCTTTGGTATGTTTATATTATCATACCGCCGGTATGTCCGTCAAGAAATTTCTTTGTGCCGCAGTAATTTTTTATTGCCTGATACCGGAAAAAAATTTACACACTTTACTGGACCCAATCTGTATCCAACCGAAAATGAAAAATCCGTTTATATTGCATTGTACCCAAACAAAGCAGCAGAGATTATCTCTGCCGCCTTGTTTCTTAAATATATATAATTACTTTTTTTGCAATCTCCCTTGTACAAGCTCTTATGTTACCTAGCTGTCCCACCCATTTTTCAGATAATCTAATGTCGCTGTCCCCAAGTGCCTATCGGTTGTTCTTCTTCGGCGGGTAATCGTAATCTGAAATAAAATATCTACTTTCTCCGTGATATGTGTCGCCAAATTGCTCAAATAATGATTTTGCCATTTTCTATTTCCTCCAAATAAGATATTCACTCCACATTATGGTGTCTGTTGTCTTAAACATAATTTTTAGTTTTCTCCTTATCTGGTTTCACTCATGATTTACAGGTAAACATAAAATAGTCACTTTCTATTTCGGTAAAAGGCGATACAAACAAGGGCAAATACCATTGGAATAATAGCATATCCCGCATTTATATTTCCACCATTATACAAAACATATCCTGAACCAACAAAGGTTAAAATGATAAATATTATACTCAGTATCAGAGATGCTTTCTTCATAATGTCCTACCTTTAGATTCTGCTTTGTAAGTCTGCTTTTACTTCCAGACTGTAAATTTTAAATTATCCAGCCTTTTATATATCTGCCATATAGAAAATTTATCTCTATTTAGCTATGCACCAAACAACGTTCAATTCTAACTATTGGGCATTAACAAATTAGTTTTTGCTTACTTTTCTGTGATTCCCAAAATATATTGATATGCAAATCCGATTCCATTACAGGTCAAGTTTTCACACATATGTGGTGGGTCACTCTCTGAAAAACCCGTAGGACGTAATTCAAAACATCTTAATGAACCAAATTCTCTATCAAAGGCAGATGCAAAATTTTAGCAGGCAGATACAATTTCATCATCTGATTTTCCTATCATATGAAGATAAATTCCCATGAACATAAGCGTACCTTCAACTAAACCACATTATGCCCTATATCCACCCGCGCCATGCAATCCAACCGCAGACCAGATTGTTTGCGGCTCAATGACAATTTCAAATAATTCGCTCAAACAGACAAGTGCTGTCCTTGCGCAATTTATATTTTCTTTCCAGTACAATTCTTGTACCCGCTTTGTTATATATTCTTTCATTAATATGACGCCTCTATGATTTCCACATTTTATATCAAAACCAATTTGCCTGTTCTTTTCTAAATTGTGGTACATCGCCATGCTGATATGGGTTATAATTATTTAAATTACAGCCAAATTCCTTTAACAATTTTATTTTGTTCTCAGATGTCCATTCGATAAGTGACATACCATCAAATTCCTCAATGCTACCGTCGTTCATCTCATTCTTAAAATACCATTCTACAATAGTTTGGCTTTCCTTATGGAAGTACTGTTTTATATCCCATACAAGAACTTTGCCACGAGTGTTCCATTCTTCAAACCAATGTTTAACGGTTATGCGGTTTTCATATTTCGGACTCCAACTTTCAATATAAATAACATCTTCCGTAAAAATATCATCTATCCCTAAGTCTTTTTGTTGCAGCCACATATCAAACCACAAACGAATTATCCTTTCTCTTTGATTCATTATTCAACACCTCTATAAGCGAAAGTTGTCAACGGCATTCATTTTCACTTCGTCGTCCAATTCCATGCCTGTAGTTTTCTAAACGCTGTTTATAGCTTTGAGCAATCAGACTTTTCTCAGTAATACTACCGTCTGCATTGATAATATCGCCGTCCTCATTATTCCATGCCTTAATTGCTATATCCATTAATGGCTCTACAATTTTCATTGGCAATTCATCAAGATTATCAATTGCAAGCCACGGAAATGCACGAAACATTTTATCATTACCAATAAGGAACATATATCCTATCAGCTCTTTTTCTCTGAAAACAAAATAAAACTGTGGCATTTTTTCTCCAAATGACTGATCCATTATCCGACGCATTGTTTTTATACTTCCATATGCAGGAAAAAAGCTAATGGAGCTTAAAGAATTTAAAGCGGATTCCCGTTGCTCAATTGACATATTCCGATAATTATAAAACCGTTCCATGCACCACCACGCCTCTCAAACAAAATTCATCTTTCTCTCTGTCACTCTTGATAACCGATGACAGCAATGACTCTTTCTCCTTATTAAAATGAAAGTAACTTTCTTCCCCTCTTTCAGCAATTCATTTTTACAAGTCAAAATATCTTCGGATACATTATTTGGAAGTTCAGATAAAACAATGTGTTCACTATTATAAATGCCAGATTTGTAATCTATAAAAATCTGCTCTAATTGTTCCAAACTAATTTCTTTTGCAGGCAGCCATGAAAAAATATCTAATACTTTCATTAAAACTATCCCCCTTTACTCAATCCTCATAGCGTCCATTATACTTTATAAAAATAAAAATTTGATCGCATCATAGTCATAACAAAATACTTCCTTTTGAATAAATGACTGCATTTCCTGAAATTTTTATATTATTATTGTTACATTCACAATAGAGAGTGCCTCCTCTTTTAGATAATTGTTTTGCCAATAGTTTATTTTTCCCCAATTTATTGCTCCAAATTGGCACTAAAGTGCTGTGGGCAGAACCTGTTACTGGGTCTTCAAACATCAATTCTGGACAAAAATATCTCGAAACAAAATCAGCATTATTACCTTTTGCTGTTATTACAATTCCAAGCCAAGAATCTAATTTTTTAAGTTTCGTGTAATCTGGAATATAATTTTTAACTTCTTCTTCATTAGTCATTATTACATATAAATCCCGTTCGGAATATAGCTCAAGCGGCTCAAAGCCAAGTAATTCAACAATATCTGGCTTTTTCATAATGCTCTGCGCCATTCTTTTTGGAAAAGTCATTTCATACAAATCCCCTTTTCGAATAACGCTTAAAACGCCGCTAACAGTTTCAAAATTAACTTTATCTGAATTGCAATCTAAGTAATTAAAGACAATAAAAGCAGCTGCTAATGTTGCGTGACCACAAAGGTCTATTTCAAATGATGGCGTAAACCATCTTAATATATAATCCTTGCCATTCTTATAAATAAATGCTGTTTCGGACAAATTGTTTTCAAATGCTATATTTTGCATAACCTCATTGGAAAGTGTTTTTTCTGACACACATATGCAAGCTGGATTGCCACTAAACAACTTATCAGTAAAAGCATCAACCACATAGTAATCCATATGAAGCACCTTTCACTCTAAAACTTTTGTTTATTTTACCACATGCTTATGAAATTTTCTACTACATGGTTATGTAAAAGACGGCATCAGCTTTCACGCCAACACCGCCTTTTCCTCAGTCAGTTCGTTATAGTTTGTTCCTAAGCTCCATCACTTTAATAAGTGCGGCACATTCCTCCTCGGTCAGTTCCGTCGATGCTTCCGTGTCAAACACGCCTAAGACTTTCGGATATTTGTCATAAAGGTTCTCAATTTCGGCTCTCACGGCACGGTATTCCTCGTTTTCTCTGGACAGCTTAGCGATGACAGAGCCGAGGTATTCATGAAAGATATTGCTGTGGACATCTACAAAAGTTTCAAATCTGAACGCATCAGACATTCTTCCTGATCTCCGACTTTTTCTTACCGACATTTATAAAATCCTTTCAAACTTCAATACGAAGCCAGAGGGGAATTAAAGCATGGGAATACAGCCCACTAAATTTTGTTACTCGCATCCACATCCAACTGTGGACTACTGTTAGGCTCTGTCACTCCAACACGTTCAAAGCAGTCTTTTTCATTGAACTGCAATTTTTTTATCTGCTCTGCAATCAGTGTGTATGCACTTCTGTTCGAAAGTGATTTGGCGATTTCCATATTTGCTTCCAACACACGGGCAAAATATTGAGCGTATCCCTGTGGAAAAATTTCTTCCGCAGGAATAACAAGTTCTTTCGTATCAGAGCTGCATATTTTTTCTATCAGCACGGCAATCATTTTTGGGGAAAGCACGATAACATCGTACTTTCCCGTGATTCTTATTCTGTATTCTTTCATCAGCGCTCCGCCCCTCTAAGACGTTCCACAAGAGCCTCTTTTGAAAAGCTTTTCATTGATACAAGGGTAATGATAAGAGGCACGGCAATCAAAACGCCTGCATAGGCAAGCGCAAAAACCATAGGGAACTGAAACGCCATGTAAAATGCGCCCATACCATAAAGCGCCTTGCAGAGTGCATAGCCGCACAGCGTACCGACAGTCATAGTGATGCCAACAGTAGCAATGACTAAAAGCAGACTTTCGCCGAGAAGCATTTTTCGGATTTGACCTTTACTCATACCGATAGACTCAAGCATTGCAAGTTCCTGTTTACGGGTAACGATATTGGTAATCAGCGTATTCATCATACTCAAAATACTGAACGTCATAATAAAAATGACAAGCCCGCTAATTGTCCCAAACAGCTGATTTGCGTTCTGCTCATACATAACTTTACGGTCCGCAAGTGTCTCCATGTCCAGTTCAGACTTTTCAGCTATCATCTGTTCAAGTGCTTCTCCGACTTCATCTTCCTTATCAGATTCCGTTGATACAAGCAAATCAGAGTTTAAAACTGTCATAGAATAACCATTTCAAAATAGCCTGTTCAGGCATTAAAAACCACCCGTCAAGCCCATTATGGTCAAGCACATGCTCATCATTCAGAACGCCAAGTATCGTAACTTCCTTTTCTGCCATTTTACTACCGTCATAGTAATGAGGTATAATCTTATCTCCAACCGTAAATTCCCAACCGTAAATCTCTGCTGCATTGCCATTTCCTGCCGCAAGGATATAATCGCCGCCTATCAGCTTATCGTAGTCGGCACTTCCATCTGCCAGATATTTACCGATCTCTTTTGTTTCTTCCTCAATTAATGGACATATTTCGTCATCATTGTTGTACTCATCATTTTTCGGATAATCAAAAAGCGCGCCAAAGTTCTTTATTTCTGTTACCTTTTTTACGCCATCCAGAGCAGTAATCCTTTGTATAAGCTCGCTATTCAGCGAGGAATCCGCCTGCATACCACTCATCCCATTTTCATTTAACGAGATAGCGGATGGTGAATACTGAACATGAAACTCTGCTTCTTTGCAAATCCCCTGCCTTGCGTAGTCATCCTTATCAAAGGATGACATATAAGTCGCTGCCGTCAAAAAGAGGACACCGCCGAGCGCAAGAGAAGCCAAAGTGATAACCGCTTTCTTTTTGTTTTTGGAAAAGTTCATGATACCTAAACCAAACGGTGTTAAGCTGCGGCGCATTTTTTTGTTTGCTGTCTTTTTCATATCGTCCTGCGCTGTGTAGCGCATAGCTTCCATAGGGGATACCGCAGCCGCAAGGCGGGCAGGCTTGTGTACGGAAATCATCGTGATGATATAAACAGTCACAAATACGCACACGGCAATCAACAGCGTATTGATAATACTGAAGCCCGACGGAATAATAAAATAGCCCGCTGCTGCGCCTGTCAGAATACCGATGGGAGAGGCATACAAAAACAGCCTGCATCCCTCTTTTGATACGAGTTTCTTCATCTGTTTCCTCGTCATCCCAATGGTGCGAAGCTGTCCGAACTGATGTATTTTCCCAATAACGGACAGATAGAATACGCCGTAAATAACAAGAATGCTAGCAAGCAGAATAACCGCACCCACCAAACCGTATATCAAAACATTCTGTGCATCTACAGACAATGATTCAATAAACATCTTTGACGGATTGATATATTTTCTTTCAATGCCTGCGCCACTGCCAATGAGATACATCGCCTCCTTGGAGTCATCAGCGTTCATTGTAGTTGCACCGTAAAGTTTGGCATATACTTCATAAGGCATATTCTTTAGCTGACTGCCATTTATGGCATAGCCTTTAGAAAAGAATACGGAAAACTGTTTTGCTGTATCTCCACCTTTTAGGATACCCGATACGACAAATTCCTCTATATTACCGTCATAGAAAGTAAATGTTACTCTGCTTGCAAGCAAAGGCTCGATACCCATTTTTTCAAGCATTGCCGCCTGGACTGCAATTTCATTTTCTGTTTCGGGGAGTCTCCCGCTTTCGAGTTCTCCAATTTGAATTTTGTCGGATAGTTCGCCGACATAAAACGGCATTACATCAAAGTCATCCATTTCAGAAAGAGTACCTGTCTTAACCTGTATCTGATATGCAATACGCTCATCATTTTTCAGCGTTTCCACCTGCTCATCAGACAGGTTATAATAACCTACCTGCTGTCTATGGGAAAGTTCATTCTTGACCTGCTGATTTCGTCCCATTGCAAACATAAGGATTGCTGTTAAGAGAGCCGAAGCCAAAACAATCGTAATCATCACAAAGATGTTACGCATACGGCTTGATTTCAGACTTTGCTTTGACATTTGCGTTATCATTTTTAAACTTATTTTTTTGCTGCTCATTTTTAAGCCCCCTTACGATTGGATTTTCCCATCTTCAATGCGTATTCTCACATCTGCTTTTTTGGCGATTTCTGGATTATGGGTAATCATTACAATCGTCTGACAGAATTTTTCGCTTGTGATTTTCAAAAGGTCAATGACCTTATCACCTGTGCGGCTGTCAAGATTGCCTGTCGGCTCATCGGCAAGGATAATAGCAGGCTTGGATACCAATGCCCGTGCAATCGCCACACGCTGCTGCTGACCGCCCGAAAGGCGGCCCGGATAATTTTGCAGCTTTTTGTCAAGCTCAAGAAAGCGGACAATTTCTTTCAAAAACCCTTTATCTTCTGTTTTCCCGTCCAGACGCACAGGCAGCACGATGTTTTCGTATGCGGTCAGATAGGGAATAAGGTTGTAGTTCTGAAAAATAAAACCGATTCTTCTCCTGCGGAACACCGCAAGCTGTTCCCCGCTCAATTTCTCAATGCTCTGATTTTCCACCTGCACACTGCCGGAAGCAGGGGTATCTAAACCGCCGAGCATATTGAGCAGGGTAGATTTTCCACTGCCCGACGTCCCGATAATAGCGACAAACTGCCCGTTCTCTACAGAAACATTCACATCGTCCAACGCTTTGACAAGGCTCTCATCCCTGCCATAATATTTTTTCAAATGAGATGCACATAAGATTGCCATATTGATTTCCTCCTTTCAATTCTCATAACTTCTCGGAATCTTCAGCCCTGATTTTATAAGGCTTTCCGACCCCTATCTC
>OFHB01000613.1_pt1 | contig 22756 bp, 16 predicted proteins | sample 1521881 | NCBI WGS metagenome assembly OFHB01 (sample SAMEA3504090, study PRJEB24116) | mouse gut metagenome | biome: mouse gut; feature: mouse-associated habitat; material: faeces | place: Denmark | collected 2011
AACCCCGCCGCAAAGCGGATCGTCCATCCCGATAATGGTAAAATCAATCTCTTTTTCTTTTGCAAAACCGGCTAATTTTTCAAATTCCATCGCGCCGATCGGCACGCACTCCGCTATTGTTCCAATCCCGGCGTTGCCCGGCGCGCAGTAAATTTTATCCACACGGCTGCTCTTTGCCACGCTTGCCGCAATCGCGTGCTCCCGTCCGCCGCTTCCTACAATCAGTACTTTCATCGTATGCTCCTTTCGTTTCGGCAGTTCTGTCGTCCTCTTTTAAACCGCAGTTTTTATAAATATGGCTGTATCGAAAATTCCGTCTGTTCTCCGACTTTTTTATTTACTAATTCAAACAGATTTTCTTTCGTCGCAAACAGATTTTCCGGATTACGCCCAATCAGCAGATATTGGTTTTCCCCATCCAGAGAAATATATTTCCTAGCCGCTTCGTCCAGTAAAATGTCAGCATTATCTATTACAATCAATTTTCCTTTTGTATGCCGCAGCAATTCCTTTATGTCCCTCCGGCAATCCAGATAATTCAGGCATAGAACAGCTTCATCCACCGCCATGCATTCCCGAATCATGGAAAAAGACAGTGTTTTTCCGGAAGCAGAAACACCCGTTAAAATTGTAATATTATTAGTAAAGGCAAAATTCAAAAGAAAGGATGTATGCACCGTTGAAAAATGTTCCATAACTACCGGTTTACCGTTCATGATGCCACCACTCCTTTAATATTTCATAATCGTCGATTTCCCGGCTGCTTTCACCGGAAACGGCGCAAACCCGTGTCATATCAAACGGAATCATCGCATAATTGCTGTAAACAGCGCCCCGTGAGAGACGATAGAGCGCTTCCAAAGCATTCTCACCGCATTCTTTTATACAAAAAACCTTATCCGGAAAATATAATACATTTAAAACCGTCTTGCAGCCTGTAGACAGGCAATCAACATCCACTACTGTTTCATGGAATTTAGAACGGATCTGAAATTTGCTGATTACCTTCGCTTCATCAATCTGTTCTATGATTTTCGCAGCGCGTCCGTCCAGCTTCAAAGCGGTGTTTTTGTTAAAAAAAAGATCATTCCACTCTACGTATTCCATATGAATCGGTATATCTTTCTTATCTTTATATATCGTAATCACAATAACACCTCCAGCCCTGCCTGCAAAAATTTACTGTAAAGAGAGGTTCCCCTTAAAACAGCCTTCATTTTATCGGCAGCCGACGGGCGAACCGGATCCAATCCGCATACATCATTTTCCTGCCGTCCTGCCCAATCGCAGCATGCTAAAATCCAGCAAGCCCCAATTGTCCCTTTCGTAACCTCAAATCCGGTGTTTCTTGTTAAATCAAACAGCAATTTTGCGGATAATTGCTCAATATTATGTTTTTCCAGATGAGCGTCATACTCAGCCACTTCCCGGAGTGTTTTGTAATCTGTTTCTCCTGCGCTGAGCATTTGTACAAGTTTCTTGCGCGCCCGGATTGCACCTGCCCGTTTTGCCAAAAACTCATCTTTGGGCGTATAAATCCAATCTATCAGCCTGTCAAATTCCAACAGTACATATTCAAAGCAGACAATATCCACAATGATAACATTCGGCTTTTGTCCTGCATACAGATTCAATCTTTTTCGTTCCTGATATGCCTGAACATTGTCAAAAGCATTATCATATACAATAATATATTTATTATTCTTATCTTCTAACGCTTTTACCGCTTTCACAAGTTCACTGTTATTTTTTCTTCCTTCAACAATGACACCCGGACTCATTTGGTGCATAAATGCCGACCAAAATGTATATCCTGCTTTTCCCTGCCGATCCTCAATCCAAAAATATGTTTTACACGGCATTCCTATCACCGTATCCTTACTCCCCGTCCGGCAAAACCACCGCCCTGCCGTCCGCAATCCGCACACGCCCGTTTGCAATCAGATGAATCGCTTCGGGCAGAATCTTCCACTCCGCCTGTTCCATAACCCTGCGCTGCAGCGTTTCGGGCGTATCCGTCTCTTCCACCGCAACCGCCTTCTGTAACAGAATCGGCCCGGTATCCGTCCCTTCGTCTACAAAATGCACCGTCGCCCCGGTCACCTTTGCCCCGCGCGAAAGTACGCCCTCATGCACTTTTAGGCCGTAATATCCCTTTCCGCAGAAGGCGGGGATCAGAGACGGATGAATATTGATGATCCTGTTTCGGAACGCTGCGATTACTTCCGGCGGGATCACTACCAAAAAGCCTGCCAGCACAATCAAATCCGGCTCCAGTTCTTTTAACTTATCCAGCAGCGCCCGGTTGAACCGTTCCCTGCTCTCAAACGATTTCGGGGAAATGCACGCATGTGCAATCCCCCTTTTTGCCGCACGCTTCAGGGCATAGGCATTCGGATTGTTGCTGATTACCGCTTCCACCCTGGCATTCGTAATCGTCCCGTCTTTGACGGCGTCTAAAATCGCCGCCAGATTCGTACCGCCGCCCGACACCAGTACCGCCACCTTTAACATAAAGTAACTCCTTTTTCTTTCCGTATGATATTCCCGACCACATAAGGCGTATCCCCGGCCGACCGGACTGCCTCCGCCGCCTTGTCCGCATCCGCAGAAGAAACCGCAAGCACCATGCCGAGCCCCATGTTGTAAGTATTATACATCATCTGCTCCGATACCTGGCCTTCCCTTGCCAGCATCTGAAAAATCGGCGGCACCGGATAGCTGTTCTGTTCGATTACTGCGTGCATCCCTTCCGGCAGCATCCGCGGGATATTTTCATAAAAGCCGCCGCCTGTAATGTGGCTGCACCCTTTTATCCGCACGCCCGCTTCCTTTACTGCTTTTAACGCTTTTACATAAATCTTCGTCGGGGTAAGCAGCGCTTCGCCAAGCGTCATGCCCAGTTCGTCGCAGTGCGTGCAAAGCGCGCCCTCTTCCATCCGAAATACCTTGCGCACCAGGGAAAATCCGTTGGAGTGCACGCCGGAACTTGCGATACCGATCAAAACGTCTCCCTCTGCAATTTCGCTGCCCGTAATAATGTCCCCTTCGTCCACAACCCCAACGGCAAATCCCGCCAGATCATATTCATCCTCCGGCATCAGACCCGGATGCTCCGCCGTTTCACCGCCGATCAGAGCCGCGCCGCTCATCTTACAGCCTTCCGCCACGCCCTTTACAATCTCTGCGATTTTCTCCGGATAATTTTTGCCGCACGCAATGTAATCTAAAAAGAATAACGGCTCAGCCCCTGCGCACGCAATATCGTTTACGCACATGGCGACACAGTCGATTCCAATCGTATCGTGCTTATCCAAAAGAAACGCCAGCTTTAGCTTTGTGCCCACGCCGTCCGTCCCCGACACCAGCGTCGGCTTCTTCATTCCCTTAAAGCCTTCCATTGAAAACGCGCCCGAAAAACCGCCAAGCCCGCTTAACACCTCGCTGCGCATCGTTTTTGGTACATGCTGCTTCATCAACTCCACCGATTTGTAACCGGCCTCTATATCCACGCCTGCTTTTTTGTAATCCATCTGTTCTCCCCTACTCTTTCCCATACTTTTCATAGCCTGTTTCCTGCAGCTTTGCGTCTTTTGCCTGAACCTGCTCTTTTAACTCCCTGGCATAATCCTTTAGCTTCTGCAAAAGCGCCGCGTCGCCTGTCGCTAAAATCTTTGCCGCAAGCAGCGCCGCATTTGCCCCGCCGTTGATCGCCACGGTCGCTACCGGGATCCCCGACAGCATCTGTACTATCGAATACAGCGAATCCCGCCCGCCAAGGGACGAGGTATGCATCGGGATGCCAATTACCGGCAGCGGGAAAATTGCCGCGCACATACCCAGCAGATGCGCCGCCATACCCGCCCCCGCAATAATCACCTGAAACCCTTTTTCCTCGGCTGTCTTTGCATATTCGTAAAATACATCCGGCTCGCGGTGTGCGGAAATAATCCTCATCTCATATTCGATTCCAAGCTGCCCTAATACGTCGGCCGCCTTAGCCATAACCGGCATATCCGAGTCGCTTCCCATTACAATTCCTACTTTTGCCATAATGACGCTCCTTTTCTGTTTCGTATTCCAATATTCCTGTCCATACCCCGCCGGGTTAGTACGCCGGCAGGCGGCGAAGGAAATACGCAATACCCAAACGGCATTTATCCTTCGCTTTGGAGTATATCATCAAATAAACTTCCTTTCAATATACAAATCTAATCTGACTGGCAAATAATGGGGAGCAGCTTACCGCTGCTCCCCATTTTCTGCAAAAATTATTTTGTCTTAACAAAACGTTTTCCACAATATCTGGTATAAACCTTCTTACCATCCAATTTCTTATAAGCGCGCACACGAACATAATATCTCTTGTTTGCTTTTAATTTCTTAATCGTAACTGCCTGCTTATTTTTTACGGAAACTTTCTTTGCATTGCCAAAGTCTACTCTTGTAGCGTAGCTGATTTCATATCCTAACGCTCCGGAAACCTTCTTCCAGGAAAGCGCGATGGATTTCTTCTTGCCGGCTACTTTTTTCAGCTGAACTGTGCCTGCCTTAAACTCCAGCTTTTCAATCATAAGCTCTGCTTTGGCAAGCCGTTTTGCCGCGTCGTCCGCTGCTTTCTGGGCCGCATCCGCTCTTCTCTGGGCTTCTAACGCCAATTCGCTTGCCACCTGGGCCAGACGCATCGCATTTTCGGCCTTTTCTGCCGCCTGCGCTACCTGGGCGGTAATTGCAGCCGTTTCTTTTGCAAAATCCGCTACCGCTCTCTGGGCTGCCTCTACGGCTTTGGTTGCCTCGGCCTGTGCGTCCGCCGCCTGTTTTAACGCTTCCGCATTCTGCTGGCGGATTGCTTCTGCCGCTGCGTCCGTCACCTGTTTTGCGGCGTCAACCGCATTCTGAATGACAGTTCTTCCGGTTTCGATTGCTTCTTTCAGCTTATTCTCAGCATCTATTGCCGCCTGCTGTGCCAGATCGCGCGCTTCTTTAGCGTCGTCCATATGGATCTTGGCCGTATCCCGTGCTGCCTCTGCTGCTGCCGCGGCTGCCTGTACCAGGCTCTCCTGGCTCTGTACCAATTCCAAAGCCGCATTTGCCGCGCTTGCCGCAGTCGCTGCCGCTTGACTGGCCTGTTCCGCCATGCCAAGCATCAATTCCTGATTTTGTAAGGACGCCGCTGCTTGCCCTGCCGCTGCTTCCGCCGCGGCTGCCGCATCTGCTGCAGAGTTTGCCGCTGCCTGCGCCTGTCCGGAAATCTCAATCATCGCCGTTTTATCTTCTGCCGCCGCCTGAGACGCCTCTGCCGCCTTCTGGGCGCTTTCCGCGGCTTTGCGCGCTTCTTCCGCTGCCTTTGCAGCTTCCTGCGCCGCTTTTACGGCTGCCTGCGCCAGATCGTCATCCGGCAGTTCCGGTTTTTCCAGAGCCTTAAACTGGCTTCCAAGTACGCTTGCCACATAATTTAACTGAACCTGCAGCGCATTTTCGTCTGCCGCAATCAGTTTTGCGGCGTCTAAAGCTGCCTGGTATGCATTCCAGCTTTCTTCGGTATAATCTTCCGCTTTTAATTCCATGCCTTCATACCCGGCGATCTGTTCCTGTAAGGAAGCGATATCCGCGCCTTCCCTTGCCCTGACTACAAGTTCGTAAATACATGGAAGCGGTTTTTCCGGATCAAAACTCAACTTGATTTCGGTAATACTGCCGTTAATCTCAAATACGTTAAGCTGATCGTCCAGGCTGCCGACTTCTTCCCATGTGCCGTCCGTTTTCTTAACGCTTACTGCCGCTCCGCAAAGATGCTCCGCATCCTGAAGAAGCGAAATAGATTCAATATTCGTGTAAGATACCAGTTTATAAATCAAATAATCGCCTTCGTTTATGCTGTCTGCCGTTACGGCCGTCGTATAGTCTGAATCGTAAAGATTCGTAATATCATCTACCGCAAATGACGCTTCCGCCAGGACAGAAGGCTGCTTGTTATAATAAATCTCGTGTACCTGTACCCAGTTTCCGCTGGACTGTGTCGCAGAGAACCGGATGTGCCGCGCCATTTTGCCTCCGGCATTGAATTTTACGCTTGCAACCTGCTGCCCGTCAATTGTTTCCACCACATACTTATCGTATGAAATAGCAGAGCCAATCTCTTCCCATTCCGTCCCGTCTGTAGAAATCTCCAGTTTCGTTGCCGCAAAAGCGTCTATGCCTTCACTAATTCCTTTCGGATTTACGGCATAACAGATCTTTACGTCAAACAACGGAATTGTATTTTCAAAATCGGCACGCACATAATCGGAAATACGGCTTCCGTCAGAGGAATAATATTTCGTCTTAATATCCCCGTCCACAGCGTTTTGAATCGGGTTCGAACCATAAGTACCCATGTTTGTACTTGCCGTAACGCTTCCGGCATCAAAATTGGTAGAAGCGGCAAAATCGTTTATGGCTACTTCAAGCTCTGCTTCCCCGGTATTAACCACACGGACAGAAGAAGCAATCACTGCCGCAGTCGTCTTTAACACGCTGCCTTCCGCAGCTCTCTGGGTGTTTTCTTCCACAACGGTTTCTACTGTTTCCCAAACGGTACCGTTTAAGGAATACTGCAATTCAAGCGCGTCTGCCTGTGCTGTGTTTAAGCTGATTTCCGTAAGAAGCTCTTCACACGGCAGGTTAAATCCAACATATCCGCCGGCTCCTAACGTAACCTGTAAGCTGTCTACGGAGTATACGCCTTCTTCTTTTACTACGTCTTTGTCCAGTATTGTCCCGTTGTTCCAGAATACGCCGCATTCTACTTCGGGATTTTCTACTGCCATAATCAAATTCCATGCTTTATCCGGGACTGTTTCCAGTAAAGGCTTAATCTTGTGTTCGCCTACTTTAACAATGTTCTTCTTAATCGTCCCGTCTCTCTCCAGGCTGTCTACCGTAAATTTCTGGGTTTCTTTTAACTTATTGCTTAATAATTCCAGTTTCTCCAGCATGGTCTCGTGATCTTTTGCAGAAGCTGCTTCTAACGCTTCCATGCCTGCCGTACCTGCCTGCGCCAGTACTTCGTATGCGTCCAGGAACGGGTTGATCTCTTCCTGAAGTCCTTCATTCTTAAGGCTGCGCAGCGGAGCCACATCTGCCTGCATCTGATTAAATTCTTCTTTTAAAGCTGCAATCGCCTCTTCGGTTCCTTCCCCGCTTTCAACGGCTTCATCCAAAGCGGCCATTTTGTCCTGCAGATAACGGGATTCATCTACGGTAAGGCCTTCCATCTTAATATAGGAAATATTATCTGCAAAACGCTCAAATTCTTCGTTCGCTTCCGGAGCAATCCTCTGAATAGAAGTTTTCCAGCTATCCATATATTTAAAATCCGCTACGTTCCAGGAATAATCCGCTCCGGAAAATACTGCCACTTTACTTGCATCCGCCTGGGACATCGGGTTTAAGAAGAAACCGCTTATATTGTCCACATCCGTACCAAGCGCTTCTAACGGAGCCATCATCAAGTTCCCAAAGCAGTAATCATTGGTCGGATAATTCCACCATGCTGCCAAATCACGGGTAAAGATTTGGGTCTGTTCCTTCGGCCATTCAAAGCCTTCTCTCGTAATATCACCAATCGTTTCCGCACCGGTCCACATAACGACTACGTCTTCATGCAGATCCCTTAAGAACGGTTTGAAATAAGTCTGCATATTCGGTCCCCAGGCATTTGCATACCGGGTTCCTACAACAATAAGCGGTTTCACATCGCTTTTTGTCTTGACAAACTCTTCATCTACCCTGTTGATTACACTGACATGCTGCGGCCCGCTGTAACCGCTGGCTAAGTCGTCGTACGAAACGCCAAACTGCCGGACGCCCAGCTCATACAGCTGTTCAAACTTTGCGATCAATGCGTCAAAATCAGCGTCTGTATTGTAATTATAACCATTCCCCGGATGAACGTTCCAGCAAAAACTCATATTGTTCTTATCCGCTTCTTCTGCAAGCTGACGGATCTTTTCTGCTTCTTCCTCCGGATACGGTTCACGCCATCTGTCCTTATGATATGGATCGTCCTTCGGCGCATAAATATAAGTGTTCATTTTCAGCTTGGAGGTTTCCTGTATAATACTCAGCCTGTCCTCATAAGACCACGGGAACCCATAGAAGCCTTCCACAATACCACGCAGCTTCACGCTCGGGTAATCATAAACCGTAACCTGTGCAAAACCGCCGTTTTGCGTCTTCTGATCCAGAATCTGCTGTAATGTCAAAACGCCATAGTAAGCGCCTTCTTCGTCGGCTCCCGTAATCGTAACTTTTCCTTTGGGATTCGTATCAATTTCAGAAGTCAGCACATATCCCTGCTCTTCTTCCAGAACATGCTCGCGGTCATTTACATCCGAACATACCTCACAGTGATCTTTATCGGAAGTAATAAAGATAACCGCTCCGTCCTCCGGTATCTGTTCGCCCTGCTCATATGTAATTTCTTCGGCTTCAAGCGTTTCTTTTAATCTCAGAAGCGTATTTGCAGTCTGCGTACCATGTGAAACCACCGTCACTTTTCCGTCGAACGCCATTCCGTCTTCCGGATCAAACGTCAGTTTATGCGGCGTCGGATAAATATCCGCTTTTACAATATCTTCCGAAAGCACCGGAATCTTCTCTAACGCATTGTATTTGTCTGCCAGTTCGCCCGCAGCGGCATTGATCTGGATCTGCAGTGGATTTTCTACCGCCGCAGCCTTTTTCGCCGCCTCCAAAGCCGCTTTAAACGGCCTCCAGCTCTCTTCGGTATATCTTCTGGCTTTTAAGGCAGAATACTTTTCAATCATCGTATCCAAGCCGCTCTTATCTATACCATCTCTGGCTTTAACCAGGATTTCATAGAGGCATGGCAGCGGTTTTTCGGGATCAAAGCTAAATTTCACTTCGGTAATACTGTTGTTTACCTCAAAAATATTGACTCTCTCATCCAGCGCCCCAATCTCACTGTAAGTACCGTCGAAATTTTTTACGCTTACTTTTGCGCCGCAAAGCTGTTCGGCGTCCTGAAGAACCGTAATGGATTCCACATTGGTATAAGACGTAAGCTTATACGTCAGATAATCGCCTTCTTCGATACTATCCGGTGCAACTGCGGTTGAGAAATTGGAATCGTACAGCTTACCGATATCATATACGTCAAAAGACGCTTCCGCTAAAACTGCGGGATTCTGGTTGTAGAGCACTTCATAAACCTGTACCCAGTTGCCGCTGGATTTAGCAGCGGAAAACCGGATATGGTTTACCACTTTGCCGCCTGCATTGAATTTGACAGACGCCACCTGCTGCCCGTCGATTGTTTCCATATCATAATTCACATAATCAATGGCGGAGCCTATCTGTTCCCAGTTTGTCCCGTCTGCGGAAATTTCAAGTTTTGTCGCTGCAAATCCGTCTACGCCCTCGCTTACGCCTTTCGGATTTACGGCATAACAAATCTTCAGATCGTACAGCGGGATTTTATGCTCCATATCCACACGGATATAGTTGGAAGTGTTTGCCCCTCCGTAAGAATAAAATTTGGTCGCCATATTTCCGTCAACAGCATTCTGGATATTGTAGTTTTCATATGTCCGCAGGTTTGTACTTGCCGTCAGCCTGCCGGCGTCAAACCGGGTCGACGCGTTAAAGTTACGGATTGTAACTGCAAGCTCCGAAGCCCCTTTGTTGACGGCCCTGACATAGGATGCAAGCACCGGAACCGTCGTTTTCAGCGCGCTGTCTTCCGACGCCGCTTTTGCAGCGGGAGTTTCGCCCTGCTCTATTTCGGTTTCTGCGGTTTCCCATGATACGCCGTTTACGGAATACTGGATTTCCAAAGCGTCCGCCTGAGCCGAATTGAGGCTGATTTCAGGAAGAATGGAAAGAGCCGGAAGGCTGAATCCAACATATCCGCCTGCTTCCAGCGTAAGCCCAAGTTCTGCTACGGAATATACGCCGTCTGTAAACGCCACTTCTTTGTCTGCAAATGTCGCGTTGTTTGAAAATACGCTGCTTACTACTTCGGGATTTGACGTCGACATCAGCAGGCTCCACGCCTGGTTGGATATGTCTGAAAGTAAAGGCTTAATCCGCTTTTCGCCGACTTTTACCACATTCTCCTTGGTTTCCCCGTTGCCTTCCAAGCTTTCAATGGTAAACGTTCCGGCCTCCTCTAATTTGGCCTCCAAAACATCCAGCTGTTCAACCATAGCCTGGCTGCTGCCGTCCGCGGCTGCAATAATCGCATCCATCCCCGCAACGCCCGCAAGCGCAAGCGCATCATATGCGCCAAGGAACGGATTGATCTCTTCCTGCAAATTAGCGTTATGAAGCGAACGCAGCGCAGTTACATCTGTATGCATCACTTCAAATTCAGCCTTCATGGCCTCCGCCGCTTCTTTCACTCCGGATTTATTTTCAAACGCTTCGGTCAAAGCTGTAATCTTTTCTTCCAGATACCTGGATTCATCAAACTCAAACCCGTCTTTGATATAAGAAATATTATCCGCAAAACGCTCAAATGCCTCGTTCGCTTCCGGCGCCAACTTCTGAATGGAAGTTTTCCAGCTCTTCATGTATTCAAAGCCAGTCACATTCCAGGAATAGTCCGCCCCGCTGAAAATGGCCACTTTACTTGCATCCGCCTGGGACATCGGATTTAAGAAGAAACCGCTTAAATTGTCCACATCGGTATCCAGGTTTTCAAGCGGCGCCATCATCAGGTTGCCGTCGCAATAATCGTTTACCGGATAATTCCACCATGCGGCCAGATTACGCTTGTACACGCCCGTCTGCTGTTTTGGCCACTCAAAAAAGTCCTTTTTGATTTCAGACATGGTTCCCTGCCCTGTCCACATTATAACAATATCATCATGCAAATCAGAGATAAGAGGCCTGAAATATCCTGTCATACTGGCTCCCCACGCATTGCAGTACCGGGTTCCCACGACAATCAAAGGCTTGACGTCGCCCTTTGCCTTGACAAAATTATCATCCACTTTATTGATCAGGTTTTTATGGTTTTCACCGCTGTAACCCCCTTCAAGGTCATCGTATGAAATACCAAACTGACGCACGCCCAAGCTGTAAAGCTGCTCAAATTTTGCAATCAGGGCATTGTAATCATTATCGTTGCTGTAATTAAAACCGTATCCTGGATGGACATTCCAGCAAAAACTCAGGTTGTTCTTGTCCGCCTGCTCTACCAGCCTCCGGATATGTTCCGCTTCCTCTTCCGGATATGGTTCTTTCCATCTGTCTTTATGATACGGATCGTCTTTGGGCGCATAAATATACGTATTCATTTTAAGCTGGGCTGATTCCTCAATCAAACTCATCCGATCTTCAAATGACCACGGATATCCGTAAAAACCTTCCACAAACCCACGCAGCTTGATGCTTGGGTAATCAGAAATTTCCGCTTTGGCAAACATACCGTCCGTATCTTTCTGTTCCAAAAGCTGCTGTAATGTTAAAACTCCATAATATGCGCCGTCCGCATCGGCTCCCGTTATGGTAACCTGGCCGTTTTGGTTTGCGCTGTTGTCTGAAGTCAGCACATACCCCTGCGCCTCTTCAAGCACGCCCTCGCTGTCCGTTACGCTTCCGCAAACCTCGCAATGATCTTTATCAGAAGTAACAAAAACAGCCGCCCGTTCTGCAGACAGCTCTTCACTTTCCTGATATGCAATTTCCTGGGCATCCAGTACAGCCTTTAGTTTCGGCAGCATCGCCTGCGACAGCCCAGAAGCCATAAAGTGCATAAGGACAGACAACAATGAGCTCGGTGTCTTCCTGACAAACTGCGACAACGGGCTGAGCCGCTGGATGGAAATCGAAGGCCTTGAGGTAGCAGGAAGTGAAGGCGTATTCTACCCTGTGAGATACGCATATTTCGAATGGGGGTCCAAGATGCTGAGAATCCGTTCCGAATTTGTCCCCGACCCTTGCCGTGTGCGCTACGGCTGGGGAGACTTCTGCCCTGGCAATCTTAAGAACGCCGAGGGGCTGCCTCTCAGTCCTTTCGACATAAGTCCGGAATAACGGCGGAAGTTCCGAAAAACAGCAGGTGCGTCAGAATCTCGCAAAGAAACCCTGGCGCACCTCTTCTATAAGGCGCTGATAATCATCAACTCGTCTTCTGCATTCGCAAAGGTTGAACTGCTCCGGGTCAAAATCCGCATAGCCCCAGCATTCGAGCCATTCTTTCATCATCTCATATTCCTCATTGGAAGAATCTGCAATGACCTCAAGAAGATGCATATACCCCGGGACTCCTCCGCAGTCATCCGGCGGGCAGTTTCCTTCCCCGGCCAAGACCTCGACACCCGGGTCGTCATATGACACGCTGTCATATTTTTTCTTTTCCACAAGTGTCACGACATGCATCCAGTCATCTCCGAAGTCATATCTGAGATTGAAAGAATCACCCGGTTCACGCAAAAGCTCACCGAGAGTATGATTGAATGAATTACGGAAATTTTCCGCAGAAAGCGAGAATTCGTCAATACGCCTGTCAATCTCGGACTGCCTCTGATAGCTGATGCCGTCTTTAAGTATTTCATGCATGTGCGTACCGCACCATCCTACCGACAATACGAGAAGTTCACCCAGATATCCGACATAAATGTCTGAAGGCACGGCAATCTCACGACATACCTTAAAAGGCGCATCAGAAAGTTCAACTTTAAGAATATACTCTTCCACATCCTTTATGGAATGGTCAAACATCGGACTGACAAAAGTGTCAATCTGTTTTCTAAAAAGATTTCTCATAAGCAAGTAAATAAAGAAGCCCGGAATCCGGGAGCGCCTGCAAAATTACAAAATTTTCATCCAACAGACAAAAAAGACTCCCATAAAATACACCGGAGCACCTTTATGAATTGCAAATTGACTTTATCTTACGCACAACCGCATCGCATAAATCAGATTTAATACGCATATGCTCCTTGACTGAATTGACGAAAGGATCCGACTCGAATAAAGAGCCGCGCACTTGCATGAAATCCTGTTCACGCTGCCATGAGTCCCCGTCCGCGCCGAAACTCGTCATTGCATTCAACGAAAACTCCTTGCGTGCATCCTCATAGACAAGTTCGTCCAATCCCGTAACAGACTCCCTCCATTTATAAATGAGTCCCAACAGCTGGTCAATTGTAACCGAATCCAGATGCACTCCATAATGCTCCGAAATGGCCCGGCAAGCCCAAGTCCACTCATAATCATAGTAGCGGGCATGTATCGCCGCAAAGCGGGCATTCAAAGTATCCGCATCACGGATTATACCACATTCAACGTCATCCGCCAACTTCTCAACTGCCTGTTTAGGTGCAATCATTCCGGCAATGTCAACCCACTCACCTGTTCCGCAGCTTTCATCGGGAACCAAAGCACGTCGCAGTTCCCGCAGGTCGCTGAAATCAGCTGACATTATCCTGGTGATAAGCGAATTGCCAAGAAATTTATCGATAGCCATCCCGTAATACCTCAGGCCGTTCTTTAGTGAAGACCTCTTTATCTTACCGCTCATGTAGGCATAAACATCAGACATCTCCCCGGATACCTGCTGCAATTCCTTCAGAATACGGACTCCATTGAACATCTTCTGTATGGTATAAGGACTGAGCAGGTTGCAGTTTATGCAGTCCAGCCGGTCAGGGTCACGGCGTCCGTCACGTACAGGCCACTTTTTAGCATCACGTATTGTCCCGACACTCTTCAGGTTTGCACCAGACACGATATAAGACATGCTCTGCTGCTCAATAAGATACGAAAACGGCAAATCCGAGGTATCCTGATGACAGACATGACGTCCCATCACAAGCGAGAATGCCCCCACCTTGGCAGGCCACAGGATATAAGAATCGGAAGCGGTCTTAGCACCTCTCTCCATAATCCCCTGGTGTATCGGTCCCAGCTTATATAAATGGTTGCTCTGATTTGAGCCGGAACCGGCATTCATGAACGAGAACATTCCGGCTATAAGCAAAGTTGACTTGTGGTGAGTTACGGTATAAGGGCCCGCAAATATGGCGCATGCCTCACCGTTCTCTCCATGGCAGTTGCTGAAAAACAGAGAATCCGACGCCGAATAATTACGCCCCAGACGGCATGCCTGTCCGATGAAACAACGCGAGAAAGTAACACCGTCTTCAACGCATGAGCCGCTTGATATGATGAAATCATCTCCGATTACCCCGACACCGATATGGACAGGAGCGGCTTCATTGCTGTTTATGCTGCCGTTTTTAAGCCTGGCGGCCCCTTCTATCTTGCAGCAATCACCTATCCTTACATTCTTTATGTAACCGGCATCAGCTATGGTAACTCCGGAGCCGATGACCCCGGTGCACGAAGAAACGGACCCGACATATCTGCCGATAATCTCCTTAAGACGCAAGACAAGTCCAGGACGGTGACGGTACAGAGCCATAATATAGGCTGTCTGTGCGGAAAGCCTGTCAAAAATAACCACCTCCCGTCCTCCAGTCTCATTCATAACAGACACTTCTACGCCATTTCCGAAGCTGCTTGGGCCGTCTGTCAGGAGTATATCCACATTCTCTATGAAAGTTCCGTCACCTATCTCATAATTGGCTATGTAATTCTTCACATTTTCTATACAGCAGTCATCTCCGACAACCACATTATGCAACGTTACATGGTATAGACCGGAATGTTTCTTCATCCCGCCAGGCAGACAGAATTCCTTACGGAACGCTCCTATACGCACATTCCCTGAAAAACGCGTGTACATCACATGTTCCGCAGAAAAATCAGCGGACACCTCAATCCGCTCCCAATCCGCAGCTGTACACATCTGAGCTTTAAGCCTGGCGACTTCCTCACCGGACAATTTTCTGTATTCTTTCATGAGACCATAAAAATTATTGGGACACTCTTTTGAGCAGCACGTCAATCACCCTTGAAACCTCATCATATCCATATCCCCGCCCCAGACCAAACCGGAGCATCTTAAAACGGCACTGCGGATCGTCTGCCAAAGAACGCAGCTTGTTCTCCATCAGCTTTTCAAGACGCATGTCAGCACGGACGCTATCGATTTCCTCCAGGGCGGCACATATCACATCCTGGCCCACCCCCTTTGCAGCGAGTGCATGCCTTATCTTCACTATGCCCCATCCCGAAATAGAGGACTTGTCACGTGCAAAGGCAGAGGAATACCTCAAATCATCCACATATTTTTCCGAGACCAGCATATCCGCAATCCCGGCAGCAGCCACGGAGTCACCTCCCAAAGCATCCATGGCCTTCCTCAGTATGTCAGCACGGCAATATTCCCTCCTTGAACACAGCATCCTAAGCCTGTCAGCGACCTTTGCCGGATCTGCCGGCACATCCTTCCTTACCATAACGGCATATCAGAAATTATATCCGGCACTTACATACACGCCGAATTTATTGGTTATGTTGGACCAGTGGATATTCGCACTCACAGGCCCGAAAACAGTGTCATATGAATATTCAATTGCCGCACCGAAATACCCGAGCCCCTTCGCATAGTCAACGAAACGGTCACAGTCACGGGCATAATTGACAATACCAGTAAGGTAATGGTTTCTGGCGACGCGAAACCGCATGTCCGTGCGATATACCGTAAGGATGTTCTTCATGGCTGAGAGATTCGTTATCCCGTAGAAAGGCATCTGCTGGTCAACATACCTTCCTTCAAGAGAGCCTCCCATGGCATTGAAATACGCGACAGGGACATCCCTCCCGAGCAGAAAGCGGAAATCGAAAGACGGAATGAGCGAAAACACGCTTCCGAAAGGAATCACCACCTTGCCCTCCGCCATTACAGTATGGAAGTTGCGGACCTTGTTCGGGAAACCGGCAAATGTCCACTGGTATGAAAGCCCGGCCTTGAAACCACGCGTCGGGAAATACCCGTCATCAAAAGTGTCTGACCCCGCATCGGCGAAAAGGGACATGAAATCATTTTTGAGCTGTCCGAAGGCATAGTCACCCGGAATCTGGTCAGTCAGGACATTGCGTATGTCAAACACCTCATTACGAACTCCGGCCTTTATATCAAGGAAAAGCCACTTTATATTGGACATGTAAAGCTCCTGGCGGGAAGTCAGATATTTGAAATTCAGCCTGTTGCTTCCGAGATTAAGCATATTCATATCAGTCCACCGCACCGAAGCCGAGGCATTCAGGGTCGGCACCTTTGGAAGATCGCAGGACCACTGCAACTGCACATAAGGATTCGCGCTTACCTTTCCGGTAAGATTGAAAGTATGCCCGTGCAGCCTGTGTGCAAACAAACCTATGTTCAGAAGCACGGATACGATTTCCTCCGTATCGGCACGGACACCGACACCGAACTGGTGCACAGGCCCTTTCTTGCAATTCAGCACAAGACGGTAAGGCTCGCTCTCTCCCAAAAGCTCGTATGTCACGAAATCATATGCCTGCGTCCCGTATATCCGCCCGACTATATTGTCAAGTTCCTCATGGCTTATCTTCTGGCCGAACTTCAAGTCAAGCCTGTCCTTCAGAAGTTCCTTCTCCTTGGGAAGCACACCGACTATGTCAATTCCTGCAATCACGACCGAATCCTTGGCAAGCCCGACCGCAGGCTTCTTTTTCGGAGAATAATAAATCCCTGCCGTCCTTGACGCCACATCACGCAAAAGCGAATCCTGGGCAAGTGCGGCCGCATATCCCCTGACTATTATTGTATCTATGTTCTGCGGAGTGAAACTCATCATGTTGAACTCCCTCAGGTCCGGCTTTATTTTCACGTCCGGAATATCAACATTCTTCTCGAACATGTCGCGTCCGAGCATATCTATCCCCTGCCCTATTATGTCACCTATATTATTGACATCCATATAGCTGCGCTTGAGGTCTGACAGCTCTACACCTATTATTATATCCGCTCCCATGTCCTTTGCGAGAGCAGTCGGATAATTGTCCCTCAGGCCTCCGTCAACCAGCACCATCCCGTCAACCCTCAGAGGGGCGAAAATGCCGGGTATGGACATTGTGGAGCGCATCGCGTCATTGATTTTCCCGTCATACCATATCTTCGCCTTTCCGGAAACCATATCCGCCGCCACGCATGCGAAAGGCACCGGAAGATCCATGAAATCCATCGGGTCCTGGTAGCCTATCGTAAGCGAACTTATCAGATTGCTCACATTCTGCCCGTATATGTATCCGGAAGGAAGACTGCCAAGAAAATTCTGCCTCAGGATGCTCGGGGCGTCCTCATTGTCCGCGCCGATGTCCAGTCCCTCAAACTGCCGGACCGGGTCGAAGCGGTGCACATCCGCCATCATCATCCTGTAATAGTCCTTCTCATAATAGAAGGGTATGGAAAGAAGGTATTTCTCCCTGTACTTGGCATTGGAATATGATATGTATTTGCGTGAAAGCTTGTCGCTCAATGCCCACTGCCAGTCGATTCCCCTTATAAGAGTGTCCATCTGGTCCGGAGTATAGCCCAGCGCATAGAGACCTCCCACAAGCCCTCCCATGCTGGTTCCGAGCACCATGTCAACGGGAATGCCAAGCGACTCCACATAACGTATTACTCCGATATGCGCGGCTCCCTTGGCCCCTCCGCCGCTGAGCACGAGCGCAACCGTAGGACGGAATTTCCTTATCTCATCCATCCGGCCCCTCATCCTTGCAATCGCGGCAGAATCCGCCTTCGGATCTATTCCCACAGCACCTGCCGTTTGATTTCCAAATAACAGGCACCCAGCAATGAATATGACTGACAGCACTTTTTTCATATCTGTTCCGCTTTTATAAGAAGTTTTTCACATTTGTCATCACGATGTCTTCCCGCCATGTTTTCCGGCGAGCATACCGCAGGCGGCAAGTATGTCCTCACCCCTTGACGCACGCACGGTCGCGGTTATCCCGAAATTGTTCAGACGCTGTCGGAAATTATTGATTATCACATCAGGAGAAGTCCCGTAAGGGAAATCGGGAATCCTGTGGAAACGTATCAGGTTCACACGGCACTCGATGCCGCGCAACATCCGCACAAGAGCGTCAGCATGGGCCTTCGTGTCATTGAAGCCCGCGAACATCGTATATTCGAAGCTCACACGCCTCTGTCCGGTGAAGTCATACTGCCTTATAAGCGAAATTATATCCTCGGCCGCCCATGCCTTCTGGACCGGCATAACGGACAGGCGCTCCGTAGCGAACGGATTATGCAGGCTGACCGCCAGATGGCATCTGCTCTCATCCAGAAAACGCTTCAGATTCGGCAGGACACCGATAGTCGATACAGTTATCCTTTTCGGGCTCCATGCGAATCCCCAATCTGCAGTAAGTATCTCAATGGCCCTCATGACATTCTCATAATTGTCAAGCGGCTCTCCCATTCCCATGAAAACGGCATTCGTAAGCTCATCCGTCTCATCCACCGCAATGAATTGGGATATGATGTCAGCAGCCGAAAGATTGCCGTGAAACCCCTGACGTCCCGTCATGCAGAACCGGCATCCCATGCGGCAGCCGGACTGGGAGGACACGCACAATGTGGCACGCCCGTCATCCGGAATCATCACAGCCTCCACTGCCCCCTCTTCGAGAGTCTCAGCCTCCGCGTCAGGTCCGCAGGACACGTTAAGAGCGCGCCTGTGTGAACAGCTGACAGGAAACATATATTTTTTCGTTCCGTCAGAAGATTCCTGCACCAATGAATACGGCGTAACCCCTACCTCATATTTCTGCGAAAGCTTTTCACGCGCCGCCTTCGAAAGGTCCGTCATCTCATCTATGGAACGCGCCTTCCTTACATAAAGCCACCTTGCAATCTGCCCTGCAGCGAATCCCGGAAGGCCTTCCTCCTTCACCATCTGCTTGAGCTCCTCAAGATTCTTTCCCAATAATTTTATCTTCATAACAAAAAATTCTCATGTCAAATCCACGCATGCGTCCAAAGGTCCTTCAATGCGATCCCGGGCAGCCTGCGCCACAATGATGCAAAAATAGGCAAAATTTATGCATTGAGTATCGGCTTTTTTCATTACTTTTGCTATTGCATGCGGAAAAGTTCCGTTTGTGCAATAACATTTTAACTTTTTGACATTTATGGCTAAAGAAGAAGTACAGGAAGGTACCGGAGTCAATGCCGCGAAGCTGAAGGCATTGCAGGCTACAATCGACAAGATTGAAAAAGATTACGGCAAAGGTACTATCATGAAGCTGGGAGATCAGCCAAAATGGGAGGTTTCGGTAATCCCGAGCGGCTCAATCGCACTTGATGCGGCACTCGGAATCGGAGGCTATCCCCGCGGAAGGGTGATTGAAATCTACGGACCGGAATCAAGCGGTAAGACGACTCTCGCGATCCATGCGATCGCCCAGGCTCAGAAACAGGGCGGCATCGCCGCAATAATAGATGCGGAGCACGCATTTGACAGGACATATGCAAAGAACCTCGGAGTCGACCTCGAGACTCTTCTGATATCGCAGCCCGACAACGGTGAGCAGGCTCTCGAAATCGCAGACAACCTCATCCGCTCGGGAGCAATCGACATCATAGTCATCGACTCCGTCGCGGCCCTTACGCCTAAGGCCGAGATTGAAGGCGAGATGGGAGATTCGAAAATGGGTCTCCAGGCACGCCTTATGAGCCAGGCTCTCAGGAAACTCACGGCAAACATCAGCAAGACGAACACATGCTGCATTTTCATCAACCAGCTGCGCGACAAGATCGGCGTGATGTTCGGCAACCCGGAGACCACGACCGGAGGAAACGCCCTCAAGTTCTACGCATCAGTACGAGTTGACGTGCGCAGGACAACCCAGATAAAGGACGGCGACGAGGCTCTCGGAAACCGTACAAAGGTTAAGATTGTAAAGAACAAGATGGCTCCGCCTTTCAAGAAAGCCGAGTTCGACATCGTGTTCGGAGAAGGAATATCACACGTGGGAGAGGTAATCGACCTTGGTGTGGAATTTGACATCATCAAGAAAAGCGGCTCATGGTTCAGCTACGGCGACGGCAAGCTGGCACAGGGAAGAGAGGCGGTCAAGGCACTTCTCACCGACAATGTCGAGCTTTGCGACGAGATTGAGGCAAAAATCCGCGAGGCACTCCAGAACGTGCAGGATTAAGTCTCTTTGCAAGTTGCCGGCATAAATGTCCGCATAGCTGCTACGACAATTAAGATTGGAATATGAAAAGGATTACTCGCTTTTGCGCAGATTTATTCTGCCTTACCAATTCAAACAAGTTTGATTGGATTCGGCTTAATCGAAAGGTTACACTTATGGCAGCCGGCCTGCTTGCCATGATGTCATTCAGTTCATGCGAAATAAACATCGGGACATCACAGGAGGTCAGCGTCGACGCATTTCTTACGGCATATTACGTAGGAGGCCTGCCGACAGCCACCACACAGGGCAGATATGAGCTCAGGTCCCAGTACCTGTCAGACAGGGAGATAGAAGACATCTTCTATGAACTGAGTTCCATCCTGCAACCCGGATTCACGGAAGCGGTGCTCGAGGTAGAGTTCTACGACTGGATGGACAATTACAAGTACACCCGCATTTTCGACTTCTGGTGGGAATATTATGACTACGTGACAGGAGACGGATATTATGCTTGGCAGGAAAGAAAATAATCCGGCATAACACCGGGAAGCCGTCAACGGCAAACAAAATAAGGGGCTGAATAAAAAGTATTATTCAAGCCCCTTTTTCTTGTTTTTCGGCGAGGTCAGCTCAACCTTGTTTCGAAATAGTTATTCTGACTTTTCTCCAAGGCTATCTGTCAGCCTGCCTCTGACGGCAATCAGTCATTCTGGACAAAAGCGACAATCTCACCTTTCACGACATTGTCACCCTGCTTGCTGCATACTGCCACCACGCGTCCTGACACAGCAGGCACAATCTCTTCCATGCCGTAATATGTCTGTACGTATGCCATGGCCTTTCCTGCCTCGACCTCAGTTCCGGCAACAGGAGCAGTAGATGCATCGTCAACATCAACCTGCCAGAGCAGCTGTCCCTTGACAGGAGCCTGCACAGGAACCGCAGACGGATACTTGGCCACGATAGAATCAACATCGTATTTCGGAACCTCAACAACAGGCCTTGTTATGATGATCGGAGCGCCGGCCTTTGCCCTCGCAGCCTCAAGATCATTGGTGAAACGCTCTTTTGCCACTCCGCTCTTATAGTCACGGTACTGCCTTTCATGCATTGCAAGTTCGAAGAGTTCCTCGTCATCCTGGCCGCAGTCCCATCCTTCTTCCTTAATCATTGCACGGAACTTGTCAAGCTCGTTCGGGAACGCATCCTGCGGATTGCCTGTATAGAACTCAAGTCCTTTGCTCTTTGCAAGCTCAACGATTTCAGGAGCAAGCTCGCCAGGAAGTTTTCCCATCTTGCCGAGAATCATGTTCCATGTGTCCTTGTCGATAGTGGTCCATCTCGGCTGGCCCTTCAAGATGTTCATGAGGTTCATCAGAGCGGTATTCTTCACATACTGGCTGAAAGGAGTAACCAGAGGAGGATATCCAAGGCGAGGCCAAACATATTCCACTTCCTGGAAAAGCATGACCATCAGCTGGTCGAGCGTAAGCTCCGATTTGCCCTGGGCGCGCAAAGAAGCGTTGATAGCCCCGTGGAAACCCTTGAGGTCGGCCATCATGGAGCCCATCATTCCGCCCGGAAGACCGCAGCCTACAAGAAGCGAGCTCATATGTGAGTTATTCGGGTCAATCCAATATCCGAGGAACTCGTCTATGAACTTCTGGGTAAGCGCGCGCACTTCCATATATGCATTCATGTTCAGATCCTTGACGCTGAATCCGTCAGCCTTGAGCATCTCGCGGATAGTGATTACGTCAGGATGAACCTTTCCCCATGAGAGAGGCTCGACGGCAACATCAAGATAATCCGCACCGGCACGTGCCACCTCAAGCATTGAGGCCGGAGAGAATCCAGGACCGCAATGACCATGGTACTGAACGGTAATATGAGGATATTTCTTCTTGATCTGGCGTGTCAGCTCAGCAAGGAAGGTAGGACGTCCGATGCCGGCCATATCCTTGAGACAGATTTCGTCACATCCGTATTCCACAACCTTGTCAACCACTCCCATATAATATTCCACAGTATGTACCGGAGAATTGGTTATGGAGAGGGCGACCTGCGAAATCATGCCGGCCTTCTTGGCATATTCCACGCTGAGGCGAAGATTGCGGTGATCATTCAGACCGCAGAATGACCTTGAGATGTCTGTTCCCTGAGCCTTCTTGACCTTATACATAAGTTCACGCACATCAGCCGGAACAGGATTCATTCTCAATGCGTTAAGACCGCGCTCAAGCATGTGTGTCTGAATGCCGACCTTGTTGAACGGTGCCGTCCATTCACGCACGGCCTTGTTCGGATTCTCACCGAAAAGCAGATTGACCTGCTCGAATGCTCCGCCGTTTGTCTCCACACGGTCAAAGCATCCCATATCAATTATCGCCGGAGCGACTTCCTTCAATTGCGCGACAGTCGGCACATATCTGCCTGAAGACTGCCACATATCCCTATAGACAAGGGAGAATTTAATTTCACGTCCCATATAAAGAAACTTATTTACTAATACTGGATTCCCACTGTCTTTCAGCCTGTTACGCCGGAACCTCCGGCCCATCATGCCCGCCAGCCAAAATCCGTGTGCAAAATATTGGGCAAATATAGCAAAAAGTCGAGAGCAGAGGGAAAATTTATTTTCACTATGCCGAGACAC
>OFHB01000614.1_pt1 | contig 22733 bp, 8 predicted proteins | sample 1521881 | NCBI WGS metagenome assembly OFHB01 (sample SAMEA3504090, study PRJEB24116) | mouse gut metagenome | biome: mouse gut; feature: mouse-associated habitat; material: faeces | place: Denmark | collected 2011
CGGCGATTTATATGTTTACGATTGTGATACGCGCCTTCTTCCCGGGCAGAGGCTTTGATTCGTCCTCCCTTGAGGGAATAAAGGACCCGAACTGGAAGATGCTGGCTCCCTTGTTTATATTCACGGTTTTTATCATATTCTTTGGTCTTTATTCCGGGCCTGTCACCAGATTTTTTACCGATGTGGCAGGGGGAGTTTATTAGGAGGAAGATGAATGGGCTTTTTACTTATAAGTGCGGTGTTTTTCCCGATTGTGTCGTCCTTTATCGGATATGTAATCGGAAGAAAAAGCAAAGAGATGCGGAATTATTTCGCGGACGCTGTGACTGGAATTGAGTTCGGGCTGTTTTTGTACCTTTTGATTCATATTTTCCTAAATGGCGGCAACGGCGAGGTTGTGGAAATTCCGAAGGTTTGCGGAATGGGGCTTTTCTTTACCTTAGACGGTTTCCGCGCGCTTTACGGCGCAATAGCCGCCTTCATGTGGTTTATGAGCACCCTGTTTTCCCGGGAGTATTTTGCGCATTACAGAAACAGGAACAGATATTATCTGTTTTTGCTTCTGACGCTGGGGGCAACGGAAGGCGTATTCCTGTCGGCGGATTTTTATACTACATTTATCTTTTTTGAAATCATGTCCCTTGCCTCCTATGTGTGGGTGGTCCATGACGAAAAGAAGGCGTCGATGCGGGCAGGGGCTACTTATCTTGCGGTAGCGGTAATCGGCGGGCTTGTGATGCTGATGGGAATTTTCCTCTTATACAGCATCACAGGGACTTTGAGGTATGACTGGCTTACCGGATTATCCAGGCAGATGGCGTATTCCGCCGGTATGGGCAGACTGTGGGCGGCAGGGATTTGCATTCTTTTCGGTTTTGGGGCAAAGGCAGGAGCGTTCCCGCTGCATATCTGGCTTCCGAAGGCGCATCCGGTCGCGCCTGCCCCGGCGAGCGCGCTGCTTTCGGGTATTTTGACAAAGGCGGGGATTTTTGGGGTGCTGGCGGTAGGCTGTAATGTGTTTTTATATGATGCGCGCTGGGGTATGTTTGTGTTTTCGATTGGTCTGGTTACGATGTTTGTCGGCGCGCTGCTCGCCGTGTGCTCGGTCGATTTGAAACGGACGCTGGCCTGCTCTTCGATGTCGCAGATCGGGTTTATTTTGCTTGGAACCGGGATGCAGGGGATTTTGGGAGAGGAAAATGCCCTTGCCGTGCGCGGGACGCTCCTGCATATGGTGAACCATTCGCTGATTAAGCTGGCGCTGTTTCTGATTGCCGGTGTGGTTGTGATGAATGTGCATAAGCTGAATTTGAATGAAATCCGCGGGTTTGGAAGGAAGAAGCCGTTTTTGAAAGCCTGTTTTCTGGCGGGGGCTTTGGGGATTTCCGGTATTCCGCTGTGGAACGGGTATATCAGCAAGACGCTTTTGCATGAGAGTATTGTGGAGGGGATTGCGCATGCCGGGGAGCTTTCGGGGTTTTTACGGATGTCCGAGTGGATTTTTCTGGTAAGCGGCGGTATGACGCTTGCGTATATGACGAAGCTTTTTGTGGCGGTTTTTGTGGAGGAAAATCAGGATGCGGCAGAGCAGGAGCGCTTTGACGGGATGAAACGGTATTTAAGCCCGGTCAGTGCGGCCGCTATTGGAGTGAGCGCGGCAGCGCTTCCGCTTTTGGGATTTCTGCCGCATCTGACAAGCGACGCCGTGGCGGATTTGGGTCAGGGGTTTATGCATTTGGAAGGCGCGGTGCATACGGTTGCTTATTTTCATGCAGCAAATTTAAAGGGCGGGCTGATTTCCATTGCGATCGGTATCCTGCTTTATCTGGCGCTGCGTAAATTAACGATGGGTGCGGGAACGGCGCGGGACGCGGGACAAAAGGCCGTTTCGGTTTATCGGGACCGCTGGCCCGGGTGGCTGGATTTGGAAAATCTTTTGTACCGACCGGCGCTGCTGTCGGTTCTGCCGTTTGTGGCGCGGGTGGTGTGCAGGGTATTGGACAGCCTGGCGGAATGGGTGATTCTGCTGCTTCGCAAAACGGTGTTTGCAGACCGGAGTATACCGCATGAACTGCCGGAAGGGACGGAGTTTACGCATCTTTTGGGGGCGGCGTTAGACAGGCTGCGAATCTTAAAACGGAAGCTTTTAAAGCAGCCTGCGCCGGAACGTGAGGTTTCATTCGAACATAAACTGGCGGTGCAGCGGGAAAAGATACTGGAAACGAATATGATTATACAGAGAAGCCTGTCGTTTGGGCTGCTGCTGTTTTATGTCGGTCTGGTGTTTACGCTGATTTATTTGCTTTATTTGGGGAATTTGTAAGAGAAAGCCTTTAGTCTGCGGGGGAAGTTGTCGATATAAATTTTAGAATAATGAGACAATTTGAAGAAAGAGCGGACATAAGGAGGTAAAGTTATGAAAATCTGGCAGCAGGATCGGACGTTTTTTATGGGAAATTCTCTGTTTGGACAGCGGGAAATGGATATTCGGGAAAAGGTCGCTATGAAAAAGGGGCTTTATCAAAAAGACGCTATGCGTATCGTGACAACTGCAAACAATGCGGAAAAAAGCATCGATAAAAATTTGGACGATATAAAAGGCCGCGTGCGTATGCTCCAGCAGGAAAACGAAGAGTATAACGCGAAAGTAAAAGAATTAAACGACATGATGGCGCAGGCTAAGGAAGCTTATGGGATAGAAGACGACAGCCAGGAAGAGAAAGACTTAGAACTGTTAAAAAAAGAATACGATATCAAAAAACACGGCTCAATGGAACTGCTTACAGATGAAGAAAAGAGCCGCTTAAAAGAGATGGGAGAACCGACAGACTATCAGAAGCTTTCTATGGATTTGTACAAACAGGCGGATTACTGGAAAACGCAGATAGAAGAGAACCAGGAGCAGGTCTCCGGCGACGGCAGGGCTATCCGCAACATCAAAATAGACCGCCTGAAAACGCACGGTATGGTAGACGCGCAGATAGCTAAGGATAAGATGATGGAAGCCGCCGCCAAGGAAGCTATCGGTATGCTCAAAGACGACGCAGTCGAGAAGCTGGATGAAAAGGCGGAAGAAATCAAAGAGGCTGCCGAAGAGCGGAAAGAGAAAGAAGAAGAGAAGGAAGAGCGTATCGAAGCGGCGAAAGAAGACGCAAAAGAAGCGGAAGACATGGTAGAAGCGGTCCGCGAGAATATTTCCGAACTGACAGAAAGCGCGGTAAAGGGCAGCGACATTACCCGTGAAATTGAAGATGAGATAAAGAAAATTATGGCGGAAGAAAAACTGCTTGAAGAAGATTTAAAAGGGCTGAATGTGGATACTGGAGTTTAAAAACAGGGAGGTTTGCTTATGAAAATCGGGCAGCAGGGAAAATCCTTTTTCATGGGAGATTCGGTATACTGGTACAAAGACGCTAAAATCAGGGAACAGACCGCAATGAACAAAGGGCTTTACCAAAAACAGGCCATGCGCGGCATAGCGGGCGTTTATGATTCGGAAAAGAGGATGGATAAAAGCCTTGGCCAGATCAGGGATCGTCTCCGGGCGCTCCAGGAAGACTCGGATAAGGCGGACGCCTGCCTGCAGGAAATAAACCGTAAGATGGCGCAGGCAAAGGTGGATTACAATGTGGAAGACGGCAGCCAGGAAGAACAGGATCTGGATTTGCTGAAAAAAGAGTACGATATAAATCATCTCCGGATTCAGGGCGAATTGACAGAAGAAGAAGAACAGCGTCTCAAAAAAATAAAACCGACGGACTACCAGAAGTATTCCATGGAGTTATACGCCCAGGCGGATTATTGGAAAGAAACATTAGACGCCAACAGGAAAGAGCGGTATGTGGCGAATTATGTTATCCGCAAGACAAACCAAAAGCGCCTGGAAAAAGATCCTATGGTAGACGCTCAGAAAGCAAAGGAACAGCTTATGGAAGCGGCGGCCAAAGAAGCGGCCGCTATGCTAAAAGAAGAAGCATTGAGCACATTAGAGGAGCGGGCAGAGGAATTGCAGGAGGCTTCCGAAGCCAGGAAAGAGAACCGGGAAGAGAAAGAGGCGCAGCTGCAGGCAGCGAAGCAGAAAAAGGAAGAGGCTGAGGTGTCCGCGGAGAAGGTGCGTAAAGACGCTGCAGAGACGGCGCAGAGCGACGTACCAAACGATACCGCTGCGCGTGAGATAGAAGCACAGATTAAAAAAGTCTTAGAGGAACAGAAGCTTTTGGAAGAAGAGTTAAAAGGGCTTCGGGTAAATGCAGGCGTATAAAGGCAGCAAAAAGGCGAAGGCCGGACGGCTGTTTTGGGTTAAGCAGGGACGTTGTTTTGACAGCGTCCCTGTTTGTATTCCCGTGCGGTTTATGGTATACTGGATTGTATGAATCAATATATCGGGATACCAAAAGGAGGAGTAGCATGAACATGAAAAAAAGAGCAATGCCCGTGTTTCTTTCGGCAGTTCTGTTCCTTGGCGTCTTACCGGGAAATTTCGGGAGCCTGCCGGTAAAAGCGGCGGATACCAAATTTGCCGGGGAAGAGTGGTACGATCAGATTAATACAGTAGAAGAAAACCGGGAACCTGCGCGGGCGTATTTTACACCGTACGAGTCAAAGGAAAAAGCCCTTGCCAATGAGAAATCGGCGTTGGATCAGGATGCGCAGGAATCGGCATATAAGCTTTCGCTAAATGGGGACTGGAAGTTTAAGTTTGCGCAAAACCCGGCTGCCCGGGAGAAAAAAGTATACAAAGAAGCGGCCGCGTCCTATCAAGAAGCATGGGATACGTCAGGATGGGAACCGATTCAGGTTCCGTCCTCTATCCAGGCGGTGAAGGATAACGCCGGAAATTTTAAATATGAAAAACCAATTTATACGAACCAGCATTACCCGTGGGAAAATTATGAACAGGTACAATTGGGGGAGAAGGTTACCGCGCCCACCGTAAACAACAGTGTCGGGCAGTATAAACGGACTTTTAGGATTCCGCAGGACTGGGACGGCAGGGAAGTGTTTGTATCATTTGAGGGAGTGGAATCGGCGTTTTACCTTTATATAAACGGCGTGCGCGTAGGTTATGCGGAAGACAGCTACACGACAGACGAATTTAATATTACCGAATATTTAAAAGAAGGGGAAAATACCATTGCGGCTGAGGTATACCGCTGGTCTACCGGAAGTTATCTGGAAAATCAGGATTTTATCCGTTATAGCGGCATTTTCCGTGATGTAAACCTGTACTCAAAGGATAAGGTGGAGATTCGGGACGTGTTTATCAAAACCGATCTGGACAGCGCGTACCGGGACGCGACGCTGACTTTGGACGCTTGTGTCCGGAACCTTGGCTCGCAGGAAGCCGAGGGAGCCGGTTATGCAGTAACGGCGGAGCTGTATGAGTCGGACGGGCAGACAAAAGTCTGGGACGACCCGCTTCGCATAGCTGTAGATGTGCCAAAGGCAAAGACATCTACAGCGCAGAAAGCGGATGATCCCGGCGTAACCGTTACGGGCAGTAAGGCGGTCGCCAATCCGAAAAAATGGTTTGCAGATACGCCAAACCTGTATTTGCTGCTGATCCAGCTTTTGGACGATAAGGGAAATACTGTGGAGACGGTATGCCAGAGAGTCGGATTTAGGAAAATCGAAAAAGCCGATATCAATGACGCAGGACAGGAGCAGGTACAGATAAACGGCAAAAAAATCATGTTTCGCGGTACGAACCGCCATGAATCCGATGCGGACGACGGACGCGCCCTTTCCAAAGAAGCTATACTGGAAGACCTGATGTTAATGAAGCAGTTTAACATAAACGCTATCCGTACCAGCCATTATCCGAATCATCCGTATACGTATGCGCTGGCGGATGAACTTGGGCTTTATATTTGTGACGAAGCAAACGTGGAGTCGCATATTGGCGCAACAAACAGCAATATCCCGTCCGGGTACCCGGTCTGGAATAATTCTGTTTTGGATCGTACCAAAAATATGGTGGAACGGGATAAAAACCATCCCTGCGTCGTTATCTGGTCGCTGGGAAATGAAGCGACATATCAGGCATATAACTTAGACGACAATTATTGTATGTACAATTCGACGCGCTGGATCCTCTCGCGCGACCCGTCCCGTATGCGTAAATACGAGCGGGACAACCGTTATACGAAAGGGAAGCGCGAAAGTTCCATGGTGGATATTTATTCTTCACAATACTGGCATGTGAACAGCGTGAAGAGCCATGTGACGAATACGAATAACAAAGCGCCTTATATCCAGTCGGAATATGCGCATGCGATGGGAAATGCCTTGGGCAACTTCAAAGAATACTGGGATGTATTCCGGCATTATCCAAACGCGCAGGGCGGGTTTATCTGGGACTGGATCGACCAGTCTATGCGTACAAAAGATGAAAAAACGTCAGAGATATATTTTGGCTACGGCGGAGACTGGGGCGAGAGAGTAAACGACGGCGATTTCTGCGCGAACGGGATTGTTTTTGCGGATCGGACGCCTTCGCCGGAATTGTATGAGGTTAAAAAAGTGCACCAGGAAGTTTCCTTCTATGACGACGGAAAAGCCGGAGAGGGAGAAGTGCGTATTGTAAATGAATTTTTAAATACCGGCCTGGACAAATACGATGTGTCCTGGACGTTCAAAGAAAACCACAGCGTATTGGCGGAGGGAAGGCTTGATGCAAGCCAGAAAAATATTGCGCCGCAGGAACAAAAAACGGTCCGTTTGGAGGGTTTTCCAAATGTGGAAGCGCATAAAGGCTGCGACTATGTGCTGACGCTTTCCGTAACGCTGAAAGAAGACCAGGCGTGGGCGGGGGAATACAGCGGCCATGCCGGGGATGAAATTGCATTTGAAGAATTTGAACTGGAATATGATACGGCAGCGGATGTTCCGGCAGCGGACGTCTCAGATCTTTTGGGCGTAGAAATAAACGAAACGGATAAAGCCGTTACTGTGACCGGGATGACGGAAGAACCAAACGGCCAGCCGTTTGAAGTAACGGTAAATAAAAAAAGCGGTTACATTTCAGGTTATAAGGCGGGTGGCCAAACACTTCTGTTAAACGGCCCCGTACCCAATTTTTACCGCGCAAAGGTCAATAACGATCCTGCGTTTACACAGCAGATGAAGGATGCGGAGGATCATTTTGTACCGGATCAAGACGGTATTTCCATAATCAAAGGGAAATATGCGGTCCGGATCCATGTGCCGGGCAGGATTGATTCGATAGATTGCAAAGAAATTCTGGACTATACGATATACGGCAACGGGCAGGTGGAAGTGAATCAGTCGTTTACTCCGAAAGCCAACGGGCAGGTAGGCAATATTGCCCGCATAGGTATGAAAATGACCGTGCCGCAGGAGTTTGAAAACTTGATGTATTACGGCAACGGCCCGCAGGAAAATTATATAGATCGGAACACAGGCACGAAGCTTGGCGTATATAACAGTACGGTAACGGAGCAGTTTGAAGACAGGTATGTCAAACCGCAGGAAAATGCAAACCGCACAGGCGTAAGATGGACGGCTTTGACCAACGGGGCGGGAACCGGCCTGCTTGTAATGGCGGACGAACCGATGGAATCTTCTGCGCTGCATTATTCTGCAAAAGATTTGGATTCTTACAGGCACCCGTATCAGGCGCCGAAGTTAAAAGATACCATCCTCACGGTCGATCTGATGCAGCGGGGGCTTGGAAATGCAAGCTGCGGCCCGGCTCCTTTGGAACAGTATATCATTCGGCCGGGCGTTACCTATAACCAGAATTTTGTCATTGCGCCGATTATGGAAAAAACAGACGCTTTGGGGCTCACTGAAATCAGGCAGAGAAAACCCGGCGCCGCAATGCAGATGCCGTTGTCCGGGATCAAAGTGGATGGGGAAGAACTTACCGGATTTTTGCCGTATCAGACAGGATACAGCATAAAGAAGTTTACGGATGGGTCAGGGGAGATAGCAGTTCCGCAGATAGAAGCCGTAAAACAGTCTCGGGATGTAACCGTGTCGGTTATACAGGCGGACGACGTTCCGGGAACCGCAGTGATCCGGGCAAGTTCCCCGTTCTGGCCGGAAGTAGTATATACGGTTCAGATAGAGGAAACCGAAACGCTTTACGTATCCGATTTGGAATGGGAGGTTGACAAGGGCGGTTATTACAAAAACACCAGGGACATGTGCGGATGCGGGGCAGAAATGGCGGTTTTTGTCGACGGGACGCAGACATCGTATGAAAAAGGAGTCGGCTCCCACGCCCCATCGGAGGTCGGCCTGGATTTGGAAGGAAAAGGATTTACGCTGTTTACGGCGCAAGCCGGGATATCCGCCTGCCAGCAGGGAAATAACAATAAAGCAAATGTCAATTATGTGATAAAAGCGGACGGAAAAGAAATATTCCGCAAAAACGACGTGCACGCCGGACAATCTTATCCGGTAAAGCTGGATATTACATATGTAAAGCATCTTTCACTGATTACAGAAACCAACGGCGAGGACGCCAATGATCACGCGCTGTGGGCAGACGCTAAGGTTATGTTAAGAGAGACGGTTCCCATTACGGGCATTGTGCCATGGCAGAGGCAGGTAACGGTGAAAAAAGGTGAGACATATCAATTAGAAAACGTCCTGCGGCCGGGGAATACAACGCAAACGAGGCTTCGTTATAACTCTTCCGACAAAGCTGTGGCATCCGTCAGCAAACAGGGCCTGGTAACGGCCCTTAGCGCAGGAACGGCGGAACTTACCATAGCAAGCGTATCAAACCCGCAGATTACCGCAAAGGTCGCCTTTACGGTAACAGAAGAGAAAAAACCGGAAAACCAAGCATTAAAAGAAGCGCTTGACGCTGCAAAGGAGAAGCTTTTGGGCGGCTATACAAAAGAAAGCGTCGCAGCTTACCTTCAGGTTCTGGCAAAAATTGAAGCGCTCCTTTCAGATCCGAACGCAACACCCGAACAGCTGCGTCTGGCTATGGAAGACTTAAAAAAGGCGGAACTGCTTTTGGCGGCGCAGCCGCCTGCCGATCATACGGACGAACAGCCGGTTCCTGCGAAAGGGAAAACCTATGATATACAGGGGCTCCGTTATAAAGTAACGCGTTCTTCGGCCAAGGACGGCACAGTGTCCGTAACCGGTTTTTCAAAGAAAAAGGCGAACAAAGACAAAGCGGTAATTCCCTCTGACGTAAAGTTAAACGGCTATACGTTCCGGGTCACTGCAATCGGCGCAAACGCTTTTCTGAAATCAGGCAAATTAAAGTCGGTTGTCATTGGCAAATATGTAGCCGCTATTGGCAAGAAAGCCTTTTTCCAATGCGGCAGGCTGAAAAAAGTAAGCTTTAAAAATACGAAAGCAGCGAAAATCGGCAGCAAGGCATTTTATGGCACTCATCCAGTCTGTAAAATAAGCGTTCCGAAAAAGATATCTCAAAGACAGCTGAAAGCCTTAAAGAACAATATGAAAGATGCGGGCGCAGGAAAAAAAGTAAGTTATAAGAAAGCGTAATGAAAGGGAAATAATGCAGAAACGTGTTTTGAGTAAATATGACGGAAAAAAATATGGCTGGTTTTTTCAGATGAAAGAATTGCTCTTAATGGTAATTCTGGCGGTTTTGGTATTCCGTTTTGTGATTGGCGTATCAAGGGTTGTCGGCAGTTCCATGTATCCGGAACTGGAAGAGGGCGACATTGTGTTATATACGCGCCTGGGTTCTGATTATGCCTATGGCGATATCGTATTTGTAAAAATGCCGTCCGGAGAACAGTTTGTCAAACGCGTCGTGGCTCTTGGCGGCGACACGGTAGATATCCGGGACGGCAGGCTCTACGTTAATGATAAAGAGGAGGCGGCGGGATACGTCAATGGTGAAACGGCAGCCGCAGAGGGAATTACGTATCCGTATACCGTGGAAGAAGGCCGGATATTTGTTCTTGGCGACAACCGCGCTGTTTCCACCGATTCCAGAAGCTTTGGGGCAGTCAGCAAAAGACAGGTGAAAGGGAAACTGGTGTGGTATTAGAATAAAATGAATTAAAAAATAACGCCTTTCCGGTAATGCGGAAGGCGTTATTTTTTTGGATTTTTATTTCATGGTAAGTACCAGCTGAAGCTGGTTGCCGCATACGTCCGGCACAAATATATTTAAGGATTCCTTTGGATATGCCAGTTTCACGCATCCTGTTTCTTCATTATAAGAAGCAATATCCAGTTCTTCGCCGTCTAAATTCTTGATAGAAATATTTTCATAATCAATCCCGGAATCTGCGTCTGAAAAATACAGGTAGATAAAATTTTTATCCTTGCGGTTTGAGGTAAGCTGCGGCGGATCGCGGTCTACGGCGTTTACCATTACTTCTTCTACCGTATACTGTTTATTTGCAAGGGTTACGGTAACGGTCATCTTGCCGTTTAACGTCGGCTCAATGGAGAATGCGCAGTTGCCCGTTTCATAAACCGGGACGTTGCGGCCTTCGATGGTAGCCGTAACGCGGCTGATTGGCAGGAATGTATTGACGGATACATGGTATATCGGCTGCCCTTTTTCTGAAACGTCGCTGTCGGAAATCGAACAGACCGGAGTCATAAACAGCATTGGCAGCATAAAAAACAGTAACAGTATAATCACAAGGACTACTTTCTGGAAGGCGTAACGCTCCCTGCGGTAATTTCGGTAGGAAGCAAGTACTTCAACGGGAACCGTATTCGGCTCCCTGCCGCATTCTTCAAATATGGTTTCAAGCATCTGGCAGACAACCTCATGATCTAATGCGGGCTGCATGGATTTTTTAATCAGTTTCATAGTATTATCCACGCTCCTTTCTTAACGCTCAATCAAAAGATTGAGTTTCTTGCGGCCGCTCGCCAGATATCTTTTGACAGAACTTAAACTCATGTCCAAAAGAGAGGCAATTTCTTTTAGTTTCATATTGTTGTAATACCTCAGGATGATAATCTGGGATTCCGTAAAAGGAAGGCTTAACACCTGACGGATGATAAACTCCTTTTGATCCACCTGAATAATATATTCTTCCGGCTCTATCCCCCTGTACTTCTGGGATCTTAAATATTCCGGATCGTAATCAACCATTTCTTCCGAAAGCTTCTTTTGCTTCTTCTGCATGTTGAAGCAGATACGGAACGTGATCTGATTCAGCCAGGATATAAAGAGGCTTGAATCTTTCAAAGAAAAAATATTCTTTAAGACGAGGATATATGCTTCCTGAAGGGCGTCTTGCGCCAGGTATTCATCCCGTAAATAGTTGTATGCAAAATAGTACTGACGCTGGTAGGTCGCCACGTAAAGTTCAGCAAAGGCGTCGCTGTCGTTGTTTTTGGTGCGTTCCACTAATGATGCAATATATTGATAATCCAGATCGGCCATAATTTCCCCCCACTAACTTTCTTTATGATATAACATGGAAATCCTGATTGTCAACATTATTGGTAAATGCGCTTATTGGATATGGCAATCAGATCGGTAATCAAAAGCATTTCATTGCCTTCGTGGAACGCAATTCCATAGCGGTATTCAATCGGCTGCCTGGCGGCGGACGAATTGAAGGACTGTACTTTCTGGTGCACGCGTTCTAAGAACGTATTGATGTCCTTCTGGGTGCCGTCTTCAAAAACTGCCAGGAATTTATTGCCGCCGTTGCGTCCGACAAAACAAAGGTCAGACGCCGCATTTTTTAATATTTCGGAAAATTCCTTGATCAGGCGGTTGCCCTGGATATGCCCATACAGGCGGTTGATTTCCCCAATATTTGTCAAATCAAACATGACGCAGCCTAAATCCGGAGGAAGCGCCCTGTCTAAATACCGATCGATCATAGCGTCGCAGCTGAAACGGTTTGCAAGCCCTGAAACAGGATCCGAATGAACGGCATAGTCCAGTTCGCGGAAATCTTTCTTGTAAGAAGAAAAAAATGTCAGATCGCGGTAGATAAAAAGAAAAGACAATCCTAAAATCAGCCAGAGAAATGCACAGAGCATGCGTACGCTGGCATCACTGGCGGCTAAATGGTACATTCTGGGATCAAACAGGATGATATAAAGGCAGATTGCCGTCAGTGTAATAAATAAAATTAATTGAATTGTTTTGTAGGTGAAATCATTTTTTTTCATAAGTAGAACCCTCCCAATTTTTGCTCTCCCTACGGTAATAAATGATAGTATATCACAAAAGAAATGGTGTGAATAGTGCAAACAGAAAAATTCGTGCTTTTTATGAGAAATAATATAAATTTAGAAATTTTTTAGGAATATAAATGCATTTTTTGTTAATTTTAGCATCATATGACAAAGTAGCCAGATGTTTTAGTTTCCATTGACAACCATTTTCGTTGACTTTTTATGGGGGGTGATGTTATATTGAACGCACACAGGAAAAGAGTGGCAGGGGAGGAGGGGAGGCGGTAGCGACACCCTGCTTTGGGCAAAGTTTATTGACGCAGAGAGTAAGGAGGAATTTGATATGTTAGCACAGAAAGACCCTTATATTGAAAGCGCATACCAGAAACTGCAGGTTATCAGCCAGGACAGGGACAAACGTTTGGAGTAGGAAGCGCGTGAAAAGGCTATTCGGGATTATAATGAAAGTATACTGGAAGTGGAAGAACGCGGGGAAAAGCGTGGAGAAGAAAGAGGGGAAAAGCGGGCGGAAGAACGTATGAAACGGTTACAGACCGCATTATTGCGTGACGGACGTTTTGATGATTTGAAACGCTCAATAGAAGACCGGAATTTTGAACGGCAGCTGATGGAGGATTATGGGATACTTCCCGGATAAAACGGAAAGCAGCGCAAAAAGGATTTTTATATAATTTTTTGAAAAAAATGTAAAAAATGTGAACCTTTTTTGAACTTGGGGTTCTCTTTATAATAAACAGTCTTCCGCATTGGGAGACAAGGGTACATGAAAATGAAAAAAGGAGGAAGGTAACATGAAGAAGAACGAGAAGAAGTTCAGGCGGGTCCTGGCGCTTGTTCTGGCAGTTGCTTTAGTGGCAACTTCGGGTATGTTTTCATCCGGGAACTGGCTGCGCGCCACGGATGAAGCCGATGGGTTTGAAGAACTGGCCGCGTCTACGGAGCAGGAACTGACCGTAGAAGCAGTAGAACAGCTTGACATTTCAGATCCTGCCAGCGAGGAGGGGACAGAACCGGAAAGTACGGAGGCAGTGAGTACGGAAACGGAAAGCGGGCAAACTGATTTGACGCCTGCGGAAACGGAAACGCCCGCAGAGCAGCCGGGGAACGCCGAAGGCGAGGAGCCTGAGGAAGGAACGACGGAGGAAACCGGGACAAAAGATCCGGTGGAACCGACAGAAGAAACAACGACGGAAATGTCAGAGGAAGAAGGGCAGACAGAAAAGAAGGAAAAAACGCCTGAAATGCCGGCACAGACTCTGACGGCGAGAGCCGGGAGTACAGTCGTAACTGTTACGGCGCCGGAGGGGGTTCTTCCGGCAGGTACGACCATGAAGGCTGTTCCGGTAACTTCTGAGACGGTTTATGGTGCTGTTTCGGAAAAGCTGGCTCAGGAAGGCCGGACGCTTTTGGACGTCGTTGCCATTGATATTACACTGTATGATAAGGATGGAAAAGAGATTCATCCCAAAGGAAAACTGGAAGTTACCTTTGGCAACGTATCGGCATCGGAAGGCGCTGAGCAGGCTGCAGTATTCCATGTAGATCAGAATAACAGTTCGGCAGAGAAAATTACAGAAGTAAGCGCAGATGCAGACCAGGCAGGTTTTTCAGCGGATCATTTTTCCGTATATGTATATGCGACGTCAGCGGCTGAAAATGATGTGGATAATGCAGCGAAAGCCGGAGAAAATGCGGATTATACGATGACGGTGGGAGAAGAGATAACCATTAATGGCCAGTCGTCGACATGGTCTCATACTTGGACGTTGAATGAAGAAGGAATTGTTCGCTTTACTAGTGGAACCTCTTCGGCTAATCTAAAGATTCAAGGCATTGCGGAAGGAATCGTAACAATTACTCATGAGTATAGGAGTCAGGGAAAAAAGCAAGAAACATTTACTGTCCGGGTAAATCCTGCCGTGACAGCAGAAAGCCTTTCGTTAAATAAAAAAGAACTGACTTTAGTGAACGGCAGTTCGGAGACCCTTACTGCAACCGTAATTCCTGCCGGGGCCAAGGTGACCTGGAGCAGCAGTGATACAAATGTGGCGACTGTCAGCACGACTGGAGTTGTCAGGGCAGTTGGGGTTGGTACAGCTTCTATCTCAGCGGTTTCCGGTAGCTGCAGGGATACTGCGTCTGTAACGGTAACCCGTAATACGGCGAATGACCAAACGCAGGATGCATATTTTTATATACTGAAACCAGGATTGTCTTTGGATGATATGGCAGGTGACTATAGAGAACAGTGGTATTACGCAGGAAAAGGAAGCGTCCGTGCTCCTCAGGCGAGTGAGGTGCAGGGAAATAAGTATTATGATTTAGGGATGATAACAGTTTTTCCTTCTTCCATGCCGGATATGAATGTGTTGGTGGATGGAGAATGGCGTACAATTACGTATGATGATAGCCCGGATGCACCGGATTATACCTATTCCATTAACTGGGCGTATCTTGTTGCTTCATGGGGGGCAAATAATGGAAATACTGAGATTACGTACGAGAAATGCTACCATGTTGACGGCGTCGCTATTATCAAATTACCGGAAAAGCTTACGGTAGATTTTAAAGTGAAACAGCCGCGTGAAGATGGTTTTTCCAGTGCAAACACATGGCCCAAGCTGGTAAACAAGGGCAGTTCGGTTACACCTCCGGCGTTAGAGCCGACGAAAACGGTGGGAGGCGTAACATATGCGTTTGACGGCTGGTATAAAGACCAGGAATGTACGGACAAAATCTCAGCGCAGGATTTTACAAATCTTCAGGAGAATATTACATTTTATGCACAATATACTGCAAATTTTGCAGTCAGTGCAGAAGATTATGTTGGAGAGTATAACGGACAGCGCCAGGGGCCGTCTGTTAATGCAGTAACTGCTCCAAACGGGGCTTTGGTAGAATTTTTTGTAAATGGAAAGTGGACTCAGACACCGCCCGAAAGAACAAATGCTGGAACTGATACATTCCAGGTTCGGGTGACGTATGATGGAATTGTAAAAACTACAACTATTTCCGTTACAATTACCAAAAGACCTGTAACGCTTACCAGTGGAAGCGGTACTAAGGAGTATGACGGTACGCCGCTAAAAAATCCTGACGTAACAATAACAGAAGGAAGCTTTGTAGACGGGGATGTGCTGGGATATGAAGCGACCGGGGAGCAGGTTACGGTAGGAGAAGGAAAGAATACAATTACTCTGAACTGGAAAGATGACGAGGTAAAAAATAATTACCAGATTACGAAAAACCCTGGTAATTTAATTGTAACAGACCGGGCAGAAAAATTTGCGGTAAAAGTAACAGCGAAGAGCGCTGCTCCAAAATACAATGGAACAGAGCAAAGCGTGAGCGGCTTTGCCAACGTACAGGTAAAGGGCGGCAGTCCGCAGGCATTGCCGGAATCCGGTGAAATTGTTTTCTCTATAGGGGAACAGCAATTTACGATAGAAGGCCTGGTAGTGAATGAAGCAAAAGGTAAAGACGTAAAAGAGGGCGGATATCCGGTCACAATTACAGGCCAGGCAGTTGTGAAAGACAAAGCCGGCAACATTGTGACAGATCAGTTCAATGTAACGACCGAAAATGGTCTTTTGGATATCCAAAAGAGAAATGTGATCCTGACAAGTGCGTCTGATGAAAAAGAATATGACGGTACGCCGCTGACGAACCTGAATGTTACGGTTTCAGGTGATGGATTTGTTGCGGGCGAGGGAGCAACGTATAATGTTACGGGAAGCCAGACGGAAGTCGGAATGTCTGATAACGAGTTTTCATATACGCCGCAGAGTGGTACAGAAGAAGTAAACTATAATATTCAGTGTGTTTTTGGAAACTTGAATGTCACATCGCGTAATGCAAAATTTGCAATTACAGTTGTGCCGAAAAGTGGTTCCGTATTATATAGCGGAACAGAACAAAGTATTACTGGCTTTGAAGCGATAAAATATGGAAATAAAACGTTTCCTGTGCAAAACGGCAAGTTGGAATTTGAGGTAAACGGACAGAAATTTACGATAAGCGCTCTTGAGGCAGCTGCATCGGGGACAAATGCAGGAACATACCCTGTAAGCGTGACAGGCGACTACATTGTAAAGGATGCACGAGGAAAAATCGTAACGTCTGAGTTTAAAGTAGATTCCGAACAGGTTAATTTGAAAATCAGGAAGAGGACCCTGACTTTTACTTCCGCAACAGACAGCAAGCCATATGACGGTACACCACTGACCAATTCTGAGGTAACGGTAGGCGGCGATGGGTTTGCAGACGGAGAAAGCGTTACATTTAGCGTAACCGGAAGCATTGTTTATCCGGGCGAAGAGGATAATACGTTTACTTGGGACTGGGGCGCAACGGATCCGGATAATTATAATTCTCCCCAGATAACCACGGGAAAACTTACGGTAACGGATCGGCCGGCGGCTGACAGATTTCCAATAACCGTAGAAGCTGAGAGTGATACCAAAACTTATGATGGAACGCCTCACACGGTAAGCGGACTGAAAGAAACTGTTTTTACAGTGAACGGCCAAAATTTTACTGTAACCGGATTGACTGCAAGCGCAACAGGAACAGACGCCGGGGATTATCCTGTAAAAGTGACAGGCTCTGCAATTGTTTGTGATGAAGCTGGGGAAGATGTAACGAAGCACTTTGCGGTTGGTACAAAAGATGGCAATCTTAAGATAAATCCGCGTTCTGTAACACTGACCAGTCCGAATGACAGTAAAAAATATGACGGTACTCCATTGAAAAATGGAAACATAGAAGTTGGCGGACTTGGGTTTATAGAAGGCGAAGAGCCGGAATTTGAAACGCCAAGCCTGACATTGCCGGGAACAGAGAACAATACAATTACCTGTAAATGGAAAGATGGCGTTAATGAAAATAATTACGCAATTCAATATGAGATTGGAACATTAGAAGTACTTGCCTTGGACGAGGATGAGAAAATTTGTATTACAGTTACGGCGAAAAGCGATCAGGGAGTGTACAATGGCCAAGAACAGACAGTAAGCGGTTTTGAGACATTGGAGTTTATCATCGGAGGTGCAAAATTTACCGTAACGGGCCTGAAAGCAGAAGCAAGAGGAACAAACGCCGGTATATACCATTCCGTTGTGCAAAATGCGGATGAAGCGGCCGGAGCCTCTATCTTTGCAAAAATTGCAGCATTCTTCTCAGGCGACGCGGCAAATTCGTCTGCATTGACGCCAACGGTATGGGATGTGGACGGCAATGATGTAACGGCACAGTTTAAAGTGAATGCTGTAAACGGTAAACTGACAATTGACAAGAAAGCCGTAACGCTGACAAGCCAAGGTGACGAAAAGCGATACGATGGGGAGCCGCTTGAAAAACCTGGAGTAACCGGGCAGGAAGAGTTTATTGCGGCAGACAATATTACCTGTGAGGCGATAGGAAGCCAGAAAATAGTAGGAAGCGCTACCAACGAAATTGTTGTAAAGCAGGGCAATAAAGTGATAGAAGATTTATCGCAATTGCTTAATTACAATATTACAAAAAAGGAAGGTCTTTTGACGGTTCTGCCTGTCGATACGAAGTATACCGTTGAGTTGCGCGCGAACAGCGATACCGTGACGTATGATGGAAAAACGCATAATGTGGATACGTTGGAAAACAATACGTTTGAGTGGAATGGAAAGACATTTACTGTAAGCGGTTATATGGTAAGCGCAGCAGGTTCTGATGGAGAACTTCCAGTGAATGCCGGACAGTATACCGTTGCTGTCTCTGGGGAGCCAAAGGTAACGGACGAAGATGGAGAGGATGTCAGCGAGCAGTTTGCTGTTTCTCCACAGCCAGGTACATTGACAATTAACAAACGAAAAGTGACGCTGACCAGTGATAACGCCACCAAGGAATATGACGGTAAACCTCTTACTGCACACAATGTGACGGTATCAGGGGATTTTGCAGAGGGCGAAGGGGCAGATTATACGTATAGCGGTTCGATAACTGCACCTGGAACAGCAGAAAACTCTTTTGATTATACATTGAGAGATGGAACAAACAAAGATAATTATGAAATTAAAACTGTTAATGGATTACTGACAGTAACAGGGCGTAACACGAAATATGATATTACTGTAAAAGCAAAAGATCTTACTGTAGATTATAACGGAGAGACACATACCGTAAATGAACTTGAGAAGACAGAATTTGTAGTTGGCGATAAGGGAGAAGAGTTTATCGTTACGGTGGAAGGATATACTGTAGATGGGGCAGGGCGTAATGCCGGCGAACATTCGGTGAGTGTAACGGGAACTCCGAAAGTAATAGACAGTAAAGGAGTGGATGTTACTTCTGAATTTGCTGTGACGGCACTGCCTGGTACGCTGAATATTCTTAAGAAAAAGGCAACGATTACTTCACCGACTAAAGAGAAAGTATATGACGGTACGCCGTTAATAGCGAGAGAGATCATAACAGAAGGATTCCTGGAGGGGGAAGAGCCGAATTGTATTACAAGGGCTTCGCAGACCTTGGTAGGTTTCTGTAAAAATGATTTTTCGTATAGTTTTAATGGTGATGCTACAGAAAATAATTATGATATTGAGGAGATTGTCGGAACTTTAACCGTAACCGACGGAACAGGGGAACAGCCGGTTGCTCCAAATGCTATCATTACCAAAACGCATGAGGATAAGGTATATGATCGGGGAACAGAAGTTACCTTTACCATTACAGTAACCAACATGTATCCGGAACCAAAAGAGGTTACATTACGGGAAAAAGAGGGCGTTGTATTTGAAAACGGCCAAAGTACAATGAATCTGGAACTGGCGAAAGGAGAGAAGAAGTCAGTCACAGCAACGTATAAAATCAACGAAGCCGATATCATAAGAGGAAGTTTTGTTAATGAAGTAACGGCAGATTTTGGAAACGGCAAAGTATTCCAGGCGGCCGATACTGTAAGCCTGGCAGCAAAGAACGCCAGTATGTCTGTTTCCAAACAGGCCGTAAACGTTCCGGCGCCGGAAGAGGGCGATACGTACCTTTATAAACTGGGTGAAACTATTGAGTATGAAATTACGGTAACCAACAACGGAAACCTGACATTGTCTGATATTACAGTAGCAGACGATAAAACAGGCGCATCCTGGCCAGACGAAGGGGAGGCGATTACGCTTAGACCTGGAGAGAGCCGGAAATTTATAACATCTTATAAAGTAACCGAAGCGGATGTTTTAAGTGGAGAGGTAGAAAATACAGCGACGGCAAGCGCGGTTGCAAGCGATCAGACAGAATTGAATGGTTCGGATCAGGAAACCACTCCGATCGCACAGGCCAACGCAAGCCTTTCCGTAGCAAAAACGGCTGCTCCGGCTGCAGATGGGAAAGAAACCTACAGCCTGGGTGAAACGGTAGTTTATACCATCACCGTAACAAATAACGGAAATGTAACAGTCAGCGATATTGCGGTAACCGATGATTTGACGAAAGGAAGCTGGACAATCGACAGCCTTGCACCGGGAGCGTCCAAAGAATTTACGACGGAATACTCGGTCAAGGAAGCTGATATAACAAACGGTTCAGTTCAAAATACTGCAGATGCTAAAGGAAAAGATCCGAATGGGAAAGAAGTAACAGAGGATGGTTCAACAACGATTCCTACGGATGCAAAGGACTACCAGATTGAACTGAAGAAAGCAGAAACCAGTACGCCGCAGAACGGAGCATATAAGCTTGGCGAAACAATTTCGTATCAGATTACAGCTACGAACACCGGGAACCAGACCTTAGAGAACGTAACAGTAACAGATCCTCTGACAAAGGAAAACTGGACTGTAACGGATCTTAAGCCAAATGCTTCACAGGAGTTTACAACTTCTTATACGGTAACGGAAGCGGATATCCGCGCAGGCCATGTAACCAATCAGGCGCAGGCAAGCGGCAGCGCAGAGGCAGCTTCAAATGAAGTGACAGTAACGACCGCGGCAAAAGACAGCAGCCTGACACTGGAAAAAGTAATAAAAAATGCCCCTGAAAACAATGTATTTGGGCTGGGCGATATTATCCGGTATGAAATCACCGTTACGAACAGCGGAAACCAGACGCTTCATGATGTAAGCGTAACGGATCCAAAGACAAACGGTTCTTGGACGGAAGCCAGTCTTGCGCCGGGTGAAGAAAGAGTATACGAAACAAGTTATACCGTAACGGAGCAGGATATTGTAGCGGGCGCGGCTATTGTCAACGAAGCAGAGGCAACCGCACTGGATCCGGACGATGAGCCGACCGGAGAGAAAGCGCAGGCCAGCGCTGCGGTACAGACCGCAGGAGCAAGTCTTTTTGTAGAGAAGACAGCAGAAGCGGGGCCGTACCGCTTAGGCGATAAAATTGCTTACACGATTCGTGTAACGAATAACGGGAATGTAACGGTACGTGATATTTTAGTAGAGGATGACCTGACAGGGACAGAGGAAACCATTAAAAGCCTTGCGCCGGGCGCGCATCAAACCATTACAGCCACATATACCGTAACCGAAGAGGATATCCTCAACGGCGAAATTGTCAACGTGGCGTCAGCAGAAGGCACGGGCAGCAATGATGCGGCTGTAAATGCAGAAGGAACCTGTACAGTAACGACCGTAGTTCCGGCCAGCCGTCTGACATTAACTAAGACCAGGACAAATACGCCGGAGAATGGAAGCGCATATGCTCTTGGGGAAACGATTACGTATCAGATTACAGCGGTCAATGACGGAAATATGACATTGACAAATGTAACCGTAACAGATGAAAAGACCGGGGACGTATGGACAATTGAGAGCCTTGCCCCGAACGCAAAAGAAACATTTACAGCATCTTATGAGGTTACCGAAGCGGATATTGTAAACGGAAGCGTTATCAACGAAGTTACGGCAGACGGAACCAGCAAGGATCCTTCGGTAACGGAATTGCCTGTAACGCCGGGTAAGGACGAAGCGGATACCGTGGAAGCAAACAGCCATCTTACCATAAGCAAAACGGTTGCGAGCGTTCCGGAAAATGGCGTATCCTATGTTCTTGGTGAAGAAATCACCTATGAAATCAGGGCATGGAACGACGGGAACCAGACATTGCATAATGTGACGGTAGAAGACGCCCTGACAGGCGGCAAATGGAATATCCCGGAAATAAAACCGGGACAGACGAGCGCTGCGATAACAACGTCTTATACCGTAACCGAAGCCGATATTTTAGCCGGCAAGGTAGCGAATGTGGCGACCGGAGCATGCCCTGGCGCAGAAATTGAGCCGGGCGAAAAAGAAGTTCCGGTGGAAACAGCAGGAGCAAATCTCTTTATCGAGAAGCTTGCAAGCGCAAGCGCAGGAGCATCCTATGTGCTTGGAGAGGAGATCACATATACGATCCGTGTTGTAAACAGCGGTAACGTATCCGTGAAGGATATCCAGGTGACGGATGATCTGACCGGCGAAACCTGGCAGCTTAACAGCCTTGCGCCGGGAAAGGAACAGACTTACGAAACATCCTATATCGTAACCGAAGCCGATGTTTTAAGAGGTAAAATTACCAATATTGCATCGGTAAAAGGCACAGGTTCCAATAACGAGCCATTAGAAGAAACTGCAAAAAAAGAAGTTATTACGGAAAGCGCAGCCGGAAATCTGAGCCTTACAAAAGAAACAACAAGCGCTCCGGCAAATGGCAGCAGCTATGTGCTGGGCGAAACGATTACCTACCGTATCAAGGCGTCCAATACCGGAAACCTGACACTGACGGATATTGTGGTAGAAGATGAACTGACCGGCGGCAAATGGACTATAGCAGAGTTAAAACCGGGCCGGGACAGCGCCGTAATGGAAACGTCCTATGTGGTAACCGAAGCAGATGTGCTGGCAGGCAAAGTGGTCAATGAAGCGACGGCGAACGGCACAAGCCCGGATCCAAAAGAGCCGGAAGTACCGGTTGACCCGGGTGAAACAGAGGATATTATTGAAACCAAAAACGGACATCTGACACTGAACAAAACGACGACGAGCCGTCCGGCGGACGCAAGAGGCTATGCCCTTGGGGAAACGATTACCTATGAAATTACGGCAGTCAATGACGGGAACCTGACATTGTCCGATATCACGGTAGAAGACGCGCTGACCGGGGACAGCTGGCAGATTGCAAGTCTTGAGCCGGGCGCAGGCAGCCAGGTATGGAATGCTTCCCATGTCGTAACGGAAGCCGATATTCTGGCTGGGGAAGTGATAAATGAAGTTACGGCAAGAGGCGCAAGCCCGGATCCGCAGAATCCGGAAGTTCCGGTAACACCAGATACGGTGCGGGATGCGACGGCAGCAAAGAACGGCCATCTGAGCATCCATAAGGAAACGACAAGCGTTCCGGCAAACGGAAGCAGCTATGCGCTGGGCGAAACGATAACCTATGAAATTACGGCGGCAAACGACGGGAACCTGACATTGACGGGCATTACCGTAACGGATCCGCTGACCGGAGGAAACTGGACGATTGGAAGCCTTGCTCCGGGAGCAAGCCAGACGTTTGAGACTTCTTATATTGTAACGGAAGAGGATATTCTGGCAGGCGGCGTGAGCAACGTAGCGACGGCGGGC
>OFHB01000615.1_pt1 | contig 22712 bp, 36 predicted proteins | sample 1521881 | NCBI WGS metagenome assembly OFHB01 (sample SAMEA3504090, study PRJEB24116) | mouse gut metagenome | biome: mouse gut; feature: mouse-associated habitat; material: faeces | place: Denmark | collected 2011
GTTCCTTCCGCTTCTTTCATTTCATGAAAATCCGGCTTCCATCCCTGCTTCATCATGGAAGTGCAGCAATGGATTGTCGTTGCGCAGCTTTCGCATATTTCTTCTATGTGTTCATCATAGGAAACACGCTTGTTTCCCTCCCTTGCCGTCAGTGTGTGCTTCCATATTTCCTTTTTCCGCACCACTTCTTTTCCGCATATATCGCAATATACCCTTGTCATGCCCCCACCTCCCTAACAAATCCGATTATGCAATAATCGTCTTCAATCCCGGTCCGGTCTTCCATCACATAGGAAATCTTGATTTCAAGCGTCCTGCCCGTGTGCTTCCCGTCTGCGTATTCCGGCAGCTTCAATCCCTCTCCGACCTTGAAGCCGTCTTTTTTCAGAAGCAGGAAAGACAATGCACCGCTTGCAATTTCATTGTATCTGCTGGGGGAAATCGTTATTTCATCATGCTTCTTTTCTGCCGGTCCCTGCTGCATGGTTTCTTCCTGCTGCCGCTCCCGCAGCTTCCGTCTGGTTTCAGCGTCAATCCTCGCTTGTTCCTCGTTGTACCGCTGTTCATCCGTTTTGTATGCTTCCGTGCGGTTCTCATAGGCGTTGCAGCTTGTGACGGTTGCTTTCTTTTCATGACAAGTTTCATACTGGGTGCAGCTATAACAAAGGGAAGTCATGCTTTCCGGCTGCGGGTCTTCGTATTCCTCCGGCTGGTTCATGAAGTCTTCCTGCGGCTCATACCCCATGCACCCGCTGTCATGCGTTTTCTTCCCTGCGCACTCCCCATTGTGTTCACACGTTGCGCAAAGGTCTTCCTGCGGCTCTCCTGCGCCCTCTGCTGCCGTTTCTTTGCTCTCCCCGGTATTTTCCCCGCCCTCTGCCGTTTCTTCCGTCTGTGGGGCTTCTGGCGTGTCCTGCTGCCCTGCTGCCGTCCCGTCAAAGTTCATCTGCCCCGGTATCTGCGCCGCCGCTTCCTGCTGCCGCTTGATTTCCTTTATGTCCGGCAATGCCAGCGTCCCTTTTCCCCGGAAGACTTCTAATGTCCGCAGCTGCCATTCCTTTTCAAGCTGTGAAATCTCATAAATGACAGACACGCCGATTTTCCCCGCCTTAAACTCTGCCATCAGTTCCGCAGCCAGATTGTTATAGATTGCCTTGTACCTCCCCAGCGTTGCCGGGGAAGCGTCAATGATTTCTGCCAGCAAATCACGGGTGCGCCCCGGAATGTCCATTTGTGCTTTCAATTCCTGCACCAGCTTTTCCGTTTCAATGCTTTCCGTCATTTTCTCCCAGTCCGTCTTCTCCCGGAAGCGGTTAGTCATTATCAGTGCCAGCCGGTCCAGAATGGCGTTCTTTGTCGGCTTCACCATGATAGGCACATAGCGGAAACGCTCTTTTCCCTCATCCACCAGCTGCATGATTGCAAGGCGGCGGCGGTGTCCTGCGATAATGCGCCGCTTTCCGTCTTCTTCATCCGTCACAAGAAGCGGCTGCAATATCCCCAGCAACTCTATTGACTGCTTCAAGTCCTGCACATCCTCCACCGAATAGAAATTGTCCTTTGACGGTATCAAATCGTAAATATCAGCCGTTGTGCTTGCCGTGGTTGCCGCAGTTTCCTTTTCCGCTTCCGCTGCGCCCTGCTGCCCCTGCGGGGCAGCTTCCTTTGAACGCTGGTTCAATAACTCTGTCAGATTGAATTTCTTATTGCTTGCTGCCATCTGTTTTCCCTCCTTTGCGTGTCCGAATTGGTCACATCCTCAAATATTCCTGCACCAACGCTTTATAGTCATAAGCCGCCCCACATCTGCTTGAATATACAATTATGGGCTTTCTCTCAAACGTGCTGGGCTTCATTTTCGGTGTCCGTCTGATATGCGTTTCAAACAACGGATATTCCAGCGTTTTCAGAAATTCTTCCCCCTGCGTGTCGGCTTCATTGGTGCGGTCATACTGGGTGACGAAACAACCGCAGAAGCGCAAACCGGGGTTCAAGTCCTCACGGGTGTTGTCAATCTGTTCTTTCAGTTCTGCCAGCCCGTCAATAGCAAAATCATCAATGGTTATAGGGACCATCACATCATTGGAAGCTACCAGCGCATTGATGGTTGAAATGTTAATGTCCGGCGCATTGTCGATAATGCAATAATCATATTCAGACTGTATTCCGTCCAGAAACTTCTTGAAGCGGGTCTGCTGCGGGCGGCTCTGATCCAGCATGACTTCCAGATTGGCGGTCAGCAAATTCATGTTCGCCGTGATAATGTCCAGACCGTCAAAGTCCGTGTGCTGGATAACCTCTGCCGGGTCAATGCCCCGCTGCGTCATGACCTCTGCCGTCCCCTTGCCATCATAGCTGTGTCGGTTCATAATCTTGCTGGCGTTTCCCTGCTTGTCATTGTCAATCAGAAGCACCTTGCAGCCATGCGCCGCCGCCAGAATGTGCGCCATGTTTACGCTGGAAATGGTCTTTGCCACTCCCCCTTTTAAGTTGATGATAGATAATACTTTCATGCTTGCGTCCTCCTTGTATCTGGTATGGTTTTTATATCAACCGCCCCAGTTCCCAGCTGGGGCGGGTATTTCCCTTTTAGCAGCTATAAAACCTCAATGACCCATTTTCATATTCGTACATCCAGCCGGATTGTATTTAATTCATTGTTTCTTACGTTCTTTTCCGCTTCACACTTTGCTTGTCTGAAAATCTCTTTTATTGTCATAAGTTCTTACCTCCGCTTGATTGATTATGTATTTATTATATACTTACGGAAGTATATTTTCAACCCGTAATATTCCACAATCTTACGGAAGTATATCAGCGTAGTTTTTGTGCAATTTGTATATACTTCCGTAAGTATTGCGCATTACTGCTTCTTTTCCGGGCTTCTCAAATCAACCAGCGGCGCATACTGCCCGCAGTTGTCCAGTTCGTATGTAAATACGACTTTCCCGCTTTTTACATAGTGTGTGCAAGCAATGTCCGTGATTGTGGAAACCCCAACGGAAAACAGCTGCCCATTTACTGCCTTTACTGCGTTTATCTTGTCCCCTATCTCATACGGACACACTGCGTTAAATGCCGCCATCTGCATTGTTCTTTCCCTCCTGCTTCTCTCTGTACTTCCTGCGGTTCTCCTGCTTTACCGCCCATCCAACTTCACGGGCAATGATGAAGACAAGATACATGATACCCAGCCCCACGCAGACCGCCGCAAACGCCAGAAGCCCTTTGATAACCTCAATCAGAAATAGCATTGTCTTTCCCCTCCCTTGCCCTCTGGCGCATATCCTGCCGGGCGGCTTCCACCGACTTTTTCAGTTGGTTCATATCCTGCACCCGCTTTCTGATTGTGTTTTCCCTGCCCTGCTGCCGCTGCTTCTCCATCTGGCGGCGGTAAATCAATTCTTTTCCGCTGTAATGCTTCTTTCCCATCCTGCGCCCTCCTAAAAATATCTTTTCTGGTATCTGCTGCCCTTGCTGGCTTTCATGCGCCGCTTGCGCTGCCGGTCCCTCTTTGCGTCCTGCGCCCTTATGACCGCCTTTTGCACCTCCTGCGGGTCAATGTTGTTCACTTCTTCCTGCACAACTTCCAGCACTTCAACTTGCGCGTCCTCAAATGCCAGTGTTGCGCCGGGGTCATACGTTTCCGCTTTCCAGTCCTTTTCAAACTGCGCAAAATCGTTCTTATATCTTCCGCAGGAATACGGGTGCAGTTGTTCCGCTTCATAAATCGCTTTCATTACTGTTTCATCATCCTGCGGCTTCCAGTTGTATAAATGCCAGCTTGCGTAATTGTCCCAGTTCCACTTTGACAGAAAGACTTCCAGCCCATCAAAGAAGCCCATACTGCGGACCATTGCTTTCATTTCGTTTCTGGTGAAGCCCTGCCCCTTTAACTGCTGCCGCACTTCATCCAGTGTGGTTGCCGTTTTCAGCCTTGCCAATACGACTTTCGGCAAATACTTTGGTTCTGTTTCTTTCCTCATTTCCCTTTCGCTCCAATCTGTCTGCTATCCTCAATATGCTTTCCATTGACTTTTTAATGTTCCCGTCCGTGTTCGCCGTAATGGACAGCACCCCGGCAATGTCCCGCATTTCCTCCGCAATCTCCACCGCTTCCCCGGCTTCAATGTGATACTGCGCCATGCAGCTTTTGCAGACTTGCACGCCCTCCGGGATAGCTTCGCCGCATATCAAGCAGCGGTCAACGTCCGTCATTTTCCCATCCCTCCAGCTTCTCAACCCGCTTTTCCAGATTGTGCGCCCTCTCTATAAGGTTTCGCACCTCATACGGCAAAAGCCCGGTTTCTTCATAGTCATGCAGCTTCTTCACGGCTGCTGCCACCGTTGTTTTCCCTTTCAGCACGGCTTTCCCGTTGTGGTTTATCTCTGTCAGCTGCGGTCTTTTCTGCTTTCCCCTGCCGGTCCCCGGCTTCTTCCCTTGCTTCTGCTGTCCTGCCACAATCCTCGCCCCGGCAGAAACAATGTCACTGTGCGGGATATATCCCCGCATAGCGTTATTGGTTGCCCTCATTGCCGCCTTTGGTATCATCTGCCGCACCTCCTGCGCCCTTTGCTCTGTAAACTTTCGGAATTTCCCACGGTGCTTCCCTGCTTATCTTTGGATAGCCCGGAAAACGCATATAGCTTGAAATCAGCCGTTCCGCTTCCTCTGCGCCGTAGCAGACCGCCGCACAATACCCCTGCGCCGCCAGTTCTTCCAGCCATTCTTCCTGTGCTTCTGTTGTTTTGTTCTTGCCATACTTCATTTCGATATAAAGCCCATGAAAGCCATTCATAGGCACTGGCAAGCATAAATCCGGCACACCCGCTTTCACTCCCTGCCGTTTCAAGTTTGCTGCTTCCAGCTGGTTTCTGCTTCCTCCATTCGGTACATGATAAATCAGTTTCAATTCTGGGTGCTTTGGCAGCTGCCATCCGCACCACGCAATCAAGGCTTCCTGCTCTGTGGCTTCACTCCGTTTGCGGTTTTGCTGTCTGTTATAATATCCCATTGCTGCTTCACCCCTCTTTTAGCTTTTTAACGTGCGAACACCTAAACAAGCATGACTGCGGATTGATTAAAAAATACAAGTTCTTTGGTATATATAAGTTAGGGTCATTCTTAAACATTTTTTCGCCCGTTTTATGCAGTTTGCCCGTGATAACTTCATTGTCAAACAGTGTGATCGTAACTGTTTTACCCAGATACTTTTCTAACTCACTTCTTTTCACTGCTTGCCACCTCCGTTTCATCAAAGTGCGTTGCCATCATATCTGCAAGATGAAGCATAACTGCCAGCTTGCATTGATGAAAAGCGTTGTCTAAATCATAACCGCCGCCCTTTGCGTAAAAGTCATATTGTCCCATGTGCCAGCGTATAGCCAGAATTTCTTCATCTGTCAGATACATAAAACGCATTATCAAAATGACCGACTTTTCACCGTGTCCAGCTGGAAAGTTCCTTGTTATGTCATAGCGTTTGTTTGACCCCTCCTGGGCTTCCTTGTATGCGTCTATCTTGCACAAATCATGCAGCAGCGCAACGATCGCCAGCGTTTCCGTGTTGAATATCTGTGGCGGTTTTATTGCTTCCGCTGCGATAAATGCCAACCGCTGAAAAACATTGATTGAATGTTGCGCCAGCCCTCCGGGTTCTGCGCCGTGGTGCTTCGTGCTTGCCGGGGCTTCAAAAAATCCGTGTGCGCACATCCATTGCAGCAAATCCGCTGCGCCGGGTCTGTTTATGTATGTTGTGAAGCATTTTCTATATTCCACTTCAATTTCTGCCGTGGTCTTCTTTTTTGCCTTATCCTCCATTTCCCTTTCCTTTCTGCGGGCGTGTTCTCACACGCCCTATCAGTTCATCAGTTTTCAGTTTCCAGTTCTTCAAATTCAACATAAGCGGAACGGAAGCCAACATTGTCGCCGACGAGGGAACGGGCGTATGCCAAGCCCAACGCACCCACACCGCCGCTGGAAGTGCTGCTGAAGCCAGACCCCCGGAACGCTATTGTTTCATCTTCCCCGCTGTCAGCGTATATGTACGCCATTTCTTCTTCTATATTCTGCGGAACAATGCCCAGCTGCTGCAATATTTCCGGCATTTCCTCCAGATTGATTTCTAAATCTGTGAAGTGGCAACCGTCCCAGCCGTCTTCCGGGACTTCCGTTGTCACTTTCACGCCGCCATGTGTTGCGTCAAGAAAAATGTCTTGCCCTGCTGCCGTCTTTACCCTTTGCCATGCTTCACTATTTGGTGACAAGTTCACAACTGCTGCGTCATTGTCTTTTATGTACTCAATAGCACCTTTGCGCAGCCGCAGCCCTGCAACCATTTCCCAGTTATCCCCGCACAAATCGCAAACGCCATCCGGCGTGTGTGTATGCGTCCATGTGACCGGTCCGCTGCCCGTCAGTGTGTGTCCGTAATCGTACTTTTCACCGCTCTCGCTTTCGTCAAAGAAATATCTTCCCCGTGCCGTGTTTCCGTGCGGAAGTGTGCCGCCCTCTATGCTTTCATTGTGCAGATATTCCCATTCAGCATTTGTCATTAAATGCCATCCGTCACCTTTTCCCCGGCAAAGTGCGCTTGCTGCATTGAAATCAATACAATTTGCAGCTTGTGCAAACGGTATTGAACACGGAACGCCCTTGACAAGCGTATTTTCATATTTTGAAATATAGATTGCCTTTGCCCTCCTGCCGCAGATCATAAACACCGGGTCAAGCGGTTTTCCTGCTTCTGGTGTAAATTTCACCATTATTGACGGCAGCCCCGCATTGTCAAAAAGTACCACGTTTTCATGTTTCATTGTTGTTTCCTCCTTTTGTTGTATCTGGTTTATTTTTAATTTGGTATTGCTTCTTTTTCCGTCCCGGCATGATATAACTTGCCGTCTTTCTCATATAGCATTGTCAGCCCTTTCAGTGCCGCCAGCGTGATTTCCTCTTTCATTCCCTCTGATATTCCGTATTTCTCTCCCAGAAGAATATAGGCGCACCGTTTCAATATGTCCTGCCCTGCTGCCATGCCCCTGCTGCGCTCCTGCGGCTTGTTATCGTCTAAAACCTCTGTCAAGTACAAATGCACCGTCACTGGCGCAAATCCGCTGTTTATAGCCGCTCTGGTCAGTTCTCTTGCATATTCCTTGTTGCGCCGGATTTCGCCCCGGTACGGGCTGCATACATAAAGCAGATTGTTACCCAATCGCCGCACCTCCCAACTGCAATTTCATCACTGCCCATGTAAATTCTTTCAATGCGTCTTCCTGCTGCTTTTCCGTGCTTTCCGGGTCTTCTATGCAGTCAGCCAGCTTTTCCGCTGTGTCTGCTGTGTCACGGAATAGCTTTGCCATTTCTCTGATTTCCGTTGCGTCAGTCTTCTTTTCCAATGTTTCCACCTCCTATCCGTCAAATTTCAGTTCTTCATCTGCGCCCACAACTGCTGCCGGGGCTGGCGTTTCTTCCTGCTGCCATTCCGCAAGGTCAAGCATGGTTCCGCACTTGCTGCAATAGTGCCAGTCAGAAGCCACACGGAAGCGGAAGCCATCTTTTCTGTCCGGGGCAATGTCTGCGTCATAGCAGGAAAACAAATGCTTCCCGCAGATAGGACAGTAAAAGCTATTCAAATATCCTAGCGGCGGTTGCCCGGTCAATGTCGGCTGCTTCCCTCTTTCCCTCCGGGGCTTCCATGCTTTCTTTTTCTTCACTGCTACCACCTCGCTTCCCTCTTATGATTTCCTCTACCGCCGCAAAGTCATGTTTCTTCAATGCCCGCAGAAGCCTTTTCCAGATTGCCCCCGCTTGTCTTCCCAGTTCTTTATTCATGAAATCAAGGTCTTCCGGGTCAAACTGTTTCCGCAAGTCTTTGTCATTTATCACATTCCCTGCAAAAAGCAGTTCCGTTCCGCATAGCGTCTTCACGCCCTCTTTGAAATATGCCCGGTCTTCATCCGTCATTTTGACTTTTCCCAGCTTCACCACCTCCCAGAAAGTCATATACTGTCATTTGTGCTTCTTCCCAGAAATATTGTTCTTCCAGTTCCCAGACGCTTATTTTCTTTAGCGTATTCCAGATATTTCCTATAAGGTTTTCTTCTTTTTCCAGTTCAAGCAGCTTTATCCACAATTCCGGGTGATTGTCCCTTATGTTCCTTACTTGACAAGGACGCATATTCGGGCAAAACCAACACCCCCCCCCGCTTCGCAATTTTGTATATTGGCGATAGCAGACCATAATCACTGCATAAGTCAAACGCCATCTTTTCCGTGTAGCCATACTTCGCAAGAAGCGATATTTTATTTGTGTTTTCCAGCTTTTCCAGTCTTCCCGGTTCGTCTGCCGCAATCCCCACATACTGCTTGACCTCTCCCAGCTGCTTTATGCGGTCATTTATCGGTCTTATTTTGCACGGCTTATTCACTGCGCATTTCCCCATCATAGGAAATCCCACTTTCATCCCAGACCCTTTTCGTTTCCCCTTTGTCGGTTCTGCCATGAATATATCCATGTATGTTTTCTTCCCGTGCAATATCTCCGTCTTATATCCCCACTCGTTGAAAAGAGGAATTGCCTTGTTTTTTATGAAGTCCATGTGTTCCGGCAATTCTCCGCTAATCTTCTTGTCAAACATGACTTCCGCAAACAATATTAGGTCAAGCGGCTCTTTATTTTCATGCGCCAGAATTACCGTTGCCATGCTGTCCTTGCCGCCGCTGAAAGAAGCAATATATTTTGTGTCCAATTCGGACAACCCCTTTGCTTCTCCCATCATCCGGCGCACCCTCTTTCAAACTGCGCCGTCAGTTCTTCATACTGTGCTTTAAGGTCTTTTATATTTTCATCCGTTGCACATCCGGCGCAGATTGCGTCTGGATTGTTTCTGTCCGGGCAATCCCTGCATATCTTCATTTCATCATCCAGATTGTTTGCCAGCACCCACAACGCAAATGCTATGTCCGAAAACTCTTTCTTGACCTCCGCTGCGGCTGGCTCTTTTACTGCTGCCACTTCCCCATCCGTTATGCCGTACTTTGCTTTCAAGTCTTTATACATCCGGCGGGCGGTTTCCTTTTCGCCGCCCACGCCGTTTTCCGCAAGGGCTTTCACCGCCGCCAGCTTCTTAATCATTGCTTCTTTCTGCAACTGCTGCCACCTCCGCTTCTACTAGGACAAATTCGCTTTCTTCATACTCGCAGCCGTATTTTTCGCAGTCTTCTTCATCCGCTGGAATTGCAAGTGGACACGACCATTGGAAACAGCAGCCCACGCCATTTTGCTTTTCTTCCTGCTTTGGGTGTCGGCAGTTGTAGCCGTTGTTTGGTGCGCACGGTGCTTCCGGGTCAAGTTCTGCATTATAGAAATATCCGCATTGATTGGCAAACTCATTGATTGTCATTATCCGCATTTCCTGCCACCTCCGCTTCTACCGCCATAATTCCCCGGAAGACACGCACCGCACACGGAACGGCAATACTGTTTCCCAGTGCCGTATATCTCGCAGCGTCAGAAATTTCATTTCCCTTTGTATCGTACTTTGTCCATCCGTCCGGGAAGCCGTCAAGCCGTTCACACTCTGTCGGTGTCTGGCGGCGTATTCTGTAAACTATGTGCCGCCCTATGCCCTTTAATGTGTCCAGTGCCACCGCCCAGACGCTTTCATTCTCTGCCGGTCCCTGCTGGACTGCCGGAAAGTCTATGTAAAAATCCGCTTCATTCTCGCAACCCTGCACACCGCAAGTGCCACCGCCGCAGCCATCATCCAGAAGCATTTCTGAAATACTGTATTTTTCAGCGCAGCTTTTGCAGATATACGCCCAGTGGCTTCCGTCCTCATTTGTCGCAAAATCATCAAACCGCACCACATCATTTTCAATCACAAAGCTGGTGTCACCTCTTACACAGTTATTTGCCCCGGCTGTCTGCGTGTTTGCTGTTTCTGATATTCTGTAACCGTGGTGCTGGTATGCTTCCGCAAATTGTAGCTTTTTTTCTACTATCATTGTTTCACTTCCCCCCCGCAGTCACCGCCGCTGGCTCTTAATGTCCCCACGCCCTCTTTATAATCTCCGTGCCCAGAAATCCTATATGCTTCACATTCCGGGACGGCAACGCAATGTCTGTCTGCTGCTGTCAATGTATAGCTTATGTCCTGCCCTATTCCAAGCTGGTTTCCACCGTTTCTTCCGTTTCTGCCGATTGCGTTTCCTGCAATCGTGAATACTGTTGGTGTTGTATCTGCTGCCGCAGTGCTTCTTCCAGCACCGCAGGAATCGTCCTGCCCCTCTGTTCTGCCCGGCGCAATATCCCGGAACACGCTTTCGCACTCAAATAGTATTTGTCCGGCACATTCATTTCCAAAACTGTGAACAAGGTAGATGCGTTTTCTTCGCTGGGGCACTCCCCAATATTGAGCGTCCAGCACTCGCCAAGCTGTACTTCCCCCCCTGCTTCTAACCATTCCGGCTGCTGCCCATCTTCCGCTATCAGGCATTGGAATGTTGGTCTTTGTGATTTCTTCAAGCACCCTGCGGAAATCCTGCCCTTTATTGCTTGAAAAAGCCCCTGCCACATTTTCCCAGATAATGTATTTTGGATATTTCCCATTCGTTGCACACCTCATTTCATCAATCACCCGCACCGCTTCAAAGAAAAGCTGCGACTTCTCACCGTCAAGCCCTTTCTGGTTTCCTGCGGTTGATAGGTTCTGGCAAGGGCTTCCGAAACTGATAATGTCCACCGGGGCAAGGTCTGCCCCATTCAGCTTTGTTATGTCCCCCAGCTGCTTTGCTTCCGGGAAGTGCCTTGCCGCAATCTCAATGCAGTTCGGTTCAATTTCACTGGTCCACATTGTTTTTATCCCTAGCCCTGCTGCCGCCAGCGGAAATCCTGCGATACCGTCAAACAGACTGCCCAGCGTCAATCCTGCTGCCATGTCCCCACTCATTCTGCCGCCACCTCCGCTTCTTTCCGCTTCTGGTATGCGATAGCCCGGCTTTTATAAAATCCGTCTTCCACTTCCGGGATTGCTATTTTCATCCCGCAGTGTTCATTCAGAAACTGGCATATCTCACGATATCCCAGGCCGCCATTTTCCCTGCTTGTAAAAGCGAATTTCACAATCTTTGGTTCAAACTCATTCAGCCGCAGAAATCTTTCCGGGTCATACATAATGCCAAAACCACATAGCTTGCAGCCTGTCCGCTGTTCTCCCGTCAGCTTGTATTCCCCGCAGTCATTGCATTTACATTCACCATACGGCGGCATTATTGGCACTTTCCTTGTATAGATGAATTGCAGTATTGCTTGCTCTGTCATTGGTCCCAGCGGCTTTGACTTCGGGCGGTCACTGTCAAACAGATTGCAGCCCGTCATTCTGTATGCCGTCATTCTGTCCCGGCTGTCCATTGCCATTTCCCCGGTCACTGGCAGGAAATTCCCCATTTCCCTTTCCGTCTTCTTCAACGGTCCTTTTTTAAGAATGTCGCAGCACTTTTCAGACAGTTCTATGTTGTCATTGTCAATAATTGGTCTGTACTGCACTGGCAGGAAACGCCGCCCAATCTTATTGTCAGACCGTATCTTTGTTAAATTCAGAATTACCGTATCCGAAAACCCCAGCCCCCGCATATAGTCCGCAGCTTCAATCATGCTTTCAATGTGCTTCGCCGTGTAGTGCTGTGGCATACGGCTTTCAATGTCCGCATATTTCAGACCCAGCTTCTTAAACATTTCTTTTGCGTCCCTTATCATCCGGGAAACTTTCTTGCTTATGAACGGAAGCCCCGCTGTGTCAACGACATTGAAATAACTGTCATCTGCCCTTGCTTCGTGGTATTCAATCTGTATTTCAAACTTATCTTCAATCCACTTTATGTAATCGCTTCTGTACTTTCTGGCAGATATAAATTCGTTTGACGTGTCGGCAAAGAATACCCGTAGCGGCTCTGCCTTATGGCTTGAAAGCGTCCATGCGCAAGCCATGATGTAAAGCAATACTGCGCTGTCCTTGCCCCCGCTGAATGAAACTGCGATTTCCCCGTCCATTCTCGCAATCGCTTCCAGACATTTTGCAAGGGCAATCTGATACTGTTCTTCTGGCTCTCTTTCCCACATTTTCCGCACTTCATCTTCTGTGTATAGATATTCCTTTTCAGCCATTTGCTTTTACCTCCCTTGCTTCAATCGCCGCTTTCGGCGGTGTCCTGCCATCCATCATCATCCGCATAAAAGCAGCCTTTTTATACTTGCGCTTTTCTTCCTCTGTCATTTCCCGTTCCGGTCCGTCATACTCTTTGTACGCCCTTGCCTTTTCATCCGGGAAAAGGTTGTTTTTCTGCTTGAAAGCAATCATGAACACTTCCAACTCCCTTTTCATTTCCTCCCGGTAAAATCCAAAAAGCAGTTCTATTTCTGCCGCTTCAAGCGCAGTGCAGACGCACCCACGCTTCTTCCTGCGGCTATATTTCCCAGTGTATATGTAGCTTTTGCCGCTCCCAGTCACTTTGTGGAAAATCTGCAAAAGCAATTCTTCTTCAAGCTGCGTACTGTATGAAAACCACCGCTTTTCCAGCTGCGCAAGTGCCGCTTCCGCTTCATCCTCTGAAATGTCATACTTCCGGCACAAGTCTTCATACATCCGCATTGCGGTTTCCTTTTCGCCGCCCACACCCCTTTCAGCAAGTGCCTTGATTTTTCCCAGTTTTTCAAGCACTTTTTCACGTTGTATCTGGTCCATGTGTTGCCCTCCTAAATCTCCAATACTTGCCCCGGATAAATCAAATCCGGGTTCTTTATATTGTTTTTCCTCGCAAGTTCATAGCACCATGTACCGCTTCCGTACACCGACTTTGCGATATTCCACAAGCAATCCCCTTTTTTCACGGTATATGTCTGCGCCGCTGTCCTCTGCTTCCGGGGCTGCCGTTCCTGCTTCCTTTTCTGCACTTCCTGCGTGTGGTAGTATTCTTTTTCTGCCCTTGACCCGCAGTATTCGCAGATTTTCCCCAGTTCGACTTCTGCGCCGCAAAATTTGCACTTCATGCCACACCCCCTAAATAGCACCACGACTGCGGGGCTTTCTTCACTCCGACTTCCGGCAGTGACAGCGGCTTTTCATATTCCCGCACATGGGATATATGCCAGCCCCACAAAGGCTTCTCGCTGTCCCCTGCATAGGCTTCCAGCTGTTTCCTTGTCAAGCAGCTTGCCCGTTCCAGATTGTACGGTGTCCCGCTGTCCTGCGGCGGCAATGCCCATGTAGGAAGCCCCGGCACGGTGTCCAGTTTGTAGAAGCAATCACAGACAAATTCACCGACAACGCCCACGCCGCCCATCACATAGACAAGCACTGTATATGGACCGTTGCCCCGTGGTCTGGTCTTTCGGATTTCAAGCAGCTTTGCGCCCAGTCTTATTTCCCGCCACCATTCCGGGTGCAGTGATATAATGATTGCTCTATTTGCCATCTTCCCTGCCCTCCGTAAATTCATTGTCAAGTTCAATTCGGATATACAGAATGTGCTTCAATTCCCCCACTTTGTATTCTCCGAATTGTTCCACCGGGACCTGCGGCGGCAATGCGTCAATCCTTGTCCAGTCCCACATTTTTTCCGTTGCCTTGTATGTTTCCATCCCTATCCCGTAACGCTTCACCCTGCGGGTCTTCCTTATCCCTGCGCTTTCCGTATTCGCCGCATATCCTCTGAAAATCGTTTGCCCTGCTGCATTTACAATCATAATTCTGTCGCTGGGCGTTGCTTTCTCTATCGCTTCACCTAACATCACCTTGACCACCTCCGTTCACTGGCTGCGCCCTGCTGCCAGCCTTTCCTTTCCGCTTCCTCCTGCTGCCCGCTGCCGTCTTCTTTGCTGGCTGCTTCTTTGGCTTCTTCTTCCACATTTTCAAGTAAATGTGCCACCCGGTCTGTTCATAATAGACCGCTTCGCAGGAAGTAATATTGTAATCTGCATATATCTTCTGAAACTCCGACAATCCCCCGTCCGCAGACTTCGCCAGCTGTTCAACCTTTGCTTTGCTATACTTGAAATCGTTGCATTTCTCCTGCGGCTCTGCCAGATTGCGGCTTGCTTTCCACAAGTTCTTGTCTGCCGCTTCCTGCGGCTTGCTGTCCTCCCGCTTTGTTTCCGGGCGTTCAAGGTTGCGGCTGGAAGAATACCGTTTCTTTCCCTGCGGGTCTTTTATGATATACTTACAAAGTCCCTCTATCCCGTTTTCATTCATTTGCAGACGGTCCGCATTGACCCAGCCCATCTTCTCCACGCTGTCCCTATATGCTGCCGCTTCCGTTTTGTCCGGGCTGTCCGCTTTCTTCCAGTTCACCCGCTGCGCCGTCCACATCATTTCCACTTCGTCACGGTCCATGCCGCCATTCATGATTATGTGGTGATGTATCCTTTTCAGCTGCTGCCCGTCCTTTGAAAACTTGTATTCCGTCACTAATATGTATTTCAAGGGTTCAAGACCCAGCTTCTGCCGTCTGTATGCTATCCGGCGTAAATAGTTACCCACAATCTTCTCTGCTTCTTCGACTGTGCCGGGCAAGTTATCCACACTATATGTGCATGAAGTGTGCAAATCCCCAACATGAAAGTTGCCATTCCCTAACTGCACAAGATACCGTTTGGCGTTCTTATCATTCAAGGCGTTCTGCTTCGGCTTCTTTGCTTTCCTCCGCTTCCCCCTTTTCCCTCTGGCTGCTTCCTCTGCCTTTTCTGTTCTGGGGATAATATCAACTTCCCTATATTCGGCGCAGTCTGTCTTCTTCTCTCTGATAAACATACTGCACTTCCTTTTCCGTCCTCATTCCATGCCATACGGCTTTTGGGGTACATCCGCAGGAAGTGCCGGGGGTTCGCCCCCTCCATCTATCCATCCATATATCCATATCTTACGGAAGTATATACTATAATCATTCTTACGGAAGTATAACTATATATAACTTATCGTAGGAATGTTAATACCCCATACAAGCCCGCTTTTGCGGTCTGAAAACCGCTGTTTTCAAGGGTTTTCCCCTTGCTTACGGAAGTATAAATTATGCTTGCATTATAGCCGCCGATATGGTATAATGGACTTGTTCAAAAGTTTATAACAAATCGGCTGAAAACCCTTTGCAATTCGCAGTTGTAAAGGGTTTTCGATTGCCCTTTTGCGGCTCTCCCTCCGCTGCCGTTTCCAGTTCTTTCACCTCCCTTTTTCTTCCAATTCCGGGTTATAGCAAGAATGTGTTGACCCTACAACCCAGCCCGTCATATCAATGTCAATGTCTGTGCCGTCCGTGCCGTCAGATATGATTTCCATATCCCCGTAAAAGCCCCATTCCTCCCCATCCGTTGTATGTATGAGGATATAGCCGCACTGCCGGTCCCGCTCCTGCTGCCGGGCTTCCTGCTGCTTCTGCATTTCCTGCACCGCTTCTTCTATCAGTTTTTCTTTTGCATAGCTTCCCGCCGCAAATGCTGCGGCGCAAAGAAGAAGTGTCCCCAGAAATATTGCTGCCCGTGTGCCTTTCTTCATGCGTTCCACCTCCTATCCTGCCGCTGGCTGCTGTCCTGCTGCCGGGGCTTCCTCTTTCTTCTCCCGCTGCGTCACTTTTACCGTGATTTTTGCGTTTTCCCTCTCTGAAAGAATAAGTGCCAGCGTTTCAAAAAACCTCTGGGCATTGAATGTCCCTTTAACTTCCACCGCCGCCACCTCCCTTTATACGGGCTGGGCAGCGGCAGTCTTTCTTTCTGTGTCCTTTGCCAGTTTCATTCCCTGCATAAATCCAAGAAGCACTTTCTGTTCCACTTCATCCAGATTCATTTCATCCAGAAGCCGCATGAACTCATTAACTTCCTGCTTCCTGTCATTTTTCAGTATATCTGCCATCCTGCTTCCCTCCTGTCTTCCTTTTTCCTGCTTCCCCTGCTACAATGGAAGTGCAGCTGCCGGGCTGCAAATCCATTGCAAAGGGGGGTGTCTTGTATGTCACTTCACAAAGACTTCATCAAAAAGGCTGTGAATGACGCTGTTAAAAAGCATGGGTCTTCCGTTCCAGCGGAAGAAATTGAAAAAATTTTAGTGTCTGCAATTTATGACATTTTCAATTCCCGTGACTTTGAACAACTCATAAAAGATATTGTGAAGTAATTTCTTCCCAGCCCGCCTATTCAAGCGGGCTGGTTTCTTCACACACAATCGCTTCTACTTTCGCATAAAATCTGTTGAATATCTGCCGCAGTTCGTCCGTCCTTTCTTCTGATACCCCCTCGAATTTCAGCACAACTTCTGCGTATGCGTTCGGTTCGTCCGTTGTGACGCTCTTTTTATATTCAACAATGTCTTTCATTCTTGCTGTAGAAGAAAATCCTGTCATTTCGTTTACTTTCCTTTCTGCACTGCCGCTTCCGCTTTTCACCTTAAAAAGCCGACTGCCTGAAAAACTTGTTGACCGTCCACACGCTTTCTAGCTGGCGTGTCCGCTGCCGCTCTTGTCGCAGTGCGTATTTTTGGGTGTTGGCAGCCCCGGTTGTCTTTACAAGTCCATTTTTCAATTTCATTTTGTCCTTGTAGGTCCATTATATAACTGAAAAATGTCCTTGTCAATCCTTTTTTTGAATTTTTCATTTCATTTTGTCTTGACTAAACCATTTTCAAGTTGTATAGTAAAAGTGCAAACCAAAAGAAAGCGGGGTGAATACATAATGGAAGTCTATGAAAGAATACGGGAATTGCGAAAAAATCATCTTCGCTTATCCCAGACCGACTTTGGGGATAGGCTTGGCGTTAGCCGTTCTGTAATAAAGAATATAGAATTAAACGCCCTTGCCCGCCCAGACCAGAAATTGTCATTGATAAAGCTAATCTGCAAGGAATTTTCTGTAAATGAAGACTGGCTTTTGAATGGCAATGAACCTATGTTTGTTGAGCCGGACACATTCAGCCTTGATGAATTTGTGAAGCAGCGTGGCGCAACGGACCTTGAATTGCAGATTGTAAAGACTTATTTTGACTTAGACCCGGACACACGGGAAATGCTGGTTGACCATTTCAGAAAAGGTCTTGCCGCTTCCGCTCCTGCTGCCGTTGAAAAAGAAAAGACGGTTGAGGAATTGGAAGAAGAATATAAAAAAATAGTCTTAAATTCTGTATCGAAAAAGGGTTCTACTGCTTTGAGTACCACAAACGACACGGCAGCTAATGGCAAAGCCGTGAATGAAAATTGAATAATCTGGAGGAAATGACCATGAAAAAATTATGTTTTATAGCTGCTCTGCTGCTGTGTTTCTCTCTTTGTTCCTGCGGGGTTTTGGTTGATACCAATACCCCAAAATCTGCGGAATTGTCGGAAAAATACAGTTTTTATGAAAATTCCGTTGCTTCCATCCGTGGCGGCTGCAATGTTTCCCCAGAAGAAGCAGACGAAATCTTTCTTGTGCTGGTGAATGACTGCGGCGTTGACAAAGAAGTGACCGTGACCCCTTATGCAAACGCCCCTTATTCTGTCAAATATGGTTCAAAAACATTATCCATGACCCTTGACGGCAGCAGCGTTTCAGAAGTCTTTGACGGTGAAAGCCGGATTTATCCTGCTTCCGCTGCGGACGCTTCCAGCCCGGAAGAAAGCAACGCACCAGAAGAAACAGAAGCCCCGGCAGACAATGTGCCGGATGATACGGCAGAAAGCGTTTCTATGTTTGATTTTTCCGCTTCTGATATTTCTTTCGGAGAAATTGACACTGGTGACTTGCAACTGCAATATGGTGAATTATTGAGTGTTATATATAATGACGGCATTGTTGTTGTGAAAGCGAAAATTACATCAAATTTGACAAATAATATGACTGTTCAGCAGAATTATTATAATGTTGGTGACTTAATCAAAAATCACGGCTTTAATACTTGTAATGAATTGCAATACTGGGCTGTTGCTGATATGAGCAGCGGTGATGAAGTAAAAGTTGTTTCTTTCGACTTAAACAAAGAAACTATCGAAAATCTGTATAATGAAAAGATTTTTGAAAACCAGCTTGAAGACTATGTTGACAATTTGTTTATTCATGCAAGTTTGCAGTAAATAAAATGCCCCGGCAGTGCTGGGAACACTACCGGGGCGGTGCAAATAATATATTATACCAGATACAACATACCATCCGCATAATTATAATATCACTTGCGGGCGGGAAATTAAAGGCAATCAAGGTGATTATATGAGAAAAAAAGAAGCAGCGACAAGCCTTGTGCGTGTCGCTTTATATATTCGTGTTTCCGGGGAAGAACAAAAAATGCACGGTCTTTCCCTTGAAGCCCAGCAAGAACGGCTGGAAAAGTTCGCCCGTGAACGTGGCTGGCTTATCTCCGGCATATACATTGACGCTGCAAAGACCGCACGGAAGCACCTACACAAGCGCACGGAATTTCAGCGCATGATTGAAGCCGTGAAGCGGAATGAAGTTGACATTTTGCTTTTCTGCCGCCTTGATAGGTGGTTTCGTTCCGTAGCTGATTATTACAAAATTATGGAAATCCTGCAAGCCCACAACTGCGAATGGTTGACCACTGATGAAGAATACGACACGACAACCGCAAACGGGCGTTTATATATCAATGTGAAGCTGTCCATAGCCCAGAATGAAGCGGACATTGACGGGGAAAGAATAGATGTTGTTTTTGACAGCAAGATTGCCCACGGCACTGTTGTTTCCGGCAACTGTCCTTTCGGCTTCCGGGTGAATGAGGAAAAGCGGCTGGAAATCCTGCCGGATGAAGCGGACATTGTGCGGGACGCTTTCAACCGTTATGAAGCCACCGTTTCCCAGCGTGGGACCATAAAATATATCCGGGAAAGATACGGCGTGAATTGGTGTGACGCTACTTTCCGGCGTATGCTTCATGAAAAGCTATATACCGGGGTCTATGACCGGGGCGGCAGGGTCAATGAAAACTTCTGCCCTGCAATCATCAGCCATGAACAATTTGACCATGTTCAGAAATTGACCAGCAAAAACGCCCGTTCTTCCCCCTCCGGCAAGGTATATATTTTCACTTCCGTTCTTTCTTGCAGTGAGTGCGGGCATAAATTAGTTGGGTACTATACACGGGGCTATATTTATTATCGGTGCAACCAGCACTTCCAGCGTGGACGCTGCCCGCACAATCATTCCGTCCGGGAAGACGTGATTGAAGCGTGGCTGTTCTCCCATCTGGAAGAAGAAATTGACCGCTGCCAGCTTGAATGGGAAGTGCAAGCCGCAGCCCGGAAACGTGCCATCACATCCACCGACAAAGCAGCCTTGAAGCGCAAACTTTCAAAGCTGAAAGAATTATATGTAAATGAGTTAATAGACATTGAGGAATACAAAAAGGACTATGAGATATACACCGCAGCACTGAGACAGCTGCCGGACCCGGCGCAGGAAGCCCCGCCAGACTTCGCCGCCGTCAGAAAATATTTGACAGCTGATTTCAAAGCGATATATGAAACTTTGACCCGTGAAGAAAAGCGCACCCTTTGGCGGTCCGTCATTGAGGAAATAAAGGTTGACAACGCCGGGAACGTCACGGGAATTATTTTCGGGTAGTGTTGTACTTACTTTACACTACCCGTAGGTTCATCCGCAAGAAACAATGACGGCTCCGTCACCAAAGCGCGCGCAATAGCCACTCTCTGCTGCTGGCCGCCGGAAAGTTCTGCCGGGCGATGCCCCATGCGGTGAGCAAGCTCTACTTGTTCCAGTGCCCTGCGCACTCTGCGCTTTCGTTCCTTTCCAGACAACTTTTGATAAATCAGCGGAAGCTCCACGTTTTCCTCTGCCGTAAGCCGGGGCAACAGATTGAAATTCTGAAAAATAAATCCGATCTTTTGATTGCGAATCTTTGCAAGCTCTTTTTCAGAATAGCGCTCAACAGAGATTCCATCCAAAATATAGGCTCCCTCGTCCGCCGTGTCAAGACAGCCGATAATATTCATCATCGTAGATTTGCCGCTTCCAGAAGGTCCTACAATGCTGACAAATTCCCCTTCTTTAATTTCCATGTCGGCATGGTCCAAGGCATAGACCCTGTCCGTTCCCATCTCATAAATTTTTGAAACTTGCTGTAATTGAATCATATTCCATCTCCTATTCGTTCCTGTCAAAAGCGCCTCTGTTGGGATTCCCTTGTTTGAAATCGCCATCTGGCATTTCTCCCATGGCGCCTCCGGGACCTCCTCCTGGCATCTCGCCCATGCCGTCTCTGAAACCTGCGCCCATGCCTCCAAATCCCTGCTGGGATAAGTTGCCAGTCTTCTGATAATATATCTTGTCTCCCTCGGACAAGCCTTCCGTGATTTCCACGGTATCACCGTCAGATAACCCGGTAGTCACTTCCCGTTCTCCTGAAAGCTTTCCTTCACCATCAGATTCCGTATACACAAAGACACGATTCCCACGTTCCTGAAGGGCGTTTACTGGAATTGTCACTACGTTTTCCTTATTTTCAATGGTCACGACCGCGGAAGCATTCATGCCCTCTCTCATCCTCTGATCTTTCGGAATCGTAATTTTGACCGTATATTTTGCCACGCCTGCGGAACTGCTTGCAGAACTTCCAATCTTAGTCACCGTGCCTGAAAACTCTTCCCCCTCTATGGCGTCCAGTGTGATTTTTGCCTCCTGCCCTAAGTCTACAGAGTTAATATCCAATTCGTCAACATTTACGGCTAAAACCATGGTGTCTGATGCTGCCAGCGTAAAAGCCGCTACTTCGCTGCTGCCAGACGCCTCTTGCTCCTCACTTTCGCCTGACCCGGAACTTCCTGCTGCACTGCCGGAGTCAACGGTAGCTACCGTTCTGCTTTGTATGGCTTTGGAAGCATCCGCAGTCAGATTCGATCCATTCCCTGCTCCTGCATCATTGAAGATGCCTGATGCCGCTCTTTCATCAGTTTCCGTTTTATTTTCAGCTCCATTTGCAGGCTGCTGCTGCGATATTTTGTCATCTGCTCTATTTTCTGTTTCTTCCTGACGATCTAACTCTTCCTCTGCATCCCTGTCATCCTGGGGATTTTGCTCTTTTTTTGTGTCTTCCTCAGGATTATGTTCCTCTTTTTCATCTTCTGCGCCAGTAGCAGGATAGGTGATCTGGAAATCGAGCAGTTTTCCATCCTCCGACACCGTTACGCCTGCAAGGACGCCAGACTGGATCTGTCTGACGCTGTCCTCGGTAAAACAATATCCCTCGCCTGCCAAAAGGCTAATCTTTGCCTGATAAGAAGTCTCTGGTGCAAATGCTTCGTCTTCTGGCTTCCAGGAAATCGTCCCTTGATAGCTCCCATCTTCTGTCTCAATCTGCTTTTGAGGCTTTTTCCCTGTCTCAGGGATTTCGAGCACAAGCATATTTTTGTCAGAAGCGCCAGAAGATGCAAGTTCGAATGCCAAAGCTTTCTCCGCCCGTTCCTCGGAAAGCTCGGGCGCACTTGCCACCACTGAAACAGAATTCTTCGATATCTGCAGATTTCCAGACTGACTTGCGCTTTGACTGTTTTCAGCAGAGATATTTACCGATTGAACAATCCCATCCGTTTGTGCCGTAATAGTCCCGCTCTTAGATAATACAAGCAATTTCTGAAGCGTTTCTGTTAATTCCTGCCGCTCTGCGATTTGTTCCTGATATTCCAGGCTCTGTTCCTCTTCTACAGTAAAAAGCGTGGTTCCACTGTATATTTTCTCATCCTCCGATACGCAGATATCTTCCACAACGCCTGTTGCTTGTGTGACCGCAAGCTGCCTATGTATGTAAGTGCTCCCAGTTCCCAAAACATTGCCCTGGGTGTCTGCAGCAGTCACTTCTTCCCCCATTCCAATGCCGCTGTCTGAGCAAAGCACTGTAACTGTTCCATCTGAGACAGTTTCCACGGTCCCCTCCTTGCTAGTTCCATCTGAACGAATCACATTAACAGCGTCCCCCTTTGCAAGCTCTGTATCTGTGGAAATGTCAATTGCCAGATATCCGTCGAGGGATATCAGCATCAGCGCGCCTTGTTCCACCATGCATTCAGAAATCTCCTCTCCTTGCTGAACATATATTTTCTTGATCCTGCCTTCTACCTTTGATTTTACTGACTGCACCTCCTCCTCGCCGCTACTCTCGTCAATCATTTCATCCAAGTCCTCGATCTCTTTTTGAACATTTTCCATGGCGCAAAGCACGGAAGACTGATCCAGTACGGCGAGAACGTCACCTTTCGAAACTTGGTCTCCTGCCTCCACCTTGACTTCCTCCACGACAAGCCCAGAAGGAATGCCCACGGTCTCGCCTTCTGCCAGCTCTAAATTCCCTGTTCCCACGATCGTATTGGAAATGCTTCCTATCTTTGCCTGCGTTTCCTGAAAGGTGATCTCCTGCCTTTGGCTTCCCTTTGCAGGCGTACCTTTCACGGAATAGATCCCAAAAGAAATCAATCCCGCCCCTGCTGCCAACCCAAAAAGCAGCACTGCTTTTTTCTTCTTCCACAAACGTTTCCAATTGCCTGCTGCACTCTTCAAAATTCAATCCTCCTGTTCTTCCTCAAAACTATATGTTTGCATTTCTCCCTAGTGTGCTGACATGCTGATAAATAGACAAACTTACTTGCCTATTTGCCCATCTGCTGCGCTAGATTTTCTAGCCGTAGCCACCGCTACGCCGTCGAAAATCTGCCTTGCAGAAAGACAAATATCCTG
>OFHB01000623.1_pt1 | contig 22543 bp, 23 predicted proteins | sample 1521881 | NCBI WGS metagenome assembly OFHB01 (sample SAMEA3504090, study PRJEB24116) | mouse gut metagenome | biome: mouse gut; feature: mouse-associated habitat; material: faeces | place: Denmark | collected 2011
CAGGAAGCCCCGCTTTATGGTTGATGCCTACCGGGATCCCCCTGCCGTTATCTGTGACAGTAACGGAAAGATCTTTATTGACCACAACGGAAATGGTATCACAAAATCCCGCAAGAGCTTCGTCAACGGAATTATCAACAATTTCGTACACAAGATGATGGAGCCCCCTGGCAGAAGTAGAACCGATATACATACCAGGCCTTTTCCTTACCGCCTCAAGCCCTTCCAATATCTGAATCTGGTCAGCTCCGTATTCGTTATTCATATACTTTAAACCATGCCCTTTCCAAAACCGAAATACCAGCTATTTGCCAATATTTATGCCATTATTTACTGTCAGCGCCTTTGCGGTGCCATCAGTAACTTTAAAAATTTTGTTTATTTCAAAACGATTATTCACAAATTCATCCAAGCCTGTACAGGTAATGATTGTCTGTATATCTCCGATACTGTTAAGAAGGTAATTCTGCCTGTTACTGTCCAGTTCCGAAAGCACGTCGTCCAAAAGAAGAACCGGCGTATCTTTTGCTATTTTTTTCACCAGTTCTATTTCCGATAATTTTAAAGATAAAGCCGCTGTTCTCTGCTGTCCCTGAGAACCGAATTTCCGAATGTCTATCCCGTTTATGATAAAAACAAAGTCGTCCCTGTGAGGGCCCGCGGAGGTCATTTTGGACCGTATGTCCTTTTCCTGATTTTCTTTAAGCCTGGCTTCGAAAGTATCCCCAGCCACATCAGGCTCATATTTCACCACCAGTTCCTCTTTCCCTCCGGAGAGCCTTTTGTGGATTTCTCCGATGATTTCATTTAACTGCTCAACAAAAAGCTTTCTTCTCTCAATGATCTTACTTCCAAAAGAAACAAGCTGGGAATCCCAGATATTCAAAGTATCCCGAAGCTCAGGATGGAAAAACATATCCTTCAGGAGCTTATTTCTCTGCCCGATGATCTTGTTGTAATGGTTCAGGTTATAGAGATAAAAGCTGTCTAACTGGCATAGCTCCATATCCGCAAACCTTCTTCTCTCCGCAGGCCCGTTTTTAATGATGGATAAATCCTCCGGCGAAAAGAAAACCACATTCAAAAGCCCCAAAAGCTGTGCGGCTTTTTTGATCTTTTGCCCGTCTATGGCTATTCCCTTGGACTTATTTTTACGCAGGTGCATATCCACCCTGTATTCTACCGCTTCTTTTTCCAGGTAGGTCCTGATATGGGCTTCCTCTTTATCAAAATTTACAATCTCCCTGTCTTTGCTTCCCTTGTGGGATTTTGTGGTGGCAGAGACATAAATGGCTTCCAGGATGTTTGTCTTACCCTGGGCATTATTGCCATACAAAATATTTGTGCCTCTGTCAAAGCTTATATTTAATGTTCCATAATTCCTGTAATCAGCCAGTTCAAGAGATTTTATAATCATCTTAAATTTTCAACCTGTAATTTTTATCTGATTGTTCCCATATTCCACAAGATCGCCGTCATAAAGCTTTTTTCCCCGCCGGACAGTTCATAGCCGTAGGTGTTTAAAAGCTCGCCGTAAATGCGGTATTTATCACGTTTTTGTGTATCCTTAAGCTGCTTTTGCTGGAGGTCAAGCTTTTTACGGCTGCGCTCCAAAGCATTCGTGATGATTTTGCGCAGATCGGTTGATTTCTGGTGAATGCGGGAAATGGTATTTTTTTCCGCATAATAATGCTCCAGCAGTTCCGACATGGAGTCATAGGGTACGGTGCTGTCTCCGGAAAGGGGGCCGCCGGCGTACAATGTCAGGGGAAGCGCGGAGAATTCTACAGGATTTCCCTTTGTGTAGGCGATGTTGGGGGAGAAGCGTTCCTGCCGTATGGCCTCCGCCATCCGGGAAAATGCCCCGTACAGCCCTTCATAGTCCGAATCGCCCAGAGCCGCGGTGGGCAGGTCCGCGTCGATCCCGGCCTCATAGCACAGCTCCTGGGCCAGGACAGGGGAGATGCCCGTAAAGCTGCCGTAGAGCGCCTTAAAGACAGGCTGGGGCCTGGCGGAAAGGGCGTTCCGGAAAGCCTCCCCGTCGGTGGACAGGGCGTCCAGCTTGTCCTGGGTGGCGGCTATGAAGTAGGCTTTGCCCGGCAGCACCTCCCGCAGGGAGCTGACGGCGGCGGAGACGTGCTTGATGCTGTCGATGATAGTCCCCTCCGAATCACAGAAGATGATGTTGCTGTGCTTCCCCATGATCTCCACCACCAAAGTCTTCCTGCGCAGGTCGCCCATCTCGTCCAGGTGCTCCACGTCGATGTGGACGATGCGCTCCAGCCCCGGCTGGGAGATGCCCGTGATGCGCCCGTTCTGGAGATGCTTGCGCAGGAGCATGCAGAAGCCCGGGGCCGTCATGGGGCTGGGCTTGGATTCGCCGGTGAGATAGAGCAGGGGCAGGGAAGCCTGGGCGGAAATCAGCAGCTTCTTCGTGCCGTCCGGCTGCTTGATGGTGAGCAGCAGCTCGTCCGCCTCGGGCTGGGCGATTTTATAGAGCCGCCCGCCGGTGAGCTCTCTTTTCAGTTCCGATACCACATTTGCTATGGTCACGCCGTCAAAGGCCATCTTTGTATCCTCCGTCCTTAAATCTGGGTCCTGAGGCTCTTTCGCTTCAGGAATGAGATGATTTCATTATGGCACGATCCCCTGCGGTTTGCAAGACAGATGCCGGAAAAAGCTTGACGCTTTCCCAATCTTATTCTATAATAAATGGAAGTATGCAGCAAGAGGGATTCTTTCCCGGACAGGAGCGTCATATGATAAAAAGCATGACCGGTTTCGGCAGATGTGAGATGGCCGAGAACGACAGGAAATTCACGGTGGAGATAAAATCGGTGAACCACCGCTATCTGGATGTCAGTATCAAGCTGCCGAAAGCGCTCAATTTCTTTGAATCATCCATACGCAGCGAACTGAAGAGCTATATCTCCCGCGGCAAGGTGGACGTCTATGTCTCTTATGAGGACTTCTCGGAGAAGACATCGGTGGTGTGCTACCACAGGGAGCTGGCGGAGGAATACCTGCGGTATCTGCGCCGGATGGGGGAGGAATTCGGGCTGGAGAACGATGTCCGCGTGTCCACGCTGTCCAGGTTCCCTGAGATTTTCACCATGGAAGAGGCCGGGGTGGATCAGGAAGAGCTGTGGAAGGAGCTGCTGGGCGCCCTCACCGGAGCCGCCCGCATGTTCGTGGACACCCGGGTGGCGGAGGGGGAGCATCTGAAGTGCGACCTGATAGAGAAGCTGGACGGAATGCGGCAGCGGGTGGACTTTATCTCCGAGCGCTCCCCCCAGATCGTGGCGCAGTACCGCCGCAAGCTGGAGGAGCGGGTCAGGGAGCTTCTGGCGGACACCGCCGTGGACGAGGGGAGGCTGCTGACGGAGGTGACGATTTTCGCGGACAAGGTCTGCGTGGACGAGGAGATCGTGCGGCTCTACAGCCATATCGAGACCACGAAGGCCACTCTCCAAGAGGGCGGCAGCATAGGCCGCAAGCTGGATTTTATCGCTCAGGAAATGAACAGGGAAGCCAACACTACTCTGTCCAAATCCAACGATCTGGAGGTCTCCAACTGTGCCATCGAGTTGAAAACGGAGATTGAGAAGGTCCGCGAACAGATCCAGAACATTGAATAACGTCGGGGATATTTATGGATAAATTGATTCATATCGGCTTTGGAAATATTGTGAATACCGGCAAGATCATCGCCATTGTCAGCCCGGATTCCGCGCCCGTCAAGCGGTTGGTGCAGAGGGCCAGGGAAGAGGGTACGGTGGTGGACGCCACTCAGGGACGCAAGACCAAGGCCGTGCTGGTCATGGAGAACAATCGGATCGTACTATCGGCTCTGCTGCCGGAGACCATTGCCGGCAGGGCCCGCGCGGAGAGCGGAGGGAATGAGGATGAGTAAAGGGATTTTAACTGTGATATCCGGCTTTTCCGGTGCCGGCAAAGGGACATTGATGAGAAAACTGACCCGGGACTACTCCAATTACGCATTGTCCGTGTCCATGACCACCAGAGCCCCCAGACAGGGGGAACGGGAAGGCAAGGAGTACTTTTTTGTGGATACGGATACCTTTCAGGAGCGCATCCGGCAGGGGAAAATGCTGGAGTATGCATGTTACTGCGGGAATTATTACGGCACTCCCGGGGATTATGTGCAGAAACAGCTGGAAGCCGGAAAGGACGTGATCCTGGAGATTGAGATTCAGGGGGCCCTGCAGATCAGGAAGCTGATGCCGGACTGTCTGCTGCTCTTTGTGACCCCGCCCAATGCAGGGGAACTTCGAAGGCGGTTGGAAGGTCGGGGGACGGAACCGCCGGAAGTGATCGCCAGGCGGCTGGCCCGCGCGGCGGAGGAATCAGAAGGCATAGAGGCATATGATTATATCGTCATCAACGATGACCTGGAAGAATGCGTTAAGCAGATTCACAGCATGGTACAGAATGCCCGCTATATCCCGGCCAGACAGGAAGCATTGATTAATGAGATCAGAGGAGAATTAAAAGAATTCTCGAAAGGAGCAGAATAATGTTACATCCATCTTATTCCGATTTAATGAAAGTAGTAAACAGCGAGGTTGAACAGGGGGAGGCACCCGTGGTCAACAGCAGGTATTCGATTGTGATGGCCACCTCCAAGAGGGCCAGGCAGATTATCGGCGGTGATGAGCCTCTGGTGGGCGGTGTGGGCAAGAAACCTCTGTCCCTGGCGGTGGAGGAATTGAACCAGGGCAAGATCAAGATTCTGGCCGAGGATGAGGTCATGGAGGAGCAGGAGATCTATGACCGGGTAGAAGCTCCGTCTCAGGACCAGGTGCAGGACCTGGAGGACGGACAGGAAGAGGCTTTGGACGAATCGGAGAACGGGCAGGACGAGGCCGGGGCAGAGGATGCCGGGGACGGACAGGAAACGGAGCAGGAAGCGTAAGTCAGGGGGAGAAATGTTCGGCTATGAGTATTTCTCCCTTTTTTAAGGACTACTTTCAGGATGGCTGAGCCCATCATATGCAGACAGAGGGCAAATATGAAGATACTGTTTATTTCCCTGGGATGCGATAAGAACCTGGTGGATACGGAAGAGATGCTGGGACTGTTGCAGCAGAGGGGATATACCTTTACCGATGATGAAAACGATTGCGATATTGTGGTGGTGAACACCTGCTGCTTTATTGGCGATGCCAAGGAAGAAAGCATTAACGCGCTGTTAGAGGCGGCGGAACTGAAGAAAAGCGGCAGGGTGAAAGCGCTGGTGGCGGCGGGATGCCTGGCCCAGCGTTACCACAGGGAGATCCGACTGGAGATTCCGGAGGTGGACGCCATTGTGGGCACCACCTGCATCGGGCAGATCGTGGATGCGGTGGAGCAGGTGCTGGAGGGGAAAAGTCCCATATTAGTGCAAGATCCCGACGCACTGACGGATTTTCGGGTGGACAGGGTGCTGACCACCGGCGGTCATTACGCCTATCTGAAGATTGCGGAGGGATGTAACAAGCGGTGCAGCTACTGCATCATCCCCCAGATCCGGGGCAGTTATCGCAGCGTACCCATGGAAATTCTGCTGGAGCAGGCCAATGTGCTGGCCGAGCGGGGCGTCAGGGAACTGATTCTGGTGGCCCAGGAGACCACCTTGTACGGATTGGATCGGTATGGAGAAAAGAGCCTGCCGCTGCTGCTGCATGAATTGGCTCAGATCCCCGGGATCAGTTGGATCAGGATTCTGTACTGCTATCCGGAGGAGATCAACGACGAATTGATTCAGACCATAAAGAAGGAACCCAAGGTATGCCATTATCTGGATATTCCCATTCAACATGCCAGTGACAGGATTCTGCGCCGTATGGGCAGGCGTACCACCCAGGGGCAGCTGCGGGAGATGATTGGCAGGCTGCGGGAGGAGATTCCCGATATCTGTCTGCGCACCACCCTGATTGCCGGTTTTCCCGGGGAGACCCAGGAGGATCACGAAAAGCTGGTGGATTTTGTCAATGAGATGGAATTTGACCGTCTGGGAGTGTTTCCTTACTCCCAGGAGGAGGGAACGGCTGCGGCAGAGATGCCGGATCAGGTTTCCGAGGAGCAGAAAGAGGCCTGGCGGCAGGAGATTATGGAATTGCAGCAGGAGATTGCGTTTGCCAGGGCGGAGGATATGGTGGGCAGCGTGCTCACAGTGATGATCGAGGGCAAGGTGGCGGACGAGGATGTCTATGTGGCCCGCACCTACCGGGACGCGCCGGGAGTGGACGGCTATCTGTTCGTACACACTTCCGCAGTGCTGATGACCGGGGATCTGGTCCAGGCGCGGGTCACCGGCTGTAATGAGTATGACCTGGTGGGCGAGATCTGGCAGGAAGAGGAGGAGAGTAAGCAATGAATTTACCCAATAAACTCACGGTATTCCGTGTAATCCTGATAGTGCCTTTCGTGGTGGCACTGCTGGGGGGGAACGCAGGCTGGTTCGGCGACAATCCGCTGCCTTCGGAAATCACGGCGCTGGCGATTTTCATCATCGCCAGTCTGACGGACCTGATCGACGGCAAGATTGCCAGAAAGTATAATCTGATTACCAATTTCGGAAAATTTATGGATCCTCTGGCGGATAAGCTGTTGGTCAGCGCCGCCATGATCGCGCTGGTGGCCATGGGGCGTATCCCTGCCTGGGTGGTGATTATCATTATCAGCCGGGAATTCATTATCAGCGGTTTCAGGCTGGTGGCCGCGGACAACCGGGTGGTGATCGCGGCAAACTATTGGGGCAAATTCAAGACCACTTTTCAGATGATTATGGTGTGTCTGATGATCGTGGATCTGTCCCGGTTCCTGCCCTGGATGGGATTGCTGACGGATGTGATCATGTGGATTGCGCTGGTGCTGACAGTGATTTCTCTGGTGGACTACCTGGTGAAAAACAAGGCGGTTATGAAAGGACAGATGTAGGAGGGCAGCAGGGATGACAGTGGAACTGATTTGCGTGGGAACGGAACTTTTGCTGGGCAATATCGTAAATACCAATGCCGCCTATCTGGCGGAAAAATGTGCCGGGCTGGGATTGTCCTGCTACTATCAGACCGTGGTGGGGGACAATGCGGAGCGCCTGGGCGAAGTCCTGCGGACGGCGGCAGGGCGTTCGGATGTGGTGATTCTGTCCGGGGGCCTTGGGCCCACGGAGGACGATCTGACCAAGGAGGTGGCCGCCGGGATTATGGGCCGGGAACTGGTGGAAGATCCCGGTTCCAGAGCGCATATTCAGGCATTTTTTGCTTCCAGAAACGCCGTGCCTACGGACAACAACTGGAAACAGGCCATGATGCCCCAAGGCGGCATTGTACTGCCCAATCCAAACGGCACCGCGCCGGGGGTTATCATAGCGGATGAATCCACCCATGTGGTGTTGCTGCCGGGACCGCCCCATGAATTAAAACCCATGTTTGAAACCCATGTGATCCCCTATCTGAAAAAGCTGGAGCCCGGCGTTATTTCCTCCCAGACCGTAAAAGTCTGCGGCGTGGGAGAGAGCAGGGTGGAAACCATGCTGCGGGATCTGATTGACGGTCAGGGCAACCCTACCCTGGCCACCTACGCCAAGCCGGGTGAAGTACATATCCGGGTGACGGCCAGGGCGGAGGGGGAGAAAGAGGCCCGCAGGCTGATCAAACCCGTAGTCAAGGAGATTAAGGCCCGCATGGGCGGCGATATCTATACCACCGACGAGGAAGTTACCCTGGAGAAGGCGGTAGTGGAATTGCTGGTGGCCAACGAACTCACCGTGACCTGTGCGGAGTCCTGTACCGGGGGAATGCTTTCGGCTCGGCTGATCAATGTGCCCGGCGTGTCGGAAGTCTACAAATCCGGCTATGTGACCTATTCCAATAAGGCCAAGAGAAAGCTGCTGGGAGTAAAAAAGAGTACTCTGGAGAAATACGGGGCCGTCAGTCCTCAGACGGCGGAGGAGATGGCAAAGGGCCTGGCCTTCGTGTCCAAGGGGGATGTGGCGGTGGGTATCACCGGTCTGGCAGGCCCGGACGGGGGAACGGAGAAGAAACCTGTGGGGCTGGTGTACATCGCATGCAGCGTAAAAGGGGAGGTGACGGTGCGGGAGTATCATTTTTCCGGAAACCGGCAGACCATCCGGGAGGCAACGGTGTCCGCGGCTCTGACGTTGATGCGGAACTGCATTCTGGAATATTTCAGCAAGATCACCTTTGGCAAGAAAAAGTAGCCCGTATACGGACGAATATATGAAAAGAATATAAAATGTATCATATCTCTTGTGGTTTTGCAGGAAATGTGATACATTTTCTGCATGCGGGACAGATTGGGGCATGGCCCCGGGACCTGGGCGGCAGGGCCTGTCTGTCGGCGCTGTATTCTCATACGGTTATATCTCTTTATATAGTCCGGCGTTTCGCCTTGGAATTCATTTAATAAGATTGAGCAGAGGAGGGATGGTTATAAGTACGGTTTATGGGACTTGAAATGCGCTATTATGGATATAACAGTAAAGCAAAGGAAGTGTGTTCCAAAAAACAGTTGACAAATCCGAACGAATGTTTTATTCTATTTTCAGGAAAGAACGTTTGTTCTGAAGGGGAAAAACCTGTGGCATGATCCGGCGGTATGTCAGGCGGAGCATCACACTTCCAAATAAATGTGGAGCGGATCCCGGAAGATTCTGCGGATCCCGGAAAGAGGTTAATATGGAAAAGAACGACAAGCTGAAGGCATTGGACGCGGCGATCAGCCAGATTGAAAAGCAGTATGGCAAAGGGGCCGTGATGAAACTGGGTGATCCTGCCAACTCCATGAATGTGGAGACCATTCCCACAGGCTCTCTGAGTTTGGACATCGCATTGGGATTGGGCGGTATTCCCAAGGGGAGAATCGTGGAAATCTACGGTCCTGAGTCCAGCGGTAAGACCACGGTTACGCTGCACATGGTTGCGGAGGTGCAGAAGCGGGGCGGCATTGCCGGTTTTATTGACGCGGAGCACGCTCTGGATCCGGTCTATGCCAAGAATATCGGTGTGGATATTGACAATCTGTACATATCCCAGCCGGACAACGGGGAGCAGGCACTGGAAATTACCGAGACCATGGTGCGCTCCGGCGCCATTGACATTGTGGTGGTGGACTCTGTGGCGGCGCTGGTGCCCAAGGCGGAGATTGACGGAGAGATGGGGGATTCCCATGTGGGACTCCAGGCCCGCCTGATGTCTCAGGCACTGCGGAAGCTGACGGCTGTGATCAGCAAGTCTAATTGTACCGTAATCTTCATCAATCAGCTGCGTGAGAAAGTGGGCGTCATGTTCGGCAATCCGGAGACCACCACAGGCGGCCGGGCGCTTAAGTTTTATTCTTCCGTGCGTATGGATGTGCGCCGGGTGGAATCCCTGAAGCAGGGCGGTGAGATCATCGGCAACCATACCCGGGTCAAGGTGGTCAAGAACAAGATTGCTCCTCCTTTCAAGGAGGCGGAGTTTGATATCATGTTCGGAGAGGGAATCTCCGTGGTGGGAGATATTCTGGATCTGGCGGCCAGTGTGGATATCGTGAACAAGTCCGGCGCATGGTATGCCTATAACGGCGACAAGATCGGACAGGGCCGTGAGAATGCCAAGCAGTATCTCCGGGACAATCCGGCAGTGTGTCGGGAGATTGAGAACAGGGTGCGGGAACATTTCGGGTTAAACGGCAGCGTGCCGGGGGAGATTTCCCCAGAGGAAGCCGCGCCCAAGGAGGCCGCACCGAAAAAAGCCGCGTCTGAGAAGAAGGAAAAGCAGTAAATGGTAGTGACGGAGATAACGGATATTTCAAAGAGGCAGAGTAGGGTGTGCACAGACCAGGATATCAGTTTTGTGCTCTACAAAGGGGAACTGCGTCAATATGGTATAGCGGAGGGAGAAGAACTGCCCGGGGAGACCTGTGAAACCCTGTTGGGAGATCTGCTCCCCCGCAGGGCCAGACTGCGGGCCATGAACCTGCTGCAGATCCGGGATTATACGGAAAAGCAGCTCCTTGATAAACTGCTGGGCGGCGGTTATCCCCGGCCGGTGGCAGAGCAGGCGGTGGAATATGTAAAGTCTTTTCATTACATTGACGATTTTCGGTACGCCGGGGACTACCTCACCGCCTTCGCGGGCAGGAAGTCCCTGCGCAGGATGGAGCAGGATCTGCAGCAGAAAGGCGTCCCCAAAGGGATTCTGGAACAGGCTGTCGCCGCCTGGCAGGAGCAGGACGGGGGACAGGATGAACTTCAGATGGCCTGCGCCCTTCTGGAGAAAAAGCATTACGACAGAGATACCGCTGACCGCAGACAGCAGCAGCGCTTATACAACTTCCTGATGTACAGAGGCTTTTCGGGCGAAGTAATTCGCAAAGCCCTGCAAATGGACTGGGATGCTTAGTATATGATTTCATTTTCCGAGTAGTCTTTAAGGCAGTTATAAAGTGAAAATTTCCACTTGACATAATGTTCATTTCGGTTTAAAATTTATATGTTGTAGATTGCCTGTTAGAATGTGAGCATTACATACATTCTATATTAGATATTTGCACAATGAAAATTTAATAAGGAGGTGCTCCTGTAATGGACCTAAGTGTTATTATCGGTTGTGCTATTACAGCGGTAATCTGTATCCTTGTGACTGCGGTGGTCACGGCGTTTGCCACTTCTTCCTATCAGAAGAAAGTTGCGGCAACCACTGTGGGCAATGCGGAGGACAGGGCCAGAGAGATTATTGATGAAGCCCTCAAGACTGCGGAAACCAAAAAACGCGAGTCGCTGCTTGAAGTCAAGGAAGAGTCCATTCGTACCAAGAATGAGCTGGACAAGGAGATCAAGGAACGCAGGGCGGAGGCGCAGCGCTATGAGCGCCGGGTTCAGCAGAAAGAGGAAAACATTGATAAGAAAGCTGATGCCATCGAAAAGCGTGAAGCCAGCTTGACTGCCCGTGAGGAATCCTTGAACAAACTCAAGGAAGAAGTTTCCAAACTGAACGAGCAGAGAGTACAGGAACTGGAAAGAATTTCCGGATTAACCTCTGAACAGGCAAAAGACTACTTGCTGAAAATTGTTGAGGATGAAGTAAAGCATGAAACGGCCGTGATGATCAAAGATATGGAGAGTCGGGCCAAAGAAGAAGCAGACAAGAAAGCGAAGGAATATGTGGTATCTGCTATCCAGAGATGTGCTGCAGACCATGTCTCTGAAACCACTATTTCTGTAGTACAGCTTCCTAACGATGAGATGAAAGGACGTATCATTGGGCGAGAGGGACGCAATATCCGTACCCTGGAGACCATGACCGGCGTGGATCTGATTATAGACGACACACCGGAGGCAGTCATTCTGTCAGGCTTCGATCCGATTCGCCGCGAGGTGGCAAGGATCGCCCTGGAGAAGCTGATTGTGGACGGCCGCATACATCCCGCCAGAATCGAAGAGATGGTGGAAAAAGCCCAAAGGGAAGTGGAAGTGATGATCAAGGAGGAAGGCGAGGCGGCCACCCTGGAGGTGGGCGTTCATGGCATTCATCCGGAATTGGTCAAGCTGTTGGGCAGGATGAAGTTCAGGACCAGTTATGGTCAGAATGCCTTAAAACATTCCGTTGAGGTTGCTCAGCTTTCGGGCTTGCTTGCAGCCGAGATGGGACTGGATGTGAGATTGGCCAAGCGTGCCGGCCTGCTGCATGATATCGGCAAGGCCGTGGACCATGAGATGGAAGGTTCTCATATCCAACTGGGAGTAGAACTCTGTAGGAAATACAAAGAGAATGCTACAGTTATCAATGCTGTGGAGTCCCATCATGGTGATGTGGAGGCCACTACCCTGATCGCATGTATTGTACAGGCTGCTGATACAATCTCTGCTGCAAGACCGGGGGCTAGAAGGGAAACTCTGGAGACCTATACTAGCAGATTAAAGCAGTTAGAAGAAATAACCAACAATTTCAAGGGAGTAGACAAGTCTTTTGCTATTCAGGCAGGTCGTGAAGTCCGTGTGATGGTAGTACCTGAGCAGATTACCGATGCAGACATGGTTCTGCTGGCCCGTGACATCTCTAAGCAGATTGAGGCAGAGTTGGAATATCCCGGACAGATCAAAGTAAATGTGATCCGTGAATCTCGCGTGATAGATTACGCGAAGTAAAGACGCCAGTGTTAAAAGAGTTCCGTTATCGGAGCTCTTTTTTTTGAAAAAACTCTTGTGTATTGAGGAAATTTGTAGTAATATATACGGGATGTATGATTGTATACAATTATCCAATCATATACCGGGGAGAGAACCGGGAGGCGGGGAGCCGGAAATTCCCAATGTGCCGGAAGGTGCTGTGTTTTGACCGGGGCAGAACGGATTCCGCGGCATAAGGCGGTGTCTTGGCAATATATATGGAAAGGCTAGGTTGAGGATCATGGAGAGAAAGGCTTACAAGGACTTGAGCAGAGAGGAATTGCAGCAGCTGCATACGCAGTTGTCGAAGGAATATGAGGATGCGAAGGCCAGAGGGCTGAAGCTGGATATGTCCAGAGGGAAGCCCGGCGTGACCCAGTTGGATATGGGTATGGATATCTTTGACGTGCTGAATGCGCAGAGCGATATGAGAAGCATGGAAAAAGTGGATGTGCGTAATTACGGAGTTTTGGACGGCATAACGGAGGCCAAGCATATGATGGCAGATATTATGGGTGTATCCGCGGACAATGTGATTGTATGCGGTAATGCCAGCCTGACCATAATGTATGATACGGTATCCCGTTCCATGACCCATGGCGTAATGGGCAGTACGCCATGGTGTAAATTGGAAAAGGTGAAGTTTCTGTGCCCTGTGCCGGGATATGACAGGCATTTCGCCATCACAGAGCATTTCGGCATTGAGATGATTAATGTGCCCATGACACCCCAGGGGCCGGATATGGATCTGGTGGAAAAGCTGGTGGCGGGGGATGAGAGTGTCAAGGGCATCTGGTGTGTACCCAAGTATTCCAACCCTCAGGGATACAGTTATTCCGACGACACAGTCAGGAGATTGGCTGCGCTGAAGCCTGCAGCGGAGGATTTTCGTATTTTCTGGGACAATGCCTATGCGGTGCACCATCTGTATGAGGACCGGCAGGACGAAATTCTGGAGATTCTGACGGAGTGTGAGAAGGCGGGGAATCCGGACATGGTGTATGAGTTCGCCTCCACCTCTAAGATCAGTTTTTCCGGCGCGGGAGTGGCCGCCATTGCCGCATCCGAAGGGAATCTGAATTATATCAGAAAGTCCATGACCATTCAGACCATCGGTTACGATAAAATCAACCAGCTTCGGCATGTGCGGTACTTCAAGGATTTTGAGGGGATCAAGGCTCATATGAGGAAGCATGCGGCTATTATGCGTCCCAAGTTTGAGGCGGTGCAGCAGGTGCTGGAGGAGGAACTGGAAGGGCTGCAGATCGGCAGCTGGACCAAACCCAACGGCGGCTATTTCATTTCTTTCGACGCCCTGGAGGGCTGTGCCGGGGCTATTGTGGCAAAGTGTAAGGAAGCAGGAGTGACGCTGACAGGGGCTGGAGCCACCTATCCTTATGGCAAGGATCCCTTGGACAGCAATATCCGCATTGCACCGTCTTTCCCCACACCGGAGGAGATGGCTTTGGCCACGGATCTCTTTGTACTCTGTGTGAAACTGGTGAGTGTGGAGAAGCTGTTGGCTTGCTGAGTCCTGTTCTCCCTTCCTGCCGCATTTACCGCACAGACAGCTTTGGCCAAAATTGTGTTGCCCCGCATTGGAAGCTGGACGGCATGGCAGTCATGTAAACATATCCTGCGGCATACAATAGAGTGTCCACATTTAATGTATGCAGATAGCGGGAAGAGGAAACATTGAAACTTGTCAATAAACAGTTGATTCTATTTATCATCGGAATATGCGGCGGCATTCTGCTCGCCGGTCTGATAAAAAGTGAGTTGTTGTCAGGAACGGAACTTCTGGGGGAGAATGCCCTGTTACAGGTGCGCTATGCCGAGATCCGCAGCAAGTCACTTTTTCTGCGTCTTTTGGGACAAAGGCTGGGGGAGGCGCTGCTGTTGATTCTGCTTTCCACTACGTTTCTGGGGATGGCGGCGGCCTGGTTCTACGCATTTCGTTTCGGGCTGTCTCTGGGGATGTTGTTGGTGACATTGTTTGCCGCCCAAGGGATCAAGGGACTGTTGCTGCTGGCGGCCGGCCTGCTTCCTCAGATGCTGGTCTATGTTCCCGTGTGGGCTTTGCTGCTGGCTTTAGCGGAAAGGACCTGCAGACGACTTTACTATTTGAATGGATATGAAGGATTAGGCGGGCTGAAGCGGATGGGGATACATTTGTCGGCACAGGCGGGACTTTTGCTGTTTGCGCTGGCTGTGGGATGCTGGCTGGAGGCCTATGTGAACCCTTATTTACTGCGGCTGGCAGTGAAGATTTTCTGACATTACTGCAACATATAAAATAGGGCTTGATCCCGGGAAATATTGTTGTTATGCTAGAGATAGACATCGGCGGAGGGAATCGGGAGGCCGCCAGGGGAAGAGGGACACATATGGAAGAGAGAATGGAACAATTCATTACATATCTGGGGCAGGTCAGGGGCCTGTCCGAAAATACGGTGCTTTCTTATCGACGGGATCTGCTGCATTTCAAGAACTATATGGAAGGCGAACTGGGGATAAGCGATTTCCGGGAGGTGACACCCGATTGTCTGGAGGACTATTTTTGTATGCTGAAGCAGGAGAAAAAGCCTTCCACTGTGTCCCGTCATATGTGTTCTGTCCGGGCCTTATACCGTTATCTGGTGAAAATGTATCTGGTGAAGGAGGATATTACGGAAAGGCTTCGGGCGCCCGGAGTACAGCGGGACATGCCGGAAGTTCTTACTGTGGAGGAGGCGAAAGCACTGGTGGAGCAGCCCTCTGGCGTTGGCCCCAGACAGCTGCGGGACCGGGCTATCCTGGAATTGATGTATGCCACGGGAATCAAGGTGTCGGAATTGGTGGCGCTGAAAGTCTCTGATGTGAATCTACGGTTGGGGTTCTTGCATTGCAGGGAGGAGGGGAAGGATCGGGTTATTCCCTTTGGAAACTGTGCCAGATCGGCACTGCTGCAATATTTGTACGGGGGACGGGATGCCTTGCTGGCAGAGGAGCGCTGCGAGATCCTGTTTGTGAATTACAGCGGCGCCGCCATGACCCGCCAGGGGGTGTGGAAGCTGATCCGCAGATACGGGGAACTGGCGGGTATACAGAAAGAAGTCAATCCCCACAGCCTGCGTCATGCCTTTGCAGTGCATCTGATTGAAAACGGGGCGGATCTGCAGAGCGTGCAGGAGATGATGGGACATGCCGGCAGGGCGGCTACGCAGATTTACGCGGCCGCCCGCCGGCCTGGGAACAGGGAAGCATACAGCAGGAATCATCCCAGAAAATAGAGCCATTTTCTTTTTATTCATATTCCGCCAAATCCAGGATCAGTCTCTCTGTATCCGCCCATCCCAGACAGGGGTCGGTAATGGATTTCCCGTAGACGCCGCCCCCTACTTTTTGACATCCTTCTTCAATATAACTTTCCACCATGACGCCTTTGACCAGCTTGTGAATGTCCGCATTCAGCCTGCGGCTGTGCATGACTTCCTTGACGATACGGATTTGCTGGGCAAATTGTTTGTTGGAGTTGGAATGATTGGCGTCAATGATGCAGGCCGGGTTCTTCAGATCCATCTTGCTGTACATTTCCATCAGGCGGCTTAAGTCCTCATAGTGGTAGTTGGGGGTATTGTTGCCGTGTTTGCTGGTGGCTCCCCGCAGCACCGTATGAGCCAGGTCATTGCCGTCCGTCTTGACAGACCAGCCCCGGTAAATAAAGGAGTGAGGGTGCTGGGCTGCGAATACGGAGTTCAGCATCACCGAGAAATCGCCGCTGGTGGGGTTCTTCATCCCGGCGGGCACGTCGAAACCGCTGACGGTGAGACGGTGCTGCTGGTCCTCCACAGAGCGGGCTCCAATAGCCACATAGGAGAGGATGTCGGACACATAGCCCCAGTTTTCAGGGTAGAGCATCTCGTCCGCCGCAGTCAGACCGGTTTCCTCCACGGCCCGAATATGCATTTTCCGCATGGCGATAAGCCCGGCCAGAAAATCTTCCTGCTTTGCCGGGTCAGGCTGGTGGACGATCCCCTTATAGCCCTCTCCGGTGGTGCGGGGCTTATTGGTATAGATCCGGGGAATCAGAATCAGTTTTTTGGCTACTCTGTCGTTTAATGCTGCCAGTCGGTCTACGTAATCGCACACGGAGTCTTCGTTGTCCGCAGAGCAGGGGCCCACGATCACCAGCAGTTTGGAACTTTGGCCAGTGAGCACTTCCCGGATTTCCCGGTCACGTTCTGCCTTTCGCTGTGCCAGCGCCTGGGGCAGAGGATATTGGGCCCGTATTTCATCGGGGGTGGGTAATTTTTCTATAAATGTAAAACTCATTGTATCTTCAGACCTTTCTATATTGGTATGCCGCTGATTTTTCCAGGCAGTACTCATTATAGTCTATCGTAAAAAGTATGGCAAGTATTTTGAGGCAAATATTTATACCCGGGTGCAGTTGGGCTGCGGCAGATCAATTTCTCTTTTTCCCACGCAGGCTCTGACGCCGCAGACATCCCAGATAGAGGGCGCATTGCAGGATCTGGCTGGCCAGCAGTCCGTACAGGTAGCCCTGGATGCCCAGGCGGGGCACTGTCAGTAGGATAAACAGCAGCCGCACCAGCAGGGAGGTCACATTGATCAGAAACAGCCGTCCTGCCAGCCCCAGTCCCTGCAGCACGCTGGACAGGGTGGTGTCCAGATAGAGGAAGGGGCAGATCAGGCTCAGGGTGCGGATAAAATGTCCCGCCAGGGGGCTGCGGTACAGTCCCTCCCCCAGGAGCCGGCCTGCGAGCAGGAAAAAGCCCATGCAGGCCAGGCCCAGCAGAAAGCAGTATTTTACCGTGCGCAGGACGGCCCGGCGGATGCCCTGGTCATCTCCTCTGGCATAGCATTCGGAGATCATGGGCAACAGCATGACGGACACGGATCCGGTCAGGGCGTTGGGAAAAAAGATCATGGGGAAGGCCATGCCCGTGAGCACGCCGTACACGCTGAGGGCAGTGGCATTGTCATAGCCATAGCTGCGCAGCCCGGCGGGGATAGATACGGACTCCACGCTCTGCAGCAGGTTCAGCACGATCCGGTTGGCGGTGAGAGGGAGGACCATTCCCAGCAGCTGTCCATAGCCGGGGGCGGTCAGGGAACGGGGGGATAATTTACCGTTCCCTGCCGCGGAGGCATATCGGGAAAAATGTATCCAGGCGGCCAACAGGGCAGCCAGCATGGAACAGCCCTCACCGATGGTCAGCCCCAGCACCGCCACATTAATGGAAGGAATACGGCCCTGGGCCAGTATGGCGTCGGAGACCAGATAGACGCAGGCCACCCGGCAGCATTGTTCCAGCAGCTGGGTGCCTGCAGGGACCCCCGCCTTTTTGATACCGTAAAAGTATCCGTTGACACAGGCATGGATGGCACTCAGAGGAATGGAGGGGGCCAAAATGCGGATCATAGGGGCTGTGCGGGGTTCCAGGAGCAGTCTGACCGCTATGTAGTCGCTGCCCGCATAGAGTCCGGCAGTGCAGGCCAGGGACAGGGGGACTGTCAGCAGCAGACCCATTATCATGGGTCGCCGGGAGGGAAGAGCCGTGTCTTCCAGACCGGCCTGAGCCGCTACAAATTTGGAGATGGCAGTCTGGAAGCCTGCGGCGGTCAGAGAAAAGGACAGGGCCAGTACGGGGGACAGCAGTTGATAGATGCCCATGCCTTCCTCCCCAAAAAGCCGGGACAGATAGATGCGGTAGAAAAATCCGATAATCCGGGTCACCAGCCCGGTGACGGTCAGGATGGCGGCTCCCATGATCAGGGGGTGCCTGACGCGGGAGTGGGTTTTTTTGGAAGATGACATAGTGGTCCTCATATTAATGCAGTTTCCCTAATTATATTACCCGGCTCGGCCTGCTATGCATATCCGGGATAACCGCCGGGGCATGCGGAGCCTGAAATCATCTGTCCCGGGGAGTTGACAGAAGATCTGTGTAGTGCTATATTGGAACTGTTAAATCTTAGTAAGTTACTAGGAATTAAGCAGATCCGGGTAGGATATGCGGAACTACAATCAGCAAATCCCGGAGGGTGCGCTGAATCATGTCAGAACGCGAGAGCGGTCGGACATGATTCACAGTGCTGCGTACCCTCGAGATATGCGGAACTCTAATCAGCAAATCCCGAAGGGTGCGCTGAATCATGTCAGGACGCGAGAGCGGTCGGACATGATTCATGGTGCTGCGTACCCTCGAGATATGCGGAACTACAAATAGGAGGAATCGCCTGTGATTTATTTGGATAATGCGGCAACCACAAAGACTGCCCCGGAAGTGGTGGAGGCCATGCTTCCCTTTTTCAGTGAGTACTATGGCAATGCCAGCAGTATTTATACGCTGGGCGCGGCCAGCAAAAAAGCCCTGAACCAGGCCAGGAGGACTCTGGCGGACTGTCTGGGGGCAAAACCGGAGGAAATCTATTTTACCGCCGGTGGCTCCGAGGCGGACAACTGGGCTCTGAAAGCGGCGGCGGAGGCTTATAAAGAGAAGGGAAGGCATATTATTACCACCCGGATTGAACACCATGCCGTCCTGCACACCTGCGAATATCTGGAAAAACAGGGTTATGAGGTGACTTATGTGGGGGTGGATGAAAACGGTATAGTGAATCTGGAAGAACTGGAGGCGGCCATTCGGCCGGATACCATTATGCTGTCGGTGATGTATGCCAATAATGAGGTGGGTACTTTGCAGCCCATCCGTGAGATCGGAGAGATGACCCACCAACGGGGGATTCTGTTTCATACGGACGCGGTGCAGGCGGTGGGCCACGTTCCTGTGGACGTTCAGAAAATGGGGGTTGATATGCTGTCCCTGTCCGCCCACAAGTTTGGAGGCCCCAGGGGTGTGGGTGCCCTCTATTGCCGGTCCGGCGTGACACTGGACCCGTTCCTGTTCGGCGGAGGCCAGGAACGGGGGCGCAGACCGGGGACCGAGAACACGGCGGCCATTGTGGCCATGGCCGTGGCCATGCGGGAGGCTTGCGAGAACATGGAGCGGGCGGCGGAGTACACCGGGAACCTGCGGGACAAGCTGGTGGAGCGGATCCTGGAAATTCCGGGTGCCCATATCAATGGCAGCCTGACAAACCGCCTGCCGGGGAATATCAACTGCAGGTTTGACGGCGTGGAGGGTGAGGCCCTGGTTATCATGCTGGACCTGGCCGGGGTGTGCGTGTCTGCTGGATCCGCTTGTACGTCCGGGAGTGGAGAACCCAGCCACGTTTTGACCGCTATGGGCCAGTCCAGGCGGGACGCCTATGGAGCCATACGGATCACATTGGCGGAAACCAACACAGAGGCAGAGGTGGAATACATAGCGGACCGCCTGGCATCCATCGTTTCGGACCTGCGGAAAGGATAAAAGGAGGTCAAAAGCGTGGGAATAATCAGCATTGGCGTGGGCACCGCCCACATGGGCCGCAAACAGGTGGACAAGGACGGCAACGTGGTCAAGGAAACCCCGGCCCGCTGGGAGGTTGACCCGGAGGGCGGATCGGTGGCCATTATTCCGCTGAACGCGGAAACCATGGAGCGGGACGGCCCGCTGGAACTTTATGGAGACTGGGACGCGGCCCGGTATCTGGCCAGGGCGGTGGAATTGATACACCCAAACCGACAGATCAACGTGCCGGACCTGGAGGCCATGATCCGGGCGGCGGCCAAGGACGGGCTGGATATTTGCGAGTATTGCCCGGATCAATATATGTGCCGGGATTGCATTGTAAAAGAATGGAAAGAGGACCCCGGCGGCGAATAGGGCCGCCGGGGCAGAGCCTACCACAACGGAAAAGGCGGGGCGAATATGCAAAGAGCAAAAACGCGGTATTTTGCCGGAGCCGTGTGTGAGCAAATCGTTTTTAATGTGCCGGACCGTGTGCGGGATATTCGGAAAGCAGAGCCACGGCCCAGGTTTCGGAATGAGGAGGAGCGGGCACAGCACCGGATCGGAATTTCCCGCCGGAACCACGCCCGCCTGTTCAACGCTAATTTTGGCCCTACCTCCCTATATAGCACCCTGACATTTAATAATGAATATGAGGTCCACACATTCCAGGAGGCCCGCCGCCTGCGGGACAACTACGTCCGCCGCCTGAAATACCACTTCCCTGCTGTAAAACTCCTGATCTATATGGGGCGCGGAAAAAGCACGCAGCGTATCCACTTCCACATGGTTTCCGACGGGATACCGGAGGAGCAGATCGGGAAGCTGTGGGGCATGGGCGGGATCAAGCGGATCGAACCCCTGAGAGCGCACAATTATTATAATGGTGTGGATCGCGGACGGGACTATACGGGTCTGGCAAACTACCTCTTTGACCACTGGACACCGGAGCAGGGCGGTCACCGCTGGAAGCAGACCAGCAACCTGGACAAGCCGGAACGGGAGCCATCCACAACGGTGCGCCGGAACTACACAGAAAACAAGCCGCCCCGCCCGCCGAAGGGATACATATTTGTGGAGAGCAAGGCCACGAAATACGGATACCTATATTTCAAATATGTGCGCAAACCGGCCCCGCATAAACGGACCCGGCGGAAACAGCAGGACCGGACCGGATAAGGATTCGGCTTTTTATCGCCTTGTAAATGTGTAAAGTTTGGGGACGAAGGACGGAAAGGAGGGCATCATGCGGAAAACGCGGGAAGCAAGCGTGGCTGGGCAGTGTCAGATCTGTGCGCTGAGAGAACACGGCGCCTATATCTGCACCCGCTGGCGTAGGGCCCGTACCGTGAATGAAGTGAAAAAGAGAATCCCAGTGGTGCGGAAGTTTGCGGCGGAGGATATGCGCTGCCCGTATTATTGGCGAGGAATGGAGGATAGCCATGGCCGTGAATGTTAGAGACCTGCCGCCAGAATATCAGGCCCAAGCGCTCAGGAAGTACATGGAGCAGCAGCGGCAAGAGGGTCCACCCTTCCCTGCCGTCAGTGAGCCGCAAAAGGAAAGCAAATACCACAACAGGCCAACGGATCGGGTCACAGCCTCCGGGTCTGTTCTCCACTTTGACAGCGCAAAAGAGGCCAGACGCTATGATCGCTTGGCCATGCTGGAGCAGTCGGGGCGGATATGGGACCTGCGCCTCCAAGTAGACTTTACCCTCCAGGAAGCGTACACAGACGCGGAGGGAAACAGAGTGCGGGCCATTCGATACAGGGCAGATTTCACCTATTACCGGCCAAAGGAAAACCCGTGCGACCACTGCTCCAGCGGATCGTATAGAGGCTGCGAGGGATGCGATTATGCAGGACCGCCGGAGGCATGGCGGGGAATCCCCTGGGAACTGGTGGTGGAAGATGTAAAAAGCAAACCAACGCGGACCAGGGAATATTTGCTAAAGCGGAAACTGCTGAAAGATAAGCTGGGCATTGACATAACCGAGGTGTGAACCATGGGCAAGAAAACAACGGGGACCAGGCCGGAGCGGGAGGCGGTCAAACGCTACCTGCAACAGTATCACGCGGCCAAACAGAAAAAGCGGATTTTGGAGGAGCGCCGCCGCACATTGTCCGCAGACCTGCGGGGGCCATCCGCCGCACCGGCATACAGGGCCACACCATCCGCCAAGCCGGTCCACCCGGACGGGGCGGGGGCTGTTGTTTTCCAGATCGCAGACGTGGAGGAACGGATCGAGGCCCAGCAGGCGGAAATGGCAAAGGCCGTCCAGAATGTTATGGACCTGATCGACCTGCTGCCTGTGGGGTCTACCGAGCGCACCGTGGTGGAAATGCGGCATATAGACTGCAGGCCATGGGACCAGATTGCCAGGGAGGTCTACATGAGCCGGTCAGCAGTTTTTAATTATTACAATGCCGCCCTGGATATGCTGGCCAAACATGAGGACAGCGGGAAACTGCTGGGGGACTTCAAGGCCAGGAACAGGGGCACCAAGAAATAAAATGGCCATGCTGAAAAGTGTGGACGCTTTTGGACTTTTACCTGTGCTATATTGATAGCATGGAAAGCCGCAAGGGAATAGCGAGGGCCGCCAGGTAGACACAGACCTGGCGGCCCCGTTGTTTCCCGCGCCATGGGCGCGGAGCCTGCCGGGCGTGGACGTGCCCGCCTGCTGGCCTCCATAGCCTGTGTGGGCGGCCTGGCCGGGTGGGCTGACAGACCCGTGAGAGTGGCGGCCACCCCTGTTTGGGTCCTCCCTGGGGTCAAATTCCATGCGGGGCAAGGAAAGCCCGGTATTTTTGCCCACAAAACCAAAAAATTTTGGGCCTGTTACGTTACGTATAGCAAAAACACCGGGAAATTTTATCCCCCCCTTTAGGGGGGATAACCGAGCGGGCCAGGCTGGCCAAAAATGCGAAACGGGCGCGGGAGGAAAAAACGAAACCGGCGGGC
>OFHB01000626.1_pt1 | contig 22444 bp, 26 predicted proteins | sample 1521881 | NCBI WGS metagenome assembly OFHB01 (sample SAMEA3504090, study PRJEB24116) | mouse gut metagenome | biome: mouse gut; feature: mouse-associated habitat; material: faeces | place: Denmark | collected 2011
CGGTGGCCCCTCTTGCCCCGGTGTCCCCTTTAGGCCCCTGCGGCCCTGTCGCACCTATAGGCCCTTGGGACACAGAAAGGTCGATTGTCCCGTCCCCGCTCTGGTTCGTAGTGAACGACCCCTTGACCTCCCCTCCCTGCCTGATCGTTATCTTGCCGTTCCCTATGCCTGGCCTGTCCGACAGGTCGTTATAGCTTCCGGAGAAGGCCACCGCCTTAAGGTCGGAGAACCACTTCATGACTTTTCCGAAAATGAGGGACAGCTTCTCGCCGCTCTTAATGTTTTCCCTGGCGGCGGCCTGCGAGAAAGTCGGAGTCTGGTCATTCGTAGGGACATTGGGCACATTCCCCAGCCCCACCTGCTCTTTTGTCGCATTATGGGGATTGTCTGTATCGGCAAGATGTGTTTCCACGAAGCCTTTTGCCCCAACCACATCAGACCTGATCTGCGACACCTCCTCTTTGATGCCCTTCGCTTCTTCAAGCGTCGCGTCAAGATGCTCTTTATCTTCTAGGACATCTTTCGCCCTCTGCGTAGCATCCCTGCATTCTTCAGCAGCCTCGTTCGCATCCTCTGTCGCATCTTTTGCACCCTTGATTGCCTTTCCCGTCTCCTCCTGGCGCTCTCCTTCTTGGCTCTGCCTTATCCCCTCCTGCCTTCCCCTTTCCAGTTCTGCAGCGATCCGCCCCTCCTCGTTCTTATCCCGGATCCCTTCCTCCCTTTCTCTTGCTTCTTCCGCCACCACCCTGGCCGCTTCTGCTAACTTGATTCCTTCCTCTGTCAGGATGACCATCTTCTTCGTTTCAAGCATGTCATCGATATATTTCTGTACCTTCCGGTCCAAAAAGGTCATCTCATTTGAAGACTCGATTGCCCTCTCATCTCTCATGCTTTGTTCTATTTCTATCGTGAACACTGCCGATGATAAGATCAATTCTCCATTCTCGTCCCGCATCTCTATATCGCAATAAGCAGTTCCTGCTGCTGCCAATGCTTGATTCGTCAGCTGTACCATTACGCGGTTGTCCTGCTTTGCGCATTCGTTATAGCAGAACTTACCATCTGGTTTCTTTATGTTCGCGATCAGCATCACATCATCAGGTATCTGGAATTCGGTCCCGTTATTCATCAGCTGGACTCGAATATATCTTGTCGCTTTATCCCCCTGCTTTGCAGATGCCATGTAATACTGCGTTTCCCCGTACAGGTCTATCTGCACATCTGTTATCATCTTCATATTTCATTCCTCCTCACTCACTTCTTCTAAACCCAGCACCCCATCTACGATTTTTAGTCTCCAAATCGTTCCGTTTTCATCAGCGATGTCATTCTTTGACCTTTCCATTCCCTCGACTGCATCCTTTATCCTGCCGTCCATTTCCTCCTTCGCTTCATCCACCGCACCATTCATCATGCCTGCAGTTACATATTTTCTTGATATCTCTTCCAATATTTCGTTCTTCGATTCTTCAATATCCCTTTTTGCCTTTGCTTCTGTTTCATAGTTCTCCAGTTGATTATCCATATATCTTTTTACTTCATTTGCCGCTTCTATAGCAGCCATATTCGCAACCTCTTCCGCTTCACCTTTTCCAAGAAACATGCCCGATACATCTTCCAGGATTTCTGTCTTCGTTCTTTCCAGTGAAATCCTGACTTCCTCCGATATGTTATCCGATTCCTTGTCCATGGTCTTCAACGCGTTCGCCGTAGATGCACCGATTGCTTCTTCCACCGCTTCGGCCTTCAGCTCCTGCTGGATGTCAGCAAATGTCTTCTTCGCTGTGGAAAGCTGGCAGGTGTTGCCCTGGGGCGACTGTGGATATTCCACAATCTGCACAATCCGCATCTTCTCCTTGATGCCCCGTGTCTTCGACACCAGCGTCACCACATCTCCCAAACTGTAGTCAAGGATGTCCTTGTACTCCTCCGATGCCTTTGCAAGGTCAATCACATCAGCATCATAAGTCACTGTCGGCCGGCATATCTCCGCCAGCTTCAGCTCCGCGTCCTCTCTCAACGAATCTGCCAGCGTGTAGCGCTCATCTTTCCACACCTTCATCAGCTTCTTCTTGCTGTAGGAATAGTTTTCCACATAGTCCTTTCCGTCGATGTCGATGGTCAGGCCGTCCTTGCCAATCGGCTTCAGCTGTGTGAAGAATCCGTTCGTCGTCATCGTGTAGGATGGCGGCTGCCGCAGATTGACCGCTTCCATGAAATACACCCCTTTATCCCCGCCTATCTGCTCATATATGTCGATGACCTTTTCCTTCGTGTGATACTCCACTTCCACCTTGTATGTGCTGATGCACTGCCCGATTATATCCAGCGCTGTGCACACGCTGTCCTTCCGTATCGTCCTTTTCTTCGTTGTTCCGCACTTCCTGACCTTCCATCCGGTTCCCTGTAGCGCCACTTCCAGGCATCCGGTGACGGTCTGTTCTATTGTCTCGAATGACGCGAACTGCTTCCCCTGTAATTCTTCCAAGTTCAGCACTGCCTTGTATTTCATGTACTGCTTCGACGTGCTGATTTCTTTCAGGACGAATTCGTCTTCCTGTGTCACGATGTAGCATTCGTTCTTCAGGTACTTCACGCCTTCTCCATTCTTCGGATATTTAAAGGATAGCTCCTTGTCCCCATCCGCCAGCTTCTTCTTGATCGCCATCTGGGCATAGTCTTTCAGAAGGCACATGCGGACGTGCTCTTGTGAAAATACCTGCATCTTTCCCCCTCCTCATATCCACATCGGACTGTATCTGATTTCGATGTCGCACTTATTGCTGCTGAAAGTTATGAGATTCTCCACACCGTTCACCAGCACCGGGAATTCCCACATATCGCAGTCCCCAAACTTGTTCATTCCGTCCTCCGTGACCGTCCCCTTTTCCCCATCGATGATGACTTCCACATCTCTCTTCAGGTCGCCAATGGTGATGTCGTATTCCCCAAAGCCTGAAATCGTCAGCTGCTGAAGGTTTGTTGTCGGATGCACAATGATGATGCATGGCGCTTTGCGCGTTCCCAGCGTCGTGAACCTCGCTTCGCGCACTCCTGTGTATGTATTGACCACTTCCGCATCCGTCAGATAACCGTTGAATTGCAGCGTCAATATGTATCGGTTCGCCTGCTTCGTCTTTGCCAGGCTATTTGACGTGATGTCGCCGATATACCTGCCCTTGTAGCCATCCAGCGCCAGCTCCGTCCGTTGCGTCATCAATGCGAGCATTTCAGATACCGTCCGGACGATTTCGCTGCGCCCACTCCCCCGAAAGAGTATGGTCAGCTTCAGCGTCCCATACTGGACTTCTGTTTCAAATTCGTGCGGAGTGGCCGCGCCTTCCAGCCACTCCGTATTGGCGCTGAAGGAAGGGGGCTGAAGGTCTACCGTCAGCTGCTTCGCATTGTATTTCCTGATGTCGATTCCGTTCACCTTCATCCGCTCTTACCTCCTCCGCTCATATTCTTTGATGATGTTGTCTGCCACAAGCTCCGTCGTCTTCTCCGCGATCACTTCTCCGTCCATCTCATTGACCACCGTCACCTGGATCCTGAACGACTGCCGAAGCTGCTCGAACTTGCTGTCAAGCAGCGCGGACAGCTGCTCGTAGAACGGCGCAAGCGGAAGGATTGCTTCGGCTCCGGCTTCCCCGCCTGCGAATAGCGTCGTCCCGTTCCCGCCGAAAAGCGTCGGCTCCGTCATGATGCCGCCGTTCCTGTACCATTCGATAGAAAAGTGCGGCACTGATGGCGGATTCAGGCTGAAGCTGCCGCTGATTGTCGGATGCGGAAGTTTCAGTTTCGGCAGCGACCACTCAAAATTAAAGAATCCTTTTATCTTGTCTATCGCATTCTTTACGGTGTCCCGCGCCGTGTTTATAGGCGTCGCAATCGCGGTCTTGATGCTGTTCCACACGGATGTCACCGTGGACTTCACGCTGTTGAAGACGGAAGACACCATGGATTTGATGGTGTTTATCGCCGTGGACACTGCGGTCTTCGCCGCGTTTATCGGTGTCGTGACAGCTGTCTTCACTGCATTCCACACCGATGTCGTCGTGGACTTGATGCCGTTCCAGATGGATGACACCGTGGACTGTACCGCATTGAATACCGATGTCACCGTGTTCTTGATGCCGTTCACCACTGTCGTGATTGCGCTGCTGATGGCATTCCAGACCGTTTCCAGCACTGACTTTATTGCGTTTATCACTGTCGTGATGGTGTCCCTGATGGCATTCCAGACCGTGCTGATGGCCGTGCTGATGGCATTCCAGGCCGCTTCCAGCACCATCCTGATGGCTTTCATCACGGTGTCCAGCGTGGCCTTCACTGCTTCGATTGCCGTGGATATAGTGGTCTTTATGGTCTCCCATACAGACATCACCGTGTCCTTGCAGTTCTCCCATATAAACCGGAAAGGCGCTGTTATCAACTCGAAGGCTGCGGAAAACAGTTCCTGTATGAACATGATGGCGACTTGTATCACGTTCATGATGGTGTTCCAGATGTCTTCCACCACTTCCCAGCATGACGTGAAGATGCCGCTTACTGCCTGCCACACGTTATTCAGCCATTCAGATACGGTCGTGTATATCATGTTCCATATATTCCCGAAGAAGGATGAAATGCCTTCCCATACCGTACTGACGATGCTTGAAATCGCTTCCCATGCAGCGGACAGTACCTGCTGGATGACTTCCAGCGCCCCGCTGAAGATTGACTTTATCGTCTCCCACAGCCCCGTGAAGATGCCCTTGATGCCCTCCCCTGCTTTCGTCAGGTCAAGCGTGAACACTCCCACGATGAAATCTATTACACCCTGAAATACTGTCTTCAGGTTCCTGAAGATGTTCCCCACCGTCTCGAAGACCGTCTGGAAAATCGGAAGCAGCGTGGCCGTCAGCCAGTCCACAATCGGTTTCAGCACGTTGTCCCATAGGTTTTGAAGTATCTCTATAACACGGCTTACCACAGGGATGATTGTCTGGTTCCATATCGTGTACAATCCTTCCCATGCCGCCATCACGGTCGTCATTATGAAGTCGGCCAGCGGCAAAAGCACCATGTTCCACAGCATCGTCAGCGTCTCCGCAAGGAATGAAAACACTGGTTCCAGTACGCTTCCGATGAATTCACCCAGCGGGCGCAGCACGTTCTCCCATAGGTTTTGAAACGTGGTCAGCAGGTTCGGCAGCACCGTCCCCGCAATCCATTCCAGTGCCGGAATCAGGATGTCCTGCCATGCCGACGTCAATGCGCCCATGACGAAGTCCGCCAACGGCTGAAGCATCTTCATCAGGCTGTCCCATGCCGCCCGCAGGTCTGGAAGCACTGTGCCGGTTATGTATTCCAGAATCGGTTGAAGGTTTGCCTTGAAGGTGTTCCATATCTCCATCAGGGAAGCCTTGACATCTTCATTCGTGATTGCCACATACGCAAGCCCCGCCACCAGTGCAGCGATTGCTGCCACCGCTATCCCGACCGGGCTTGTTATCGCCGCCAGGATGGTCGAAAATGCCCCCGTCGATGTCCCGGCGCCGGCTGCCCCGAATCCCAGCTTCGCGAACGCTGCGGACAGCGTCCCCAGCCCGGAGGACACGGACGCACTAAAGGTCACCAGCTTGCCGACCACCAGCAGCAGCGGGCCAATCGCCGCCACGACTGCCGCCACGGCCACGATGGCCTTCTGCGTCCCTTCGTCCAGGTTCGCGAACCTGTCCACAAGGTTCGACACCCATGTCACCGCATCCTTCACATACGGCATCAGCATGTCGCCGATGGTGATGGACACCCCTTCCAGCTTCGACTTCAGGCTCGTCATCTGCCCCTGGAGGTTGTCCTGCATGACTGCGGCTGTCTCCTTCGCGCTCCCGCTGCAGTGGTACAGTTCCTCCGTAAACCCTTCCACTTCGCCGCTGCCTGCGTTCAGCAGCAGGTTCAGCCCTTTGACGGAATCGGCCGTGAACGTGGACATCAGCGCCACGTTCTTCTCCGCGTCCCCCATCCCCTTCGTCGCCGCTTCCACGTCCTTCAGGATTTCCGTCATGCTCCTGTAGTTGCCGTTCGCATCCACCACCTGCACGTTCGTGTCGCCGATGGCGATTGCCCCGTCCTTCATCTTTGCCGTCATGTCCCGGAAGACAGCCGTCAGCGCCGTGCCTGCCTCGCTGCCCTTCAGTCCCTGGTCCGCCATGGTTCCCAGCAGCCCCGTCGTCTGCTGGATGTCGTACCCCATCGCATTCGCGTTCGCTGCGCAGTTCTTATATGCTTCTGCCAGCTGCTCCGCGCTGGTGTTCGAATTGCCCTGCGCGTATGTCATCATGTCGGCCACTTCGGTCGCCTGCGACGCTTCCATGGAAAATGCGGACAGATAGTCCGTCACGACATCCGAAGCCTTTGCCAGCTCCATGTCGGTCGCTGCTGCAAGGTTCAGGATGCCTTCCATCGCGGAAACGGATTCTTCCGTCTTCCATCCGGCCAGCGCCATGTATTCAAAGGCTGATGCGGCTTCCGACGCGGAAAACTTTGAATTGCTGCCCCAGTACAGCGCGGATTCCGTCATCTTGTCCATATCGTCGGAAGTCGCCCCGGAAATGGCCTGCACCTTCGACATCTGCGTCTCGAAGCTGGCCGCCGTCGTCACGGATGCCGTGCCCACCGCAGTGACCGCTCCCGTGACCACCATCATCTTCTGCCCGACATCCGTCACCGCTTCCCCGACCTTGTTGGCCTTCTCCGCGTATTCATCGAACTTCTGCCTTGCAAGCTCCGCATTCACGTCCCGCAGCTGTGCTTCCAGCTGTGCCAGCGCTGCTTCGGATTGCGTTACAGCAGCTTCCTGTTGTGCCAGCGCGGTCTCCTGTCTCCCGATTGACCGTTCTGTGTTCGCCAGCTGGCTTTCCAGCCTGTTCAGCTCCTCCTTCAGCCGCTTCGATTCTTCTGAATTCTTGCCAGTGGCTTCGCAGCTCTGTTCATATGCCTGCTTCGCTGCGTCCACTTTTCCCTTCAGGTCTTCATGTTTCTGCCTTGTTTTGTCTAGATTTGTTTGCAGGTCGGAATATCGTTGCTTTGTATTCTCGACGGTCGTCCGCTGCACATCCATCTTTGCAGTCAGCTCCGTCACTTTGGCGCGCAGGGCATCTGATTGTGTGCCGTACAGCTTTGCGTTGGCAGCTGCAAGACTGTACTCTGATGACAGGTTTTTCATATCTGCTGCCGCCTGCTTCATGGCCCGCTGATATTCAGACATTGATGCGCCGATTTTTATAGATGCCTGCGCCATCCTGCACGCTCCCTTCTGCTATCTCTCGTTGATTGTCAGGATTTCAAATTTCACATAGTCAAGAAGGCTCATGATGTCCGATTCCATGCACTGCGTGTACGAATCCCGGAACGCCCGGATGCACATTTTCACCACCCTGTCCAGGTTCTCCCTGCACACCCTCCACACGTTCCCGGCCCCCTTCTCTTCGTTGTAGCCGTTCTCTTCGTCGTACTCGTCGAAGGCGGATTTCTCCTGCTGCTCCGGATGCTCCGGGTTCAGGTCAAGGAATTTCTGTGTGACGACTTCCTGCATGACGAAGTGGATGTCCTTTGCTGCTGCCAGCCGCTCAACTATGTCGGCCCGCGCCAGCTCCCGCTCTGATATGTTGAAGATATCCTTTAGGATCCTCCCGTTGAACCGGAAGGCGGATGCCGCGCTGTCGCTGTTGTTCTTCTCCATGACCTCCGTGTACCGCCTGTACATCTTCGCCGACACCGATGTGCGGACATATTCGTCCTGCCCGCACAGCAGCGTCAGCTCCGGGATCACTTGCCACTCGTAAAATTTGCCTGGAATTTCGCGGACTTCTCGTTCACGGCTTCGCCCACACCGATCTCCACGGCTGCGAATTCCATGATGATGCCGTCCACCCCCAGCCCCGTGTCCCTGTCCTTCAGCTCCTCGACCGTGAACTGGTTGTCGTACAGCTCCACGATGCACTCCATCATGTCCCTGAATTGCTTCGCGGTGTAAAGGCCGCTCTTCCTCTCCGTCCCCATGATGTCGTCACGGACTTCCAGATAGTGCATGTATGCGTCCGCGTCCAGCCTCTTCGGCAGCTGGTATTCCTTCCCGCCCACGGTCACACAATGTTTCTTTGTTTTAGATGCTGCCATTTCCTCGCCCTCCTATGCGCCCCTTTTTTTCCGTCATCCTGCTGCCACAGTCCTCTCCTGCACCTTTGAGAACCAGCTTTCAATCGCCGTCTTCGCGTCAGCGTGTTCTTCCAGCAGGTTGCTTTCATCGACCTGGATCTGGATGTCCCCGTCGATTGCCCGCTCGTAGAAGTTGCCCTTCAGCGTCGCCGTCTGCGTGGCCACTTTGTCCGCTTTTGTCTCATAGTTGTCATCGTAACCCTGCCCGAACGTCCCGACATACAGCCAGGAAAATTCATATTTCCCGTTCATCTTCTTCGCCCTGTAGCCGACCGCCACTTCCGGTGCTTTGTCATCCTTGTTTTTGGTCAGGAATCCGTCTTCGTACAGATGCCCGAATAAAAGGGCTTTGTCCTGCGGCGCAAGGCTGTTCACCTCGAATTCCACTTCCGTCCCCTCGTAGCTCTCCGTCACTTCCTCCACCGTGTCGTCTGAATAAATCTTTTCGGTGCTGAATTTGTCGGACACCTTCCCCTTGATTGCCCTTGCCAGCTTCACAGGTGTGCCTGTCGTGTACCCGGTCGCGGTGTTCTCCGTCACCAGCGCGACATACAAGTCTTTGAAGGACATTGTCCTACTCCGCACAATGGTCTTTGCTGCCTCTGACATGTCTTTATTCCTCCTTTTCTGCTTCCTGCGCATACATGAAGCGCATCGCATTGATGAAGACCTTCGTGTCCGTTTCAAGCTCGTCATTGCCGCCCATGTAGTAGAACCCGGCCTTCCTCATCAGCTTTTTGATCCTGTCCTTCAGGCTTACCTGGTCTTTGTCCGACCATATGTTCACCTGCACGGAAGCTATTTCCACTTCCACTGCGTCGTCAGCATGTACGCCGTCGTAGTCGCCCAGCGACCACAGCGTCACATGCAGCTTCCTCATGTCCTCGTCATACCAGCCCTGCCGCACTGTGGTCCCGTCATCTGATACAGGCTTCAGGGCCTTCGATGCAAGCGCTATGATGTCCACCTCCATCACCTTCCTAACTTCGCGTCCAGCAGCGCCTGGTATTCGCTGTCAGCTATCCGGGAATATTCCCCGTCGCATTCTTCCAGCGTGTTGTAGATGAAGTCCTGCGGCGGCTGCTTCGTCGTCCCCCACTCCACGAACTTCATGTAGAACCAGCTCCCTGCATCTCCCAGCAGCGACCACCCGACTTCCGCCTGCCTTGCGGTGACTTTCTTCGGCACATTGTCCCTTGCGTGGCCGGGCGGCCTGTAGCCTTTCTTCCCTGATGCCGCATTGTCCCCTGAACGCGGCATGTGCGCCTTCATCCGCGGCTCCGTGGCGTCTGCGCACCTCTGGTATATCGCCTGGTTCGTCTTTCTGATCTCTGTTTCATCCGCCAGCGCTTCCAGCTGCTTCTGGAGCTCCTTCAGCCCCTCGAATTCCAGCGTCACCCGCATATCTCGCCCTCCCTGCGCCAGGATCCGGCACTATCCCGTGCGGTTCGCCTTCAGCTGCACGAACTGCTTTCCGTCCTTCCGGAAGTCGATGGCGAAGATGTCATATTCCTCGCCATCGTATTCCACATAGAATTCCTTCAGGCGGTGACGCATCTCTTTGACCTTCCGGCAGTACCGCACTTCGAAGACGATGGTGTCCTTCAGCCGTATTTCCAGCGCACTGTACAGTTCCTGGCCGTACAGGCTGCCCACCCTGCACCACGGTTCATGATGCAGCAGCGGCGGCATGCCCTCGCGCCTTCCGTCCACCGTCTTCTCCTGCCTGCGGTATATCTTGATCTTCCCGTCCGCCATTTCGTCACCTCAGCATTTCCTTCAGCATCATGGACTGTATGGCATAGCGCATCTTCTCTTGGGATGCTGCCATGTTCCCCCTGCCGTCGTACAGCTCCTTCACATAGGAGAATATCAGCAGCTGCTGCCTGTTGGTCGGAGCCTCCCGGTCAAACGTCGGAACCACTTCGTCCATCTCGTCCAGCACGGCGTCCAGCATCAGCTGTATGACGCCATCATCATCTTCGAAGTCCACCCGCAGGTATTCCTTCAGCTTTTCGATCCCCATTGTCCGCCCCTCCCTTCAGGCAGCTGCTGCCGCAGCAGCTTATCCCGCGACCGCCTGCGTGATTTCTCCCGCGATGACCGCCGTGTCGTCCACCGCCTGCACATCGAACCGGTCGCGCACCTTGATTCCGGTCAGGTCTTTCGCCCACAGGTCGCCCGCTTCCGTGGACAGCTCCACGGTGATGCGCTCGCGGTCGAAAAGCGTGATCGCTTCCTTCAGGTCCCCGATGTATACCGGGCATTTCAGTGCCGTCACTTCGTTGCCGTCCTTCACCTCGATGTTCTTCAGCGTCTTGTCGCTCACCTTATGCACGGGATAGACGCCGAAAAGCATGCGCTTCGTCTTGTCCGTGACATCCGGCTGCAGGATGTAGTTGCCGTCGCCGTCCTTTATCTTGTCCAGATAGTTGAAGCCGGACTGGTTCGTCAGGACGATGGACGATGCGGCGATGGAAGGGTCCAGCTTCACGTTGAAAACGTCCTTGAAGTCGTCGAAGGTCGCCAGCGGTATCTCCTTCCCATCCGTGATTTCCTTCAGCTTCTTCAGGATGGCGGCGTTCCTTGTCGCCCTGGACTTCTTTGCGATCCACTTGTTGATGTAGGCAAGGATGTTCGTGGCGCTGTCCATCAGCAGCTCGCGCGTGGTCTTCAGGATGCCGCCCTTCTTCCTGATCTTGTACTTGATCTGCCGAAGCTTCGGCGTGTCCTCCTCCGGGAATGCCGCCCCTTCGTCCACGTCGCCCCACGGTGCATTCGCCGCATCCACTTCGATGACGCGGCTTCCGGACAGCGTCTTCACAGGCTCCACGTTGATGTACTGCTGCAGTTCGTCCTCCGACCTGCGCAGCGCGATGATGTCCGTCTGGATGTCCTGCGGCACGGTGAACCCGCCGTCAGACAGCCCATCCTCGTCAGGCTCTGCTTCCGTCATCATGTCCATGACCTTCGCGTCCTCTTCCGGCAGCTTCATCTTTCTTAATCCGCAGACGATGCGGTTCGCGAACGCGCGGACTATGTCCTTCTTCCCAGGCCTCTCGTCCTTCCCGGTGATGCCGCCGCCCTCGTCCAGATGCCTCGCCTTCCCGTTCCTGACCGCGTCCTCGATTTCCTCTTCATCCTCCTCTTCCATGTCCATCAAGATGTTGAAACGTTCCTGCATGTCCACCAGCTCTTCCTTCGCGGCCTTCGCCTCCTTCGTCTTGCCTTCCGTCACAAGGCTGCGGATCGCGTTCTTCTTGTCATTGATTTTCTTCAGTAGCGCTCTTGCTTCTCTGCTCATTCCTCTTTCTACCTCCGTTTTTGTCAGATTCCATACAGGTCTAAGTCGTCCAGCAGGTCGGCCAGCTCCTTCTGCTCCTCCGCCTGCCGCCGTGCCGCCGCATCCTCCACGGATTCCGTCCGGATGCCCTGCGGCTTGTTCCTGTAGCTGCCCATCATCCAGCCGACACAGGCCGCGACTGCAGGCCGTTCTTCGACGGTGATGTCGAATACCGCCTGCGCGTCCTCCCCGTTCATCCATGTCTCCGCGTTTATCAGTCCAGTGACTTCTTCCTCCGTCACGCCCTCCTTCGCCTTCAGCATGTAGATGTCGGTGATGCTCTGCTGGCACTTGTCCAGCTCCACGATCATCTTCGCAAAGTCGTCGGCGTTGCCCCACGCAATCGTGGAAGGCTTGTGGATCATGATCTGCGCTCCGGATGCCATCACGATTTCGTCACAGGCCATCAGGATGACAGACGCGATAGAAGCCGCAAGGCCATCGACCACCCCTGTCTTGCGCCCGGCATGGCGCTTCAGGATGCTGTGGATCGCGATCCCGGCAAACACATCGCCGCCGCCCGAATTGATGTAGACCGTCATCGGCGCGTTTCCATCGATGCCCGACATGAAGTCGGCGATGTCCTGCGGGCAGGTGTCCTCCTGCGACCACGCGTCCCATGAAGCCGAAACGATGTCGCCGTAGATGTACAGCTCTATCCCCCCAGCCTGCTCTGCGTCCTTCATCTCCATGAATCCGGTGTTCTCGACTTTTTTGGTCTTAGGATTTCTTCTTGTGAAGTCCATCCTCTTCCTCATCATCTTCACCCCCTTCCTTTTCTCCGCCGTCGCCGTCCGTTTCGGCTGTCTCCTGCTCCGGCTCCTCTTCCTGCTGCCCTTCGGATTCCCCGCCGTCTGATGGTGGCGGCTCCTCCGGTTCCTCTTCTGGCGGCTCTATGGGCTCGCCATCCTGCGCGTCCGCTCCCTGCTGCCCCGCCTGCCCTTCCTGGTTTTCCTCTTCCCCTGTCGGCGGCTCCTCTCCGTTCTGCTCTTCGCCCTCCGTGTCCACCCCGTACTGCTTGCCGACATCTTCCAGCGGGATATAGCTTCCGTTCACTATCAGCTTGTCGCCTCCTTCTGCGTCCATCAAGTCCAGCTTCCTGCGGCACTCGTTCGGCTTCTGTATGCCGTTGTTGATGGAAGATGCCATTATCTCCATCTGTGTCTTGCTGTCCGTCCGCAGCAGCACCTTCTCATTCAGCTTGAAATATTTCCCCTCTTCCCGCTCTTCCTCCGTCAGCAGCTTGTAGTCCACTTCTTCCTCATACTGCTTCATGACAAAAAGCATCGTGTCCACGTAGAAGGACAGCTGCTGCATCTCGCTGTTTGAATAGCTGCTTTTTTCATAATCGTTTATCTGGTTCGGCTTTATGCCGAAGGCTGCCGCAATCTGAAGCGCGGAATATTTCTTCAGCTCGATGAATTGGCTGTCGGAAAGCTTGATGTCCAGCGGCGTCAGCTTCATCCCCAGCGGCACGGGCAGTATCTTCCCGGTGTTCTTCGTCCCTGCCCCATACATCTCAAAAGCCTGGATCAGCTTGTTCTTCGCTTCTTCGTTCAGGTCTCCGGAATATTCCAGCGTGGCCTTCGCCGTCAGGCCGTTCTGGTAAAGGTTGTTCAGGAAGTCCTGCGACGCGGCAGCGCCGTCCACTGTGCTCTTCAGGATGTACTGCACCGGGAGCCCGGTAATCCCGTCAAGCGAATGCGACGTCTTGAAGTGCAGCACTTCATCCGTCCCGAAGACGTACTGCTGCCCGGAATATTTGTCATTGTAGACATACCAGATTTTGCCCTTCCCTCCGAAGTATCCGGCATCATCCACCACGACCTGCACACAGTTCGATGGCATCACCCACATGTCCAGCGCCTTCAGCTCCCCGCCGTACTTCTGCCGCTTGAATTTCCTCCGCACATAGACATAGGCGTTCCCGAAGTGGTTCCGGTTCATCTCCACCGTGTTCCAGAAGGTCGTAGGTGTCATGAACGGGTTCGGCCTTTCCTTCATCAGCCGGGCGATGTCCGTCTCATCCGGCTCCTTGATGCCGTTCTTCGTCTTCTGGTAGAATTTCCAAGGCATCTTCGCCATGGTCTCCGACATCATCTTCAGGCAGGTGAAGTATGTCACTTCCTGAAGCGGTTCTGACTTCTTTGTCCGCCTTATCCCCATCCATTCAAGGAAAGATTCGTCCTCCATCTTCGGCGACGTCGGCGTGTCTACCGTGTTCATGTTCAGCAGCCTCGCCACCCCCCGCGCCAGCTTCTTCCAAACGGCCAACCTCTTCACCCCCTTTCAGCCTTCTTTGTGTACTTCTCCTGCTGCTGCAGCCACAGCTGGAGGAACTCATTCGCATCCGGTTTCACCTCTCCCTTCATCGCCAGCGTCCACGCGTCGATGACAGCGTCCACGATGTCGATGCGGTCCGTCCGCAGGTCTTTTTCTATCTTGATTTCCCCGAAGCTGTTCGACACGGTCTTCGCGTTCGCGATAGACCACCTCAGCGCCCCGTTCCCGTCGTGCTCCACGTTCCCGGCCATGACTTCCAGCCGGAAGTCCACCGTTGCGTCGTTCAATGCCTTCGCGGACTGTGTCGTCGCCACGCTGTCCCATCCCATCGCTTCCAAGTCCGACACGAACGCGGATGCGTTGTGCGGGTCGTATGCGATGAACTGCACGTCGAATTCATACTGCTTCAGCAGCTCCTGGAGGTATGCCAGGATGTACTTGTAATCCGTCTTGATGCCGCCCATCGTCTCCGTGACGGTCAGAAGCCCCTGCTGAATCCACAGGTCATAGGGAGCACGGTCTGTCTTCATGTGTTCCTGCACCTGCATCTTCGGGATGAAGGAATGCGTGTGCACGAAGTATTTCCGGACGCCTTCCTTCAGGAACGGGAAGACAATCGCCAGCGATGTCAGGTCGCCGCCGCTGGACAGGTCAAGCCCGACATAGCACTTTCCTTTCCGGAAGTCTTCCAGCGTCTTCTCCACTGCCGACTTCTGCCAGGCTGACATGTCCTTGATGTAGACATCATTCGTCCACTGCATCCACATGTTCAGCTGCTTGACGATGAAGTCCCGCAGCGTCCGCCCGCCCATCTCCTTCGCGGTCTCCGCGACCGGGATCATGTTCCGCAGCGCGTCCCGGTCATATTCCAGGATCGGATTCGCCTTTATCCAGTTTTCCGGAATCCACATGTCGTCCCCTTCATCCATCTGTGTGATGAAAATGAACTGGCTTTCATTCTCTGCGATTCCCTTCAGCACCTTCACGCAGTATTCGTACAGCTCGTAGCACGGCGATTTCAGGTCGAATCCCGCCGTCGTGATGACGGAGATCAGCGCCGACTTCATCTTCTTGATCCCGCCTTCCAGCAGCTTGTACATCTGCTCGTCCTTGTGCGCGTGGTACTCGTCCACGATTCCAAGATATGGGCGGAATCCGTCGATGCTCTTCGTGTCCCCGGACAGCGCCTTGATTTTCGACTTCGTCAGAAGGCACTCTATCGTGCTGTTGTGCTCATGCACCTTGAAGCACTCTGACAGGTCTGCATCCGATTCGATGAATTTAACGATTTCGCTGAATACGATCAGCGCCTGCTCCTTCTTCGTGGCCGTGCAGTATATCTGTCCATATTTATAGCGGTCAAAATTCCCGTAATAAGTGGCCAGAATCCCGTTGATGAAGCTCTTCCCGTTCTGCCGCCCCAGCTGTATGTAGCTTGTGCGGAAGCGCCTGTGATGCCCGTCCTTCGTCCTCCATCCGTTTAGGCTTCCAAGGATGAAGCACTGGAAGGGATATGCTTCGACCTCCTGCTGCTCCTCGCCTTCTGCGATGGTCAGCGTCTCCGCGAATTCGATGATGCGTTCTGCTTCCTCTTCGTCGAAGTAGTACCGATACGGCGCAGCTTTCGACCTCTCCAAGTCGTCAATATGTCTTTGACAGGCCAGCTTCACCAGCTCGCCAGCCGTCAGTTCCCCCGCAAGGACATCCAGTGCGTACTGTGTTACCCTGTCCGTGTCCGCACCTATGCGAATTTCTGTTTGAACTTGTTTTCCTTCGGCGGCTCTTTGTCCGCCTTCGGGATCATCAGCCTGCATCTGGACGACACCGTCAGGCCGAAGTCTGACGCGCCCTGCCTGCACTGCTTGAAGCATCGGTCTTGAATCAGCAGCAGCCTTTCCACTTCCCCATTCACCACTTCCTTTTCCTCCAGGACAGGATTGCCTTCAGCATCCTTCACCCCGGACGGCACTTGAATGGTCAGCATCAGCGGCTGCCTGTTCAGCTCCTCAGTGATGGCGACATACCTGTCCATCGCGATGACAAGCCGTGCAAGCGCATCGACGTCCAGATTCGATACAAGGTCTACCGCCCGAAGCTCCTTCACGATCTTCTTGAATTTCTTTTTCTGCTCCGGCGTCAGATATGGCGGCGCTGTCACCTTGTCCGCAGGCGCCTTCACTTCCGTGCGCTTCCTCTCCTCGATCTCAGCCTTCGTCAAGTGCTTCTTGCCTTTTGCCACTACTAGCTCGATAGGTTGTCTTTGTCCTGCCATATCCCTGCGACCTCCTCTCTCACTGTCCTTCCCTGCGGTGTGTCAGAATCTGACACTGCCCTTTCATCTGGCGGGCATATTCTGGAATTTCCGTGGGGAGTTTTCTCCACGGAGCAGAGGGGGCGCGACTAATCCAGGCCGGCCAAAACTTTTTCGATACCCCCGGCATCCTTCCAGTGGGATGCCATCAGCCCCAGCAGCAGCTGCTGCGTTGCCTTCTTCGTCGCTTCGTCCTTCTCGTACAGGGCGCTGACGATTCCATGGCTGCCATTGCTCAATGGCAGGAGGTTCCTGATGTCGAGCCTCCGCGTCCAGTCCTCTTCCAGCTCGACCACATGATGCACCATGTCCGCGGTCATTATCCTGTGCTGTATGTAGTAGGCGTATATGTCCATCCCATCGTACAGGCGCATCGTCGCTTCCCTGGCCTTGCGCCAGTCGCTGCATACATAGAAGGCTGCTGCCTTCTGGTTCCTGCGTGTGCGGTTGTATTCCATATGCCTGCTGCCCTGGCCTGTATATGTGGCTGCACAGCGTCCACACAGGCTTATCCCCTGCGGTATCAGCGCCCCGCATCTGCATCTGTGCCACAGCACCACACCACCCCCTATATAGCCTATATACGGCCCCTATATATGCCCCCTGTATATGGGCCGCGTATATAGCCCGCCGTATATGCCCCTTGCAGCAGCCCCATATATACCCCCTATATAGGCACATTTCGGGCTTTTACAGACACCCCTTTTCAGGGATGCCTGTTTCTGCCTTTTGAGGGCGGGAAAATGGCAATAAAAAACCGCCGTCCAGATTTTTTCGGTCTGTACAGCGGTTTCTTCGCGACTTTCCACGCTACCATTTTACCTCAGGCGCTCCACCATGAAAACCCCAACTTTTTATCACGTTTTCCCCAAAAAATGAAGCGTGAAAAATCCGGTTTCCCCAAAAAAGCCCCTTTTTCCACTTCACCATTTTTCAATTCCGTCGATCCCGAATAATTTCACGGAAATCCGGCGAATCATCTCTTTCGTCCAGCGCGAAGGCGTGTTTTTCCCACAATTCAGGCTTTCGGCGATGTCTTCAAAAGAAATCCCGTCAATATAGTGCATCCGGAAGGCTTCGTACTTGTATGAGGCCCCTTTTTCCTCTTGTTCGGCCTTCAGCTCCTCCATCGCCCTGTCGATATTCGCAATCATCATCGCGGTGCAGAGTTTTGACCTTCTGACGCTTTCAAGATACGATTTCCCGGTCTTGAAAATCTGGAATTCTTCCGTTTCCAGCTCCTCGACCTCTGAAATCGCGTTTTCCAGATGGCGGCGCATCTCCCTGTAGTTTTCCATCAGCATCCGCGTGTTGTGCAGCACTTTCTGCCGTTCCTGTTTCTTCTTTTCGTTCTCTGCGTCCAGCAGCACCTTCCTGACGGTCTTTGCGACCGCTTCCTTCACTTCTTCATCATTCATCGCCTTTCACCTGCCTTTTTCTTTACTTCCTGCGCCTGTGCCTGCGCTTCCGTCCGTTCCTCGTGTTCCGGACGTGTGCCCGCCTTCGTACCATGGGCAGCCCGCGCCTCCTGCGCTCATTGTTCGACATCTTCATCTTTTCCAGCTCCCACTTGTCCATTCTGCTGAAATATTCCCGGCAGAATGTCGCCAGATGCTCGGTTGCCGGGCGGATGCTTTCAAAGATTTCTTCCCACACTTTTCTCAGGTCCTCCGCCAGCTTTGTCAATACCACCGCCAGCTCCTGCGCTGCCATCTCGTACCTTTTGCAGAATTCTTCTATCTTTTCCAGCTCCTGCTGCCGCTTTTCATCCGGAAGTGTTGCCAGCCATTTCTGAAGCGCGTCTGTCGCTTCGCCTGATGCCCTTTCCTGCCCTTTTTCATTCTCCTGTGCGGAATTATTCTCCGCCTGATTCCCTTCAGGCGCTTCTTCGGGCTTCTGCGCTGTCTCCTGCTGCCACGCGTATGCTGTCATGTCTTCGCCTGCTGCCATGTCGATGCCTATGTATGGCCGCGCCGCCATGCCCTGCACCTTCTCCTTCACTTTCTTCACCGCATCCTTCAGTCCCATCTCTTCACCTTCTTTCCCTGCGCCTAATTACGTTATGAATCCCTTCGGATATCGCCGCCCCGTTTCTTCGGCATCCGCCCCTTTCGTGTCTCACCCTATCACCCCCGCATATTCGCCCTTCAGCCTGTCCGCCCGGCTCTTCAGGTCTTCCTTCAGCTTTTCGTCCGCATCCAGCAGCTGCTGCATCCGTTCTTTGCTCCCTTCTGCCCGCAGCAGGCTGTTGGCCTTCTTCATCAGCTGCTCGCGCTTCTGTATCATCAGCCGCATCTCCCTGTCGGTTACCGTGACCGTGTAATGCGTCCTACAGGCCGGGCATTCAAAGAATCTTTCTGTGACGGCAGCCCCCGCCCTGTCCTTCGCAATCACCCGGTCTTTCAGCAGGTTCATCCTTCCTATCTCCTCGCCGCACTTGTCGCAGATGATTTTCTTCCTTTCCATCCTGTTTCACCCCTTCACGCCCTGCTGCCATGCAGCCTTTCCTCAGGTTGCACCGGTGCAACTCATCCTGCTTCTCCCCTGCAATATGCCTCCTCAATCCTACGCGCCTTTTCCTTAGCCTCCTCATAGTCATTATGCAGGCGGCACCAGGTGCATCCATGCTCGTAAGGGCATATGGTGTCTGTGATGCTGCAATGCTCCATGTCAGCTATGTCATCCATCCTTTTCCCTCCCCTCTATCACGTCCAGACAGAAATTGAATCCCGCTGCAACCAGATCCGTCTTCTCCCCGCATTTCTTCCAGTTCCCGGAACCATCCTTTTCGTACAGGCCGCATCTTTCATCCTTCCGTTCCGGCATCGGCGCCAGCGGGCACCATTCTGGTTTTTTTCTTTTATCCGCATGCCTTTTCCCGCATCCCCGGCAGATATTGCCCTGCCATTTGTTGCCTGATGCATCTTCCACATCCATCTCCATCGGGCACTCCAGGCAGCTCCCGGGCATCTCCATCACCAGTATCGCTTTCATTCGGCGCCTCCTTCCAGAAGGGCGGGATTGTCGAAAATGTTGCCGATAATATGCATTCTTCTTTTCGTAAACCAAAAATGAATGTCGCTTCTTAAATCTGGCCTTGATTCTTGCCACTCGATTAAGAATTGACCATCTTTAAATACGATATGTCCGTAACACCCTCCGTCTTCATAAAACACAATATCATGTTCAAATGCTTTTTGTTTACGCAAATCCGTATAACCTACGTACTGGCAGACGGTTTTAGGGTCTACTACTGCATACTGATATCCGCCACCTGTCATGCTGGCTATGATGATAGACTGCATCTCTTCCACAAATCTATCGCCCTCATGATGCCCTGTCTTTTTCGGGCAATACCATCCCTCCACCCATTTTCCGTTATCCATCCGCTTCCCGCGGAACAGAACCTCCCTGTCCATGTCATCCCTCCAGTATCTCCACATTTCCGGGCTCAAGATAATGGCACCCATCAGGTTCATAATTGTTGTTGTCCCAGTCCTCATCAAACTGTTCCCGGTCATCGATATATATTCCGAACCTGCTATCCTGCTCCATCATATAATGCAGCTCCTTGTCCTTTTCCTTATCTTTTAGTGCGACGAATAAATACTTTCCATCCTCTGCACTGCTTTCGATGACAAGTGCCATCTCTCCATCCATGTATGCTGCAATCTTTTCCCAAAGACAGTAATCTGCATCATCTGGGTCTATATCCTTGAGCATATTGAGCGTCTTCAGCTTTGCTTCCCTGATAGCCATATCATCCCTCACTTTCCGTCTCCTCGCCATCGCACCACTCACATCCTTTGCACATATCACATGGCTCATCATCCTCTTTCGACTTTTGGTATCCGATGCATGGGCGACTACCGCTTGCTGGCTCTATGCCGTTCAGGATACACGGCTCCGGCTTCCCGCACCGCTCGAACTCTATCACCCACACCCAGGGGTTCGCGTCCCAGCCATACCTGTCAATTTCTTCTTTCCTGATGGAAGACTCCCACAATGATGTAAACCTCTTAAAAACACCACTTCTGGTTATGTCCACTCCCTCTCGATGGCATCCCAAAGTATCAATATCCTTCAGCCGCTCCGCCCTCACGTCCGTGACCTTTAGCCAGATTCGGGCGGCCTGCTTCGGCATGTGGATAGACGGACGCCATTTTTCGCTTGCGTCTTCGGAGTTCGCGATACTGGCCTTGTAACCATAAAATTCTCGCAAGCGGCAATTTTCTCCATGGCCAACCCGTTTTTTATATTTATGCCATGTCTCCCGGACATACAGGATGTCTCCTATCCCATATGGCGGCCTGACGCCAAAAGTGACAGATCCTTCGAAAAACTGACTTCCTTAGACCTCCATTTCTCAATCCTTAACCGAATACTGTTTATTTCTTCCATCTGCTGTTCCTTAGTCCAAATGACCTCCTTAAGGTGGTCAATGTCACGTTGGCATTTCCGTGCAAATATTTCAGCGGCGGTAAGCGGATTGTTTTCTGTCAGTATGACTACTTTTCCAGTCGTTCCCGTAATCTTCCCAATATCCTCTTTCATGACGTAATTCCCAGAATAGTATTTAGGAAGTCTTCCGATAGGGCTATATGTCAGCTTCTTTTCCTCAACCTCGCATTCCTCCATGCGGATGCAATTTTCTTTTCTGATGTCTAAAAAGTAAAAATAGAGTTTCATTTATTTTGTGTCCTTTCTGCATAATTCCGGCAAGTTTACTCTTACAAGTGCCGCAGGAATTGGAGGGCATACGGCGTTTCCGCACCTTTTTACCTGCTCGCTCCTTGGATATGATTTCCCCTCGTTGTCATGGTCTATGATGTAATCCTCCGGGAAGCCCTGGCACCCATACAGTTCTTTCGGCTCCAACATACGCAGTCCGATGTCAACAATCTGATAATCTGTACCCTGGATTGTCACAAGTCCAAACCTGTCCTGTGCAGTTACAGTGTCAAGCGGCTTTCTGATGTCCTGTCCCGTGCCTTGACCGTAATACTTTATCAGCAGTGCTCTTACTTCTCCAAAGTGGCCTCCACCAGCATCTGCTGTAACTGTTCCCAAGGGCTCCCTTATATCTTGCCCTATGCCAGTTCTGTAAAATTTGCTTAAGAATGATGTCGCAAGACCATACCGATTGCTTCCGTCAACCGTCATGATAGGCTCTTTGACCTCCTGCCCTCTGACTTCTTTCTGTGTGGTCTCGGAATGGTACTGGATTAAGGTCAAGGCTGCCACAAAATTCCTGTTTCCAGTAGTGATGGTAGGGAGAGGGTTTCCCACGTTTGCGCCCACATTATTTTCGTTATTACACATAATACAGGGAGAAAGTACTGGATTCACCACTCCAAAACCATGTTTTCCTGTAATGGTGGGCATTGGCTCCCGAATATCCTGTGACTTTCGCTCCCCTCCATGATTGACCTGGATAATGAACGGTTCTGGGTTATCCAAAACAAATTTCTTTATCCCTCTGGCAATTCTGTTCATGGTCTTTTCCGCCAGCGGTCTCACTGCCCGGATTCCGTACTTTTCCTTTATTTCTTCCACTGTATCAAAGATGCTGGGGCACGGCAGGGAAAAGTCTATCTGGGTGTACGCGCCTATGTAAGGCTTACGCAAGCCTGCCGCAATCTCCGGGCTGCCTGCCGGGGCATGTGTAGGTTTCGGCCAGAGAATCGGCCTGCCATCACATCTGGCAATCAGGAAGAACCGCTTGCGCATGGTAGGCGCTCCGTAGTCTGCCGCCACCAGCTCACGATATTCCACCTGGTACCCAAGGGCTTCCAGCTGGCTGACGAACTTCCGGAACGTCACGCCCTGCTTTGCCTTTATAGGGCGATGCCCCCGGTTCAGCGGCCCCCAGGTCTTGAATTCCTCCACGTTCTCCAACATAATCACCCGTGGCCTGACCGTTCCCGCCCACCGCAGGGCCACCCATGCAAGGCCCCGGATGTTCATATCCTTTGGCTTCCCGCCTTTTGCCTTGCTGAAATGTTTGCAGTCCGGTGAGAACCATGCCAGCGCTACCGGATGCCCATTGCAGGCCCTTACCGGGTCGACATCCCAAACAGATTCACAGTAATGCTCCGTATTGGGATGGTTCGTCTTATGCATCCGGATGGCTTCCGGGTCATGGTTGATGGCGATGTCCACGCTGACACCAGTGGCCATCTCTATGCCAGTGCTGGCCCCGCCGCCCCCGGCAAAATTGTCAATTATCAGTTCCCCATTAATCATATTCTTTCAGAGCCTGCTATAGCGTTGCCCCGGCCGGAGGCGGCTCCTTTCCATCACTT
>OFHB01000634.1_pt1 | contig 22328 bp, 13 predicted proteins | sample 1521881 | NCBI WGS metagenome assembly OFHB01 (sample SAMEA3504090, study PRJEB24116) | mouse gut metagenome | biome: mouse gut; feature: mouse-associated habitat; material: faeces | place: Denmark | collected 2011
CTCATTGTGTAACATAGCTATCACCTTCTGATAACATTCTACACCTCAAGTCAATGCACTGTTATTTTATTGGATTGCTATAAACCACACAAATTCATAGTTTGCCTTTATCAAATGCTTGGACGTGAAGCTAAAGTATATGCTAGACAGAACTGGGTACAACAGCAACAGACCAACTACCAACACTGCAGGAAGAATGAAAACCCAATTGACAGCCTTTGCTTGTCGGCTATTTTTTCGCATTCTGTTGGCCTCCTTTCAATAGAAAAGCGGGGGCAGTACTCCACCCCCGCCTTTTGCGGATTAGCCTACTGTCTCGAACAGGTCGTTCAACTTCTTCTCTGCCGCAGCGGCTGCCTCGTTAACATCGGTTCCATTCATAACAATATCCTGGAACATCTCCTCAATGACATGCTGGGAAGTCAACAAACCAGCCTCAGCACGCGGTCCGTACTCAAAGCCGATGGAGGTGCTGCCACCCAGCATTTGATAGAGGACTTCATTGGCGTGAGCAAAATCCTGGACGATTTGATTAGACTGATATTTCTCATTCTCAGTGACGCCCTTCAAGGCCGGCATCATACCTACGGGAACTGAAAGCAGGAAATCAACATACCGGTCGGGGTCATAGAAGTACTCGATAAATGCCTCACAAATCTCGGGATGCTTGGAGTTCTTCCAGATGACCAAAGGTGTATTGTTCGTCTCGCAGCCTCGCTCCGGGTCGCCCTTGTTCACACGAGGAATGGGGGCACAATCTACATACTGCATCAAATCCGGGCTGTTGGACTCAACACCACTGATGTGGAAACCAGTATTGAAATCGAAACAAACCTTACCCTGATAGTAAAGGGTGGCCTCATCCAAAGTGTTGTAGTTAATGGCATCCTTGGGGGAAACCTCGTTGTACATCTTGACCCAGTAGTTAATACCATCAATAGCAGTGGGGCTGGTCAGATTAGCCTTGCCATCTTCAGTAATCAGAGTCTCACCGGCACTGCGCACGTACAAGTGGAGCCATCTGGTAGCAAGCATATCATTTTTGCCCATAGGCATGGCCGCACCGTAGACCTCACCGTTCTCACCGTCAGTAATAATCTTAGCTGCCTCATACATCTCTTCCCAAGTCTCAGGAACCTTCAAGTTATACTTATCCAGCAGGTCCTGACGATACCACATGGCCTCAGTGTTGGAATAGAGCGGCACACCATAGCAATGGCCATCCTCAGCGGTCATCTCAACCAGTGCAGATTCATAGAATTTATCTCTGCCAATTTTATTGACCAAGTTGTCCATGGGGATAATTGCGTCTGCATCAATCATTTCTACTACCTGGGTTGCCAACGCACTGGACATATCAGGCACATTGCCAGAGGCCAAACCTGTGGTCCACTTGGTATAGAAGTCTGCCCATGAGAACGTCTCGATGTTAATTTTCACTTTCGGATTGTCCTTCATAAAGGCATCCGCAGCAGCCTGGATGGTCTCCAGCCGGGGGCCTTGGGTGAAGGAGTGCCAGAATGTAATTTCACCTTCCAACTCCTGGTTTCCAGTGGAAACACTTGCGCCAGACCCATCAGGCGCACCAGACTTGGAACTGTTTGGCGCACTGCGTTGCCCGCAGCTTGCTAAGCATCCAATCAGCATTACGGATGCAAGAAGTAGGGATAGAGCTCTTTTCATAGTTTTTACCTCCATATCGTATTGCTCTTTGGGTATTTTGCCTATGTGCCTATTTTACTTTGTTTTCACATTTTTGCATAGATACTAAATCATTCATTATTTGTCTAAATCCGTCATTTTTTAAATGAAAAAGAAAAATATGTTGCTTCCCTCTCGTTGTTTTGGTATAATAATCTTCAAATAATACCCCTATTTTTGCTGTATTCGTCAAAAAAGAAAGAGGAATCATTATGGAAATCCCCCCTTCATTATATACATCAATGCGTTTTAACTTCCTTTATGTAGACAAATATATCTTTCATGAAAACTGGGTCTACCCTAAAAGTTACATTCCTTATTGTATGTTGCGATATATCCTTAAGGGGGATGCTGTTTTCTCCATTGACGGAGATAGCTTCAAAATACATGCGGGCCAAGTAGCTTACATTCCAGAGGGCTGCTATCTATCGTGCCATTCCCACAGTAAAGAATTTCAATTTATTTCAATTCGGTTTACGACTACTTGTCAACTTGAGCACAGTGATTTTTTGTCTGAATATTTCAACATTCCAACATTGACCCCACATCCCCATGAGAAAGTCTTCGGATATTTTAACGAGGTATATCGGAATGCAACCAGTGAAGATGCCAGCCGAATATTTCGCATTCGCGGAAATCTCGAATTAATTTTGGCCTCTTTGGTAAGTGAGGAATCAATCTTTTCCAGTAAAAATATTCAAGAGCCGGAATCCAGCTTTTCGCTTGCAAGCATCCGCCATCGTGAAGCGCGAAGCGCACTTAAAAGCGATTCACGCATTCAAGTTTTAGTAGAATATATGGTCACACATCCGACAGAATCTTTCACCATCCCTTCTCTATGCAAAATGGCGAACATATCTGCCTCTACCTTACTTAGGCTTTTTAAACAGCATACTGGTAAAACGCCTCGCGATTTTATTCGTGAGTTGCGTATGGTAACTGCAGCACGCCAGCTTTTAGTAACTGACGAACGAGTTTCAACCATTGCATATGAACTTGGTTTTGATAATCTAAGTCATTTTTCCAAGAAGTTCAAATCTGTTTATGGAATGTCACCCCAACAATATAGAAAGGTTTCACGAGAATAAACGTCTATGTACAATTCATATATCTCCTCCCCCCTTTTGTGTAATTTACTTACGAAAGCCCGGCTCTGGGTTGTCCCAAAGCCGGGCTGTTCTGCTTTCGTTATTCAGTCTGCATCTGGTTTTTCTTGGCTTCGTAAGCCTGCAAAATGGCCTCTGTCAGCGTTTTTCTTGCCTCAGCAGACACAGGGTGATAGGTTTCCACCCAACGGGGCTCCTCCCCCTCCTCTTTGGCCGGCCGATGGAATCTTGGCATCGCCAAAAATGTATCAGCCTCCCGCTCTACAACACGGATGCTCTTCAGTACAAAGCCGCCATCCAGCGTAACAGAAGCAATCGCCTTCACTCGGCTACCGGAGGCCTGCAGCATATAAATGTTGACATCCGTGATATTCATTGCTACACCCTCCTTGCCAAGGTCAATGCTCTGCTGCTCCAAAGCCGGCTCTGCGAGAACCTTCTCGTAATGCTCACATACCACCAGCGTCATCGCCTCGCGCACCTTGGCATCGACAGGATGGAAGGTCTCATGGTAGCTTCCGTTGTTGCGGCGGACAGCCGGCATCATCAGATACATGGTTCCATCCTCGCGCTTTGCCAACCGGATACCGCCCAAAACGATGGCGTCATCCAGTGTCAGGGAGACAACAGCCACAAACTTGGAATTCTCACTGCTCAAAAGTCTCATACGAATATTGGTTACTTTCATAGTTTTCCCTTTCTTGCCTTAAAAGGCTGTTAAAATTTTGGATGGTGCCCGGAGGCAGGCCTCCCCCGCCTCAGGGCAGCAGTTTATAAACCGCTTAAAATATAGTCATCTGCATCTTAGTATCCCGTCTTTGGGAGGGTATTCGGCAGCGTTGTGTTACCTTTCACAGTTACTGTCCACAGAGCAGTATCACTTACCCACTGCCCAGAGTTTCCAGACACATGAGCACCTGTGAAATCAGTTCCATTGGTGCCTACATTTCCATTTGTACTGACCATCACAGCATTATACTGCCCGCCAACCTCAACACGAGATATCAGCTTGTAGCCATTCGGTACAGTATTGAGCACGTAGAGCATGTATGCACCCTGTGTCGCTAAAGAAAATCCAGCAGGAACAGTCCCAAATTCATAACGGATATCTGTCACATACTCGCCAAGTTGTAGCCCAAGCGCCTGTGTGCTCAAATCAAACTCGTACTTGCTTGTGCTCAGTAACTTATCAGACAGTAACCGGTAGTCTTGCATATTGGTTCGATAGGAAATGCTATACCATACGGCATAGTTCCAGGTACCAGTCGAGATAGTACTGATTCGCGCCGCATCGGTCGGCACTTTGATATGGAAATAGAAATTGTCCAGTCTGACATCCGCCCTGCTGCCCAACTTTGTCACATCAAATCGCATAGAGCTTCCCGCCCGAATTGCCTGATTGCTCTTCTGCGCAACCTCGACTCCAACATTGACGCTTGCATTCTGATATTCCACACGCACGACATCATTGTTGATTTTCAGCCGAACCTCAGTTTCTTTGTCACTGATGCCATAATAGGGTGCAGCACCTACCTGCTTTACAATGTAGCGACCAATAGGCAGGCCGCTGGAAGCCGCAATACCAGAAGCGTCAGAAATCATCCGACACATCACCTGATAGGTGTCGGCATTCATCACTTCAAAAGTGGCGCCCTGCAATAGGGTTCCTGCCGCCAGGTCTCGAGTCTTATTGTAATCCAACGAGGTCACCACAATCTGAATCTGTCCAGCATCCTTGTACAGCTTCCAAACAATTTCCGTCGTCTCTCCATTGAGTACATCAATGGATTTCGGAATGGTATCTACCCGATACCCTGCCGGCACAGAAATCATCTCCAGCGTATAGCTGCCGTTCAAAACACTCTCAGTGAGTGTGATATAGCCTTCATTGTTTGTGGAGTACTCCTTGACGCATATCCCATCATTTTTGAGAAGGATGCGCACTCCGTATATTCCCTGCTGCGATGTACCATCAACAATCTTGACCCGAATACTGGACATCTGTTTTACAATGAATTCTGTCACAGAAATCTCATTTGCTTTTACCTCAATCGTTCGGGCAGCGCTATCTGTGATAACATACCCTTTCGGTACAGAGACTGGAGTGACGATATAGTGACCTGGCGCCAAAGAGACATAAATGAGACCAGCAGTATCACTGGTATAGGTTCCAATCTTCGCCCCATTGAGCTGCGTAATTTCATACACCGCACCTTGTAGCATCACATTGGTTTGAGCACATACTGTCCGGATTTGCAGCCCAAAGGTTTTGTTATGTTCAAACTTCACTTCCGCAAGCTGATTACTCACAATCTTCACATTCTGAGTTTCAGTCACGATATTGAAACCTTCCGGTGCTTTCTTCTCTGTTACGATATAGTAGCCGGTGGTCAGGTTCGAAATAACAACCGTCCCGTTGCTCTGTGTGGTATAGTCTCCCACAAAGGTACCATCAATCGTGGTCACTGTTACCTTCATTCCAGCAATTGCTTTCCCGTTCTGGTCCAGACTGGTGATAGTCAAGGAGCCGCCAGCGACACATTCAAAGGTATATGTCACAGATTCTCCATCAACTACCTCGATTGTGGTTTGATTTGTTACCGCTGTATATCCTTCTGTCACAGAAATCAGCTTCACAACATAGAAACCCGGCATCAGCTTATCTGTCATAATGGTTCCAGTGGTATCAGTTGTATAGCTATTTACTAGATTCCCATTCTGCTTCCAAACCTCAATAGTTACACCAGGCAGTGGCTTACGACTGTCTTTATCAACCACATTAACAGTAATACCAGCCAACGGAGTATCAGCAAAGGTCACATGAGCCTCTCCCATCTCCTTAACGTGAACCAGCTTCGGTCCTTCATCGATAGTATAACCTGTCGGTGCAATCAGCTCTTCTACGGTATACATACCAGGTTTCAGGCCAGAAACCAGTGCCAAACCATCCTTGTCGGTAACATACTCACCTACTACATAGTTGTCTTCGTTGCGAGTCACCTTAAATCTCGCACCCTCGAGTGTCTCTTTGGTCAAGCGGTCAATCTTTTCGATGACCAACCCGGCCGTAATATTGAAGAAATGAACCGTCTGCTGCGTACCAGCTGGAATTTGAATATTAAGCTCAGTCTCTGTCAGATAGTATCCATCTGGGCCATATGTTTGGGTGATGATATACTTGCCCGGTTTCAGATTTCCAACCACGATGGACCCCGTAATATCGGTGACGCCCTCATAGATAATCGTGTTATCATAGCACCATGTCACAGTGAAGTGGCCGTCTGCCAAATACTTACCTGTCACCTTATCCTGCAGTGTGATAATCAAGCTTGCATTTTCCGCATCAATGAAGTCCAGATAATTATTTTTGTTGTACTCAACCACGATAGTCTGCGGATTTGTCGCAATTTGGTAGCCCTCCGGTGCCTGTGTTTCAGTCACGATATACACACCGGCTGTCAAGCCCGTCACAATCGCATCGCCATTCGCATCACTTTCAAACAGGCCAATCAGGCTGTGGTCGGCAGTCTCCACCTTAAAGACTGCGCCGGCAATCGGCTTTCTGGTAACGGAGTCGATTTTTCGTATGGTCAAAGTAGTAAGCGCCTGGTCTTCGACAACCAGTGTGTTGCTCTGCCCTGCTTTCACGCAGTAACGGAACTCCTTCTCATTCAGCGCATACCCTTTCGGAGCAACAACCTCTTTGACCATATAAAAACCTGGTTCCAAAGCTTCTGTTGTTACCATACCTGTCGGGTCTGTGGTATAGGTCCCGATATAGGTACAGTCACCATGCCCCCTATCGTAACGCACCTCAAACGATGCACCCGACAGCAATGCTCGTGTGTCTTTGTCCACCTTAGTAATCTGAAGCGCAGCGCCTGGTGCATTTGTAACACGAACGATGCCAGATTTTCCTTCCTCCAGAGTAACTTTATGCTCTGTCTTATCCAAAACATAGCCGCTCGGACTCCGAGTCTCTGTAATCGTATAATCGCCTGGCTCCAGCTTTGTAGAATAGCCCCAGCCTGTCGCATCTGTCTCAATATAGCCGAGAACTTTACCTGTATGGTCTTTAATTTCAAACTGCGCAGAGGACAGCGGTGCGCCAGTAACGGAGTCTGTCTTGTAGACCTGGATAGTTGTCTCTTTGCGGTTTGTAACAGTTAGTGTTGTGACACCATCTTCCTCTACCTGGAACATCTGCCGCTTATCTTCCAGAACATATCCGTCCGGAGCCTTGGTCTCCACAAGGTAGTAATATCCAGGTTCAATTTCCCGCGTGGTGATTGTACCGGACCCGTCAGTAACATACTCGCCAATCAGTTTCCCATTCAAATTCAAAATCTCAAATACTGCATTGGCCAAGGGTTTCCGGTCATCTGCATCCAGTTTCCGGATGATAACTCCCTTTTTTGCCTGGTTTTCAACTGTAATCGTAGCGGGCTCATTAGCGGTAATTTTGACAGTGTAGACCTCTTCATTGAGTAGATACCCCGCCGGTGCAATGGTTTCCTTTACCTTATAGTAGCCCTCTTCCAGGCCAATAACGGAAGCGACACCTGAAGCATCGGATGTGACTGTTTTCACTAGCGTCCCATCCATAGTCCGGATTTCAAACTCCGCACCGCCCAAAGGCTGTTTCGTCTCCTTATCCACCTTCTGGATAGTCATAGACGCTTTCTGGCTATTGGGCCACGTAAGTGTTGTCACTTCAAATGCCTTGATTTCAACCCTCTTGTACTCGCTGTCAACTACATATCCATCGGGTGCGTTTGTCTCTTGGATAAAGTAGTAGCCTGGCTCCAAATCTTTGATGCGGATATATCCGTCCGCACCGGTAGTGTATGTCCCAAGAAGCTTGTAGTCTAAGGTGAATAGCTTAAATTCAGCTCCGGGCAATACCTGCTTCGTCTCAGCGTCCACCTTTAAAATGGTCAGCCCACCCGGCTGTTCGTTAAAGAGCGTCAGGGTCTTGACCTCGCCATCACGAATGAAAACCGTATGAATACTATTGTCCAAGATATAACCACTGGGGGCCTTGATTTCCTGCACGAAATAGGTGCCTTCGCCCATTTCGTTATTTGTTATCATGGCCATACCGTTTTCATCGGTCACGATTCTGTCGGTGATGACTTCACCATTGGAATAGGACACTTTAAACTCAGCGCCTGCAAGCGGCAACCCAGTCTGCGCATCCCGCTTCATGATATAGAGCTTAGTAGTCGGGGAATTATCGAAAATCAGGGTATATACGCGACCGGCATCATCTTCTTTAACCTCAAAAGTCTGCGGGTACGGGTCAATTAGATGTCCAGCCGGTGCCTTGATTTCCTGCACCACGTAGCTTCCCGGCTTCAGATTGGGCAGGTTCGCATAGCCATTGATACCAGTAACGACATTAGCGACATGGGAGCCACCAGCAGAACGAACCTCGAAGGTCGCTCCCGGAAGAGGTTTTCCAGTAATAGCATCTCTCTTTAGGATGTTCAGCATGTGAGTCTGCTTGTTCTCAAAAGTCACTGTATAGGCGTCATGCTGGTTTGCAACATAAATCTCCTTCGGCTCCTTATCCAAGATATAGCCATCTACCGTACTTACCTCGGTAATTCGATACCAGCCCTCTGTCACATTCTCGACTACAACTACGCCGTTTGTGTCAGTATGATACTCTTTGGTATCGACAACGGCACCATCCCCAAGCCGTTCCACCTTAAAGCAGACGCCAGGAATAGGCTGTTTCGTAACAGCATCGATTTTTCGGAGCAAAAGCCCGCTTTTAGGCTCATTCTTAAACTCGAACTCAATAATGGGGTCACTGTCTGAGGTCACAATGACTTGCTTGCGCTCTGTATTAATGTCGTAGCCTGCAGGCGCACCCGACTCCCATAACTCATATGTCCCATTGGGGACATCCTCAAAAGTCACGGTTCCGGTCGCGTCTGTAGTCAAGACTCGGTCTGTGATGTTCCCACCAGTTTTCGGGTCATCCGCCTTTACACAGTGTAGTGTAAATTCAGCGCCCCGCAGCAGCCAATCTGTCTGGGCATCTTTTTTGGTCACTCTGATAGACCGGTAATGGGTATCTTTGAATTCAAACTCCAGCAAAGACTGTCCCTTCGCCAAAGCCTTGGTTACTGTATAATCCCCACTCTCTTGTTGTTTATCTTTATTGTATTTATCGGTAGGGGTCAACTCTCGCACCGTAACCGTCCACTCGTCCATATTGAGTTCGCCGAGAAATTGACGATAATCGTTATAGGTAATGCGGACTTCGCCGTTCTTATCCGTTGACTTTGTTAAGCTGAATTTTGCTCCAGCATTAACAGTCACTTCAAAAGTAGTTCCTTCCAACCTCTCCTGCGACTCTCGGTCTTTTTTAATAATGAGGATTTCAGGGTACTTCGTATCAGTAAATACAAACGGCTCCAACTTTTGCCCACGCTTCACTTCCACTGTGTGCCAGCCGCTATCATCCAAAAGGAATCCGTCCGGAGGCACCGTCTCTCTGACACTAATCGTCCAACTCTCCTGATTTGGATTAAGGAACGTCCCATAGAGCGACGGGTTAATAACGATTGTACCAGACGCATCAGTCGGACCAAACTCACCAATACTGGTATCATCAATTCTGACTTCAAACACAGCGCCCGCCAAAGGCCCGTCCGTGTTCCGTGCTACCTTTTTGATGATGATTTCAGTATCGGTATAGTTGATGAAACTCAAAACATGGTTTGTTACACTGGTATCCTCTGCATTTACAAAAACGCTCTGATGCGTAATATAGGGAGCCAAATGTCCAGGAGGAGGGTTTGTCTCGAAGAATGTGTAGTATCCAGACGCAATCCCGTTTCCATCCGTCCCCTCAAGAACTGCGGTGCCATCTGCGCCTGTAATCAAATGCGTCAGCTTATTCCCATTGAAATAAACATCAAATTCAGCACCGGCCAGAGGTTCCGCATCCTGGCTACGCTTTTCTATTGTGATTTTGTGCTTCTGGAAATTCTGAAAAACAATAGGACCATTACTGCTTGCTATGTCTGTATCGGAATCCGGGTCATGAATGATTCTTAAAATCAGATGCTTGGATTCATCCGTTTTTTCATAGCCTGGCGGCGGAATAATCTCCGTTACGGTATACTGCCCAGGCGGCATATACTTCTCTTTATGCGGGTCAGTCCATTGCAGTTCCAGCGTACCGCTCTCATCGCAGTCGATGTCACGGTTGATGACCTCACCATTTTCTGCCTGTCCCTCAAAGTGGAATGTTGCCGGTCCCACTCCGTCGCCGGTATTCGCATCTTTTTTCTGAACGACTCCTTCCGGCTCTTGGGGAAGTCCATTCTTGATTGCCGCTCCACCTTTTACTAGTGCAGCATTCTGCTCGTTGTAATTTGTGATACCGCTCACCTGGATGGAAAAAACATCATTTTTAAGCTTACACCCAGCCGGTGCGGCAGTCTCCTTCACGTAAAACGTTCTAGTTGACGACCCCTTCCAGGCAACCTGCACTGCACCATAACCATCACTTCCGGTAATTATTTTCGCCTCACGGGACTGCTCATCCAACGCAACAACCGTGCACTGGTTATCTTCATACACAGTAAATTCTGCCCCAGACAGGCCATTTCCTGAGAGGTCGGTCTTCAGAAGCTTTATCCAGCCCTTCTGTGGTTCTTCAGGCACGGTTGGGTCCTTTTCGCGAATCAACAGGGGCTGAATAGCCGTAGCACTTGCGTCATAGCAATGATAGGTGCCGCGCGGATATTTCCCATTCAGCCAATTTTGGTAGATTGCCTTGATATGCTCCAACGCAGCATCTGAGGTCGTCATCCAATTTTTATTGTATGCCCCAAACATTGCATTTCTCTCATCGCCCAAGCGGCGCAGTTGCTCATCATCAGGGGAACTTGTCAATCGACCATCCAGCCAGAGCCAACAGGCCGCTTGCGGGACACAGTTGTTAACCTGTCGCGTCCAAAGAGACCAATAATCTTCATACCCCTCTGCAATCGCATACTCGCGCATTTTTATCTCATCGGCCTCTTTGGTTGTATTGAGCTCTGGGTGCATTTCATCCATCTTTTCCGAGATGTCATTATAATAATGCCACCAATCCAATGCGAATGCACTGGGCAATTCATCGGAAGTTTTTGTCCACTGATAAGACCAAGTCACACCCGCTTTAGGAGGGCCTTTGCTGTGGTCCATACAAAATCCCGTGTAGCTGTTCCCATTTCCATCTTTGACCGTAAAATTCTCAACCCAACCCTGTTTTTTCCAGTTCGGGGAGTTGTATGATACACCGAACTTTCTTCCACCATAGCTCAGCTTAGCGGGAACACCCGCCGGGGGAGTTGCGGCCAAGGCCGAAAACATGGTCGTCGGAACCATACCCACCGCCATAACTACTGCCAAAAGCAGCGACAGGCCCCTTTTCTTTAGGCTCATTAAGTGCTTCTCCTTTCTGATAGCACACGTGCTATCTCCTGATTTTCATTCTGCCATGAAGGATTTACCTTTATGGTTCATGCCATTTCACAGGTCCCTCCTTTTGACCTGCACCATCATATGCAAAGCTCTTCCACCCTATAAGAGGACACCTGCTTCACATATTGGTGTCCTATGACAAGCGAACGCAGAATATTAGGAGAACTACAAAAAGTAAAACAGCAGCTGAGGCTCACCACCTCAGCTGCCATGTCAAAATATTTGATTGATTACCCTATCATTTGAGAGTAGTCTGCCGCCGCCGCCAACTCTATTACAGTTGTATCCTCTCCTCCGAATTTTACAACCCAGAATTTCCCGTTTCTGGCAGCGCACATGGTCGATACGCCTTCACTCAGTAATGCTCGCCGATGTCCAGGAGAGTTCATCCAGACATCAAACGCCTCTTTACTTGTGACTGCTCCCTTTACTATGACTTCAGAGGGAAACCACCGGTAGCCATTCGGCCTGTCATGAGAGAACAGGCTTGTGAGTTCCTTCGCTCTCAGTAGCGTATACTCCTCCTCCGCATCTGAACTTGTCCATCTTAGAGGAAGCATTCCCTCTGCCGCTCTGGCCTCATTTATAAGGTCAAGCAAAGGATAAATCAGCACAGAATTCCCGATATCCACATCAGCTGGTGTATAATACCCATTTTTGTTCGCCACATCGGCAGTTCCCGCTGTCTTGTAGTTGTCCCGCTTCATGACCGAGGCTTTCACACCGGCGGCGAGAGTATTCCCCGCTTCATCACGTCCACTATCCCTATCGATGGGTACACCACTGTCGCTCTGGCTGCCCTTGTCAACTAAGCTCACTCCCTCGATGAACTCATACAGCCTACATAGAACTACAGCAGCTTCCGCCCGTGTCACTGAGGCACTGCCGTCAAACCGTCCTCCCTCTTTACCAGATAATAGCCCTGCTTCGTAGCAGCATGTGACCGCTTCTTTATAACGGGATGGTATACTAGCATAATCGGGAATTTTCACTTTTGCTGTCGACGCATCGACAGCTCCTGATGCCAGTTCCTCTCTCCAAAGAATACTGTATAGCACAATTGCCATATCATAGCGTGAAATGGGAGTGTTCGCAACATCAGGGGGAAATGTTCCATTCTCCAAATAATAAGAGCCAACTACTGTATCATCATTCAGCAGTCCGGACCCCACTGCCGTTTTTAGGCTGGAATCCCACCAGTGCTCAGTATCCATGAATCGTTCAACCATGTCACGCTCCTCAGGATACCACGCTGTCACAATCATCATCGCAAACTCAGCGTTACTCACCGCCTTTCCTGGCGCGTATCGCTTATCCCCTACTCCTGATACCCAGCCTTTTCCTGCTGCCACTTCAATGTACTTTTGAGCCCAATAACCTTCAGGTACATCCGAAAAAGTCGACGTCCCTGCCATAGTCATATAAGCTGCAAGTGCCATAATTAATAATACTAGGACTAAAAAAACTTTATCTGTCTTCTTCATTTTCTCCTCCATTCAAGTGCATTATAAACTTATCTGCTCAATAAAGCGCATTTTGCCTCTATATTATATGTACTACGCATCTACTTTGTAGAATATAAAGGATTTTTGCTCTTTTTGATAAATAAAAGCCAAAATTCCCAATTCCGGCTTGTGTCCCATCTCAAGGTTGGGTATAATAGTATAAAGGAAGAAGGTGCCCATTTATGATTCAATCCATCCAAATTAAGAACTTCAAAGCACTTCATGGACTGGATATAACGTTTACCCCGTTTACAGTTCTGATTGGTGATAATTCGGTAGGAAAAACCTCCGTTTTGCAGGCAATCTCTTTTCTTAAGTACTGCTGTACTTCAACCTTTGACAAATTCTTGGATGAGCGGAACCTAAGCGTAAAAGATATATACTCAAAATTTGTCGGCCCCAACACCTCAAAGCTTATCTTTTCAACCAAGTTGAGTCTAGATAACAAAACTATACAGTGGGATATCTCTATCGCACGCTCCAAAGGCATACTCAGCTTGGACTACGAAGAAATAAAAGTCGGTACCTGTTCCGTTCTCTATTATAATAACGATAAAAGTGCCGATTCCTTCCGCTACAACGCTTATGAAAAAGTGCGCGAGCCAATTATGGCCGTCCGTTACAGCAACTCTATCATACAGTTTACCGATACAGATAAGCACGCTCCTTCTTATCCAGAACTAGCTGCAATCAAGAACTTCTTCACTAACATGGAGACGCTTGATATGCTCTCCCCCCAAAGTATGCGTAAAGGGAGTCGTGGCGAATCTGCTACGCTGGGTCTGAGCGGCGAAAAAATCGGGGCATTTATCAAGTCACTCCCTATGTTATCCCAGCAGAGCTTAGTGGAGGACATTCAACAGTTTAACTCTGCTCTAGCTACAGTATCGCCAAAAGTAAAAGAAAAGAATTTGGTGGTGTTAGAGGCAAAAGAGAGATATAAAGACAAACTGATTCACGTCCCAACCGCAAATATCAGCGACGGCCTACTCCGCATCATCACACTCTGTGCTCTTCGCTATCTCAAAAATTCTGGTGGTGCAATCCTTTTAGATGAAATTGAAGATGGTATTAATAATGAGCATCTACCCTTGCTCGTTGGTGTATTGAGCAAAGTTCAACAGGAAAACAATGTTCAAATTATTGCAACTACCCATAACACGCTCCTTTTAGACTATTGGATGGATAAACGCGAAGTGGACCTGGACTCCGCCCCCTCCCCTGCAACTGCCCAGAAATCTATACTTCTCCTCTACCGTAATACCTCAGGCTCTGCTGTTGCTAAAAACATCTTTGATTCCTCGGAAATTCGCGAAAAACTCTGCTATATGTACCCCGGAGAAATTGTCCAGAACATGACAAACCGTCAACTTCAGGATGTGCTGGAGGACTAGCAACATGAGAATGTTTTTAATAGGTGAAGGCCCCACTGATTGCGGTAAACTGGACTATAGCAAAAAAGAAAATCATGGGTGGATAGATGGTCCTGTCCAGATTTATATTCATAAAGCTGCCCCTGAACTTCAAATTGACACCTATGACAAGTCTAAATTAAAATCCTCAGAACGAAAGACACACCGCAATAGACGTAGTATACAAGATTTGGACGGACACGGGGAAAAAGCGTTTTTTATTGCTCAGCTCGCCGCAGAAGAAGGATATGACATCACCGCAATGTATGTTGATGCAGATAAGACTAGCGGCTCTACTCAAAAGAATTCAAGTTCCTGCCAAAGACGATATGACCTTGTAAAGGAGGATGTCCTAGCCGGCCTTAAGCGAGGCGGTGCCTCTAGACCTCTGGCAATCGTACCAATGAAAATGATAGAGTGCTGGATTTTAGGTGACAGAAATGCTTTTATAAGGGTATACGGTGAGGCACCTGACCCAGCACAGTTCAAAAATCCAGAACTCCTATGGGGTAAAGAAGATGACCCTAAAAGCGATTATCCAAAAAACCGACTTACCCGCATTCTCGCTCAGTGCCATGATACGCGTTCTCAGGACTCCTATGTCAGGATTGCAGAGGAGTCTGAGCTTCAAACGATGTGCCAGTCATGCCCTATCAGTTTTGCGGACTTCATTTCTCAATTGAGTGCCTACATCTAGCTGCGTTTTGATTTTGCTTATAGCTCCTGTGGAGTATCTGTCAGGTCCTTGATTTTCCGAACAATCGTAACCGGATATGGAATCAGCAATTCAAGCAGCGGGCTTGTTGTGTGAATCCCTCCCCAATAGTTATATGCGTGCTCCATTTGATTAAGCATTGAAAAGTCCTTATCCGGGATATCCAGCCACTTAGCATCGTATCATATAGACTTAAGCGCAGCAATCATAAGCAAGAAACAGCGGAGAGACGTCAGTCACTCTGCTGTTTTCAATGTTGTGATTAACATTCTTCCTTATTCGTGATACAATATCATAAGAGAAAAAATGGGAGTGATTCCATGAATTATTGGCAGCATCGCATTTCCCATCAGTGGGAGGTATCTTACCCACTATTTGATATGGGCTATCTTAGCATTGGCTGGCGGCAGTACATATCCAATGACCTGCTGGCACTGGTTGCTGATGAGAACAAGTTCCTTGCAGAAATGGGCGAGGTTGGAAGGTCATGGCGATGTCTGCTCCGCTTCTTACGCTTTCAAAAGGATGATATCGTAGTAGTTCCGCTTTTTGATAAGGAATTTGCTATTGTCCGTATCTTAGGACATCCCATGCCAGTGTCTCAATCTTCACTCTGCGGCACTGAGTTTAACAGCCGCCTGGGAGAGTCTGTGGTTGTAACATCGGAGGGGATTACCTTAAAGGACACAGGCAAATGCTTCGATATTGGATTCATAGCCAAATTTGAGCTTCTTCGGAGACTTCCTCGCAGTTTCGCTGATTCCGCCTTGGTTTCACGCATGAAATACCGGCAAACAAACTGTGAAATTGGAGATTTAGAAAAAAGCATCTCACAGGCCCTACAAGCGGATGGTCCAATCAGCATCCATGATTCCATTTGTGAAAAAGCCGTTGAGAAGGTGCTGGAGGCACTCCAGGAAAAGTTAGATGACCGGGCATTCGAACGAACAATCAAATGGTATATGCTTCACATGGGGGCAGACCGAGTATATATTCCCGCCAAAAATGACCCCAAAAAGAAGGATGGTGCTGACGCGGATATCATCGCTGAATTTGATGATTTAGGCTTAGTATATTATATCCAAGCGAAAAAGCATGACCAATTCACAAATTCCTGGGCCATTGAGCAGATTGAGCGATACCGACAACAGATGCAGACCGAGGGCAGCAATATCACTTACATCGCCTGGGTCGTGTCTACCGGCTACTTTGATGACGATATGCTGGAGCGGGCTAAAAATGTCAATGTGCGGCTGATTGGAGGATTAGAATTCTCTCAAATGCTCCTCCACTGTGGAATTCACAATATAGATTCTGTTGTAAAGGAATGACTTATTTACTCTAGGGTTGGAGGTACAACTGGCATGGAACCCCATAATTCAAAGAACTGCGCAATCAAAATCCAGCTCATCTCCAATAACATTGGGTATGGTCCCCCACCAAATTCTGATGACGAGGTGGAACAACGGTTGACACTTACTGCCGATGGAAGAGTCTGGTTCTCTACTTACGCCTACGGCTTTGGGGATGGAACATACCAGCTTTCTGATATTAAAAGGTATAAACTTGATGTCTCAAAGGCTCTATGCGTCCTATCCTCCATCTCACAATACTTTTACAAGCAATTCACTCCATGCTTTGCCACCAATATCGGTGATTGGACTTTACGAATTACTACAAATGATGGCTCCATCTCTCGCTTCAGGGGCTCCCTGTGCGCCCATTGTGAGGTTAATGGAGTTGACCTCTCTGACCTGCTTCGAAATTCTCTTGGCATCGATTCCCTCTGGGGTTTCAAAGGAGCGTAGCCGCTTTATACTTTAATAGGGGTGAGAAAACAATGGACAAAAAACTTGATTTGGGCAACCATCTAATAGAAAATACATTTGCTGCATTCCATACAGAGCAATCGAAGGATAATCTTCTTAATATCCTGACTGCTATTCAAAATCGTGCCATGGAGGGCGGGCAATTCCTTATCCCCGTGGAGCTGCCCCAGGCCGCACTCGATATGATTGACCCTAAAACAGTGAAGGCTGGGGACATAATCACAGCACCGGAAGATTTGCGCTTTAAACCTCTTCGCTTGCAGTTAAGCGATGGTCAAATGGCTTTTGCCGCATTTACTAGTCACCAAGAGATGGAGAAAGGACAATCCAGCTCTATTATCTCTTACCCCATCATATCTTTTTTGACTTCCGTTCTAAATGAACAAAGTATCATAGGCGCTGTTATAAATCCCTGGAGCGATTCATTCTTCCTCCCGAAGGATATGATACAAGCTATCCTGACCGAGTGTCAGGCCCAAATACCTCAAAGCCATATCTTTATTGAGCAGGGAGACATCACCAAGCTGGATGTGGACTGCATTGTGAATGCCGCCAACAACTCCCTGTTAGGCGGCGGCGGTGTAGATGGCGCTATCCATCGCACTGCCGGCCCAGACCTATTAAAGGAGTGTCGCACTCTTCATGGATGTAAAACTGGAGAAGCAAAAATTACAAAAGGATATCGTCTCAAAGCGAGATATATCATCCACACCGTAGGCCCAGTATATTCTGGGGCCGCCAGTGATGCTGAACTCTTGGCAAATTGTTACCGCAATTCCATGGATTTGGCCAGAAGGCATAACATCCATAGTATAGCCTTTCCTGCTATCTCCACTGGAGTATATGGCTATCCTCTCATAGACGCTATCCCTATCGCTATGAAAACTGTTGCCTCCTGGCTTGACAGGAACAAAGATTACACTATCGCCGTCATTATGTCCTGCTTTGACCGCAAAACATATGACCTCTACCAAAGTTTTATCGATAGTGTCAAGGCGGCAGATATCTATGAATCCTAAGCCGCGCCGTTCTCCCCCCTCCTGACCCCTGCGTCAGCAGGGGCGGTGGGGATTTTTTCTAGAGCTTTAGAAGAAGGACACTATTTGTCTTACTTCTGTGCTATACTTGGTATTGGGAATCCATCTGCATCTTAAAAAATCCGTAATGATTGGAGGCGCGGTGAAACCGTATGCTTACAGTTCAGCTGCATATTTCACCCAAAATGCTATGACAACAGTACTGATTTCCCATAACCCGTTCAGAATCGAAACCCACATTCTCATAGATGGGAAGGCAATAACTGACACAAGCTCCCTCTTCAAGTATCTCCGCACTCCTATGCAGTATTGGGTCAGCGATTTTCTTCCCTCCCTCATTGCGGATTGCAACGACGACGAATTGGAAATCACCTTTAAGGGGCTCCCATACAACTATGAGGACTTGAAGTCTGAACTTGACCAGTTCCTACAGAAGAACATGGATTACGATATTGAGCTGCTTTTTGACGCCTGTGAAGACCAAACCGCCCGGCTTAATACGCTTGAGACTACACTTAGCGAGCTGAAAACACAGACTGTTGTTGAGGAACTGAACTGCCAAGAGTTTGTCTCATCCTCTGCTGGAAATCATCTTGAAGTCCTGGTTCTAGGCGGCTCCAACCCACAGCAGGCAGTGCTGATAAACGGCCTGTTTGGCGCCGGTCTGTATAATTCCCCAAGCGAATTTCAGCGGATTCTCCTCAATATAGATAGTCGGTCTGTCCCAGCTGCCTCTGCCCTCCCCTTGAATCCGGAGTCTATCGCGGAGACTATCCGTTCTGCGGACATGTCTGTTGTTATCTACATATTGAACGACCAACTTAAGCGCAGTAAAACAGGCTTCCTCGAAACGATTGCTGAACAATATCGGATTCGTGGAAAGCAAAATAAGCAGCGCTTCCTCTTCGTAGCTGAAACCCCCGCCGCAGCTAAAAGGTCATTATCCAGTGAGTTTGGTATCAAAAATGCTTCTGTTTATGCCCTCGATGAAATTGCTTTGATTCAACGGCAAATTGAAGAATACCACAGTGAAGTCTCCCTCATTCGATATCTCACTACCCAGTGTGATAACATCACTCAACATCTGAATGTACTAGAGCAGGAGCTATCTGCCAAAGCGACAGAACATAGAGACACTCAGGAGATTGACCAACTGGAGACACGGGCACTGACCCTCCTCTACAATTCTGAACTAGCTGTTTCTCCCCCTGATGTTCCTCTGGAAATTAACGCATTTATCACTCAACTTTGTGCGGAATTCAACGCGCTTCGACCTGTTAAATCGACTTCAAAGGACTTTTCAGGTTTTGGAGCCGCTGTTGTTGGCGCTGTCACAGCATTGCAACCCATAGCGTTCCACGATAAAGTTGAAACAGGGGCAATGAAAAAAGCAATTATTGGCTATATTGAGAGTCTTCCAAAAAAATTCGAAGTAGAATTTCAAAAAATTGAGACCACTCTTTTCCAAAGCGCACACATTAATATACCACAGGAACTATATTCTGTATTGAAATGTCCTGCCGCAACAGTATTGTTGCAACAGCTAAAAGAAAGCCTTAAGACCAACAGGAATGCACTCTTTAATATGAAAAAGCATATCTATGCTATCCAAAATATCCCTCTGGAGCAGCCTGCTTTTAATTTACACTCCAGCCCATTTAATTATGTCCTAATCGAAGGCTATAAGGCCCATTATATAATAGTACCATCGGGTACCAATGGCCAAGTTCTCCGGCGATATCAGTTTTATCCTGGCCTAATCGTTCGATGCTGCAAATGTCTCTCGGCCGAAACATACTCTGGGGCTGAGTTAGTTAAAAAGGCTCAAGCAAGATTTGCTGATAATATTAAAGCGATTAAACCTATTTTCGAGTCTTTTTTCCAAGAACTAACCTCCTTTTACATTTCTCAATATACTCCAATCTACGACCAAGCATTAGCAGAGATTGATAAAGCGATACAAGAGCAGGCCCAAAATCTTCGGGATACAGCAAGTATATCATCCGGTGAACTGGCACGTCTCCAGTACATTCAAGCCATAAAGGAACGTATTGTCAAACTCACTTGTTTAGGAGGTGAGACATCTGATGGATAACAGCGATAAGCAATTGGAATTACTACAAAAGGAAGAACTCACCACAGCACTGGCCGAAGCTGACTATGTCCTCATGAAGACCTATCAATATGATTTGTCTCAATATCCCGTCCTAGCTCCCTCTCAGGAGCTTGCCAATTGGGATGTCACTAAGCACACCCGTTTATTTAAGGTTGAGCGAATTGCCTACGACAAGGATGAGGACAACCTTGCCAAACTCTCCAACGTCTATAACGCCCTATCCGCCGTAGGTGGCAGCGTTATCATTGTCATCGACAGTGATGAAAATGGCATTGACTTCTACATTGGCACTAAAACAGCCGAAGAGAAGGACATTCACGTCGCATTCAAGACGCTGGGGAAAGCACTCTCTGGAAATTTCCCCGGGTGCTCAATCAATAATATGGTCAAGCGGAAAATCGAACGGGCTGTGGATAACCTCTTCCTATATCGTGATGAAAACTCCACCGAGGAATACCGTGCCATCTCCTCAGTTAGTGGAATCTCCAGTCTCCGGGATTTGGCGGGCAACAAGGGGAAATTGGAATTCACGCAGGGCATAGAGAAACTAATTGACTCTATGCGGGGAGAAACCTACTCTGTCATTCTTTTGGCCGACCCTGTTCCCCAAAGACAAATCGACACCATTAAAAAGGGCTATGAACAGATGTACACCAAACTGGTTCCCTTTGCCAGCGCTGAACTGAGTTTGGGCTATACATCAGGAAAGACATTAACAGACTCTATCACCAGAGGCGCATCCAATACAATATCCGAAAGCCTAACTTTATCGCAAAGCCACTCCCATACTAGCAGTTCTTCCAAGACATCCAGCAACACAGGAGGCATCTCCTTCTTTGCCTCAGTCTCCCATACCTCAAGCAAAACGAGTACCGAGTCCGATACAGATACCACTACAGAATCGAAGATGAAGGGCAGCAGCCAAACTGAATCCTTTTCCTTAGGTCTATCCGACGCCATCTCCGAGGGGGAGAGCCGTGGGCTACAGATACGAACAGAGGAAAAGTCTGTCACATCCCTGATTCAAAAAATCGATGCTCAACTCCAGCGTCTAGCGGAGTGCGGTGACCTGGGTATGTGGAATTGTTCTGCCTACTTCATTGCGGATGACCTCCAGACCTCTAAGACGGCTGCATCCACTTACCAAGCTCTGATACGCGGAAAAAACTCAGGGCTCGAAGCCATCGCCATCAACACCTGGACTCGGTCTGGCAGTGATATTGCCTGTCAAAATTACGATAATTTAAACAGCTATCTCAAAAAGCTCTGCCATCCGGAGATTTATATCGGAGAGCAACTTCCAATCGTCACCCCTACCTCCCTTATCAGCAGCGCAGAGTTAACGATACAAGCTGGCTTGCCGCAGAAGAGCATTCCAGGTGTCGCCGTTGCTCACTACGCCTCCTTCGGTCGTGAAATCCAATCCCAGGATGAGGGCAAGGGTTCTACTATCAAGCTTGGCCATGTTTTTCATATGGGTACAGCGGAAACAGATATCGTCAGGATTGACAAGCAGAGCCTAACCGCTCATACTTTTGTCACAGGGTCTACAGGTGCTGGTAAATCCAATGCTGTCTACCAGCTGCTCAGTGAATTGGCAAAGAGACAGATACCGTTTCTTGTTATCGAGCCGGCAAAGGGCGAATATAAACATGTATTTGGCGGAAGACCCGATGCAAACGTCTATGGAACAAACCCCAACAAATCGCAAATGTTGAAGATTAACCCCTTCAAATTTCCCAGTGATATCCATGTTTTAGAACATATAGACCGCTTGATTGAAATCTTTAATGTATGTTGGCCCATGTATGCTGCAATGCCCGCTGTCCTCAAGGATGCGGTGGAACGGGCCTATTTGACTGCTGGATGGGATTTCGATACCTCATCAAATCGGTACTCCCCTGCCATCTATCCCACCTTTTCTGACGTTTTGGCTCAGCTATACATCGTCATCAATGAGTCCGACTACTCAGCTGAATTAAAGGGAAACTATACTGGAGCACTCATTACTCGCGTCAAATCTCTTACGACAGGACTTGACGGTCAAATCTTTGTCTCCGGCGAAATCAGTGACCGCATTTTATTTGACAGCAACACCATAATCGACCTGAGCCGAGTCACCTCATCCGAGACAAAGGCGCTGATTATGGGGCTGCTTGTTATGCGTCTCCAAGAGCACAGAATGTCAGAAGGCGGCATGAACAGGCCCCTGCAACATGTTACTGTGTTAGAAGAAGCTCATCACCTGCTGAAGCGAACCTCAACAGAACAGGTCTCCGAATCCTCCAATCTGCTGGGTAAATCAGTTGAGATGTTGAGCCAGTCTATGGCTGAAATGAGAACGTATGGAGAAGGTTTCATTATTGCTGACCAATCGCCCAACATGCTGGATATGTCGGTTATCCGAAACCCAAATA
>OFHB01000636.1_pt1 | contig 22272 bp, 11 predicted proteins | sample 1521881 | NCBI WGS metagenome assembly OFHB01 (sample SAMEA3504090, study PRJEB24116) | mouse gut metagenome | biome: mouse gut; feature: mouse-associated habitat; material: faeces | place: Denmark | collected 2011
TCCCCACCACCAGAAAATTAAAAAAACAAAACAATACAAAACAAAACAAAAACAAACAAACAAACAAACAAACAAGCAAAAAAAGCAAAAGATACTCCAATGCACTGTATCTGCTTTGTTGTGAGTAAATCCACAAACATGAATGGATAGCAACACAGGAAGGAATTATGCACAGCAAGGCACACACACACACACACACACACACACACACACACACAAAAGTAAAAAGAAACAGTCCAGTCAAGAAGCTATTGAAGAGAGTCCTTTAAAATTTATGATAAAGAAGATGAAGTGTATTTCTTCACAGTTGATGATTTCTGGTGGAGGGCAAGGAAGATTCATTTTTAGAGCTTGTGTTTGATATTTTCTAGGTTCTTCTTTTTATACTCCAAAACACTAGATAGGACAGAAATAAAGGTAGAGAGAGGAATTAGAAAATCTCTGAATCTAATTTTTTTCGTAGTGCTTCTTCTTTAACTATGGATATGAAAAAACCACAACCAACTTGCGTAACCAACCACCAAACACCAGACAAAAAGTACTAGCTTTGACACTCAATCTTGTGCAAAGTTAATGCAGCAGGAGTTTTTCACTAATGTATGTTGTATGTAAATATAGTATTCCACCAAACTTAGTAACTCTGTATTCCATACTTCCTGCATTCAGCTGTTCACTATTTTAATATTAGTCATACCTATTCCATGCTGTGCCATGTGTTTTGATGCAATTAAGTTTCATCTGGGGACCTCATATGAAATGCAAATATTGTGTGTAAATCTCCCTTAGTGTTACTTCATAAACATGTTTCATCTATGGAGTAACAGTATTAATGCTTTCTGTTTGAAGTACACTTTCAGTGTGCATAAGTAGATACTCCTCTTTAGTATTTTATGATACACTAAATATAACATATAGTGTATACTTAGAAGATGAATCCAGTAAAGGATTTTTAAAATGTTGTGTGAGGGCTTTGTGATTTAAAAAAAAAAGTGTTCTCAATAGTATTGGCTGAGATTCTGCAGTCTTGTGTGTGCTCTTTTCTAATGAATCATAATTAACGTTTATGCTGAGACTCGGGGAGGCAGGCTTATCAGTAGAAAGAAAGCCATTATCTTGGAATCTCTCCTTTTATAAGTACTCCTATAAGTATATAAATGTCTGGGTGGCCAATTAGACAGAAACCATGTCTTGGTATACTGGTTGTAATCTGAGAAATTTGTTGCAACCAATCACCCCATCTCTGAGGACACTTGAGTAAATGTAACTTCCTAAAAGGTCTAAAAATTAGAAAGACACACACTAGGTACATGCACACCACACATTCTGACTCTGTCTCTGATTCTGAATCTCCCTTTGACTGTCCCTGTGACTCTGCCTGCCCTTCCTTTTCTCCTTCTTCATTCTCTATCTCAGCCTGTTTCTCAACCTCTGCATCTGTGTCTGCCTGTGTTTCTTCCTTTTCCTCTTCTTTTGCTTGTGCAGCTGCCTATTCATTAGTGCTGAGATATCATGCAGAATAATGTAGTTTTAGAACTGATCTACTGTGGAATTTGTTTTACATCAACACTAGGTGCCTGTCTACCTACTACTAAAACCATTTAATTGATTTTCAATCTTCAATATAATCAGAGATGTATCCAAATTCATAGGGCAACAATTGCTATGTAACTGTCTGATGCTCATCGGTCACTCCACTGTTTTGAACAAAGAGTTTTTTAGTCAGAAGTTTAAGCACAGGCAGATAACATTATTGCAAGCATACAGTCCTGTCTTGATTTCAATGAGGTAAAAATTGGGACCCAAATCTACCAAATGATGTAATGGATTCTTTCTGTTTTCAACTTTCAGGTTTTAAACTGTGTTATCTAGGGAAGTCTGGACAACACCTTAATCAGAGCTGGTAAGTGGAGACAGGAACTGAAGCAAAGACTATGGAAGAACTCTGGCTTACTCTCCTCCAGGTCATTGGGATGTGGGGTCCTAGGTGGTGTAAAACAGAAAAGAAAGAAAAAATAAGTATCAAATATATCAAAATTTTTGACCTACATCCACATTTTGAGGTCCTCTCCTAATAGTATGTGTGATCATTTGGAAATCAAGTTTTATATGGCAATTGGTAAACTGTAGAATTTTCATTATTTCTATTTTATGAATGTTTTACCTGAAGGGGTGTGTCTGCTGCCTGTGCACTAAACTGGACCGTGTAGAGATCAGAAGTTAGATAGTATTAGATCCCCTGAAACAGCACTTACCTGTGGCTGTGACAAACAAGATGGGCCCTGGTAATTGAATCCTGGAACCTGTGCACAGGGGCCAATGATCTTATACTCTAAGCCATGTACCACCTCCCCATTTTCTCATGAGCGAAAAATGGTGTAGGAACACAACCTTTCTCAAAAGGTCCAAATTCATCTAAGAGTAAATTAATTCTTATAAGGCTCTCTTAAAAAATCACCACCACTACAGCAAGAAAAAATTGATAAAGAGAGAGAAATCTGAATAGGATGTTTGTGATCTGTGGTGAATTCTGACCAAGAGTAAGCTAATACACTATATAAAGCTGTACTGAGAAGCATTAAGAAGGCAGGTATCTCACTCTGACCAGGGCTAAGGTTGTTTCGACTGTATTGGCTTTATTCTTCTGGAGATTCTTGTCAGGAATTGCGAGCATTTACCAGACCACAACAGGAAACCTTCCATATGTCTCCTTTGGTGTCTGGGCATAGGATATGTGAGATGCATCAAGACTGATTAAAGGTCATGTTCCCTAGATGTGAAACTGTTTCCAGGAATACGATGATATACAAAAGGTCAGCTCCAGAATACATAGCATCAGGTCTTTCTTGGCCAATTAAAATTGGAGCCAAAATCTCAAGAGACAATGTATGTGTTGACAGACTTGCTGCTATCACACAGGTCGTGGCTTCAATTTCCAGCAATTACATTGTGACTGTTTCTCTGTCTCTCTATCTGTCTCTCTGTCTCTCTGTCTCTCTGCCTCTCTCTCTTTCCTTCTAACTTCCCCACTCTCTGTATTGCTATCTCTCTGTATCTCAGTCTCAGTCTGTGTTTCTCTCTTTCCCTCTCACTCCCTGCCCCCCCTTTCTTTCTCATCCTCCCTGTAATTCCAGCAGCATATGCTGCTGTATCCTCTTCTGTCCTCTGATGTATTACATATAAGAAGTGTCCATGCAAACTGTAATGTTAGCAAACAACCATATCTGCCTTCGCAGATTGAAAAAATAAATAAATAAATAATGTCTAGATTAGGAGTCTCAATCATCTGTGAAAGGTAGGAGAGAGTGATCACTGTGTGTCACCTCATTTAGAAACAGAGTACCCAAGGAATAGAGCCTACTCCCCACACCCATGGAATGAACACCACATGCAAGAGGAGGGATTTTGGAAGAGGAACTCATTCCTGGTCTTTCCAAGAGGAGTGTTTTGGTGGGTGAGCACATCAACAGAACAGAGTTCTCACAGCATGTAATTGCCCCCTCCCACCAGAAACCAAAGTCACCTTGGTGGGACCAGGAGCAGTTCACCTGCCTCTTCAGGTTGCTTTTGTTTAACTGCCTTTGGAGACAGCAGTTGGAGCTGCTGCTACCTGCTGGAAAGGTGGCTTCTAATGGGACAATTCATTGGTCTGTAGAATTCAAACAATTTTGGACCCTATGAAAGTAATGGATTGTCCAAATGCTCCCGGACTGAGAATCTTAGGGAAGCTCTAGGTTTTTTCTTAATCTGCAATGTCATTTAGACATTAGAGCAAGCAGAGATGATTTGCTCCTTCTCTTAGGCAATCAGATTTTATCCTGGAAGACAACCGTTGTGAGCCTTGAGAGGGTTTGCTGGAGGAGAAGGGATATTGACAGTGCTCTACCCAACCTGCAAGGCACACAGCTAGACCTTGTTCCCTCTGATGCATAGAAGTGTCTGATGGTATTAGATGGGATTCTTGATGAGGACAGAATCTGAGGAAAGGTTCCTGGTAGAGAAATGAAGTGCAGTTATACAACCTAGAAAGTATATACCATTGATCATTGTGAGCCTGAAACAGAAAGCACCCAAGCATTGGACCTAATGTATGATTGGTGAGACAGATTGAAGAGATTTTGTTTGTTTTGAATTCTCTGTATAGGTATGGATACATTGTCTCATGGGAAGGGGGAGTGTGGATTCCCTGTGGTTACTAAAATAGAAGAAGTTGTAAACAGCCTATGGAAATGTGGCAAGTCCAAGTGTATGCTGTGCATGAGCTGCCAGTGTTCAGAAATGCTGAGCCATCACTTCAGATTCAATAAGATATTTAAAGAAGAAAACCAGAAGAAAAAACTTAAGGGGACTGTTGTGAATTTTAATGAGACATTTTTAATTATTTTTACTGATTTATATAACATATGCCAAATGGTGTGTCCAGTCTTTTAAACATGGCTTGATTGTTCCTTTCAAAGTATCTTGATTATTATTCCCAGAGACAGGATTTACAATCTGTACATTCAAATTCTTATTTGTACTTCCCAATTCCTCCCTGTTTCTTTTGTTTTTCTTCTCTGGAACTGGATATTTCTGTATAGTCCTAGATTTCTGTGCTTTCCTGTGCAGATCAGCAGAGAATTCATCTCTACCTGGTTTTGATTCCCATATCCTGAGATTAAAGTCCTTTCTAAGCAGATCTCAACACCTTTTTTTAAAATTTTCTGTCTCACAGTTCTTGAAGAATAGATGGGGGAGCAGAGAAAATTTCACCCCAAAAAATTGGCAATTAGTGGCTGCAGGTGTGAGGGCCAGTTTTCTTCATAGATTTGGCTCCTCAGAGGCTGCCCATGTTCCAGTGGATGTGTTTCCCTAACCCCACATATGTAGTCAGCACTAAATTCACTCAGTGGTCTTTATTAAAATGTGCATGGAATTAAAGCTAAAAGTGATACAGGAGAAATGGAGAGCAATTCAAGGAGGAGAAGATGGTGATGGATTTACTCAAACTCATTATGTTTATGTACAAAGTTCTTCAGCAAAACATTTAAAACTAAGTAAGTAAGTAAATAAGTAAATAAGTAAGTAATAAGCAAGCAAGCAAGTAAGTAAAAAATAAATATATGAGTAAATAAACAAATATATTTTTATGCAATATCACGTGCAATAGGCATGAAAGTGTGTGTGTGTGTGTGTGTGTGTGTCTTTGTGTGTGTGTGCATACATGCATACAGGAGTGTTTGCAGGTATGTAGCAGTTTGATGATTAGAATATCCTTGGCCCATGGGAAGTGGCACTATTAGCAGATGTGGCCTTGATCATTGTGTAGGCTGGCTTTTATCTAGTGCTCAAACTCTGCCCAGTGATGAAGAGAGATGCTTTTCCTTGCTGCTTTGGCCACAAGCTTCCTCCTGTTTGCTTTCAGATTAAGATATAGAAAACTTCTTTCCTTCTACATCACCCCTTCTACCTGGATGTTGCCATGCTTCCCACCATGATAATAATGTACTGACCTGACCCTCTAAAACTGTAAGACAACCTCTATTAAATTTTCCTTTATAAGAGTTGCCTGAGTCATGGTGTCTCTTCACAGCAATGAAACCCTATCAAACATAGGCAGAATCTTAGCCTGATTTTTAATGTTTTCAAGATGATTACAGCCAACATGCAAGCACAAAGTAAAGATGATGAAGGAGTCTTATTTTCAATTGTTTCTGATGATTGTTTCTTGAATGAAAGCTGGGGATTGGAAGAATTGGAGAGTGATGGAAAGGAGAAAGTAAGAATGCAAAGACCTGTTGGGCTCCTGCCACTTGCTTTTGCATTCAATATTTCAAATTTTAAAACAACAACCAACAACAATAACAAACAATGACAGGACGCCCATATAACAGACTCAGAGAGAAGAAACCAAAGGACATTACCTACTTGTACCTCACTTTCCAGCTAATGTCTGGTGTATTGAGCCGATGGATTTTGCTGTCAAACCCTGATGATTAATTCCTAGATTGGATCCACTAACACAATGATGAATGAAACTGTGGCCAATAGGGACAGACTATTGTTTTTTTATCCTGTACAATCAAACCAGTAGGAAAATAACAAGCACAACTCACATATATGTATATTTGTTTTTTCACACTTACAATTGGAATTGTTACTATATATCCCGGTTCTTTGCATTTTATCTCCATTAGTGTGTTGTTTTCACTCTTTACTTGCTGCATAGAAAACTGCTTCGTTTACACTATGTTTCATTTAGGGTGCACAATGGAAGCTAAAGACTAACTCCATCCATTACAAAGCAGGGCTCTCTGTCCTTTTTCCTGAATTGAAATGAAACTATTTTCAAAAAGTATTTTACACATGCCTGGTTCAGTTTCATTAAGATTGGGTGTGAAATTTTCCCACAGTCTCAGGTGTCTCAAACTAGTGGAACAGTCTAGCAAGTTTGTGGAACATTTGGGACTGTTCCCTAGCAGAAATAGGTTACTTTGGCATAATTGAGGGAGCTGGCTATTTCTGACCTAACTCTTGGCTGCTTATTCCACAAAAGTGTAAGAAGGCCCCATGCTGGCCCTCAATGAAACAGATCAACATTTTGTTTCCTGCCATGCTGTCCCAGTCATGACAGTTTGTCCCCGGTGAGTGTGTGCTCTAAATATCTCTTCTTGGACATTGATTGTATCAGGAGTTTTGACCCCTTGATATAAAAATAATTATTGTAATTGTAATCTCTGCTTGTGTGTTTTGTGACACATAGAAGGCTGTCAATTTTGCCTACATGAATTTTTAATGTGTGTTTTTTTCTTTCATATTTAAAATTGTTCTCAATTTTCATAAGAGTTTCAGCACAACCTTCACATTTAGGGACACAATCTTCCAAATGGCTACTCCTCTGGATCTCAGTAAATGGGAATATTCCATAGCTTCATGGCCTGAGTGAGAATTGTCAATTGTTTCTATTTCCATTTTTAGATCATGGATGGTTTTGTTCTGCTCCTTCACCTGTTTGATTGTGTTTTCCTGAATCTATTTAACAGATTTTTGTGTTTCCTCTTTAAGGACTTCTACATGTTTATCTGTGTTCTCCTGCATTTCGTTAAGAGAGTTACTAATGTCCTTCTTAAAGTCCTTCATCATCACTATGAGAAGTGACTTTAGATCCATGTCTTACTTTTAGGGTGTGTTGGGGTATCCACTTGATATGGTGCAAGTGTTGGGTGCTGATTATTCCAAATAACTTTGGTTTCTCTTGCTTATTAACTTATCCTTGCCTCTCACCATCTGGATATCTCAAGTGCTACATGCCCTGGCTACATCAGACTGTCCTTCCTGTGATATTGGTTGTGTCATAACTCTTCAAAGTCTAGCTGTCTCTGTGATCCTGTTATTACGGTATACTGTGATTATGAGATGCTGGGTGTGTCTGACATCCTGGGAGTCAAGCTGCCCTTGGAACCTTGAGATCCTGGTGTGACTAAGCTCCTAGGATCCTGGGATCCTCTGACCCTGGCCATATTAGATCTTCAGGTAGTGGAGCTTCCTCTGGGTGTTATGGGGCTGGCTGCTGAGTTTGCATCCAAGGACTGCTCAGGGCCCTGTCCCAGACAGAATGGATGCAATCCATACCACTGGTCTGGTGGAGTTCCTGCATGCCTGTGTCTTTCTGGTACCCTCTACTCCAGGTGTTGGGGAATGATGTTGTGTCTTCCTCTTGTCTGATCATCGGATCCTATGAATGTTAGATGATTGGCAGTGGAGTTGCCTCCGGGTGTTATAAGGCTAGCTACAGAGTTTGCATGCAAGGTCTACTCAAGGTTTTGGCTCCAGAAATAAAATATTTTTTAAATGATGTTTCTTGTAATCTCCAAAAGTACCTGAAATATTTTTACAGGGATTGATTTAATCTCATAAATTGATTAAGGAAAAATGACATCTTGATGATTTTGATATATCCTAACAGGAAAAAAATAATGGACATCTCCCACTAAGTAAAAAATATTTCGGAAGCCAGGTGGTGGTGGCACACACCTTTTATCTCAGTTTTTGGAAGGCAGAGGTAGGCAAATCTCAGTTTGAGGACATTCTAGTCTACAAAGTAAGTTTCAGAATTGCCATATATATTAATAATAATAAAATAAATGAAAAACAGAGTATTGAAAAGGAATGATAATTTTAAATTATGTACATATGTGCCACATGTCCCTGTGTACATATGTGAATACACTTAAGTTTTTTTTTTCAATTAGATGTTTTCTTCATTTAGATTTCAAATGCTATCCCAAAATTCCCCTGTATGTTCCCCCAACCCTTCCCCTTACCCACTCACTCTCATGTCGTAGGCCTGGCATTCCCCTGTTCGAGAGCATCAATAATAATGGGAACAGAGAGAAGCGGCTGAGCCTGGAAACCAGAGAGGGGGCTAATCATGGCACTCAGTTAGCAGTTTAGTTTGTTTCAAGAAACAAATATACTTTCTATCAATGAGGTTTGTAAATGAACAGGAAATATTTTCATCTCTCAGACTGGAAGGTGTTTATTTTATAGTGTTTATAGATATTTTGGGACTATTTTATTATAAGCAATTAAAGCCAGGTAAGTTTTTACATACCTGTAATGGTACTAGCATGGAATGCTGAACCTCAACACTCTAGACCTTCCTGGAGAATACAAAACATACTAACTGCCTATCTCAAAAATCAAATGAAATGAAATAAAATTAAACCAATGTACCTTTGGTATTTGTATATCATCCCTTTGGAAACTAATAAGATAATGAATCAAAAAAATAAACTTCAATTATTTTATTAGTCATAAACATAATTAGAAATGATAAGAAGGTTAAAAAATCAATACAGATAGGGGAAGGGAGAGACCTGGGTGGGAAATGGGACAAGAAGGAGAATAGAGGAATTTTATCAGGTACTGTGGTTGTGGGAAACAGGACTGAATTGATGAAGACCAGCGAAAAGAATGGAAACAGGCAACTTTGTGAAGGAGGAAATGAGAAAACGCTCTAGAGTATACCAGAGACCTGGGATGTGAGAGACTCTCAGGAATTTAAAAAAAAAAAAAACATTAGATGAAATGCCCTCCAGTGGGGAGAGTGGAATTGTAGAGTTCTCCTCCCAGCAATCCTCTCCTGTATGTGTGTTGGAGGCCTCATATCAGCAGGTGCATTCTGTCTCTTTGTTGGGCCACAATTTCAGACATCTTGGGGGAACACTTTAATTGAGACAGGGATCCTACCACAGGGATGCCCTCTTCTTTAATATCTTTGACCTCATTAATTCAACAACAGGGGTCAGATGCTTCAATCCATTGATTGGGTGAAAATATCTGCATCTGAATCATAAAGCTGCTATTTGGGTCACTAGGAATATTTCTTAAACTTGTTGCAGTGGGTATAATAGCTAATAAATAAAAAAAATCTCTAAAAATATATATTGTATATTGTAACAGAAATATAATGTTGGTTCTAGGGCCCCGATTTGCATTCAGTTCAAGATACAGGCATTAATCTGTGTTTCTCTGTGTTTCTTATAATGATTGTGGGTAACTGAAATAAGCAAAGCTAAACCAAACCAAACCAAAAGAAACAACCGTGTCTATACATTGTCTTTTCTTCTACTGATTCACAAGTTGTTAAAGTCCATGCTCTTGGATGTAACTACAGTTTGGAATTGTCCTCCCCCTACTCTGACTCAGAATAACAGTTTGCATGAGCTCAGATACCTTACTTTGTAATCTGAGTGCATGTGTGATTTAGATATTAGTTGATTGCTAAGAGAAAGCACAAACTGTGTAGGAAAGTGAATGAATGTTGCAGATGACATGCCAATATCATCCCCTTTGTAGGAGAGAATATAAGAGAATCTTTATTCATACTAAGTGTTAGAGGAATATATATATTGAGAGAGAGAGAGAGAAAGAGAGAGAGAGATATTTCATCACATAGAATAGAATATTGTAGAGCACTGATATCAATTTTAGTACTTATATTATATATTGCTTTTGCAGAAGACCTGCTTGCAGTACACAGCCTCTGTATGTTTCTGAATTCAGATACTTGTAATATGAATGCTAGGATGACTGTACTTATGAAGAAATAATGAGCAGGTGAAACAGTCAGATGCAGATGTATGCAAACAACCAATGGACAGAATCAGCAGAACCATTGGTTTAATTTGAGAAAGACTGAAGGAGGCTGACAGGACCAGTTGTCTCAAATACTATGGACCTAGAATTCTCCCAAATGCTAGACAACCAAACAGGCAGCATATATGAACTATCAGAAGGTCTCTAAAACATACACAGAAAAAAATCTGCTTGATCTCTATTCAATCAGAAATGATGCACCAAATTCTCAACAAACTAGAGACACCAAGGTGTTTAGAGATCCGGTAGGATGGGGACTTTCCCTTGGAGACAGGGGATGGGCAGTAGATATGGGATGTGGAACAGTAGGAAGGTGGACAATGAATGAACTAATTAATAAAAAATAATAGTGCCACATAATCAGGTCCCCTATACTCTAATTCTGCAATCGGAATCCAAGAAAACTCACATGTTCCCATAATAACATACTCAAAATAATTAAATATATATAACTGAAATGTCATGATTTTCAACTTTATTTTACAAAGAAATTCACTGGAACAAAGATTTTCTTTGGTTGAACTCATTTACATGCATTTGCTCTCCTAGTGTACCGAAAATATAGGTTATTCTCCATATAAATGGCCAAAAATATACTAACATAGCTTTCATCTGGATACACTCCAATTTTATCTTTCATTAGAATGTAATCTGGATTCATTTGGACATAAATTAAATTTATATTTAAAATTCATTTAGTTGGTGTAAGGTGGAGGTAAGGTAAAATATCAGGGTCATGTTGGTTTTCATTTCTCTACTGATATGATCATTGATTTCAATAAACAATACCCTGCTGGGGGCTGAGAAGATGGCTCAGTGGAGTTCATGTATTCTCAGCACCTCTGTAAAATTCCAGGCATGTCTATTCATATCTGCAACACTGTGGGGTGGAGACAGGTAGATATCCCAATAGTGTATTGGCCAGTCAAACTAGTCAAAATGGTGAGAGGGTTTCACTCTAAGAGAGCAAGTGTTGAAGATATTCTACTCATTACTGAACATATGTGTATGTGTGACATCAGACTTGGGAACAGAAACTGCACTCATATACAGACACTAATCACCCTACCATACCACCCATGAAACCTTGAGTTCCGCAGATCTATAACCCATGTGTCTCTAAGTATGAAATACGAAGTTTTATATTCTCATTGTCTTGTTAATTCTGTTTTCTGTCAAATGCTAGAAGCTAAACCAATGTATTCTCAGACTCTGGATGGTACGTCATAACTTTTGGTCTTTCTGGAATAGCAACCAACTATCAGCAGAGACACTTTTCAATTTACCCTGGCTTACAGGTTCAGAAATTCAGTCCATTATCATCAAGGTAGGAATATGGCAGGATCCTGGCAGGCACGTGCATTTGGAGCTGAGAGTTCTACATCTTCATCTGATAGCTGCTTGGAAATGAATAGCTTCCAGGCAGTAGGCAGAGGGCCTGAAAAGTCTGTTCCCACAAAACACCAAATGTGTTTTTGAGTGTTTATGTGAGTATTAGTATGGGTTCTATTGACATGAAGTGTCACCAGGATCATAGTAAATTTTGAACACTTTGTAACTTCTTTTCAGATGTTTACTCCATTATTTTCATGGCTGGAAACATGGTTGCCTTCAGACAGACACAGTGTTGGAGAAGGAGATGAGTTTTAGGTCTTGATATACAGGAAGCAGATGGAGACTGTGTCAAACTGGGGATTGCTTAAGGACAGCAGACATCCAAGCCTACCACCAAATTGTTACATTTCTTCCAACAAGATCACACCAACTCAACAAAGACACATCTCCATCAGTGTCCCAACTACTCCACCAATGTCACACCTCATGAAACTATTTCACACTTCCTGAGAGTGCCACACCTATTGGCACTATTTATTTGGGCCCATTAACATTATTCTTAAAACTGTTCAATGGACAAAAGGTAACTTTAATGAAAGAAATAAAGAATGTTTCAAAAAATAAACAGGAGTATGTATGTCTTGGTTACTGTTCTCTTGCTGTGAGAGACATCATGACCAAACCAACTTATAAGAGGAAACATTTAATTGTGGTCTTAGAGTTCCAGAGGGCAAGTCCAGGATATCATGGTAGACACCATGGCAACACAGAGGCAAAACATGTAGAGCAGTAGTTGAGAGCGAACAACTTATGATGGAGATGGCAGAGAGTAATGAAAGAGGGAGAGAGAGAGAGAGAGAGAGCCTGATGGGTTTTTGATATTTCAAGGCTCTGTGACAAGTCTCCTTTAATAATAAAACAAATTCTAATTCATTCTAAACAGCCCATCACCTGGAAAACTAACACATTTGAACGTGTGATCATCTGTGGCACACAATTATTCAAACGAATAAAGGAATGAAAAAGAAAATGATATCAACTAATAAGTGGCCATGACACTTGGTAGTATAGTTTATATCATTACTTTTCATTTCTCACAGTTTAGGGTTATTTGCATAACATATTTCTGATCAGCCATCATTCTCAAATAATCCAAAGGCATCCTAACCCCACCCCACACCCACACACACATTTCTACTTGATTAACCATATTGGCATTACTTATTTTTATGGAAACATATCCCTTATTCCTGATTTAGTTCAAATCGTGGGAAATGTTGATGTATAATTAATTCCTATTCATAATGGGATAATACAGAAGTCAACAATATTGAATCCATTGTTCCTTGGAGCTGAAGATTTTCCATCGATTTAGTAAAATATAAATATGATTTTAAAAGAAGGCAACACCCTGAAAAAGTCTTATTTTCATCTTTTCATTATTTACAGACCATTCTGTGGTATAAATAGGAATCTAGAGGAAGAAAGGTGTTTAAAGTCACTGACACACACACTTAACTTAGGTTTCCTTTGCACAGGAAGAAGATATATCAATCCTCTATATATGGAGAGTTTCTCCAGGACCATTAATATATAAAAGTCTTCAGGTCTCTAGGTTAAAACAACATTGCTTTTGCCTATAATTTATGCAAAGTAACCTCTTTTATACAGTAATCATATTGATGTGTGTATGCATACAGAAATATACAGGTAAGTGCAGAGGATAGGGAAGGGTATACTGTTTTCTGCTACTTCACTCCCTAATTTTCCCCTTGTGACAGGGTTTCTTGCTGAGCTAGGAGTGAGGCTGACATTCAGGAAGCCACAGTCATCCTTCTGTCTCTGCCACTCCAATTCCTAAGCACTGGTGTTGTAGGTGAATGTTTGACCAAACACTTGGCTTTACCCCTGGGACATCTCCCCAGATTCTTCTTTATTTTAAATAACCTCTGGATGACTTTTGCCCTCAATGTAATGAAACTGCTCTATAAGAATTTGTTATTTAGAAGATGGCAATATAAGTGGTCTGTGTGTGTTCAGTACATGGTATATTAAGAACTACTTTCCTTAATACCTTGAGAATTGCATACAAATATTTTGATGGAATTTACTTTCCAATTATTTTAGTAACTCCTCCCAGAACAAAACCTGGCCCACTCCCACCTAACTCCTCCTGCCAACTTCATATCTCGTCTTCTCCCCTTTGTTACAACCCATTCAAATCATTTGTGTTTCCCATAAACTCTTAGACATCTGGCTTCCAGTAGAGCATGAACAATCTATAACCTTCAAAGTCAATACCTTTGATGAAAACTTACTATTCATCCTTCATCAACTGTCTATACCTTATCAGATAGCGATAAGGGATAGTGAGCCTTCCCATTCAGTGATGGAAGACAGAATGTCCTGATTTTGTGCAGAAAGACACAGTTTTTCTCTTACCTCTGTGCCTTACAAGATTTTCATTCTCTTCCTTGAGGATTTCTAAGATTCAGCTCCTCTACTTCTTGCCTCTTTCTGTGAGTATTTGTGAATATGCATGTGTGTCTATATTACAGATGTCTCAGTATATATACAACTCAACTCATAGTGGGATTTTGCAATTAACTGCTGGCACTATCTCACACTAGACCATATTCCTTAATGCAGACTTGGTGTGGGTAAGTACCAGAAAGGAACTGGAGATTGCTAGATATCTTCAGAGTTAGTTGTAGTATAGGTGAAGTTTAGACTTCTGACCTTACATTCTGGCTAGAACCTATGGGTTTAAGATGCATGGATAGGTGATCAATATCCTGAACTTGCATTGCATTTTTGTTCTTTTTGAACAAAACAGAGATATCCTTGAAGAGATAGATGGATCCTATCACTTTGTTTCAAATAAAGAATTCTGTGGTTAAATTGTTTTGAAATGTCAGTCATGGGTCTTAGATGAAGGCTTTGGTCCACAGTACAATGTTCATAGGTAGTACAATATGCACTCTGAAAAGTGATTGGAACCTGAGGGCTTTAATCAATGAGTTAATCAATCAATGGATATACAAGGAATGGGTAAGAAACTTGTAAATGAACGCGGTCATTTGGACATGTCTTCAAAGCTGTTTATTGTCTTTGGTCCCTTCTTGTGTTAATGCTGACTAGCTGCCAATAATTTGAACAATTGTGCTGCTTCATGCCCCTTTCATATTCATGTGATCATGGATCCTTCTTTCATTTGTGATAGTAACATGTCAGGTTCAGAGGAAACATGGCTTAATTCTTTAATTTTTTTTTCTAGAAACGGCATGCTAAGTGTAGAACCAATGTTACCTAGTTGTTGTAGTTGGAATATTCAGCCATGGTATCTGTTGTCTTTGAGACTCAAGAACTTTGCTGCTACCCACACCACTGGTCTTTCTTCTGAATTCACTATTGTATTTTAGTAGATTTCAATATCATATGAAGTACCAGAAAATGAGTGAAAAATGACAGTGGTGAAATGTGTTTAGAATCATTAAATTACACACTTAAAAATAAATAAATCAATGGATTTATTTAGTATATAAATCAAACTCCAATAAAACTTCTGAAAAGGCTTAACCAAATGTGATGCTTCTCATGTGAGTTGTTATTTGTCATAGCACCTGTGATTTAGCTGTTAATAGTAGTGGGTTTTATTACTTATGAATCAGACACCAATACATCCATGAAGGGGTTACACTCCATTCCCTCAGGAGAAAGAAATCAATTAAAAGTCATTGGATTTCTTGATGAGAATTTTTCTGGTCAAAGCTGAGTTGGCAGGAAGTTGGACAGACTGGGGTGTCTCCCAGAAAGTGTAACACAAATTAGAATGTAGGTGTTGTGAGGCTATAAGGCATATTCACTACTTGTCACCTATTATTGAGTATTCTTGCTGTTGGAGGTACTTACCCTTCACTTCTGCCATGGAGGGAAGTGGGTCTATACCTAGTCAGAAGGAGGAGATTGGGATGAATAATGTTTGTGTGGGTTATGGAGCAGGATAAACCTTAATGTGCTGGGATTTTATTTATCTCCAACTTGACAATCTAGCGTCACCTTAGGAGAGAGAACAATTGAAGAATTGTCTCTATTCACTTGGTTTTTGGGTAAGTCTATGGGACATTTTCTTCCTTGATGGTCGATGTGTGAGGGTAGGCAACTGTGGGTAAGCTCATCAGTAGTCATTTATAAAAGGGAGGCTTTTACTCTGTATTTAAATAAAATATTTGATCAAGCCACATGATTTTTGGTGGTTTGAATAAGAATATCCCCTATAGATTCATATATATGGATATTTAGTCACCAGGGATTGGCAGTGTGTTTAAGGATTAGAAGGAATGAGAGAAGATGTGGCTTCATTGGAGGAAGTGGTTGTGTCAATAAGGGTGGTCTTTGAGTTTTCAAGAAACCAATGTAATGGCAGAATATCTGTCTCTGTCTAAGGATCAATAGTTCTCTATTGCTCCAGTGCTGCGGTCACTGACTTGATGTTTGACTAAACTTCTGTAAGTGTAATCAAGCCCCCAGTTAATGCTTTGTTTCATAATAGTTGTTTTATCCATGATGTCTCTTCACAGCAATAGAACAATGACTAAGATAGGGTCAAGCAATAAGCACTCTTTCCTGGTAATGCTTCAAGTTCCTGTTTTGCCTTCCTTGGTAATAGTCTGTAACATGTAAGCTAATAACCCTTATATTCCCAAGTTATGTTTGATGTTAGTATTCTTCAGTGTGAGAAAGAAGCAAACTAGAACAATTGCATGTCATTATATACATGAGAATATCTTACCTTTAAATTAAAATAAAATATCTACACATTATTTGTCCTTATAGGATAAGTGACAGTGGTACTATTAGATATTTTGTTTCTCTAAGAAATTGTCTTACTTAAAATTTCTATTGTTGTAAGGACATACCATGTCCAAAGAGCTATTTCCATAGCAAAAGTTTTATTCAGCTTATATTCCACATTGCTGTTCATCATCAAAGTAGTTTGGAAAGAAACTGAAACAACACAGGTTCCTGGAGCCAGAAGCTCATGCATAGGCCATGGAGTGGTGATGCTTATTGACATGCTCCTTAAGTCTTGCTTCCATAAGGAGCACAAGACTACCACCACAAGGGTGTCCCCACCCACAATGAACTGGGTCCTCTCCCACCAATTAAGAAAATTCCTAAAAGCTTGATCTTAATGAGGCATTTTCTCAACTGAGGCTCCTCCTCTTGCAAGACTCTAGATCTTTTCAAGTTGCTATGAAACCAGTATGGCACTCTGAATGTAGTTGGCCTATGAGGAGGTGTGGCCTTGTAGGAGTGGGTGTGGCCTTTTTGGAGGAAGCATATCACTGTGAGGCTTTAAAGCTCTGCTCAGTGTGGAAGACACCATCCCTGCATGCAGAAGACTCTAAGCTTCCTCTCCACCACCACATATTCCCAGCCACTTGCATGTTTACTTCCTTGATGATAGTGGACTGAACCTTTGAAACTGCAATGAAATGTTGAAAAGCCCTAATGAAATGTTTCTAATGAGTTGTCTTAGTCATAGTGATTTTTCACAGCATTGAAACCCTAATTAAGACATCCAGCTAGCATAGAAACTCTCCCAGATATCAAAATTAATCAACAATAAAGAGTATTTTCAAGTCATTTGGCATTCAAACTTATTCTAGAGAAAAAACACAAATGATTGAGTCCATGACAAGCCTGACTAAAAACAAAAACAAAAAACAATACAAAAACAAACAAACAAAAAACAAACAAACAAACAAAACAAAAACAAACAAAAAAACCTACAACAACAATAAAACCAACCAAACAAACAAACAAAAGAAACACTCAGAGTGCATATGGGACCCATTAAGACCCCCATGAAGCACAGGGGCTACTCAGGAGTAGTGACCAACATATTGGGCAACCTCATAGAGTTTGAAACCCATGAGAACTGGCATAGAAAAGAGATCAGCACATATGCATTGAGTACACCTTCACTGTTTTATGAGAAGGAGGTCACACATAAATTTGAGACAGGAATTTCCAGGGAATAGACAGGCTGAAATGGTACATAGGTATGTTGGGAGTCAGATGTTTGGAGGAGAGCCAGGGGAACAGGCCAGTGGTGAGCTTTTTGATGGTCATCTGGGGCACTCAACAGAGACCTCCAAAAGATCACAGGATTCATCCCAGGCAAAGAGTGCTCAGGGAAAGCACTCAGGATCCATGCCCCACCATATATTATCTCACCGTATACTCATTTTCTCTTTTAAATTACTATTTGACCTGATCGGCTGGCTATTTGTTAAGAAACCAAAGAACCTAATGTGGATATGCCCAATTTTAACTATTTGCACAAAATTTCTATTCTTCCTGGGTCTCCTGCTTCACATTTTGAGAACTTCATCTTAGAATTCATTTGTCCCTCAGTGTCCTCTAGTCCTTTGTGTGTCCTTTATTGTTTTTAAAGGTCACCATCAATTTAATCTTTCTTAACTTCTACCTGGTCTCTTTTCTGCATGTTAATATTGGATTTCTTAAAAAGATATCTTAATGGGAATAGAGAGATGACCATGTTGTCAAGAGCACTACTGTACCGCAAAAAAACTGGATTTGTTTTCTTGAATTCATATCCAATGGTTAACAATCAGCTTTAATGCCAGCTCCATGGGATCTGACAACTCATGTCTCTGTGGTCACCTATACTCTCAAGCTACTACCCACCCATATAAATAAAGATAATAAATCTTAAAATGAGAGACAAGTTTCATTTGGTTTCATTATTCAAATGAAACCTTATTTTGTCTGATTTCTGAGTCTCTTTGGATCAGTTTTCTGGGTTGCACTTTGTGTAACAAGGCCACATTCCTTTTATCTATCACTCTTTCCCCAACTTGTTGTTTCTCCCTCAGACTTCATACCAGAGATTCTATCTATGTCCTGTCTTTCTCCCCTTCTTCCTAAAAATCCATCTTTTGCTGCCATCCCTGCTCCTCTAAGTCATATCTCCAATTCCTTGCTCACTATGCAGACCACAGAATCTAAGTCCTGTCCATTTTAGCCTGTGTGATATTAGATGTATGCACTGTTCACAGCCTGAGTTGCAACTTTCATCTTCCTTTGATGTTCTTTCCACCATAGTCCATCTCTTCCAACAATGTGTTCACTAAAAGCATGTCATGTCACACGTATTAATTTTTAGAACAAAACAAATTTTATTGACAAAGATACTGAGGTTGTCAAAGACCCATAGGTACCCAACACAGGAAAACAAACATTTTTTTTCAATCCTATAAGTTTACATTTCTGTACTTTGTGATTTTTTTCAATTTAAGTGATATTTGACACCAGAGTATAGACATAGATATGTAGGTCACCAAGAAATTTGATAAAGTACACAGTAGAATTGGCTAGAACTTTGTAAACAACCTTTCCGAACTTTTTGGATCCATCATCTCTGGTGTACTGCACCCAGGAACCTATTAAGAAGTCATTGTCATCACCTGATCTCGCCTCAGCCAGAGGGGTCTCTGGAATGATGTGGAGGTTACCTTCCTTGTAGTCATCCAGGAGCTGATAGACGTAGAGGACCGGATCCTTCTTGTAGGAAATGTAAAAATAGTCCTGTAAGAATGGCACCTGGGCTAGCACCATCCCACTCCAGTTGTCCTCAGAGCCATCTTTCCCCTCAAATTTGTGTTGTACCTCTCTGCAAACCAGGGCGCTGGCGAGGTGGACATCCCTCACCTGAAGAAAAACTACTTTGTGAGGCAAGACCTTAAGATTTAAAATCCTCTCATCGCTGTGGAGCTCCTGTCCGTAGACACTGTCAATTCCGTCATACTTCACCAAATAAAGAGAAGGGTTTGTTGGCAGTTGACCTAGAATGATGGCCTTCCAATGGGTGACAGGCTCATTACCTTCCTTCCACCCGTGAGAAATTCTGCAGCCAACAATATTCCCCAGGGCCTGGGAAGAAGGCTTCCTCCTACTCTTCTTCTTGAGTGATGTCATGCTCAGACTCTTCAGAGGTATTGTCTTCTACCTGGCTGTAGACCTGTTGTGCTAGATCACACTGTCTAAGTGGCTTCCATTCTCTTCAAATATCATACTTGCCCATTGCCTGGGACTGAAGATCTTGCCCGTTTACGCCAGACACAATGCTGTTGCCTCTGTCATATATATGAATTCCTGATGGGCAATGGTTATGGGTTGGGAGTGAATGCTGGACCAAGACTCTTCTCTACGAGAACTTCTGAGCATGTGAAGAAGACTATGCTAAACAGATTTGAGCTCCTAAAATTAATTTTATAAAAATAAGAAGTTAATAAGTCAGCCATGGTGGTACACGCATTTAATCCCAGAACTCAGAAGGCAAGGACAGGCAGATTTCTAAATTAGAGACCAGCCTGGTCTACAAAGTGAGTTCCAGGGCAGTCAGTGCTATAGAGAGGAACCCTGTCTCAACAACAAACAACAACAACAACATCAAGTAAAAGAAAACAAACGAAAATCAAACGAAAAACAAACAAAACAGAAATACAAACAAAAAAATAATAAAACAAACAATCAAATGGAGAAGTTAATAGGAAGTGGTGGTGACCCATAACTTTAATCATAGTACTCAAGAGGCAGAGTGAGGCAGACCTTAGTGAGAGAAAGACTAGTCTGGTCTACACAGTGAGTTTCCTGACAGCCAAATCTAAACATACAGAAACTCAAATAAAATTAACCAAGCAGGCAAACAAACAAACAAAGAAACAAAGAAACAAAAAAACAAGGACATAAAAATAGTGTAATTAACAAGTAATTCTCTAGAGCTCAGAAGAATATACTCAGATCAACATTTATTTCTTCAGCCCTGAGTTAATTTGTCTCTGATGAGGATCATCTCCTTGAAATTCTATGTCAATTTAGGTTGTGCTATGACTATTACACCCAATGATCAAGAAGAAGAGAAAAAAAAAATAAAAGGGCCAGAAGGGTCACCATGACTCTCTTGTACGTGTAAGGACTGAGCTAAGTGCCTGCATTCACAAATATCTTCCCAGGGACACAGCACACCACTGTCCTTCTTTATTGTTTCTCCTGACCCAGCTTCAAAATTATTTGATGAAGCCATTGCATCAGTGAACTCAAGAACAACTCAACAATTTGAGGCAATATCAGCCATTTAGAACTAATATCTTCTAACATGCACTTGGACAAAGAGGAGATTTGGCATTTTAGTGGAATTGTGATCTAGATATTGTTAGCAAGGATAATAAATTCAGGAGATAAACTAACCTAGACCATTCATCTCCCTAGCTAATAAACATGGGGAAAGTAGAATGTACAGTAACTCACTGTAGGAGAGAAAATTTTTAGCTTTCTGTAGCTATGAGGGTCCCAATTACTTCATAAATGTACTTACCCATAGAAAAATATCCTAGTCGTCAAGATTCTGTCTCCTGATACAGACCAGGCACCAAAAGCCTGTGGGAAAAAATGACCTGGCTTTGACACACCACTGTGAAGATAGTGAACTCACCTTCAATGGATTCTAGTGCCTCCAAGTGGAATAGATGCGCAACCTCCAGCCAGTGCTCTGTGACATCACCCTAGTTCAGCTTACATCATAGAACCCCTCTCAGGCTGGTTCCTTCCCTAGTTACACTCAGAAACGTTCAGCATCTCGAATTTACCTTTTCATATGGCCTCCTAGAAATAATAAATGAAATCCCAACTGAAAGGCCTGATGATCTGAGTAATATTCTGCCAAAGAATTTCACCCTTGCATTGTTTTTATTGTTTGGTTGTTGGATTTTTATTTATTTGTTTGGTTTGTGTTTTGTTTTGTTTCATTTTTGTTTTTATTTTCGTTCTGAGAAAGTCTTCGGTTTCTGACTTGACAACATCCATGGTGGTTATTTTTCATGTTCCAACCTTTCCCTTGGTTATCTTTAAGCTGTGCTTCTTATCATAAATATTGCCAGACTCTTTGAGGCAGCACACTGGATAGCACACCAATTTTCACTTTATGAAAACCCACAGTTAGAGGAGGACTATTTTTATGCAAACAAAGCTGGAATTTGACAGGGTTAAATGACATGTATTGAAACCAATGGCAATCATGAATTATGGATTCTTTGGAAAGTAAGAGGACAACATAGATCTTGGGCATGCTTACAAAGTTGTGATAAAATTAAAACAAACCTGATATCTCCCAGTCATATTTTAAAGGTTTTTAAAATTTACCAGCACTTCTGATTATAAGGAATTTCATAGATTAAATGCAGTAAAACAGGATGAAATAGATGAGGTAATTTTACTTTTGAAATATGTGTAGACAGAATACTGGACACAGGTATGTATAAAATTTACTTACAAATTAGAGGACACTTTAATTGTTCATGGCACATAGATCTTCAGTTCTTCAAAAAAAATCCTTTTCAGTACCTTCCACGGTCCCCACCGTACCCTGTACATCATCTTCATAGGATATGACACTATCCATAGAGAGCTAGATCCTTCAACAACAGTCATCAAAAAAAAAATCATTCCTTAAGGTGTGGCCACAGGCCAATGTGATGGAGGATCTTTATCTGAGATTCTATCTTCCCAGGTTGATTTAAGTTCAAAAAAAAAAAAATCTAAGAAGGACCACTACATATCCATATCATCAATATTGATTGCCTCACTGTATGAAACATACATGCTATGGAGTGATTTTAGATGTCAACTACTGGATGAATGCCTTAAAAAGGAGAGACAGAGAGAAAGAGAGAGAGAGAGAGAGAGAGAGAGAGAGAGAGAGAGAGAGAGAGA
>OFHB01000651.1_pt1 | contig 22035 bp, 19 predicted proteins | sample 1521881 | NCBI WGS metagenome assembly OFHB01 (sample SAMEA3504090, study PRJEB24116) | mouse gut metagenome | biome: mouse gut; feature: mouse-associated habitat; material: faeces | place: Denmark | collected 2011
GTTCTCGGCTTTGCGTTTCTTCTCGTTCTGCTTTTTCTTTTCGTTGGCTACACGCTGTTGCGCCTGTTTCAATGCCTGCAATGCCTTTTCTAAGTTTTTGCTTGTGTCATTCTTGCTCTCAATCATTTCTGATACCTCATTCTTTCTGTGCTGTGTTGATAGTTTCTGAAAATAAAAAAGGTAGCTGATTGTCTGTTAAGATAACCGCTACCCAAAATAGAAGTATTCCCTTTCTGTTCTGACAGTGAAAATATGACAGAAGAAAAGCACTTAGATTTTCCTAAGTGCTTGATACTATTTCTCTCCACAAATGGGAATTTTCTCATTTATTCACTCATATTTTTAATCTGTTATATGCTTATTCCATTAAAACAACTGTTCACCCAAATATTTATCATGAGGAACTATCAGACACTTTTCAATGGACTTCCAATAGCTGTTGTAAAGATTTTTTTGTGCCATTCCATAGCTTTCCTTGGTATCAAATTCCCAATAAAGCATATACTTAACACTTTTTACAATACGGTTAATTTTAAGAGGGGGAAGTCCCTCTTTAATCTGCTCCATATCTATGCGATACTCTCTTTTGATAAATCGAAACAAAAGAAGCCCCTCTTGTTTTTCCAAAAAGCTTTTGACTTCAAGCATTAACGTTTCAAATTCCTCTACCTTTTGTGGCTTAACTTGATAAATACAAATTTCTGTAAATGGCATATTTTATTCATCCTTAATGTAATTTTGTCAAATTAATTCCAAAGCTCTTTTATACAATGGGTCTAAATCACAACCGCAACTTCCACATTCTTCGTCTGCCTGCCTGATTGCTGACACTAAAGTATCTTTATCGGCTTGTCCGTCTAACCACTGTTGTGCTGGAATAGATATTAAATCCCAACCAGATGCGACAAATTTTTCCATAATAGATTTTAATTCTTCCATAATGCTACTCCTTTCATATTGGCAATTTTTCGATTTGATTAGTATTCATATTTTATCACATGCACACTCGTAATTCCAATAAATTTTTCCTAATTCTCTTTTATTTTGTTCCGTTCAATCATCATCTGCCTTGCCCGTTCCCTCTGCTCGGTGCTGACCGCCCTCGGCTTGCGGTAGCTGACGTATGACTTCGGAAAGGAATAGGTCTTAGATACCTCGTCCTGCTCTGTCAGCTTGTATGTATCGGGGAAGTCGGCAACAAGCGTGTCAAGTTTACGCATAACTGCTTTATCTCTTGTGTAGACTATGGCGGTCTGTTCTCCTGCATTGTAATTAACAATCGCTTCCTGCTCATATCGTGAAATTTTGAGAAAGGCTGCCAGGGCGCCCTGGAACAGATCGAGAAAATGGAATATGTGGACACGCTGCTGGAAGATGGTATGGAGCGGATTTTTGAAATATGCGATCGCCTGTTATAAGAAGAAGTGCAAGGTGCAGCTTGGCAATTGTCTTGATGCTTCTGTAATAAACTGAAACCTGGTATCAATATCCGGTTCCGTCCCGATAGGTTCCTGAAAATACTCCTTTTTCGATAAAAATCACTATGATGCGTCTTACAAAAAGGAGTATTTCTATGTATGCCTGTATTTTTTACTGAATTCGTATACTTGCACACATTTCACACAAAATCCGCAGGATCTCCCGCATCCTGCTTCTATATTTTGGCTCTACCATTTCCAGCGCACTGATAAGGTTCTCCATACCGCGATGCTCTTTTTCCTCTCCCATTATAATATAATCACAGCTCACAGATAAAGCATTCGATAAACGGCAGAGAATCTCTGCCGAAAATCCCCTGCTGCCTGTTTCTATTTCGTACAGGTATTTATCTGAAATACCTATTCTTTCAGCCAAAGCTTCTCTGGTATAATGTTGTTTTTCCCGCGATTTCATAATCCTCTGCCCTGCCAGTTTATTCGGCATAATCCTCCCTTCGGTCAAAAGTCAAACCCCACTATTATTCATGATGCCATACTCAAGGTTCCTGTTTCTTCTTTAATATAACAGGATTAAAATCGGCATACAATTTCTTAACTGAAATGAAGTAAATCTTTTCTGAGTTTATCCTATTGATTGGAATTTGGGAGTTTCTTCGTCATTCAGTCAGAAAAATGCAGATTTAAGTAAAAAAATGATACTTTATGCTCTCATAGTGTATTCTATTATTAAAAGGAGCGGACAAAAGCGATATGATCAAAAACTACTTAAGAGAAAAGCATCAGATCAGCAATTACCAGATTGCCCAGATAGAATTTTTATTCAAAACTATATTTTCAGAATTCAGTAAAATAATGATAATCGGACTTCTTTTTCACAATCAATTAGAAGCGTATCTATTTGCCCTGTGTATTATGCTTTTTATGCGGTGTTCGACCGGCGGCCTGCATTTTTATACCTACTTCAGCTGCCTGTCCGCTACGGCTGTCTATCTATGGCTGGCAATTGCGCTGTTACCAAATTTGGAACTGTCATACTATCTACAGTTCCCTGTTTTATTGATCAGCATGCTAATCTGCTATTTTGTGGGACCTGTAGTATCCAAATACCGCCCCGCACCATCGCCCCGCCATTTTAGACACTGCAGGAATATATGCTGCATCGGCATATGTCTATATATGCTTATTTTGTATATTATACCGTCAAACCGGCTTCTTATAATCGGTTTATGGGTTATAATATTACATTCGTTACAGCTCGTGGTAGCGAAAATACTGAAGAAAGGAGGCTCTCCGGGATGATTGCTTATATTGCAGAAAAGATTGCCAATTTGTCATGGCATATAGAAACGAACATCGTAAGTATGGTACTCTTTGGAGAATATCCTTATCCTGTAAAAGAAGATTATGAGTAACTAATGTTTTATAAGCCAAGCGGACAGTATCCTATCGATCACCTGTCCGCTTTTTCTATTTTCAAAATAAACTCTATCCAAGTTTCTTTCTCTATTTCAATACTTCTGCATAATATTCCGCAGTTTAACTTTTCGCAAAGGCACTTCATATGATACAATCCTATTCCTCTTCCCTCTCCTTTCGTACTTTTTCCTATTTGAAACCATCCTGTTATTTCATCATAACTTACATACGGAAACCTATTCCGAACAATGATCTCATAATTTTGTTTCTCCTCCAAAAACGAAAAGCTTATCACTGCACTTTTCTCTTCCCCAAAATTTACTGCCTGCGCAGCATTATCCAATAGAATTCCCACCATTTCAACCAAATGATGACTCGAAACAGAAGATCGCTTCAAGGATCCCTTTACCTGGTATTCAATAACTATCCCTTCTGCCTCTATCTCCTGAAACTTCCCATATAGAAACCCCGCCAGTACATTATCTCCAATCCCCAATAAATTATAATATCGACTTTCTTGTATAAGTTTTCCACAATACTCATTTTGAGCTTGCACCAATTTCTCATATGATTCATAAATGAATTGTGTTGATATGATCGCTGCTAAATGATTTTTAAACTCGTGTTGCTGCATCCTTACAGTTTTTAACAGTTCTTCATACTTCGACTGCATTGTTTCCGTAGTTTGCAATGCTTTTTCAATATCCTGTTTTTCGCTCTGTTCCGCATGCCATTTTTCTACCATCAGAAAAACCATCACTACCGCCGGAAAAGCAAATAGAAACAATTCCAAATGTAATTCCCTATATAACCTCTCTTGAAAGACCATGAATGAAACGACAACTATCGCAAATCCAATCATCAAAATGTTAAAACTCTTTAGTTGCTTAATCATCATCCGCATTCTCTGAAACTTACCTTGAGGTATGCACATAATGCAGCCAAGTAATATCAAATTAACATAAACTGTTCTCTTCCCCTCTTCTATTGTAAAAAATATGCTTAACAACAATACACTCAAAAATTGAATTACCGCAATAATAATTATCATCAAAGCAATACTCAAAGCAGCTCCCATGACAGACTCTTTCTGTCTCCGAATACAATAAACCCCTATGAGTACATAGGCCCCCAGTGCCCAAAAGCCCTTCAGCCCATAAATGTTGATCGCCTCAAATAAAAGCAGGCAGGCAAAATATAATCCCACAGTCCCTATATCAAGCTTTACTTTCTGACCATACAGCCGATGAATGCAGACAATTACAGCCATAATCTCCAGTACCAACGCCAGATGCAACATCATCTACCGGAACATCTCCTTCAAGCTGTTCTTAAATGTAATACCGATATCCACTCTGCCCATTCCGTCTTTCAAATGGATAATCCTGTTTGAAAAATCCACATTATTGATATATCTTCTATTGACAATTGTACTTCTGCTGCATTGTATAAAATCCGGGCTATCTGCATCCTCCAATAACTTTTTAATAGTAACCTGAATCCGTGAGCCTTGCTCTAAATTATTTTCACAATGCCACATAATTCCAGTACTTGTAGCATGTTTTATAGCCTCAAACTTTGCACCCATTGGGTAAAAAACGGTGCGGCATTTCCTTGTCCGTGGTATACTGGAGTTAGCAAAAACATACAATTCCGGAGGTCATCATGGGCAAGAACATTATTGTTGAATTAACAAATGAGCGTATTATCCCAAGCGGAGGGCTTGCTGTCGTAGGCGCCATCCTCGGAAAAAGCGATTTCGTCAAAAACTGCAACAACATGAAAGTCGACTGCAACCATCCCCAGCATCAGATAAAGAACGGTGATGTCCTGCTGACATATATCGGCATGCAGTGCATGGGGAAACCCTCCTTTGACGCTGTGCATGAAATGGACGATGATCCGGATTTTTATAAAGCCGCACTTGGCATCTGCTATGGCATCCCTTCTGCGGAGACTTTACGCCAGCGCCTTGACCTGATTGGCAGTTCCATCCGTGTCCGGATTCTGGACGAGAACGTCAGGATGCTGAAATCCAACGGCATCGTGCCCTCAAAGCTCCCCTGCGGGTATGTCCCGGTCGACATGGACGTCTCGCCTTTCGACAACTCGAATACCAGCAAGGAGGGCGTGTCCCGGACTTATAAAGGCTGCGACGGCTACGCCCCCATGTTCGCCTATATTGGCAGCGAGGGCTACCTTGCCAACCTGGAGCTGAGGGAGGGAAAACAGCACTGCCAGAAAGGCACACCCCGGTTTTTGGATGAGACCATCAACATATGCCGCCAGCTGACGGATGAGCCCCTGCTCTTCCGGCTCGACTCCGGCAACGACTCTGCCGAGAACATCGGGATCCTCCTGGAGAGGGGGTGTTATTTCATCATCAAGCGCAACCTACGCAAGGAAAGCAAAGAGGACTGGCTGCAGATGGCAAAAGACAACTCCAAGGACATTACCCATCCCCGGGATGGCAAAGCTGTCTATATCGGGAGCGACTGGAAGGAGATCATATACCAGGCAGGGGATGGCACCACAAAGCATGCCGTAATCCGCATGGGATATGAGATCATCGAGCGCACCATTGACAAAAAAGGGCAGTTCCTCCTTGTGCCGGACATTGAGACCAATGTTTGGTGGACTAACACGGGCTTCACAGACCGGGAAGTCATCGGGCATTACCATGCCCACGGGGAAAGCGAGCAGTTCCACAGCGAGCTGAAGACAGACATGGACCTTGAACGCCTCCCGTCCGGAAAGTTCGAGACCAACGAACTGGTGCTGGAGCTTGCCATCCTTTCCTATAACATACTACGCATGATAGGGCAGGAAACGCTTGGGAAGCGGAATCCCCGCCAGAAACGAGCTGTAAAACGCCGCAGACACAGGACAGTCATCAACAATCTGGTCAATATCGCATGCCATGTGACAGAACACGCCCGGAAGCTGATCATAGGTCTGGGGAAGAGTAATGTCTGGCGGGATGTATTCCAGCGTGTGTACTATGCCTTTGAATATTTCGCCCTCTAGCCCGGCTGACAACAGGATACGTACCAACCAACCCCTGTACGGACAGGGGTTCATGGAGTGATGCCATTTTTATAGAACAACGGCCGTTGCCTCGCAGGCAGCAATGTCTTACCCCACATTTTTACCGGATAATTTCGTCCGGTTTTAATTTGAGGCTAAGCTCACGGATTCAGGTTAGATTATTACTGACCTGGCAAGTTGGTAAAATCTAAAGAATACAAGAGGTATCTAAAATGAATGTTAAAGGAACAAAAAAGAAAAATCAAGTAGTAACAGCAAATATTTTTGAGCAGCAGGAGCTTTTGAAAAAGGCGGAGGCGATCAAAGAAAGTCTTACAGCTTCAACCTGGCGTGAGTTGGAGACCAATGGTAAGTTTGATAAAAACGAAAAACTCTCCTTTATCAGTGATGACATGCTTATCTTAGGATGCGATGTGGGCAGTGAAACACACTATATGAGAGCAATCGATACCAGGGGAAGGGAACTCAGTAAGGAACTGTTAATAAATAACTACTTACAAAATATACCAAGTTGTGCTATACTATCTTCCAATATAAGCAATTGTATTGGAGGAAAAAATGGCTATACATGTTGATATTTCAAAACTTGACGAATTGATATTACTGATAAATAATTCTGTAGATGAAAAACAAAAACGTATCCTTCTTGGTAAGGCAACCGAAGTATATGGAAGAGGCGGGGCAACTCATGTCAAAGAACTGACAGGAGCTGCATTCTCTACTCTGCACTCTGGAAATATCGAAGCAAACAACTGTGATGAAATTGTGTCCGGAGGGCGAATCCGTAGAGAAGGAGCGGGACGCAAACCTTTTGTAGAACATCATCCAGAAGTTATTGACGCTATTGAAAAGATTATTGATGGTCAGACGTATGGTGATCCTTCCAAAGTAATCCATTGGATTCCACAAAGCATGAGTCTGCGAAAAATAGAAGCTGTCCTGTCTGATGAATATGGGATACAGATTAGCTATGTAAAAATATCCCAGCTGCTTACAGATATGGGATACAGCAAGCAGGTAAACCAGAAAATGCTGCAGGTCGGTGAACCGAGTCCTGACCGTGATGAACAGTTTGGGATCATTAATGATCTGGCGAAACAGTATCTTGAGACCGGCGATCCGGTAATCTCCGTTGATACAAAGAAGAAAGAAAACATTGGCAATTTTAAGAACAACGGAGCAGAATACCGAAAGTCCAAGGATCCGCGCAAGGTACTGGATCATGACTTTCCTTTTGCTGAACTGGGCAAAGTCAGCCCATATGGGGTTTATGTGTTAAACAGTAACACTGGTTTTATTAATCTTGGAACAAACCATGATACATCAGAGTTTGCTGTTACCAGCATCGCAGCATGGTGGGACATTTGTGGGAAAAATACATTTCCTGAATCTAAAAGGATCTACATAACATGTGATGGCGGTGGCAGTAATTCTTCCCGCAGCCGGGCATGGAAATGCGAATTACAGGAGTTTGCAGATTACACCGGACTTGAAGTCATGATATCACACTATCCTCCAGGAGCATCAAAATGGAACAAGATAGAACACAGAATGTTCTGCTACATTTCCAAAAACTGGCAGGGTCAGCCGCTTATTGATATTGAAACTGTTGTTAGTCTGATATCCGGAACAACTACTCAAAATGGTCTAAAAATCGATTGTATTGTAGACAACAATATTTATGAGACTGGACGAAAAATATCTGATGAGGAACTTGCCCAAGTCAATCTTTTTCCGTATGAACAGCTGGGAAAATGGAATTATAAAATCAAACCCAATTGTAAGGATTAATTTATTAACAGTTCCTAAGTCCGTATATTCATTCAACAATGATTCTGAGGGGTTTCAGAGTGCAAAGGAGTGGGCAGTACAGATAGCTGCTGAACATAATAAGAGCCAGATAGTACTTGGCTTAGAGCCGACCGGCCACTACTGGTTCTGCCTTGCGGCATGGATGATTTCAAATGGGATCAGCGTTGTGCAGGTAAATCCTTATGCTGTGAAGCAGACAAAAGAGGTTGAAGATAACAGCCAGATGAAGGATGACAGGAAGGATCCGAAACTGATAGCAAATCTTGTGAAGGATGGCAACTTTGGTATGCCATACCTTCCGGAAAAACTTTATGCGGAGCTTCGCAGGTTATCGATGTTCAGAGATCAGCTGAATGAGGACAGAATCCGGACAATCAACCGGATGCACAGAGAGATGAAGATATATTTCCCGGAGTATAAGGATGCGTTGGGAAAAGTCGATGGCGCATTTAGTCTGGAACTGCTGAGACAGGCTCCATTCCCGGATGACCTGATATCACTTGGTGAAGATGGAATAAGAAAAATCTGGCATGACGCCAGGCTTAGAGGACGCGGCTACAGCAGAGCAGGAGAAATCTTACAGTATGCGAAAGTAAGTGTCGGGATTAAGGATGGAGCCATTGCAGGCAAGGCAGCTGTAAAGTGGTTTGTACAGAAAATCCTGGAACTGGATGCCGAACTTGCTGTCATAGAGAATCAGATCAACCAGAAATGTCAGGAAATACCGCATGCCGGTAACATTCTAGAGATATCAGGAATCGGAGAAAACATACTTTCCGGAATCCTTGCAGAGATGGGGGATATTTCGAGATTTGATGATGTTAAGGAAATACAAAAATTAAGTGGATTAGGTCTTGTGGCATGCAGCTCAGGAAAGCATAAAGGAGAAACCAGAATCAGCCACAGAGGACGCAAACGGCTCAGATATTGGTTATTCCAGGCGGCAAAGTCAGCAGTGGCCCATGCGGAGGAATTCAAAGAACTCCATATATACTATACGACACGAGCCGATAATCCACTGAAAAAGATGCAGTCATTGATTGTGATAGCCTGCAAACTTCTAAGGATAATCTACACGATTCTGAAGAAAGGTATAGTTTATGATCCGAAGAAGATGTTGATGGACATCAGGCGTGTGGAAAAGAAGGAAGCGATTGTGGCATAATACAGTCAGGAGCATCCTATATTCCAGAGCCCTGCCGGGTTGCGGATGATTCCGGAATCGGGCAGGGTTCTGGAAAGAAACCCGATAAGGATGGAGTACTACAGGTACTGCATTAGTACAAAGACCAGCTGAACGAGGCGGGGTGATGCGTCCACGGAATATCCGTCCCCTGTGGAACAGGCAGGTCAGTAAAATCAAAATACAAACAAGAGCTGTAGCCTGCAGTAGTTGTCTCCGTAGGGCATGACCCTGTTAGAAAGCTTAGCGGGCACTCGGTGTATGAACAGGTGGGACGAAGGAAGTTGGTACGCGATACCATTAGACACGGAAGGTTCACCATCATAGTTAACAGAGGATTTATAGCCTTTATAAAGCGAAACAATAGGACGCTTTATAAACTATACCCTTATTTAACTATTCAGTACAAGATACAATGACTGTCATACACTTTTGGCTCTGTTTTATGAGGTAAAAATTTAAAGAAAAGTCTGTAAAATCAATAATTTAGGACTTGACATTATAGGAAGGAGATATAAAATGTTATCAAAAATAATTGGAAAACAACTTACAGATATTTATACAGTTGGTTTTGTATATTTATTTGAGGAAAAGCGCGAATATACACCGGATTTAAGATGGATTTATTTCGAATTTGAGGATATATTATTAGAATTTGAATCTATTGAACAATACAGCCGATTAAAAATAGAAAAAGTTTCAGATATTCGGTATCAATTTGAAAGTGACGAAGATATGATCAAGGTTCAATCATCTATTATTGAGTTTGTTTTGGTTACTTCAATGCTTGTGAATAATACGGTGAAGGAAATAAAGCTTCAAGATGGTACAGAAAAAAATTGTGCTGCCGCAAAAATTATTTTGGAAAATGGACAAATTGTATTTGTAGATCCTAGTTTCGTGTATGGCATTGGAATAGGCGGAAAAGAGCAAGAGGAGTATTGGAAGTATTGTTCTACATAAAGAAAATGTTAAAAATATTTCTTTGATCATTTTTAATTATCACGCAATTCTGATTTTATGAAATGATATACAAAACCAAAATTTCGAACTCAAAGTCTAATTTTTCATTTTAGTACTTTGTTCTAAACAAATATTTCTATATATTTATAATAATAGTACATTGAAGCTAATGAAAGATACACAATGTTACTTGTGTATCTTTCGGTGACTTCCTAAGAATCCTGTAAAATCAATGTAAACAGCCTTTATGTTGATATTTTTGTAAATAACGCTTCTTTGAATAATACATATTGTTTATATAATATGATTTATATCGTTATTTTTAAACAATGTGCATTATATATCTGATTACGTAAAAATATCCGACTAAACAAAACATAAATAATACTTATAGATTATTTTTATTGATATGGATTGTATATGATGCTATAATGATGTAAGATACATATAAATCAACACAAACAATATGCATTATATAAAAATCAGGAGATGAAAAGTTGAATTACGTACAACCCATACGAGACAAGAAAAAAATACAGACAATGAAAACCGTGTTAAAAGCCAAAGATGAAAAATATTACATCATGTTCCTGATCGGGATTAATGTGGGGCTTCGTGTATCGGATATCCTTACCTTGAAGGTGTCCGATGTAAGGGACAGGACGCATATTAATATCATAGAGAAAAAAACAAGCAAGACAAAGCGGTTTCTTCTCAATTCACAAATGCAGGCTGAATTAAATACTTATATTGAAAAATTTAATCTGACCGATGAAGATTATTTGATCAGAAGCAGAAAAGGAAAGAACCAGCCCATCAAACGGGACAGGGCATATAAAGTACTAAATGAGGCTGCGCAGGAAATCGGACTAGACGAGATTGGCACACATTCCATGCGCAAGACTTTTGGCTACTGGCATTACCAGAAATATAAGGATATTGCGCTGCTCCAGCATTTGTTTAATCACGCAAATTCTGCGGTTACATTGCGATATATCGGTGTGAATCAGGATATCATGGACCAGTCTGTATCGGATTTTTTTCTATAGTAATTGGCAATACTTCACCAACTACCAATTGAACTGGTAGTTGGTGTCACAAACGTCCAAACTCAATTATATTAGCTGAATCACAGCATCGAATTTTTCGTTATTTTCACAAGCCTCTTTCAATTTCGATACAAATCTCATTAACAGCTCGCTGTTGTCAGCATATGCACAAAATAAATCTGATTCGGAATCAAAATATATTTCTCCTGCGAAATCCGCCCCTGCTTCCTGACGCAGTATACTGGCCACCTTCTCCCAGTCATATCCACTCCCCATAATTCCATCATCCGTTCTTTTCATAAACAGTTCTTTTTTGTACAACAAAGTGTCCAAAAATACGGACATCATACCACTCTCTAACTTCATCGTATGAAATGGAAAAATATGCTCCTGATTCTCTCCATTTACGTCCGCCCCTGTCAGTTCTGATATTTCAAGCGTTTCGGTATTCTTATAAAAAGAATCTAAAATAACTAATTTTCCCTCTGAGGACATATAACCCTTATCATACATATTCTCTACTGCCCATTTCGTAATATCCTCATAAAACTCGTCGCCCTCTTGAGGATACACACTATTATTCTCATTGGTGAATAAATGCTTTTTATTGTATTTGGGATTAGTCATAAGCTCTTCTATCACTTCCTCATAACCTCTCGCCTCGTTTAAATCCATAAATGAATCAATCAGAAATAGTTTTTTATAATGCTTTCCATTCATCTGATGCTGTCTCAAACGATCCTCTAATGGCAATGCTGTCACTCCTACATACGATAAAAACATTTCATGAGAAGATGTATACTCCATCGCAACATAAACCTGATGGCTCTTTCTTATTTCCAGCCAGACACGTTCCATTGTACTCAAATCTTCTGTCACCCGTTTTAATTCCAACGCAAACTTTTCCAATACTTCTTTTTGTTCAGAATAAACGCAAAACGTATCTGATTCCGAATCTGACTCGATATCCTTTGTCATTTCGGGAAAACATTTTCTCATATAACTTTCCGCAAAAAGTTCCCAATCATATCCATTCCCACGATAAGTTTCAAAATCGTCATATTTTTAAAAAAATTCGGTTCTATACTTACCTGCATTCAAATCAACACATGTAATTTCGTCCATACATATCCATTTAAACGGCTCAATCTTATTTTTTATCATAATAGTCTCCCTTCCGCCGCCAGTCGGCGTCATATATAGTAATGAAAATCTTTCAATACGCTACATTATTGAGAAAATAAATCTTAAAGTAGCTCTGCAAAGCACAGGAAGGTGTTTTACCGTTGCAGCGACTATCATTTTTTGCTTTACAGGCAATTTTATATTAATTCTTAACCGTGGCAGTCCTGCCGACTGTCAAAACTTGATTACAATATTCATCAAAATCTCCCATATGGCTAATCGCAAGTATTGTCATACAATATTTTTGTTTGTATATCATCAGTCTGTCAAGCAATATCCGCCTTGATTCTTCATCTAAGGCACTAGTAGCTTCATCTAAAACTAGGACTTCCGGTTTGCGTAGCAGCATTCGCGCAATGCCAATCCGCTGCCGTTCACCGCCGCTGATATTTTCACCGTTTTCTTTGATATAAAAATCAAATCCCCTCTCATCGCAAAATGTATCCAAAACGCAGGTCCACAAAACCTCATCTATTTCGGACTGCGCATAACACTCCCCAAATAACAGATTTTCATAAAGGCTTCCCTCAACCAAAACAGTATTCTGCTCTACATATAATATATAATTATAATACTGCTTGGTTTTATATTCTTCAACTGGATAGTGATTATATTGAATGCTTCCGTCTAGTCCCTGAAAATCCTCCAGACGGCACATCAGCTTTAGCAGCGTGCTTTTTCCGCAGCCGCTCGCCCCTTTGATCAACACGGTGTCACCTTTTGCCACATCAAGTATCACATGGTGCAGGATACTTTCTTTTGCACACTGGTATTGATAAGCATTTATCCTTACCTGCATTCCCTCAAATGATGCCACGTCCCGTTCCCCATCGCATAACGCACTGCTCTCATAAATATCCGAAATCCTTTCATATACCCGCTTGGCATTCTTTTTGTCCAAAATCAAGGCAGCAAGGAGAATGATCGGCTCGTATAATTTCTGCGAAACCAGCATAATTGCAATTGTTTCTCCCGTTGTCATCTGCCCAGTTTTGGTAAATAAAAGCCCCAAGGCAAACGCCAAAAGCGGCAAGGTGTTTGTCATAAAATTCAGCATTGCATCATTTAGCGCTGAGAACCTGCTCAATTTATGCAAGATCTCCTTTTCTCCTAGTTCATGCAGCCTTTTGAGCCGTCTGCAAAAATAACATTCGTTATGCATCTGGCAAATCACTGGAAAGTTTTGAAGCCAATTATATAAATACGCGTTTATTTTTCCATAAAGTGCTTGCTGCTTTCCTGTAAAATATGCCTCCTTCTCCTCAAATTTTTGAGATAACCAAAAGACACCCAGTATAATCACAACCGTGATCCCTGTTATCACAAGGTTATAGCCTGCCATCATAACTAAATAAATCAACAGAATAACAGACTGCCCCACGATGCTGATTTTGCCCTTTGACAGCCAGAACGAGATGACAGAGATATCATTGTTTATCGCAGACACACGTTCGCCCAGCTCCTGTCCGCTTCCTGAATGAAAGTTTTTCAGAAACGAGACAAAAGTATGACGCTTTAACGCTGTTTCGCCGTAATAAATCAGAGAACGCAACAAATACTGATCTGCTATAACCGCAGCCAGATATCCTCCCAGTATCCATAAAAATTTTATCCCGAAGCCCCTAAACCGCCCGATGTCTGCCCTTATCGCGGTGTCAATCATTTCCTGAAGCAAATCAACCAATATAAGCCCTGCCAGCGTACTTCCCATAAATGCAATGAAAAATAAAGTGCGCCTCCTGCGGAATTGTAAATATATCGTTTTGAGTTTTTCCATCATCTGCCACCTTTTAACCAATCGTTAAAACTTTGCTGCCAAACGCTTCAAAATCTTTTTTATGGCTGATTGCTATGACGGTCATTTCATGCTTTCTGGCAAATGCAAGAATATTGCCCGCCACCTTCCTTGCGGTATCCGCATCTAATGCACTTGTCACTTCATCTAAAATCAGAAGCTCTGGCCTGCGGACTATCATCCGCGCAATGCCAATCCGCTGCCGTTCACCGCCGCTGACATTTTCGCCCGCCAGTGCAAGCGAATAATCCAAACCATAGCGTGTCACAAACTCCCGTAATCCGCAGATCTCTATTGCTTCTTCCAGCTCTTCTTCTTTTACTTTCTGTTCCATCAGGATATTGTCACGCAAAGTCCCTTCAAAAAGAACGGTATCCTGCCCTGCATACAGTACATGTTTGTGATATTCCTTGATGGAAAGCCTGTCAAGTCCGATACCATTATATTGAATACAATTTGCGCCTTCTAGGCTGAGCAGGCCTGCGATTAATTTTGCAAGCGTTGATTTTCCGCCGCCGCTGGTTCCCTTTATGACGCAGATGTCCCCTTTTGTCAATTCTATATCAGTACTTTTTAAGACAGTTTTTCCTGCCTGTGCAAAACGATATCCGTCAATATGGATATTCATACGCTCAAAACTTTCCACTGGCAGTTTCGTTGCAGTGTCTTGGCTGTCTCCCTCCTCCAGCATGGTTTCAATTCGTTTTTCAATCGCTAACGACAAACTTCTCTGGGGAAATAAATCTGCGATTGACTGAACTGCTCCAGAGAGTTTTATGGTTAAATCCATCATAATGACCGCCGTTCCAATCGTCGATTTGCCAAGAATGGTTAAGACGACACCAGCAAACAGCATCATAAAAGGGAGAATTTCCTGTGAAAAAATAAGCTGTGTTATAAAAAGTGCATTGTTTTTAATCACTTTATTTATAACAGGGAGTTAGGAATTTTTTATATAAGCATCATATTTTTGAATGAAATAGCCAGATTTGTCAAGCTGTTTGATTGTATTTCTGCAACGCCCTACGCTTAGCATATATTGATTCAGTTCACTGCTTTGCTCCTGCTGCGCATTTCTTGCCATTCCCAGCTTGCCGCTCAGTCTATTTGCCCATAAGAGGCTCAGCACAACAAGCACCAGTGCAGTCAGGGACAGAATGCGGTCTATGCAAAACATATAGACAGAAAAACAGGCTAAATTAACTGACTCTAGTACGAATTGAAGTACGCCATATGTATACCATGCCATGCTTTGATACAGATCTTCTGTCATACTATACAAAATGCCGCCAGCCTCATTTGCCTCAAAAAAGCTGTAGTCTTTAGACAGCACACGTTTTACCAGTTGTGCCTGCCCTTCAAAATTACCATTTTTCGCAAGCTTTGTAAGAAAATATTGTTTGATATACCGAAAAACCGCCAACACGATATACAATACAATTAACCCGCTAAAAACGGCTATTTCAAACGTCATAGAATCCACAAAACGCTGTGTGCACTCCTCCATAACCAAAGTAGCAAACGTTATGAATGCGGATATAATCACCAGCAGGCACCGGTCTTTGCGAATTTTTTTCGAGAATTTTATTTTCATTGTGTTCTAAACTGAAAAACCAGTACTCCTTTCATTGTTCTTTATAAAATCCTTCTTGATTTACGTTCTGGATTTTATCTCGTTACTATAAAAAAAACTGTACTTAAACTCACCAGATTCAAAGTTTTTTCCTCAAAACTGTTATAGATCATACTATAAAATTTTCATTTTTTAGTATAATATTTACTGTTATTTATATCTAAAAAAAGAATTTTTTCATTTTCTAAATCCAGAAAATAACGCTCAAACTATTATTTTATTACAGCTTTTAAAAAGATTTTTCTTCTATTTTACTGGTTAAAATTACATGCGTTTTTGTTAAAATTTATCCCACTTTCAGCAACTTATATGAGAACTTTTACTGAAAAAAAAATCATGACAAAACAGAACTCACATGTCTTTTTCCAGTCTCTGTATTTCACAAAATAAAACAAATTTCCCATAATATCATGCACTAATAAGTTGAAATCGCATCACATTTTTACTGCTAAATTATTAATCTTCTGCAACGCCAATATTACTTCTGCTATTCACATGATAACACATATTTACATAGAATTCTATCCCGACAACCGTCCTGTCTTTTTATGTAAGAGCATTTCATCGTATACATGGTAACTCTGTTAATCTCACTTTTTACATTATCGAGAACCTTGATCTTGAAGTTTTGAAAACTCTTGGTAGCAGGACGAAACAAAAGCGGAGGAGGTAACAAAACGTTACTCCCTTTGCGATACATAGGCGTATAGCATTCATATTCCCCCATACAGCCGTTTTTTTATTCAATATAGGAATCCTTATCTATTATCTTTAAAAACGGTTAGAATCGGCTTGTATGAGGTTAGAGAGGGTGTTTGTAAAAGCTACGTTTTGATAGTCAAAAGCTACGTTTTGATAGTTTTACGGCTACGTTTTGATAGTTTTGGATTTTTCACGAAAGGGCGCAAAAGCTACGTTTTGATAGTTTTGAAATTTAAAGCTACATATCTTGAAAATATGTAGCTTTAATGATAGAATAGCAATAATGACACGAAAGGAAGTGAAGCAATGGCAAGAGGAAAGAAGCAGATCGAGGGGCAGTTGTCCTTTAACTTCTCCCTTGATACTGGAAATTATGTTGTGCAAGCGAATGACCTTGTGGGGGGCAAACAGTCCTTAAAGCTGAATAGCGCAAAGCTGATAAGGGCGGCTATTATGCAGATTGTTCCAGATGATGATGAACTAAAGCCCTATGTGATAACCATTAAGGAATTGTCTGAACTTTTGAAAGTGTCTGAAAGTAACCTATACAGAGATATTGACGATATAACGGACGATATAATAAAGAATCCTGTTTTTATAAAGGAAATCAGCAGGAGGCAGATAAAGTGGGTTAAAATTCCGTGGGTAAGTCGTTGTGAATACAACTCTGATGTTGGCGTGGCTATAAAGCTGAATGATGATCTAAAACCGTTTCTTATAAAGCTAAAGGAACATTATACACAATATAGCCTTGATAGCATCCTCACAATGAAATCAACCTATTCTATCCGTATTTTTGAGCTGCTGCAGGAAAAGATGAAGTCAAAGCTGCTAGGGAGAAATGGGGAACTTGTGGAGTTAACGCTGCAGGAGTTAAGGGAATGTTGCGATTGTGAGGACAAATATACAAAATTCAATAACTTTAAGGCGAGGGTTTTAGATGTTGCATGCAATGAAATAAACGCTTTGACAACCTTTAGAGTGGATTATACATACTCAAAACAGGGGAAAAGCGTTGTTGCAATCGTCTTTCATGTAAATATGTGCTATCACACGCCAGAGCCGGGAGGCATGAGCCGGATGTGGAGATAGGACAAGATTAGCCTTTGTTACTTTGCCGAAAGTAAAAGTAACGCAAGAGCACTTTTGATAGCTTTGCTTCTCGCAGCTTCTAAGGCACCTTAGAGGCTTATTTCACCTCTAGGTATAGAATTGTGCAGGGAAGGTTTATTTGTCGCTCTACGGGCCTTGTAGAGCCTGTCAGGGGCATATGTATGCAACCGGGTAGAAGCGGTTAATTTTTTCTTACGCCGTGTACATAAAACAGACGGAGTGTCTGCTGCTGCTTTTTCACTCCGTCTGTTTCTTCCGCAGTGCCTGTAAAGGACACCGCGAAGTATATAAAAAACATATCAGGTTAAATCTAAATATAAATTTTTATATTGTTTTGCAGAATTATCCCATGACAAATTCTTATCCATGTCTCTTTGAACCATTTCGTCCCAGCACCAGCGGTTCAGGAAATACAAGCTCTTCGCCCTGTTAATGGCATCCAGCAACAGGCCGGCATCATAACGGTCAAACGTAAATCCGTTCCCCATGTTAGAGTACATGTTATATGGTTCTACAGTGTCTTTTAAACCGCCAGTTTCACGGACAATCGGTATTGTGCCATAATGCATGGCAATCAGCTGTGTCAATCCACAAGGTTCAAAACGGGAAGGTACCAGCAGGGCATCCGCCCCTGCATAAATTTTGTGGGCTCTTGTTTCATCATACATGATGTTGGAACATACACTTCCTTTATAAGTATTTTCATAATACCGAAATGAATCTTCGTATTTACGATCCCCGGAACCAAGTACTACAACCTGTGTATGTTCATCCATGATCTGCGTCATGATAGAATTAACCAGATCCAGTCCTTTCTGATCTGTCAGGCGGGAAATCAGTCCGATCACAAATTTGTGTTCATCCTGGTCCAGCCCCAACTCTTTCTGCAAATTACGTTTGTTTTCCTTTTTCTTATCCAATACATTGGCAGTATCATAGTTTGCATACAATCTGTCATCTGTAATTGAATTCCAGATGTCATAGTCAATACCATTTACGATACCTCTCAATTTACCGGAATGATATCTCAAATGGGCGTCCAGCGTTTCACCATAGTATTCGCTCTGGATCTCCCCCGCATAGGTATTGCTGACCGTTGTGATGATATTGGAGTATGTCAATCCCCCTTTTAGCATATTAGCATCTTCATATCCCACTTTTAATGCATCTTTGTTAAATACATAATCTGGCAGTCCTGACCAGTACCGGATTGTAGGAATATTGTAAATGCCCTGAAACCGCAGATTATGTATCGTCAGAATCGTTTTTGCGCAAGCAAGCCTGGTATCTTCAAACTTTGTTCTCAAATATACAGGCACCAGAGCCGCCTGCCAGTCATGACAATGAATGATATCCGGGATCCAGTCCATATAGTTCAATGCAGCCAGCGCTGCTTTCGCGAAGTAACAGTATTTGGGAATATCATCGACAAGATTTGTATATGGATTTCCATTGGAAAAAAAATCTTCATTATCAATGAAATCATATACAACGCCCTCCCAGACATATTCCATGATTCCCACATAGAACGATCTGCCGTCGGCACACAAATCCATCTGAAAAGAACCTTTGTATACCATTTTCTCCCGGTATTTCTTTGGAATGCATTTATAATATGGGAGAATTACTTTGATGTCGCAATTCTGTTTTATTAATGCTTTGGGAAGGGCGTACATAACATCTCCCAAACCGCCGGTTTTTACAAAGGGATAACATTCTGATCCAATAAATGCGACACTTCTTCTGGGTGTTGTGAATACTTCTGTCTGTGATTCTTCTGCATCAACTTCTTCAACAGATTCCATTTTTGGTGATTTCTTCTCGATTTTATCTACATCATTTTTCATGGGTTCTTCTGCATCAACTTTTTTATGATTCTCTGTCTTAGCATTCTGTATTTTATTTTCTTCTAAGGAATGAACCTCAGGTTCTACCTGAACTGATTCTGAGGATACCGTTTCCCTTTTTTGGGTTTTAACCGGTTTATTCCTCTTTGTACTCGAAATGTTCTTTTTTGTCATTCGACACCTCCAAAGTTTACTTTCACAAGGAGGATAAATGTACCCAGCACGAAATTAATCGCAAAGGATGGCACAATCCCCGTTAAAAAAGTCAACAGCACCTAGTATAACCCGCACTAAATAATCCTATGTTTCGCTTGTCTATTTTCCTGAGAGCACTACTCCCCAAGCCTTGACGTAGCCACCGCTACGCCCGCGTTTGGGAAGCAGCACTCTCAGAAAAATATTCTGCGTCAAACATTAGGGTATTTAGTGTGGATTATACTGGTCCTTGTCAAAAATTATTTTTCCAAAAACGAAATCAGTGCATTTACAGATGCCTTTGCACCACCCAATGTTTTCATATCCGCGCTGAACTCATTGACCTTTTCCTTATAAGACGGATCGTTTAACAAAATCTGTATCTTTTCTTTGAGCATCTCACTGGTGATTGCCCCTTTATCCAGAAGCGCAAATCCAAGCCCGTTGCACTCAATCTGTCTTGCGGTAATAGCCTGCTCATCCATCTGCGGAATCGCGATCATAGGCACCCCATAATAAATGGATTCTCCTGTGCCGCCCATGCCTGCATGGGTGATAAAAACGGATGCCTGAGACAGAATATCCAGCTGCGGAACCATTTTTCCAAGCTCCACATTTGCCGGTACGTCTGTCAGCGAATCCGGGTCGATTGCTCCCAGAGCAGCAAATACATTGATATCAAGATCCCGGACTGCATCGAACAGAATCGGATAATACTCCGGCCAGTTATTAAATGCTGTTCCAAGTGAGGAATATAATAGAGGCTTTCCGTTATCAGGCGCCTGCCATGTGCCGAATGTGCTTCGTTTGCCAATCTGCACCCCTGTAAACACAAAGCTGTTATCAAACGTTTCATAGTTGGGCACCAGACGCTTCTGCATCATTACAAGATTCAGATCCCCCTGTCCATCAAAAATCTCTTTGACCGTCATCTTCCGGCATCCATATTTTTCAACATACCCGTCCGCAATCCGGTCCGCCGCAATCCGAAGCGGGTAATCCGCGGGAATCCCTTCAAAGGACGCTGCCACGGAGTAGCTTCCGTTGGAAGGATAGCTGGTGTACAGCATCACATTGGGAATACCTAAGATATCTGCTGCCATGGTACCGGCAATACCTGCAAAATCATGAAGAATTGCATCTGGACGGTCTTCTCGCAGTACACTTAAAACATCTTCAATAAATGCGCCGGCCTCATTCAAAAACAGGAAAGGAACCACAGCTGCAACATTGTCCTCCTGTCCGTCATTTTTTTCTTCCTTGCTCTCATTATGTTTATCATTTTCTGCCATCCAGGACTTCATTGGCACAAATTTTGCACCGGTTGGCTCAATGACCTTCCTGAAATCCTCCGTTGTAAAATAAGTCACGCGGTGCCCCGCATTTACTAGCTCTGTTGTGAGCGACAGTGTAGGATTGATGTGCCCGAAAGCACCGAGCGATACGATTGCTAAATGCATAATTGATTCCTCCTGATTCTATTCTTTCTTAACAGTTCCCAAGACCATGCACAGGTTCTTGTGGCGATATTGCATGATGTCTTTTGTTGCATATTATTTTATAAAAATACGACCGAAACTACAATGTAGTTTTTTTTTGACGAGCCGACATATTTTTATGTCATTCTCTGAGATGATTGTTTTTCTGTCATATTTTCTTTGCCAGAGTCTGCTGTTTATTGCTGCTTTATCGTTTTCTGTTTCTTTTCTGCATTCATAATTTTAGTTGTAACCAAAGATACTTTATGATACACTGATTATAAGTTTAGTCCAAGACACGCGTATTAGAACTGCAGAAAAATTTGATAAATAATTGAGCGCTCTGTCAGACAAAATATGAAGGAGCCTTGCATAACAGGAGGCCTGTAAATGATCAATACACACTATAAAGACCGGCTGTTTTCATTCATATTTGGCAGCCCCGAGAGAAAAGACTGGACACTCAGTCTCTATAACGCAGTAAATGGATCGTCCTATACAAACCCGATGGATATTGAGATCATGACGATAGATGATGTTTTGTATATGGGCATGAAGAATGATATGGCATTTCTCCTTACAGACATTGCAAACATGTATGAGCAGCAGTCTACGTATAATCCCAATATGCCTGTGCGGAAACTGATGTATGCTGCACGTCTGTACGACAGATACATTCATATGAATAAGCTGAATATTTACAGCACCAAACAGGTTCGTCTGCCAGTACCGAAACTTATAACCTTTTACAATGGTAAAGAAGATCGGGAGGATGACATACTGGAACTGAAAGACGCGTTCAGAACGGCGGATGGGCAGCCCATAGAGGCCGAACCTGACATTCAGGTGCGCGTGCGGATGATCAACATTAATTATGGAAAGAACAAAGAACTGATGTCCACATGCAGACCACTTCTTGAATATGCCTGGTTTATAGCGGAAATACGGAAAAATAATAAAAATACAGGGATTGAGGCTGCGGTGGACAGCGCACTATACAACATGCCGGAAGATTTTGGGTTAAAAAAGTTACTGATCGCACATAAAGCGGAGGTGAAACAGATGTGTATTACAGAATACAATGAAGCAGAAACCATGGAGCAGTTTCGAGAAGAAGGACGAGAAGAAGGACGGGAAGAAGGACGGGAAGAAGGACGGGAAGAAGGACGGGAAGAAG
>OFHB01000666.1_pt1 | contig 21834 bp, 11 predicted proteins | sample 1521881 | NCBI WGS metagenome assembly OFHB01 (sample SAMEA3504090, study PRJEB24116) | mouse gut metagenome | biome: mouse gut; feature: mouse-associated habitat; material: faeces | place: Denmark | collected 2011
AAACCTTGATTTTCCAGTGTTTTCAAAAGTATCGTTATCTAACGTCAGCTTTCGAGCGTCCGGCATTCCAGCAAATGTTAGAGGATATTAAAACAGGAAAAGTGAACTGCGTGGTGACAAAGGATTTATCACGCTTTGGGAGAAACCACATCGAGACAGGGAAATATATTGAAAAAATATTTCCATACATGGGCGTCCGTTTTATTGCAATCAATGACAACTATGACAGTATAATGAATGACGCGCAGGTGAATCACATTATCCTTCCATTCAAGAATTTGATTAACGATGCATATTGCAGAGATATTAGCATTAAGATCCGCAGTAATCTGGAAGTAAAGAGAAAACGGGGGGATTTTGTAGGCTCTTTTGCCCCATATGGCTACAAGAAATCGAAAGAGGATAAAAATAAGCTGGAAATAGACGAGGAAGCTGCGGAAGTTGTACGTTCTATTTTTAAGCTCTATTTGCAAGGCAATAATGCGTATAAAATAGCGGAGAAGCTGAATAAAAAAAATATCCTGACGCCGATGGACTATAAAAAAGAGAGCGGAAGCGCGTTTTATACTGGCTTTAAGAAGAATCTGAAAAGCCAGTGGACACATATGAATATACTCCGCATTTTAGGGAATCCCGTTTATGCTGGGACTTTGGTGCAGGGAAAGGAAACTACGCCAAATTATAAAGTGAAAAAGAAAGTAAAGCGTGACCAGAATAAATGGAGCCGGGTAGAGAATGCCCATGAAGCCATTATGCCATTAGTAGATTTCCTAACTGTACAGGAGCAGCTTCAGATGGATACGAGAACGGGAACGGCAAAAGAGAAAGTGTATTGCCTGTCCGGCATTGTAAAGTGTGGCGATTGCGGCGCAAACATGGTCAGAAAGACAGTTCCTTCCGGAAAGAGGAAATTTATTTATTATGTGTGTGGAAGCCATAAAGGAAATAAGGACGTCTGCAGTTCCCACAGTATCAATGCAGTGGCCTTGGAGGAAAGCGTACTGAAACTGCTAAACCATCAGATCAATAATGTGGCAGATTTGAGGAAGATTCTGGAAAAAGCGGATCATGCAAAGATCAGTCAAGGAGAGATGGGCGTCCGAAAAGATACCTCCATGCCATTTGGCGTAAAGGAGGAAAAAAAAGGCAGGCAGGCGGTAAGAAAAAAGGAGGAGATACAAAAATACACCCGTCTGCGCATGGGTTTATATGAAGATTACAAAGATGGCCTGATTACGAAGGAAGAATATCTGGAGCTAAAAGAAATCTATGGAAAACGTATTCAGACAGCGGAACAGATGCTGGACGCAATGGAAGTGGAACTGGCGTTTCTTGCCGATGGAGAGCGAAGGGAATGTGATTGGATCAGTCAGTTTAAGAAATATGGGCGTCTGGAATCTATATCGAGGGAAGTTGCTGTTTTTCTGATTGAGCAGATACTTGTCTATGAAAAAAAGGAAGGAGAGCGTTATCCAAGGATAGAAATACATTTCAAATATGCAGACGAATTTCAGGATTCTTTAAGCATAGTAAAGGAATTGCATGGCAAAATGGAGGGAGCATATGGCGAGAACGAGTAGAAAGCCGGGGAAAGCTGCGGAACAGATAAAAGACCCTGTTATGAAGATAGCGCTATATGTCCGTTTGTCCAATGAAGATAATGGCGGTAAAAGTGAGGATGGAATTGATAATCAGCTTGAACTGTTATTAGATTTTGTAAGGAAGCTTGAGAATATGGAGCCCCGAAAGGATAGCTCTATGCCATACCGCAAAGAAATTGAAATCATAGAAACTTATATGGATAATGGGCAGACTGGAACTGACTTTGAAAGGCCGGGATGGGAACGGATGATGGAGGATGTGAAATGCGGCAGGATAAATTGTGTTATCGTAAAAGACTTATCCCGGTTTGCAAGGAACTATCTGGAAGCAGGAGATTATCTGGAAAAAATATTTCCATTTCTTGGGGTGCGTTTTATTGCAGTCAACGACCACTTTGACAGTGCAGGTGAGATTTATCAGGAAAAGGAACTGGTTATAGATTTTAAAAACTTGGCAAATGATTATTATTCAAAAGATATATCAAAAAAAGTGATGTCGGCGTTCCGCATTAAGAAAGAACAGGGATTGTTTATAGGCAGTAAAGCTCCGTATGGTTATGTTTTGGAAAATAATAAATATGTGATAGAGCAACCCGCAGCGGATATAGTAAGGCGCATTTTTGAAATGAAAATTCAGGGGACGAGCGCCTATAAGATTGCAAATATATTAAATCAGGAAGGCATTCCGTCCCCCAGCAGATATGCAGGGGAGCGGGGCGTGAAAAAATATAAGGATTGCAGCCATGTTCTATGGCAGCCGGGGGCAGTCAGCCGGATTTTGTATAACAGGGTTTATGTGGGAGATTTGGTACAGGGAAAGTATAACCGTTCTATCTACTCTAAAGAAAGGCGTGGAAAAAGAAAGGAAGAATCATGGGAGATCATAGAGGAAAACCATCAGGCAATTATTGACAGGGAAATGTTTCAAAAGGTACAGGAAATTAAGGAAAGAAACCGAAAAGTATGGAAGGATAGGCAGGGCGGGCATGGGTATAAGAACGTACTGGAAGGGATTTTGGTGTGTGGAACCTGCCGTCATGCCATGCGGAGGAACAAAGATATAAGGAATGGAAAAGCAAGGTATTATTTTTTCTGTGGTTTTGCTTATGGACATTCACAGGTGAAATGCAATATATCCGCTATCCTTGATCATAAAATCTTTGATATGGTATTAAAGCAGATAAAATTGCAGATAGATTTAGCTGTCGAGGTCAACAGGCTGTTGGAACAGTTGAAACAATCAGACAGCTATTCTATAGTCTATAGACAGAAAAAAAGGCAGGTAGAGCGGATCAGAGACGAACTATGCAGGCATGTATATTTGAAAACCAGTATTTATGAAGACATGAAAAAAGGAATTCTGACAAAAGAAGAATATTTAACAGCGAAGGAAAAGTATGCAGGAAAGATTGCTGAATTGGAAACAGAACTGGACGGCAAACAGGCAGAGCTAAATGATTTTGAGCAATATATGAGCGGGGAAAACCGTTGGCTGAAAGCTTTTTCGAATATCAGGGATGCAAAAGAGCTAACAAGGGAGATGGCGGTAAGCCTGTTGGATAAGGTGGAAGTATATGAAGATAAAAGAATCCATATCCGATTCCGGTTTCAGAATGAGTATACCCAAAGGGCATCCCGTGTCCAAGGCGCTTCGCGCGATACAAATAAGGCATGAATATTTAACTTTAATGCTGTAGAGAGGCAATGAGGTTATGGGCAGGGAGCCGCAGCAAAGAGCCTGCCCTGCATGGCCGGGCATTGCGAATGCCGTTAGATTCCCCGGTTAGCGGAAAGAGGTGAGGATTATAGAAGGGAAGTTCATGGCTAAGTATCTCAGGCTTTCGGTAGAGGATGGGGACGTAGTGTCGAATGATACAAAAGCAGAGAGTGACAGTATTAACCATCAAAGAGAATTGATTGACCGTTTTATCAGTGAGAAACAGATTTTCCCCTCCATGCAGTCATTGGAATTTGTAGATGATGGCTACAGTGGGACAAACTTTGACAGACCGGCAGTGAGAGAAATGCTGTCGTTGGTAAAGGAAGGAAAAATATGTTGTATCATTGTAAAAGACCTTTCAAGGTTTGGGAGAAATTATTTGGAAGTAGGGGATTACTTGGAGCAGATTTTTCCGTTTATGGGAGTCCGTTTCATTGCAATCAATGATGGATATGACAGTAATGATTACATAGGAACTACGGGAGGGATTGAGATTGCTTTTAAGAGTCTTTTGTATGATATGTATAGCAAGGACTTGTCTGAGAAGATGCGGTCATCGCTGTTAATAAGAAGAAAGAGGGGGGATTTTATCGGCCCCAGAGCGCCATTCGGCTATCAGTTTTCAAATAATAAGAAGATTCTGGCAATAGATGAAGTGGCGGCGCAATATGTGAGGCGGATATTTGGGCTGGCCTGTGAAGGGTGTGGGACTGGAAGAATAGCGAAACTGCTAAATAAGGAAAAGATACCAACACCGGGGCAGTATAAGAATAGGGAGAAACTGCAATATCATATCATGGATGGGGAAGGGTATTGGGACAGCGGGAAAGTCCGGAGGATTTTGCAGAACAAAGTATATACTGGAACGGTTGTCAATGGAAGAACCAGGGTAACAGAGATTGGAGGAAGGCATTTTAAGCCCATGCCAGATGAAGAACAGATCTGTGCGCCCGGCAGGCATGAGGCGATTGTTACAGAGAGGGAATATCTGTTGGCATTAGAAGTGTTAAAAAACAATGGATGCCAGAAAGGAAAAAAACATACTCTGAAACAAGAAAGCGTATTGCTTGGGAAAGCGCGATGCGGACATTGCAAAAGAAGCCTGCTCCGGTCAGGCTGCGCCACAATACCATACTTTATCTGCAAAAAGGCAGGATATGAAGAAGATCCCTGCGGGGATGCCTTTATGACAGGGCCTTCGCCAGCGAAAGCGAGGGCATCTGGCAAAAAAAAGGAAAATACTGGGTGTATCAATGAGCGGTTGAGTAAGCCGGAATTGGAAGCGGCTGTTTTAGAATGTATCAATGAAGAATTGGAGCAAGGGATTTTGGACGGGAAAATCCATGAATCAAATACAGATTTTTCAGTGGCGGATCATAGAAAGATAAAGAAGATGTGTAAGGCATTGGAACAGAAACAGGATTCATTAAAGATAGAAAAGCAGTATCTTTATGAGCAATACAAAAGGAATCAAATGGAGCGGAAAATCTATTTGAATAGAGTAGAGGCATTAAGGCAGGAAGAAAGAAGCTTAAGTGAGCAGATCAAATATCTGCAAGAAGCAAGGGGACAATGTGAAGAAAAGGTTAACATGCAGCAGAAAGAAGAACATACCGGAAAATTGAAAACTAAAAAAAGTATAAAAAATTGTTAGTCCTTATCTGACAGCGCCATATGGGGAGAAGGTGAAGGCATATTTGATAAAAGGCGCAAAACACCTGCCGGTACTTCAGGAGTATCCCAATCCTCAGCTTGGGTGGGGAGCGCTGTGTCTAAAGGGCAGTTTACCGGAATGAGGTTAGAAAGCTCATTGATTTAATAGTTGCTTCTGTCATTATAATAAAAGATAACTATAAATTTAAATAGTTTACTTAATTAATGTTATGAAATATAATATAGTTACTACATTTAAGAGAAAACGAAGGGAAAGGTATAAGGAGGAATAGGGATGAGTGTACAAAAAGAAAGCAAAAATAAGATAGGAGCAAGATGTCTGTCAGATTCAGAGGTTGAATTAATTTTGCCGAACTACAAGCGGATCTATGATCAGATAAATCAGTTTCGTGCAGAAAAAAAATCCGTGGACAACTTTGAGGGACAAAAAGTAAATGATGGGAATAAAGATCAAAAAACTAACAATATTGGAATCATGGGGGTCAGGGGAGCCGGTAAAACATCTATTTTAAAGACTATCCGGGTTCAGCTGGAAAAGAATAAGCAGGCATTGGATGATATTATACTTCCCATCATCGTCCCAGAGAATATGTCGGAATCCGGCACGCTGATGGCAACAGTTCTGGGAATGCTGAATGAAGTGATAAAGGAAAGAGATGAGAAGGAGAAAAAGAGGCAGAAAAGAAGTAATATAGACTGTATTAAGGAATACGGCCTTCGGAAAAAATATGATGAAGTGATCAAACAGTATACATATATTCAGAAGGAATACCGGGATATCTTGATTCGTCAATATACGACGGAGGGTGATTATGTAAATCGCTCTACCAGTGTGTTTAACTCGGATACAGAATTTATCAATAAATTTAATGAATTGATTGATGAATTAGTAAATGAAAAAAAGAAAGACAACAGTTTCCTTTTTCTTTTTATAGATGATATTGATTTAAGCACATATCGGTGCGCGGATGTAGTAAAGACTCTTTTGTCCTATCTGTCCAATGAAAATATTATCACTTTCATTTCAGGAGATCTAGATACGTTTGAGGAAGCATTGACTTTGGATTTTCTTAGACAGGAAAATGTGTTGGATAAGGATATTCTGGACAAGGAAATGGGCGCTCATACACTGCTTGACAGTAAAAAGCATCTTGCTTATGAATATATGAAAAAAATTATTCCTCCTGCATATAGGTACAATATTAAACTTTGGTCTTTAGAGGAAAAGGGAAATTACTGCATTGTGGATTGGGAAGATCATCGAATGGAAGAAGCCTTGCCTGTAGAAGCTCAGAGTGACAAAGAACAAAAGAAGGGAAGGGCGCTTTCAGAGCTGCTGGTTCAGAAATTAAAGGGCTGGGTTGATCCGTCTTTTTTCTGTTATGCAGAGAACGAGGAAGCCGTAGAAGGTCGAAACCCAAAAGAAACCCAGTATCAAAATCTGCCATATACATATCATTTATTTGACATTACTTCTCGGGGCCTGAACAATGTTTATAATGTATTGAGCGAAATTTCCATGGAAAAGAAAGAGAAGGGGAAGGATTATTTTAAGGAAAAGAAACTGCTGTTGGATACTATTATTTCTTCCAAACCAATTTATAATAAATATAGAAACGATATCCAGTTAAATTTTTTCCATATAGGGACAAATGCAGACAGCAGAGTGTTTTTTGATAATGCAGAAGCGGTTATCTATGAGAGAGACAGGAGCGCAGACCATGGGGATAACCCGCAAAATTCGGAAGCGTATCATATAACGGATCCAGTAGAAAGATTTTCTTTGTTTATTCTGGTGGATTTTGCTGCAAGGCTTTTATATGAAGTGGATCATTATGAAAAGAAGATAAGAGAAGATGGCTGTTACAAAATACTAAAGGATAAAGCAATGAAAGACCTGTTTTTCCATCCTATTATAGCGGAAAAGGTTATGGAAGTTTCCGATTATAGATGGGAAAGTGAGGACGAGGCTAAATTGAAAAAAGAGGCATTAAATAGAGAGAAAAAAGAATATCCTGCATTGAAAGATATGAAGCTGAAAGATGTAAACAACAGCTTTTTGCTGAAGGGAGATCTTATCCTGAATCTGGCATATTATAAAAATCTTCCGTTAGATGGAATACTGAAGTTGTATGAAAATAGATCATTAGAAGGATCTGATGAGGGGACATTTGCCACAGCGGAATTAGAACAGAGTGTTATAATTGCGATATGGAGAGCCTTTTCATCGTCAGCAATAGTAAATGAGATAGCCATATCAGAAATGATTGCCAGGTATTACTCTGTTTTTTGGAAAGAATTTGCATATATCCGTAATCAACTGTCAAGTTCTGTCACACAAAATATTGTTTTAAGATTATTTGAGGATGAAATAAATGAGGTTGTCAAGAAGGGATCGACACTAGAGAAATTAGAAGAAAAAAAAGAAATGACACGGCTCCTGTCAAATACATTAGCCAGAATACTGGCAGCGCAAGATGAGGATGAAATTGAAAAAGATTGGAAGGAGATTCGTTTTGATGATCTGTATGTTATAGAAAAACAAGGAGAAACAAAGATTGAAGAAGATATAAGAAAACACAATCTAAATAACCAGATACAAATTTTAAAAGCAATAGATTCACGCACACTGTGGCAGGCAGAAGTTGTGGGGAATGTTGCCGCTTATTTAAAAAAATTGGTAAAGAGATATATTAAATTCATCAAAGAGGCTCTGGAAGAAGGGGGAGACTGGAAATTAAACACAAGTGATGCTGATGACAGTTGGAAAATATTTAAAAAAGCAGATCTTGGCGTATCTAATACGATAGCCAAACGCACACTCAAAAGTGTCAATGGTATTCTTGAGGAGAAAAAGACAGGATTTCATGATGGGATGCCTTTTGATATATATCAGAAAGTAATCAAGCAGCTTGGAGAATTAGCTGGAAATAACTATGTCTGGTATGGGCAATCTGAAGCGCAGCAGATTTTAAATGAATTGCAAAAGGCAACAGCCGAGCCAAATTCAAAGGACTGGGATACATGGATTAGAAAGCATTCCTATTTTACATTTCTTTTGCAATGTCTCTATAAATACAAAATGAAAGCGGAGCAGAGTGAAAATGTTGTGCAGAATGCTCGTTTATTGTCAAATATAGCGAGAAAATTACCAGATGCGCATAAGGAGGCTGACAGACAGACATTGGAGAATTTTATAGATGAATTGAACAAGAGTTTAGAGGATACAATAGATTCCGAAGAATTTGATAAGTTATTTTCTTTAGGGTCAATGGATAAGCAGAGGGAAACATTATGATTAATGATTCTATTAACCGCTTTTTGGGCGTTTTATGTTATCCATTTACATCGATGGAAGCATTCCAGAAAGATCTTATCAATGAGTATATTTTTGCTGTAAAAGCAGGAGAGGAAAAAGAAGCCAACGATATACGAGAGCGTTTGAAAAGCCAACTGATTGGCTATATCCGTCAAAGCTATAATATCTATTCCTATGATGAAATATATTTGTACATGGAAAAATGCTATCTTTATTATGGTTATGCTGACGGCGCAGAGAGCTTTGACAATGCTTTACATCTGTATCAATATATCATGGAAAAGATGGCGGCTGCTTTAATATCACATAGGGACGGACGAATCGTTTTTAAATATTGGAGAAACAAAAATGATGAGGAGTTATTTGGCGGATTTGCAAATAATAACAAGGTAACGTTGTTTCATAGCCTGAACTGTCATATTCCGATGGATGTGATTGCGATTGTCTATATGATCATTAATCAGAAAAAATTGGATAGCAGATGTCTGGATTACTTTTATGGAAATATAGAAGTGGCGGATCAGCAGTTGTCTAAAATTCTGGAAAAAGGGGTTGCCGAGAACCATCTGCATAAAGGAGTGTCCAGAACATTTCCAAGCATATGGGATTCACTGATGGCTCCGCTTACGGTAAAAGACAGCAGGTTTTTGGGGAAACAGAAATTTATAGATGGCGCGCGAGAAAAAAATAAACAAATAATTATTTACATATTGGGATGTGGAATTGTCAGGGCATATCTGGCTTTGGAAATTTCATCTGTTTTGACTAAGGGGCAGCGGCATAGACCGGATGCATATGGAGAAGAAGTAGGGGAGTTAATTGAAAATTTTAAGGAGGGAGAGAAGTTCGAGAAATTTTTTAGAGACAATTATCAGGATAAAGATGAAAAAGAAATTACTGCTTACTATACAGGATTATGGGACAGTTTTGAAGGACTCCAGCAGGAGGCTTTTTCCAGTGAACGTTTTTGTACGTCTATCCTGAATGAAGATTTTGAGCTTCATACTATTGATGAAAATGTTTTTTTATATTATGCGTTATACATGATGAGGAATGAAGAAACAGCATGGGATATGAAACAATGTATAATGCAGTATTTAAGGGTCAGGAATTATTTGTTCCATGTGAGTGTGCAGCAGAAAACAATAAAAGGATTGGATTATTTTCAGCAGGGGCATTATAGTGTAAATTCTGCTTTGAGCCATGCGAATATAAAAAATTTCTGGGAAACTGCAATGCGGGAACAATTACAGAACAAGGATTTATATAAGGTTGAATTCCGTTCCTCCATACCGGTGGCTTATGCAGAGTGCAAAAGGGAAATACTGGATTTTTTAAAGGCGTATCAGAAAATATTAAAAGAAGATTATTCATATTATGATGATGAAAAAAAGGAATATGTCCTTTATCGCAAAATTCCACAGGTAGGATTGGTGATTCATTTGCTGAAAAAGCCGGATGCGTCAGCGCCAGAGAAATGTTATCAAAACGGAAAATCAGACTGCTCATATTTTTATTTTGGCAAACTACAAAAAATATATATGGAGCAAATCGAGAATTTAATTCAAATGAGGACAGAATACAGCGAGCTTAGCAGATATCTGGTCGGGATAGATGCCGCCAGTCTGGAAAATTCTACGCCGGTCTGGGTATTTGCGCCGATCTATGAACAGGCAAGAGACAGCAGCGTTGAAAAGCTCGGAAGGAGAAATGAGTACGGAGACTATACCCAGAGTATGGGTTTTACTTTTCATGCAGGAGAAGATTTTCGGCATATTTTGTCAGGTTTGAGAAGAATTGACGAGGCTGTGGAATATTTGAAATTTCATGCAGGAGATCGAATCGGACATGGAATTGCGCTGGGTATTTCACCCAGAGAATGGAAAAATCAAAATCCTGTCATAATCATTCCACAGATAGAGGCGTTGGAAAACTATCTTTGGGCATATGATACATTGAGTAAAAATTACAGTGATTTTCAGGCAACAATTTTGGCTTATATGGAAAAGCGGATTTATGATCTGTCCGGGAAAATTTATGGTAATGGACAAGAATGTGTGGGAAGGGAACAGGAAGGAATTGCATTGGAGCTTTTGATATCAGGTTACCACAGATTATTTACTTCCCAGAATAAAGAAATAGAATATGAAACAGTAGAAAAGGAATTTTGCAATAGAGTATGCTCAGGGGAAAAAATCCACTGGGACTCTATGCTGCTGGCAGCGGCTAGGCACTGCAAAAAATTTGTAAAGGAGATGGACAGGCCCATTCATTATGAAATTACGGAACAGGATTTGTTGATTGTAGAGGAATTGCAGAAAATATTGAAGAAAAAGCTGGGGAGAAAAGGTATTATTATAGAAGTAAATCCTTCTTCCAATACTGCGATTGCTGATTTGGATGTAGTGGAGGCAAACCAGTTATATCAGATGAATCAGATAAACAATACCCAAAACGTAATTGTCTGCATCAATTCAGATGACCCGGCGGTTTTTAATACAAATGTATCAAATGAACTGGCATATATTTATTATGGCATGTTGGAGCAAAACATCAGCCGGGAGGCGGCGTTGTTATGGATTGACAGGTTGAGGAGAAATGGAATGGATAGCTCATTTATCCATCACAAGGAGTCAGATGAACTGTTGGTGAGAAAATTAAATGAATTGATTGAAAGTATGTAGATTGGTGGAATTTTAATATGGATCGATGGAAGAACTATTAAATTCTTGCGATATAGATGGAAAAGGCGCTAAGAGATGTGGAAAAAATAGATTCTTTAATTAGATATTCGAGTCAACAGAATATAAAAATTCAAAATCTCAAACTAGAAAAAAGACGGCCATTTTCGTGAAAAAACCATCAAATGCACGACGTGTCCCATTGTTCTCCTATATTGCAAAAAGACTGTTCCGGTGATATAATAGCCATAGAAAAAACAGGAATATACGGAAATGTAAAAGGATGGAATCTATATGAAAAAAGGCATATGCGGATTGTTTCTGGGTATTCTATGCGCCGTTACGTTTGCGGGCTGTGGTTTGGCGGAGAAAACGGACTTATCAGGAAAAACGGACTTGGAAAATACAGAAACCCAAAAAGTGGAACTTGTTGTTTGGGGAGCCGAAGAAGATACGGAATTGATGAATCGGATCATCAATAGTTTTCAAGACAAGTATCAGGGACAGGCGGATTTTCAGATTGTATTTGAAGCGCAGGGAGAATCCCAGTGCAAAGACGTATTGCTTGGCGGATTGGAGGACGGAGCGGACGTATTTACATTTGCAGATGACCAGTTAAACGCGCTTGCCGCAGCCGGGGCATTAGATCCTGTTCAGAATGCAGATGAGATTAGGGAAAGAAATCTCTCAAACGCAGTGGAAGCGGCGACAATTAATGATCAGCTATATGCGTATCCTTTGACTGCGGATAACGGATATTTTTTATATTATAACAAGCAATATATTACAGAAGATCAGGTTCAGACGCTGGACGGCATATTAGAAGCCGCGTCTGCAAACGGCAAATTATTTACAATGGACTGGTCTTCAGCTTGGTATGTATATTCGTTCTTTGGCAACACAGGGCTTAGCGTCGGTTTAAACGAAGATGGGATTACAAACTACTGTACATGGAATCAGACAGACGGGGAAATCCGGGGAATCGATGTAGCCAACGCAATGCTTACGATTGCGGGAAATCCGGGTTTTGCCAGTTTCACAGATGAAGAATTTATGGAGGGGGTAAGAAACGGCTCCGTAATTGCAGGCGTAAGCGGCGTTTGGAATTCAGTTGCAGTACAGGAGGCGTGGGGAGAGAACGCGGGAGCCGCCAAATTGCCGACGTACACCATAAATGGCGGACAGATGCAGATGGCTTCTTTTTCCGGCTGTAAGCTGATCGGGGTAAATGCGTATTCTGAAAATCCGGACTGGGCCATAAAGCTTGCCGAATGGATTACAAATGAGGAGAACCAACGGCTCCGTTTTGAAATGCGTGGACAAGGCCCGTCCAATATTGCGGTTGCAGATTCCGAAGAAATTCATCAATCGCCGGCGATCGCCGCTCTTTTAGAGCAGTCCGGGCATTCCCAGCTTCAGCGGGTAGGCGGTAAATTCTGGGACCCTGTTTCAAAATTTGCGCTAAATATGGAGGCGGGAAATCCTCTTGGACAGGATTTACAAGAGCAGTTAGATGAGATGGCAGAAAATATTTCTGCAAGATAGATACCTATGTCGAAAGGATTTGTAAATGTAAGATGAAGAAAAAACTTACCATACAACAACGTCTGATACTTCCGGTTATCCTTCTTGGAGTAGTGGCATTGATTTCAAATGCCCTTTCGGTTTTCAGCATCAACAACGTAAATTCCAATGCTTCGAAAATCGTAGATAATTATATGGCGGATTCAGAAACATTACAGAATATCCGTCATACGACCACAAATATCCATAAGATGGCGCTGTCCCATATTGTTGCGGCTGATTATAATACGATGGTTGCTATTGTGGCGCAGATCAAAGAAGAAGAAAAACGATTGGAAACTTATTTAAAAGAATACGAAACTTATGTGACGAAAGAGGACGAAGCGGTTTATACACAGCTTTTGGAAAACTACGCTTCTTTTAAACACGCGTTGGTCTACCTTGTATGCGCAAGCGCGGACAGCAATACACAGGATGCGTATGCGTGCGCCAATGGCGACGTAGCCAGTTTTGGGGCTGCGATAGCGGGCAATGCAGATGAGTTATATGACGCTGTAAGCGCAAGGACAGCCGGCGCAAGACAGAAGCTTCTGGTTGTTTACAACAGCTCCCTTGTCATTGCGGCTGCAGTGATTGCCGCATGTCTGGCATTAGTGTTTGCGGCTGTCCGGATTATCAAAAAATATGTGATTACGCCAATCAAGGGAACCGTGGATACGCTTCAGGAAAGTTCACAAAAGCTTGACGAGGTGACAGGCGAAGTGCTGAAGCATACCCGCACATCTGGAAAAAGCGCGAAAAGCTTATCTTCTCTTTCGGGTTCCTTATCCGGGGCAATCCAGAATGTGGCAAAGAATGCGGCAAACATTAATGGCAGCGCTTCAGACATCAAGGAAGACGTCCATGACATGGCAGAGGAGTGCAGAGCCATTACGGAGTATTCATCTTCGATGAAGATACGGGCAAATGAGATGGAAGCTTCGGCGCAGGCCAACACAGAAGTAATTCAAAAGAAGACAGCCGGAATATTAGAGGTTCTTGAAGATGCGATTGAAAACAGCAGAAGCGTAGATCAGGTGGACAAACTGACAAAAGATATTGTATCCATTGCGTCAACGACGAATTTGATTGCCCTTAACGCATCTGTAGAAGCTATGCGCGCAGGCGAAGCGGGGAAAGGCTTTGCAGTCGTGGCGACGGAGATTAAAACGTTAGCGAATTCATGCAGTGAAACGGCTGGGAGCATTCAAAAGGTAAACCAGATTGTTACAAATGCAGTACATAACCTTTCCAAGCATTCCCAAGACATGGCGGATTATCTGAGTGAGACTATTTTGACGGAATTTCAGGAATTTGTGCATGCCGGAAAACAGTACAAGGAAGATGCCGATTATGTAAAAGAAATGATTGATGCATTTAACAGCAGGACGGACCGGCTTAGAAATTCTATGACTGAAATTGCCGATTCTATCGGAAGCATTACAAAGGCGATTGACGATGGCGCCGCAGGGATTACCGGAGTTGCGGACAGCGCCAAAAGCTTAGTGGGGGATATGGCGGATATTACGGATCGCATGGATACGAATCGGGAAATTGTAAAAGAGTTAAAAAAGCAGATGGAAGTATTTGCAGATCTCTAAAAAGAATTAGAGTAAGAACCATAAAAAAGTGGAGGAGAAAAAAATGGGTTTTGGGGATTTTGTGAAAGGGCAATTTATAGATTTAATAGAATATGTCGATGCCAGCCGTGAAAAAACATTGGTATATAAATATACACGGGCAGGAGATGAGATAAAACAGGGAGCGAGATTAATTGTCCGTAATGGACAGGCGGCTGTGTTCGTCCATAGAGGGCAGATTGCAGATATAATGGGAGCGGGGGATTATAAATTAGACACAGATAACCTGCCGCTTCTATCGACATTAAAAGCGTTTCCCACGCTGTTTCGCTCTGAAATCAAATCAGATTTATACTTTCTTAATACAACGCAGTATATTAATAATAAATGGGGGACAAAAAATCCGGTGATTAAACGGGATGCAGAGCTTGGAATCGTAAGAATTACGGCATCTGGCTCATATTCTTTCCGGATCTGCAGTCCAAAAACGTTTATGTTAGAAGTGTTTGGGGCAAGGAGCCTGAATCTGACGAACGAGATCATAGATTACCTTACTGCATTTGTCGGGGAAGCGATTGCCCAATGTCTTGGGTCTTGTAACCAGTCCGTTTTAGATTTAGCGATGCGTTCTAGAGATTTATCTTCGATGGTGACTGCATACGCAAATGAAAAAGCGCAGGAATTAGGAATCGAAATTGTAACGGCGACAGTGGAACATATAGGCCTGCCAAGCGAAGTGGAAAAACTGATTGATGAACAATCTGGAATAGGGCTTGCTTCGCGGGACATGGATACGTTTGTCCAGTACCAGTCTGCAAGGGCTATCCGCGATGCGGCGAAACAGCAGGGAGGAATGGCAGGAATCGGAGCGGGAATGGCAGTCGGCAGGGCAGTGGCGGAGAGTATAAATGGCAGTTTGGAACGGAAATCCTCCAGCCGCGCAAAGGACAATGACGCCTTAGAACATGCGGCCCATGTTGCGGAACAGCTTACGAAATATAAAGAATTACTGGATAAAGGCATATTGACCCAAGAAGAATTTACGGAAGTGAAAAATATGCTTCTAAAGGAGGTTTAACATTTGGACGCGTTTTTAGAATTAGAAAAATATAAAAAATTTTTAGATGAAGGCGTAATATCCGAAAATGAGTTTCGCAGGGTGAAGCAGAAAATATTAGGGTTAAAAACAGACGAAGAAAAAGAATTGGAACAACAGAGAGAAGATGCATTAGAAGAAATTAGAAGATCCCGTCTAAAAGAGGACGACAAAGAACCGCCTTCCGAGGAAGAAGAATTATTGACAAGAGAGCAGGACAATTTGGAACGGCTGCGTCAGTTACAGTATGAAAAAACATTTTCGGAAGAAAAAGCAAGGGAAAAAGCCCGTTTAGAGGCTATGGAAGAATCACAGAGCCGGCAGCGCGCAAAGCAGCGGGAGGCAGTCAGAGGATTTACCGGAACAATAGGGTCTGCGATCCGGACAATATTTTTATGGGCTGTGACCGTATTTTGCCTGTTGGAATGTATAGGCTGTATGATTGGCCTCGCAGAAGGCAGCGCTGCGTTTAATTTTGTGACAGGAATTTTTATGTTTATTTTTGCAATACTGGCATGTCCGTTAATTACAAAAAAAACAAAGGATATTCCGAAATTGCAGGCATATTATTCCTATAAATCCATTCTGGTATTTGCGCTTATCGTTCTATTTTTTGTCTTGATCGTGATTTTATAACGTTATGGCAAAAGCCCCATTCCCCAAAAAGCGGATTGTTTTTGGGGAATTTTTGTGTTTTGTCCAGAAGGGCATTGGTCTGTAAGACAGTTTCGCAAACGCGTGAATGGGTAAAAAGAAAAGCGTTTCGGAATTATCATTTTGTAAATGGCGCATTTATTCGCCGGCTATGCTGCAACTGTATATTTGGTTGCAAAATCTTTAAAATGCGTTATAATTTGAAACAAAGATTTAGAACAAATGAAACGGCATGAAACATAGAAACAGCGGACTTAAAAAGAAGCGCCTAAAATTAAAATGGAGCGTATGATGTGGAATTTAATGAGAAAAATACAAACAGGAAGGAAGCATGTGGAGGAAGGAATCATGTATGTAATTGCAGGACTGGGGAACCCTGAGCGGAAGTATGAAAATACACGCCATAATATCGGTTTTGAAGTTATGGATGCTTTAGCGGAGAAATATAATATCAATATGAACATTAGGAAACACAAAGCGATCTGTGGGACGGGAATGGTGGCAGGCGTAAAAACGCTGTTGGTAAAACCACAGACATATATGAATTTAAGCGGGGACAGCATTGCCCAAATCCTACAGTTTTATAAACTGGATGCGCAAGAACAGTTAATTGTAGTTTTTGACGACATAAGCCTTGAACCGGGAAAGATCCGCATCCGCAAAAAAGGAAGCGCCGGAGGGCACAATGGGATAAAAAGCATAATTGAACGGACAGGCAGCAGCGGCTTTTCAAGAATCAAAGTCGGCGTCGGCGCAAAACCGGAAGGCTTTGATTTGGCGGATTATGTGTTAGGGCATTTTTCAAAAAACGAACGGAACTTAATAGAGCCTGCCATTGCCGATGCCGTCTGCGCGGCAGGCTATATGGTAAACGGTGAGACAGAACGGGCAATGAATGAGTTTAATGCAAAGAAACGGGAGTAATATGAAAGCATTTTTAGAACCGCTGCAATCGTTAGAGGAAGTCAAACGGGTAGAAGCGCAGCTAAAAAAGGGAGCCGGAATCCAGATGGTCTCCGGTTGTATTGATTCACAAAAACCACATTTCATGTTTGGGATTGGCAATAATTTTCCGGTGAAGATTATTGTCACTTTTCACGAACAAAAAGCGCGGGAATTGTTAGAGGAATACCGTTTTTTCGAAAAAGACGCAGTCTATTATCCCGCAAAAGACATCTTGTTTTACCAGTCTGATTTACATGGAAACGTTTTAGCGAGGGAGCGCGCGCTTGCATTAAAGGCAATAGCGGAACAAAGTAAAATTACGTTGATTACGACATACGATGCGTTGATGAACCGTATGCAGAAACCGGAGAAAATTTTTAGCGCGGCGGCAGTGTATCGTGTGGGCGATGAAGTTGAGTTGGAAAAGTTAAAGAAGCGGCTTGTGGCAATGGGCTATGAATCCGTGTATCAGATTGAAGCGTCTGGCCAGTTTGCAGTGCGCGGCGGCATTATAGATGTTTTTCCATTGACGGAAGAAAATCCTTACCGGATAGAGCTTTGGGGCGATGAGATTGATTCCTTGCGCAGTTTTGATGCAGAAAGCCAGCGTTCAATAGAAAATCTGGAAGAAATAAAAATATACCCTGCCGCCGAATTGATTTTGACGGAACAGGAAATAGAAAAAGGCGTGAAACGGATTCAAACCGATGCAAAAAAACTTTATCAAACGTATCGTAAAGAAATGAAAACAGAAGAAGCCGCCCGGATAAAACAAGCTTGTGAGGAATTTACAGAAGAAATTCAGGAGCTAAGGAAAATGGGCGGCATTGATGCGTATTTGTCTTATTTTGCAGATGAAACTGTTTCACTTTTGGATTATTTTGATGTAGGGCAAACGCTTATATTTTTAGATGAACCCGCAAGATGCGCGGAGCGGGGGCGGGTCACGGAGCAGGAATTTTCAGAAAGCATGAAACAGCGTTTAGAAAAAGGATATATCCTGCCAAAACAGATGGAGACGCTTTATTCCTGTGAAGAAACGGCGGCAAAATTAAAGAAGCGGCGCGGCGTTGCATTAGCGGCATTAGAATCCACGGGAAATGAATTTGACATAAAAAACCATTATGGGATAGCGGCGAGGAGCATAGCGGCTTATCACAACAGTTTTGAGCTTCTGGTGAAAGATTTAAAAACGTATAAAAAAAAGGGGTATGCTGTGATTTTGCTTTCCGGTTCCCGCACAAGGGCGAAACGGCTTGCCAACGATTTGATGATGGAAGGGTTAAATTGTTTTTATTCTGAAAATTATGATCAGGCGGCAAAAGCAGGTGAAATTATTGCTTTTTATGGGAAGGTGAAGCGTGGATATGAGTATCCGCTTTTGTCATTTGCCGTAATTTCGGAAAGCGACATTTTTGGAACGGAAAAAAAGAAAAAAAAGAAGAAAAAAATCTATGAGGGCGATAAAATTGCCAGTTTTTCGGAACTTTCACCCGGCGATTATGTGGTGCATGAAAACCATGGGCTTGGCATTTTCCGCGGGATAGAAAAAATCGAAGTCGATAAGACGGTGAAAGATTATATCAAAATAGAATATGACAAGGGCAGCAGCCTTTATATTTTGGCTACGCAGTCGGACGTTTTACAAAAATATGCAGGCTCAGATGCGAAACGCCCGAAATTAAACAAACTAGGCGGTCAGGAATGGCGCAAGACAAAGACGAGGGTTCAGGGAGCCGTGAAAGAAATTGCGGCGGATTTGGTGGAGCTGTATGCGAAACGCCAGCAAAAAGAAGGATACGCATACGGTCCGGACACTGTCTGGCAGCGGGAGTTTGAAGAAATGTTCCCGTTTGAGGAAACAGAGGATCAGGAAGCGGCGATAGAAGCGGCAAAACGGGACATGGAAAGCAAAAAAATTATGGATCGCCTGATTTGCGGCGATGTAGGATATGGAAAGACGGAAATTGCCATCCGGGCGGCGTTTAAAGCGGTTCAAGAAGGAAAACAAGTCGTTTATTTAGTCCCGACGACGATTTTGGCGCAGCAGCACTATAATACATTTGTCCAGAGAATGAAAGATTTTCCGGTTACGGTGGATTTGCTCTGCCGTTTCAGGAGTGGGGCGGAACAGAAAAAAACGATAGAAGAATTAAAACGCGGCATGGTGGACATAGTTGTCGGAACGCATAGGATTCTGTCAAAAGATGTGGCATTTAAAGATTTAGGGCTTTTAATTATTGATGAAGAACAGCGGTTTGGCGTAGCGCATAAAGAAAAAATCAAACAACTGAAATTCTCCGTAGACGTGCTGACATTAACGGCGACGCCGATTCCAAGAACGCTTCATATGAGCTTAATTGGCATTCGGGACATGAGCGTATTAGAAGAACCGCCGTTAGACCGTCTGCCAATCCAGACGTATGTTATGGAATATAATGAAGAAATGGCGCGGGAAGCAATCGCGCGGGAGCTTGCAAGGGAAGGGCAGGTGTATTATGTCTTTAACCGCGTAAAGCAGATTGCCGACATAACGGCAAAAATAGCGTCGCTTGTGCCGGAAGCGTCAGTGGAATATGCGCATGGGCAGATGAATGAGAGGGAATTAGAAGCGATTATGTACCGGTTTATCAATGGGGAAATTGACGTGCTTGTTTCTACGACAATTATTGAAACAGGTCTTGACATTTCAAATGTCAATACCATTATAATCCATGATGCGGACAATATGGGGTTATCCCAGCTCTACCAGCTCCGTGGCAGGGTTGGGAGGTCAAACCGCACTTCGTATGCGTTTTTGATGTATAGAAGGAATAAAATGTTAAAAGAGGTGGCGGAAAGGCGCCTTGCCGCGATAAAAGAATATACGGAGCTTGGCAGTGGGTTTAAGATTGCTATGCGTGATCTGGAAATCCGCGGCGCAGGCAGCCTGCTTGGCGAAGCGCAGCATGGGCACATGGAAGCCGTCGGTTATGATTTATATTGTAAAATGCTTAATGAGGCAGTTAAGCAGGCAAAAGGCATTAAGACGGAAGAAAGTTTTGAGACGGCTGTCGATTTGGATATTGACGCATATATTCCAGTGGGCTATATCCCGAATGAAGCGCAGAAATTAGATATTTATAAACGGATTGCGGGAATTGGGAATGAAGAGGAACGAGATGAAATGCTCGAAGAATTAATTGACCGTTTTGGCGAGCCGCCAAAATCCGCGCAAAATCTTTTAAAGTTAGCGGAACTAAAAGCGGCGGCCCACAGGCATTATTTTACGGAAGTGACGCAAAAAGGAGACGAAGTCCGCTTTACGTTTTATGAACGCGCAAAAGTTAATCCGGTGAATATACCGGAATTTGTCGCGCAGTTTAATGGCAATATGAAGTTTTACGCGGATAAAAAGATGCCGTATTTTGTTTACCAGTTAAAAAGAAATTCCAGAGTAAAAGAGAGCGCGGTAAGCGTCGTAGAACAGGTGATGAATAAGGCGGATATGCTTCTTTGATTTTTCGGTTTAACGGCGTAGAGGATGCGGGGGTTATGCTGTGTGATATTTCATCATAAGATTATTTTGAAAAAATGATGAAAAATCTTGCGGCAGTCCATAAAAAGAACTATAATAGGAGAAGCGACTGGCAAACTGCCAGATTTTAGGAGGAACATATGAAAAGTAAGAAGTTAATGACAATTCTAATTGCAGGCGCTGCGCTTATGGGAGCGACGTTTGGCGGCTGTGGGAATCCGGTTAATGATGATGCAGTATTTGCAACTTTAGACGATACGAAAATTACGATGGGCGTTGCGAACTTTTTTGCCAAGTACCAGCAGGTAATGTATGATACTTCTTTTATGGGGTATTATGGGGAAGATATGTGGAATAATGATTTATATGGCAATGGCAGCGCGCTTAAGGAAGATGTGAAGAATAATGTGGCGGAAGACTTACAGAAGCTGTATTTGTTAAAGGCGCATATGGAAGAATATGGCATATCCATTAGTGAAGATGAGGAAGCGGCTCTTGCTAAAGCGGTGGATAATTTTATAGCGGACAATTCAAAGGCGGCGATCCGGCAGATAGGAGCCGAGAATAAAGAGAACGCGATTGAGATGCTGCGGCTGCGGACGATTGAGAAGAAAATGCGCGACCGGATTATCCAAGATGCGGATACGACGGTGTCGGACGAGGAAGCGGCCCAGAGGACGTTTAGTTATCTGCAAATCAGCACAGCGGCCCATACAGATGAAAATAATAATCAGGTAGAGTATACAGAAGAAGAAAAGGCGGGTCTAAAGACTGTTGCGGAAGGAATTGCCGCATCTTCTCCAGAGACGTTTGAGACGGCTGTGACAGATTCAGGGTATACGTTAAATACGGCTTCTTATGGTTCGGCGGAAGATGAAAATGCGTCGATGGATAAAGCGGTGTTAGAAGCGGCGGATGCGCTTACTGAAGGGCAGATTTCCGGTGTGGTTGAGACGGACAGCGCGTATTATGTGCTCCGGCTGGATAAAGCGTTTGATGAGGAAGCGACGGCTTCTAAGAGGGAAGAGCTGATTAAAGAGAAGCAGGAAAATTACTATACAGATGTGATAGATGGCTGGAAAGATGAATCTAAGTGGGAAATTAATGAAAGTGAATGGGAAAAGGTGACGTTTGAGGAGTATTTTAAACTTCCGGAGGAAGAAGACACGGAGAGTTTAAGTGAAGAATCGACGGAGAGTGGGAATGCGGCGGAGAACGCAACGGAGAATGCGGCGGATAATCCGGTGGAGAATGCAACGGAAAATCCGCTGGATGATGGGAGCGCGGCAGAGAATACAGCGGAAAATCCGGCGGATAATATGACGGAAGGTGAAGATCCAGCAGAAAATGAAAATTCGAATGATGTTGAGCAGTAGGAGAGTAAGCCCTTCGCCGTGAGGCGGGGGGTTTTTGCGGCTTACGGACGTCGGGCAGCAGATGACATTTGCCGCTGGGAGCGCTTTCGCTTGGTGACGCTCGCAGCG
>OFHB01000671.1_pt1 | contig 21715 bp, 26 predicted proteins | sample 1521881 | NCBI WGS metagenome assembly OFHB01 (sample SAMEA3504090, study PRJEB24116) | mouse gut metagenome | biome: mouse gut; feature: mouse-associated habitat; material: faeces | place: Denmark | collected 2011
GGCAGAGATATTATGAATCTCTGGATACTGCTGCTTAGGCATTGATATCCTTGCAAAAAAAGTGTCAACCAATATTGACAATATCCATCCTTTGTTTTTTCCAATTTCTTTATTACTGTTAGCAATGTCACCAACATCCTCAATAAAGTCAGACTCTCTTACACCTGTTGCATTATCTTTGATACTAATAAATCTCTTTTTTGTATCAATAAAAATGTCAACACTACCTTCGTTGGCAGCCAAAATACCCCTAGAAATAGCAAGGTCAATTTGGTCGCAAGCGTTTTGTATGTATTCTCGGTAAATAACCTTGGAATCAGAGTACATCCCTGTTGTAAGGTTATCAAGTATATTTTTTCCTACTGTTGCCATAACTATCTCCTTATTTGAACTGTTTGTAAATCGGTTTCGGGAACTTTATGTTCAAAAGAGACCGAAAGATGGGATTTTGTATAATATACTCACCCTGTTTTAAACGGGTCATCATAGTTTTATATACAGGAGGAATACTCTTGTAATCGCTTTTGGTAACTTCAATAGAGTTTGTTCTCCCATAGGCGTGTGTGGAACAATTGCCAGTAACACGGTCGTGAATCGCGCTTCTAAATTGTTCTGCTGCAAACAAGACAACGCCGAGAGAGCGTCCTCTTTCTGCAACATCAAGAACTTGCCGCAAAATAGGGGAGTTCTTCGGAGTTTCCTTGGATGCATACTTGTTAAGTTCATCAATAAAAATGACAATTCTTGAGGGTGGATTTACGCCTTCTTCGCCAGAATATTGACCTAACTGTAAATCATAGATGGTACGGATGGCATCTCCAAATACATACGCCTGCTTATCTTCGGAAAGTTTGGCAATATCAATGACATGAACCTCATTTTTTTTAATATACTTTAAAGCATCACCTATTCGAGTTTCGCCATCTTCTTCTCGGATATCTCTTGCAAAAATCTTGTTATCTGTAATGCTCTTATTGATTATTCTGTAGAACTTACGCCAACTTGCTACAGGAATTTCCTTATCCTTTCCAGAGGATTCAGAAGAACATTTTTCTTTTACTGCTTCGAGAAAATCCTGCCAATCGCTTACGTGATTGAAACGACCTTGACCAGACATAATATAGCTGATAATAGATTCCATTGTCTGTGTAGAGTCGTCAATATTTGCAAACATCAAGTCAAGGTTTTCTTTATCATACTTATAAATATATTTAAACTTCTTGGCTTTTTTCTTCTTGATATTATCTTCAACCTCTTCTGGTGTCATATATGTATTCCAATGACGTGTTTTCGGGATAGAGTAAGGGTAGTAGTACTTAACATTTTTAAATGGTTCCGCCGCCAATCCTAACTTTTCATACTTTTCAAAAGTATCTTTTCGTGCTGCTTCGGGATTTCGTTCATCTGCGAAATCATTTATTTGGTCAATGGCAAGCAAATCCTTTCCTTTAACATTAAAGAGAACAAATGCAACATTATCCTCATCATCGTCTTTGGATTCTTTCTTCATATAGCTGTCTTGAATTGCTTTTAGCAAAAACATAGCATAAGAAGTTTTAGAAGCAAGACCTGAAATACCTGAAATATTTAAATGTGCGCCTTCGGGACCGATGATAAATTTTGAGTTGAGATTGACTGGCAGCGTAACCCTTTCACAACCGCTAGTTCCCTCATACATTTCAATATAACCGCACATCAGCGGGTTACGTATATCATTTAATCCGAGAGCATAGTTGATTTCTTCAGCAGTTGCTAACATAACCTTTGCATTGTTCTGTACGGGAATATAAATATTATTTGTGTTGCAGACCACTTTGGCAGTTACATAGTTCATTCCAACACGAAGTGTGTTCCCTTCAGCACTGACATCACCAAAATCACTTGATATAAAATTTGTCAAAAAACTGGCGGCATCAGTGATATGCGCTATATCCTCAATTACACCATAAGAAAACGAATTGTTGACGTGCTGCACTTTCACAATATCAAATGGGTTCAAGATAAGTTCGGGAGCTGTCCAAAAAGTAAAATCATCAATGGTTGTTGGTTTCTTTTCTGTCGCTAATACACGACCTATAATATTATTAGCCATAATCTCTATCCTCCTCAAAATAGATGCAGGAACATCTCTGTACTTATGTATCTGCTTTTAACATAGGACTCAGTTAAAAATACTGGATATAAGTGGTTTGCCCATCGGCGATCTGTTCCATAACAAGTGGGATTTCGTTCATTAATGATGTTTGCCGAAATTAAATCTATCACATCACTATCAATACCATCATCAATCTCTTTATCCATCATTATTTTTTCTACTTTTACGACACCATCGAATGGTGTTTGTGTTCTTTTTTATCCCGTAAGCGGATATACCATACCCCAAATGGAACATCGCCTAAATATTCTATGTTTTCATACCTTGCAACAGGTGTTCTGTGGAAAACTGGTAAATCTGCAATATAATTTGAATTTGGTTTTCCAGTATGGTCAAGGCAACTTTCTGGATTAAAAGATTTTGAAACACCAACAACCCAACTGTAATTATGTTTGATTTTTTGCAGAGTTCGCAAGTCCTCTCGTCCAGTTTTCATAATTTTATATTCAAGAGAACCATCTTTCAGCAAATAGGCGTCCTGCCCTAACCGTTCGTCCTTAACAAGTTCAGCCACCATCCGTTTTTCTGCTTCAATCATATAATCTTGAATTTTTGCAACTGCCAGATTATCAAGTTTAGCATCTGCCGCTCCAGCTTTAGAGGTTGAATACGGTAAAATCGTTCTTTCTACATGCGCTTATTATCACGCTTACAGCATCCAATACCAATTTGTCCAGCTACAACTGGAAAAACCTGCTTGTTATATGCAATATCATCATCCTTAAAAACGTGACGGGAGCCGTCAAGGAAATATTTAAAAAGAGAAGGTTCCCCAACCTCTTGAAGCTGGTCTGCCAACTGTTTTAAATTTATGGAATTTTTTGGAGAACCAGTTTCCCCAGAATCTTTCCACTTTATTATTTTATTAGGGTCATCATCATAATCTATGGAAGGCAGACCGATAGAGTCATAGCTATACTTATATGTGTGATAGCTTTTTCCCCTTGTTTCTTTTTCAATAATTTCCATTATTTTAGCCATATGAAACTCCTTTTTTTCGCCATTCATTTACCGAGGAAATCCAGTGCTCGGTTAGATCATTATCGGTAACAGCCGCCATAAATGGCTTGGCGAGGAAATTGTTTATCTTTCTCAAAACAATCCCATAATCCTCTGTATCTGTATCAATTTTTCGGCAAAATGCGTTCCACTTCTTCTGCATTGCTTCATCATTTACAAACTCTATTACCTGTTCAAATTGTCCAACAGTAAAGGCATGCCCCCGGTTTTTAAAGGTCTTTTCTAGAGCCTTGGTAAGTGTCGCACCGTCAAAATCAAATCTATTTGCAAGGTAGTAAATGTCATAGTAGTCTTTCATTCTGCTGGAGAACTCCATTAGGCTGAGTATTGCGTCTATCTTTTCTGCAATTGTTGTTTCAAGTGAATAAGTGTTCACTGTAGGGGAAGGAAAATCATCAAGCTGAGTGGGGATTTTTCGTTTTTCATGTTTTGGTACAATGACATCGCCAACACCAAAATCAATACTGAATGGTGTTCTGGTATTCTTAATTCTCGCCACAAGAGAAACCCCGATACCAGCATACTTTTTTGCAACAGCAATCGGCGCAATTTCTTTGATTTCAAAGCTAATAAAATCATTTCCTGTAGATGTTCCGATGATTTCTTCTAATACAGGTTTTAATTCTTCGGGCGTATTTGGTACCTTCCGAAGAAGGAAATCAACATCCACTGTGACACGGCTGTCGAAATTGGTAACAGAATAAATAAACAGACCGCCTTTGAGAATGAGATTATCAGCGTATTTGGATTTCTCTAAACGACGTAAGAACTCTTCCTGGCAGAAGAGCTGCAGACAGAGCTGATAAGTTCTGCCGCTTTCAGCGGCTTTGTTTTTCAATCTTGCAAGCACAGACGCAGCTATATCAGCCATTCAAAAGCACCTCCATTACATTCATAACTTTTGTATAAAGTTTCATTTCTTTTGCATATCTGGAAAGATTTACAAGGTTTTTGTTATTATCAATGGCATATGCATTGACCGCTTTATTGAAAATTTCATTGTCCAATTTCGTGCGATACTTGAAACAATCACAAAGCGTCCGCTCACGGTCATAAACTGCCAGAGAAATGCCATTAAAATTATCTATTGTCTTACCCAAATTCAAAAAATTCTTTTGGATAAAGTATGGTTTCAAGGGTATTTCCTGTACCCGTTTTACTGTTCTTGAGGCTGTCCGTGGCACTGCAACCGACCATTTACGAGGAGAAAAATCGCTATACCCATAATGAAATAGAGCAGATTCTACGCAGATGATTCCTCTTGGAAGCATTTCTTTTAATATTTGTTCATCTGTCACGATGGCATTTTGAGGAAGTTGATAAAAGCCACGACGAATTCTTTCTATTACGCCTTCTTTACAAAGTGCGGCTACTTCATAATTTTTAATTCCGTCTAAAACAAAGTCCGATGTTTTTGCTATGCCGCCTTTATTTAAAATTACTTTTTTTGCAAGTTCCCTTTTATTCAAATAAACACCAACTTTCTGCACGCAAAACACTTTGATTGTATGCTTTTATTATATAGAAATGTAAAACAAATTTCAATAGTTTTAGGCAGACATTTTACAAAAGTTGCGTGCTGTTTGTAATGCCATATTTTATAAAAATCAGAGGATAAGACATTTCATCCCTATCCTCTGATTTTAATTCTTTATATGTAAATAATTTCATTGTTCACAATTTCCCTAACATTAGCCCTTATATTATTAAGCTTCCCTACCCAATCCAAGGCATTTTCAGCTTTTAAATGTTCTGTTATGCCCTGCGCCTGCCTGTCAATGTCAGCAAGATAGGCGTTGATTTTGCCGCTTATAAGAAGATTGGTGTATGTAACCTTGCGGTACTGCTTCAGATAGTTCAGATGCCGCTGTCCCCATGTGCCTATCGGCTGTTCTTCTTCGGCGGGCAATCGTAAATCTGGAATAAAATATCCATTTTCTTCGTGATATGTACCGCCTAACTGTTCAAATAATGATTTTGCCATTTTCTGTTTCCTCCAGATAAGATATTCACTCCACATATTTGTGTCTGCTGTCTTAAACACAATTTTTGAGTTTTATCCTTATCTGGTTTCATCCTTATACTGATTTGGTACATCCTTCCGTATTCCCGTTCGTGCAATTACTGCCACATCTTTGTTAGTTTGTATGCGGTCGTAGTGTAGCGGTATTCCCCATGGATTGTTGTTATGGCTTTCAAGCATAGGGCTACCGATAACAAGCTCTACGACGAAGGGCTTTGACGCTGTTAGGACGACTTCATCCAAAAACCTTGCTGATGCGCCGGGAAGATTAAATGACGCCGTAATCCTCTGTTCGTAGTCTGCCTTAGTGGGAATGGTAAAAAATAAGGCGGATTCTTCCATTGCCCCTTTTTCCATCTCACGAAACGCCCCAAGCCTTAGTGTGTAAAGACCGCCGCTTTCTACGGAAAACTCTCGTCCAAAAAGTTCTCGGTCAATTAAGGTTAAAATGTTGTCATTCTCAAACATAATCCTTAGACCAGGAGTTATGGCACTGTTCGTCTTTTCAAAGGACGGCAAACACGTTTTCCTTAGTTTCTTAAAACCGTTTTTGTTTCTACTCATCATAGATTGTTCCTCCTTGAGTTCTTATTGAGGGGTAACACTCCGGCAGCGGATGCGCCTAGAATTCATACCCCTCTACAAGACATAGACGTTTCATTGGTATTTGAACAAAAACTCAATTATCTTTTCATTATTTTTTTCAACTTTTTTACGCCGGTTCTCATCCGATACGAAACCGTTGTTTGTGCGATTCCGGTTCGTGCTGCTATTTCATGATCCGACAATTCTTCCATATGTAACTTGAATACGGTTTGCTTCTTGTCGTCCAAGGTATCAATAGCAGCGTATAATTCTTCTCGTTCTTCTATTTTGATGACATATTCTTCTGGAGAAAGGAACGTATTACTGGCTGGCATTGGAACTCCATTTTTTTCCATATCCTCAAGGTATAGTGGTAACCCATTACAAGGATCATTGAGGTTTATCCTCTGGACTCTTTCGCATTCGGCGCAGTTTTCTTTGCAAATAGTCCCATTGGCATTTCTACAGCGTTTCCTGCGCCTCTCTTTAGCTTCCTGTGCCCAAAGTATATTCCGGTAGATTTCAATGACTTCTCTCGGGGACTCGTCAATCATTTTCTTAGTTATCTGGACTTTTTCGCCTTCCAAATATACATAGAAAGGTTTAATTACTTTCGCTTCATTAGATTTCTTGGATTTTTTTGCCTGCTTTGACATATGTAGCTCCTTTCCGATCCGCAGGAGCCATATGTTCATCTGATGATCCGTAGGGAGTATAAGCAGCAAAGGGGATGCCGGAACCGGCACCCCTCCGCTATGCATGCGTCTCCTGCGGATCATTCATTGATTTATGTTAAAAGGTATCTATTTGGCCAAACCTGCCAGCATTTTACTTAACAGCTACTGGCGGGCTGTTCTCTGGAAATGTTATATTTATCGCTGTCTGTTTATCACCACCTCTGTTATGGTTTAAGCTGAGCTCTTTGCTTGGGTATGATTTTAGTATAAACAATGGAGCATTTGCGTTTTCTGAACGAAAAAGAAGGGTTCAGAATGAAAAAGAATGCTTTAGAATAAAAAGAATGGAAAATCTACCTCTAATAAATCAAAAAGTATGTTTGACAAAGGTGTATACTAATAACAGAACTATTGACTTTTTCGAACATGTGTGCTACAATGATTAGTATAAGCTAACCGCTTATGGACATTAAATATCGTGTTCATCATTGCTCCCAAAATGATTGTGCGTTTCGCCGGTTCTCTTGCTAGAGGACAGGCGATAGCACAATCGTTAAGGAGGCGATGATATGAGAATTACAACTTATAAAAGAGATCTTGTCGAAGATGGTTACAGAGTGATAGGGGTTGATTATGGGAGTGACCATAGGTGGGATTGGGATATGTCTACGGACTGTAGGTGCATCTCAATCCAAATGTCACTAACCGGCACGGCTGACGGCCAATCTCATGACGATGGCTGGAAAAGCTTAATCTCACTTGCAGATTCTGATATGTTTTTGGACAACGAATATGCGCGGCGGGAACATGCTGATTTCCGAATAAACTATGCAGAAATTATGCGGGGCAGCCATCCCGATTGGTACCTAAGTGCTTTCAAGGTATTCGTCGGTGGAATTACACTTTTCTTTGTTAATCCTAAAACAGATGATTCAGGCTTTCTATGGATTGTCGGTGCCAAGTGCTTAAAGCTGGCTTTTAAGGTACCATATACCCGGCTCGGATTCGACACGATTTACAACGTCCATATTGAACACGATGGCGAAGAACATCTTTTCACGATGGTAGAGGAAGATTTAGGCTATATCCGTTATGAGAATGAAATCAAGCTTAAAGAGCCAGGCAAAAAAGATGACAATTTCTTCCATGATGGTAACCAATATCTTGTTGTAACCGAATATGTTGGTTTGTAGCCATAAAATGACAGCCGCAAAAACCTGCGGCTGTTTTTTCTAGTTCCACGGTATTCCAAGCAGTGCGGTAATATGATACAATATGCATAGTTAAGGGGGTGTTTGCAGTGGCCAATGATCCCGATGAAACTGCGACAAATCTCAAAGACAGCTTGAAAGATATACGCAAACTGAAAAATAATAGGGATGCAATAGCAAACCTTGTTGAAGAGCTCGAAGGTATGGACAACCTTAGCCCCTTTCGAGGAGAAGGCTATCATACATTCTGCGAGGTATATCTCATCAGATTATTAAGAAAGTATGTTTATGGTGTCGAGAACCAAGAAATGTTGCTTGCTGTATATGGGCTTTTAGAAGGATACAAAGGTAAAAGAATTGGGGAGCGTTGCCAGGAATATGTAAAAGCTGCCTATCAATTCGATAAACGTATTGACCCTAATTGGGATGATCCAAACGGTTCTTTAAAATACTATGAAGAAAGCATTAATAAAAAATTGATAAAAAAACTAATGGCAGAAATATTTGATGGTGAAAACCAAAAGATACCCCTTGGGCTTGCTGAAGAGATTAACAAAGAGCTATCTCGAAAGTTTCCAGGCGGCTTTCCTAAAGAGCTGCCATTACCCGCCCCACAGTATCTGCTCAAAGAAGTCGGCGACCCTAAAAACAAAAGGGCGGAAATTAATACTGGCCACGGCAACAGTGGCAAAGATGGCGAAATCATGGGGAAAAGCGCCGAAGACAGTAGGAAGAGATTTTCTAAAAGGCATATACGGAAAAAGTTTGCCGTAATTATAATAACTATAGTTTTAGTTGCAATATTTGCCTTTATAATTTTTTATGACAGACTTGATAAGAGCGCAGAAGAACAATCCGCAAATGGGAGCGCTTTTCAACCTCCTGCCAGAATCAATTATCCCGATGGTACATATATTGATGTCTATGAACCAATGAAAATTATTAATGCTGAAGATGGTATTATTTTAGTACCAATCAGTGATGATGACCAATCCATGGAAACAAGACCTTTGTCTGATGAGACAAATTCGGAAGCCGTCAGTAACAGTGAAGATAATTTTGATCTGAAAGGGGTTAATGAATATGAGAAGAATCATTAAGTTCTTTTTCCTATCGGCTATATGTTATATAATAATGTTTATTAGTGTATTTATATATCCGATAACTGCTTTGGCTTGGGGCGACAACAGTGAAAACGGTAGAGGACGCCCAAGCTATACAACAGAAGAAATTGATAATGGAGCGCTTGGGGCTACCCTGCAATCCGACGGAGAAAATTACAAAGATGGCGATAATTATCCAGGGCAGATTATTTTTAATTCAATTTCAGATAATAAATCTATCGGTGGTAGCGAGAAAAATTTTGTTGCGGCACGAGAGTGTTTCCAGCGAGAGGATGGAAGTTGGGAAGGGGTAACTGAAGATACTATCTGGAGCAATGACGATATTACGGTTGAGGATGGAAATTATTATATCATACGCCTATACATCCGTATGAATAATCCCAACGGCTGGGATGCCGTAGCTAGAGACACTCATGTGTCTTTTAGCATTCCGAGTACTTCGGCCTCACAAATACAAGTTAATGGTTTCATTGATTCCTCAAATGCTACACCTAGTGAGTATTGGGATGGAATTAACTTCAATAGTGAGACCCCATTCCATCTTGAGTATGTTTACGGTTCAGCCTTGCTTGAGAACAATGGTATTGGTCTTGGCGGTCTTCCTCTTAGCGATGATATCGTTAAAGCTAAGAGTGGCGGGGTTCTGATAGGCTATGATGAACTTGATGGCCGCATACCTGGCTATAATATACCGGATTACTATAAGTATGATAATTACGTATCGATAAAAGTAAAAGTTGTATTCGACTATGAGTTTACCGTAGAGCAAAAAGTGCGCCTTGCTGGTGGTGACAAAGAGGATTGGGCAGATACAGTGGACGCTAAGATTGGTGACCAGGTAGAGTTTCGCATTCTTTATACGAACACTAGCGATAAGAGCCAGACTGGCGTTGCCATTAAAGACATTCTTCCGTCGAACTTGAAATACGTTGCTGGTTCGAGTGTCATTAAGAACTTTAACCATCCAAACGGTGCGAAGATTGTTCAAGACTCTCTCGTTGATAACGGCATCCGGATTGGCAACTATAGCAAAGACGCAAACGCTTATATCTATTTCATGGCTGAAATCGTAGACGAGAATTTAGACCAGGGTTCAAATACACTAGTAAACTGGGCGCAGGCCGGTGTAGGTGATGTGACAATACAAGATTCCGTTGAGATAAGGGTTCAGAATGACACAAAATACCTTGGAGCAATAGTCGTCTATATCGCTGTAATTATTATCTGCTTCATCATTTTTATCATCATGATCTGCAAAATCATCAAACACCGTAAAATAATCCGGCGTAAATAATATAAAAATATTTCTTCAAAAAGACGCTTTCCAGAGGCGTCTTTTTTGTATGTCCAAAATTATTTTATTTTTTTCTCATATTTCTTACTCAAAAATTTTCCTATTGTCCTATGTAAAGTAGATGGAACTATTTTGGTTTTCGGCATTGGTTGTTCCATAGATGCCAGACCATTATTTGCCATCAAAAAAAACAATCAAAAGGAGGAACCTATTATGAAGTGTCCAAATGTAGAATCAGTTGTTGAAGCCTTGAGCGGAGATGTGGTCGATACCATCCCCACCAAACGCAATATGATGTTCGCCCCGCGCTCATTGAAGCTGCTGCAGGAGAATGCACTGCTCACAGCCAGCGAAAACAGATGTAGAGCAATTTTGGCTAACTCAGCCATCAACGATACGGCCAGCCTGGCCATGTCGGTTGACCGGCTGTCGCACGTTGCTCCGCTCGGAAAACCGTATTACCACAAAATTCTCGCAGCTTATGCTGATAATGCCGCAAAGACAATAGAAAGGTGGTGATGGGGCATGTTGGAACTCATTGACATCATCATTGTAATTGTATTAGGCAGCATTGTATGCGTAGCAGTGTTCGAATGGTTTTGCGATTACTGCAACCTTAAGAAACGGGTGGAAGAAAGCGACGATTTTGAGAAACTGATGCGAAAACAACTGGAACTGGATGCGGCGAGGCTCAAAGCCCAGGAGGATATGCTTCGGGAAGCTTGCCGTTCGCAGGCTGAGGAATACGAGGACGAGTATGAGGAAGATTAAGCTGTTGTCGACATATTCTTAGGAAATACGGGATAAAAAACCGGATTTCCTAAGAAAAACAGAACATAACCACAAAGCAGATAACGGGGGCGGCGGAAAAAGTTATGTACGTTTTTTGGAAATAACTCCCCTTTTTCCCGGGATTTACGCCGCCCCGGTATATAATCGGACAAATTGCCAAGCCATTTGACCAGCCGTCAACAAGGTGTGGCAATAAAAATGAGTTGCAGAGAAAGGAGACAAACGAATGGTTTTTGATGCCAATAAAATAAACAGCCTCAAGTTAGAGAAGCCGATACTGCCGGAATCTCTTAAGGGCGGGGCGGGTACAATTATCATCGATCCGGCCTGGGACCTCCAGCAAAAGGGACACTTTGGTGCGGTAAATCACTACAGTCTGATGACGCTGGAGCAGATTAAAGCGTTGCCTGTGGGTGATTTATGTGCCAAAGATGCGAGCGTATGGTTATGGTGCACTGCCGCGACCCTGCCCCATGCCTATGCAATCCTCAAAATATGGGGGTTCACTCCACGTGCGCCGTTTGTCTGGGTAAAGAACCGTATGGGGCTTGGCCAGTATTTACGCAATTTTTGCGAGTTCTGTATCCTTGGAACCCGTGGAAAGTCCCTTCCGGCAATCAGGAATCAGCCAAATGTTGGTTTATTCCCAGTGCAGGATCATAGTCATAAACCCGAGGAGGCATATGATATTATCGAACGTATGTACCCAGACAGACCGCGGCTTGAGCTGTTTGCTAGGCGTCCACGGCACGGCTGGCATGCCTGGGGGAACGAAATCCCATCTGACATTGTGATTCCTGGGTATCCCGTCCCAGAATATAGCCCTCTTCTGCTGAATGATTTATCCAGGAGGGCGGCAGAAAATGACAACGGAAAATCCCAGAGGAGGTGCGATGATTAATGAGAAACGACAATTCGCCACATTTTCTTGCCCGTATTCTGGAGGCGGCTATTACTATTGCGGCCAGCGGGTATCTGATCCGGCTGGGCATCGGGTTTTTCCTCGAAGTCTGGTGGGTGCTGCTGATTATTCTCCTCGCCGTCTGCGGGGCTGTCATCGGCTGGCGGTTCTGGAAAAGCCGGCACGACACGAAGTGGTAAAGGAGGCGATACTTTGAACAGACATAATATCAAAGAAATAGACTGGCGGGAAGTAAGCTGGCAGAGGCCGTTTGAGGCGGAGACGGTATGGGACATGCTCATCCATCTCGCCTCCGTGCATCCCAGGGGCGCTCTTGTATGGGAAATCCGGGGCAACAGTGGCAAAGTCCGTTATCTGGTCGGAACAGAAAAATCCTATATCCATAAAATTGAGAGTGTGTTCCAGGCACATGGTGATGTCCGCTTCTCCGGTATTCATCAGATGCCAAGGAAAGAAATCGTTCATGCGGTACAGCTTCGCACCTCCAAAAAACTGCTGTCCCTCAACACGGATACTTCTATGGCAGTATTGCGGGCAGGGCTGGCGGTACTGGCAGGCGTCAGAGAAAATGAAGCGCTGGCCGTACAGATTATACTGGGCGGGTCATACGGTCCGTCGGTGATCTCCAATGGGTTGCAAGACCCTAATGCTTCATGGCTGGAAATTATTACCGGAAATATACAAAAAGCAAGCAGTGACCAAGTCCGGTCAGTCAAAGAGAAAGCAGAGCAGAACGGTTTCCAGGCGGTAATCCGCATTGGCTCCAGCAGTGGCTGTGCCAGCTTTATACATGATTTAGCAGCAGCGTTCCGGATTCTGGAGTCGGCGGGCGTTAAAATCTCTACATCAAACGAGAATCCGAAGAAACTGGCCGGGGCAAATGTGCCGCTTTGCTTTCCTCTGCGGCTGTCCGTAAAAGAAGTTTCCAGTTTTATGCTGCTACCAGTAGGAGAGGATATTTTGCCCGGTACCTCCGCCCTCCATCCCAAATGCACCCTGCCTCCTGACCGGTATAAAGAGCCAAAATACAAAAGTGAAGACCGCACCTTTGCAGTCTCCATGGATGGCAGGAAACTCAGTATCCCGCCAGACGACGCCACTTTGCATAGTGTCATTTTGGGGCCAACCGGCAGCGGTAAATCCGTCTGCATGCTCAACCAGATTTTAGCGGATATCCATGTCGGGCGGGGAGTGTTAGTTATAGATCCGAAACAGGATATGGTTAATGATATCCTTCAACGTGTTCCGGCTCACCGTAAAAAAGATGTAGTCATAATAGACCCTGTCAGTTCAAAACCCGTAGGCTTCAACCCTCTCGCTTGTGCGGCCGATGCGGACAAGGAACTGGTGGCAGACACCATCCTGTCTGTCCTTAAGGAAATATTTGCGGACTCGTGGGGCGTGCGCACCCAGGATCTGCTGTCTGGAGCGCTGCTTTCTTTAATGGAAGTGGACGGAGCCTCGCTGATGTGGCTGCCAGAGCTGTTCACCAACGAGGCTTTCCGGGCAAAAATTACCAGAAATGTTAAAGACGAAATTGCCCTGAAACCATTCTGGCAGAGGTTTGAGAGCCTGACGCCCTATCAAAGACAGCAGATGGTTGAGCCGATTCTGAACAAATTACGCCAGTTCCTATTCCGACCCAAGCTTCGCAACTGCCTGGGGCAGGGGCATCCCAAGTTTGACCTGAACGACCTCTTTATAAAAGCCAAAGTCGTGTTAGTGCCGATGAACAGAGGGATTCTCGGCGGAACGGCTGCAAAATTATTAGGCAGCCTGATTTTTGGGCTAACCTGGACACTGGCACTTGGACGGGCGAATGTCCCGCCGGAAAAACGGAGAATGGTCAGCTTATATGTAGATGAGGTGCAGGAATATATCGGCAGTCTGGTGGGCGATCTGGCTTCCAGCCTGGCTGAAGCCAGAGGCATGGGGCTTGCCATCACTATGGCGCACCAGTACCGCGACCAGCTTCCACCCCTGCTCCGTGCCGGCGTAGACACGAATTGTCGGAACAAAATCATTTTCGGGCTGTCTGGCAAGGACGCCAGGGATATGGCGGCTCTGGATGGCGGGTTAGACGCGCTGGATTTTGCCTCCCTCCCCCGTTACCACGTTTATGCCAAATTGCAGAATCATGGCAGAGACACCGGCTGGGTGCAGGGAGTGACCCTGCCAAAACCGGAACCATTGCAGAGTGCGGCAGAACTCCGGGCTTCCAGCATAGAACGTTACGGCGTGCCTATAGAAACCATCGAAGCGGAGCTGAAATCTGCCTTCCAAAACACAGCCCCGCCGCCTGAAGAAGCAAAAGGCTTCAAAAAAAGCGGCGTAGGACGCCGTAGAAAGGAGAAAAAAGATGAGTAAGGCAGATTGTAACAGGGGTAAGACCAATCCCCGGAACCCCGCGCAAAATGGCGGCTCCGGCAGCATTAGCGGAAAAGACGGATACCATTGTGAAACGGTATCTGATGATTTCCATGTGGCGACGCCCCGAAGAACCAGTCGGAAGTTTTTACTGGAACTGGAACCCACGCTTTCCGACCTAGACTGGAAGATTCTAAAGATAATCCGCCGCTGTCGGGTGATCCTCGGCCGGCAGATCGGCCGGCTGTATTTCGACGGCTATAAGACAACGCATGCCAGTACCGTCGCCACCAACCGCAAGCTGAAAGCCTTGACCGACTTAGGGCTGATTCAGGCTGTAAACCAGAAAATTGACTGTCGGATGCGAGGGTATGTAGCCTATATCTATTATTTAACCGAAGCCGGCGAACGCATTTTACAGATACATTTAGGTGAGCCGGAAACCAGAAAACGCAACATTGAGCCTTCTACCGTTACCCTGGCGCATACCGTCTCTGTGTCGGAATGCTATGTGCAGGCGGTGGAAACCTGCCGGAGGGACGACCTTAAGCTCACGGAAATCCAACTGGAGCCGGAATGCTGGCGTCCCTACCAGAGAAATTATAAACAATGTATCCTGAAACCCGACCTCGCTTTCGTGACGGAAAAACAGGACTGGTCTAGCCATGACGAGCCGTGGTATGAGATGCGCTGGTTTGTGGAAATGGATCTGAACACCGAGAACATCCAGACCATCCTCACCAAGTGCCGCCGTTACTATGATTATTATAAAAGCGATATGGAACAGAAGTTGCACGACGACGTCTTCCCGCTGGTGGTCTGGATTGTCAAGACAGAAAGCCGGAGGAACTCGCTCATCAGGCATATCTGCGGGAACTTCCCCCAATATCCACGGATTTTTGCCGTGATTCTGCCAGACGAGTTTACCGCGCTTGTCCGGGATGAATTGGATCTGGAGGGATACCTTTGCCCAGACACAAACAGAAAGGAGCCAAGATTATGATGTCAGAACAAGAAAAACAATATATCGTAGAACAGCGGGCATCGGGAAAAAGCTTTGCCGAGATCGGTCGGGCGCTTGGGAAAAATGCGGACACGGTGCGCTCTGTGTTCAACCGCATCATGGAGAAAGAAGCATCGGACAGCAGTATCGTGGCTCGGTCTCAGACTTCCATAACCAATGCCCCAATCTGTAAATATTGCGGCCAGGAATTTGCCCGAACTTCAGAAAGTGCGAAACGTTTATTTTGCTCCGACCATTGCCGGAACGCATACCATAACGGCCAAAAACGCCGTGTCCCGTATGCTTTAACCTGTGAACACTGTGGCCGTAGGTTTATCGCTTTTGGCAACCCTAGAAAACGTTTCTGCAGCCGCAAATGTTTTGCTGACAGCCAGAAAAAGGCAGTTGCTTTGGCAGGAAGCCATATGGAGGTGCTATGACAGATTTTGAGCGTCAGCTCCGTTACCATGCCCTGCGTGGGAAAACGGCGGAACTGCTTCAACAGAAATTGCTCAGCCTGAGTGAATATTACCGCATATTACAAAAATATAGGCAAAAATATCTTGGCGGCGTTTCGCCGCCGGGAAAGGAGGGAGCATGTAAGGATTAAAGAGAGACATTAAGAACCGAAAACAACTGCGAGCGGCATACCGTACAGAAAACTCTGCGGTATGCCGCAGAATCTCTGTATTTTGCCGCAAGGAAAAAAGGAGGTGAGACAGTTGTTTACAAAACAGTTTGGTATCGAGGTTGAGTTGACTGGGATCAGCCGGAAAAAAGCGGCAGAAACCGCTGCCGCATATCTTGGTGGAGAAATTGCCGGCATAGGCGATTATTATGATACCTTCGAGGTGACTGCCCCAGATGGGAGGGTCTGGAAGTTTATGTACGACGGTAGCCTGAAACGCCAGCGTAAAGAGAACCGCCGGATAGTCCCTGCCGACAGGAGCTACAGTGTGGAGATGGTAAGCCCTATCCTTACCTATTATGAGGACATCGGCACGGTGCAGGCTCTGGTGCGCCAGCTTCGGAAAGCCGGGGGATTTACCAATAAATCCTGCGGCATCCATATCCACCTGGACGGCACAGACCATACGCCAAGAAGCATCCGCAATTTCATCAACCTGGTGGCATCGAGGAACGACTTGTTCTATAAGGCGTTGCAGATCCCGCCTGAACGGATGGAATACTGTAAAAAGATGGATGCTTATCTGGTGGAGCGGATGAATGCAAAAAAGCCAAAAACCTTTCAGCAGATCGAACAGATCTGGTACCAGGGGTATCATGGCAGCCGCAATGCGCATTATCATCAGAGCCGTTATCATTTTTTGAACCTGCATAGTTTCTTCCATGGCTGCCATACCGTGGAACTCCGCGGGTTCAACGGAACGCTGCATGCCGGAAAGATCCGGTCATATATCGTGTTCGCCCTGGCCATAAACCATCAGGCTCTGACCCAAAAATCTGCCAGTTACCGCAAAGTCCAATCCGAGAATGAAAAATTCGCCATGCGGGTCTATTTGAACCGCATCGGATTCATCGGGGACGAGTTCAAAAACTGCCGGGAGCATCTTTACCAGCATTTAGACGGAAACGCCGCCTGGCGCTATGGCAGCAAGGAAAATGTAAGCTATCACATCGGAAACGGAGGAATCGACCATGAAACAGGAAAAGAAGAATGACAAAGAGAAGCTATACATCGCTTACGGCTCCAACCTCAACCTGGAACAGATGGCGCACCGCTGCCCCACGGCAAAAGTTGCGGGAACGGCAATGCTCCATAACTGGCGGCTGGCGTTTTATTCGGTCGCCACAGTTGAACGTCATAGGGGCGGGAAAGTCCCTGTATTGATCTGGAGGATTACGCCACAGGATGAGCGCGCCCTAGACCGCTATGAAGGTTATCCGCACCTTTACCGTAAAGAGACCCTGCGGATTACCTTAAATGGGAAACGGGTCTATGCCATGATTTACATCATGAATGTAAAAAACCGGCATTACTCTCTTCCTGGCGGCTGCTATTTGGAGACCATCCACCGGGGCTACCTTGACGCGGATTTTGACCGAGAGATCTTGCTTGAGGCAGTGGAGGCATCCAAAGAGGAGGAACAGGAATGACGCCAATTGTAAAAGAACAGATCCTCAAAGTCCGCGACACCTGTGGAACCAATATGTTTGACGTAAACGCGGTGATACAGATTGCGTACAACAATGATTGGTACGAGCTGGCAGCATGGCTCTCCGATCAGGCGAACCACAAAGAATACTGCCGATTTATCTTTACCGGTGAAGCAGTTGGCCAAAAATGACCGGGGTGACCATAGCCACGCCATAATGTTCAGGAATATCAAGGCTTGATGTTTTTATTACTCTGAGTGACTAATGGTGTGACGCAAAAAAAGAAAGGAGGCTTGCCGCCATGAAGTTCCTAGACCAAAAAACCGTAGCAGGATTACGGAAACAGTACCTCGCCGGCACGAGGGTGGAGCTGGTTTCCATGGACGACCCTTACCGAAAAATGCCGCCGGGCCTTAAAGGCACCGTGGATTTCGTGGACGATACCGGCACGGTGTTCGTTCACTGGGAGAACGGCTCCCATCTCGGCGCTGTTTACGGAAAGGATCAGATCAGGAGATTGTAACTTATTTTGCAGAGGGGGCATAGTATGGCTCCCTCTTTTCTAACACAAAAAGGAGGTAGTGTTTTATGAGGATTGATAAGCTAAACGCCAGACAGGATGGCCATGTCTCCCGCAAAAAATTACGGGTTGCCGCCTATGTGCGCGTATCCGCAGAAAAAGATGCCGCGATCGCATCCCTGGAAAACCAGGCAGCAACTTATGCGGAACAAATCAAGGCTAACCCGGAGTGGGAATTTGCCGGCATCTACGAAGACCGGGGGATTTCCGGCACGAAAGAAATGCGCCCCCAGTTCCAGCGGATGCTGAAGGACTGTCGGGACGGGAAAATTGACTTGATTCTGACCAAATCTTTTACACGTTTTGCCCGGAATACCGTAGTGCTTTTGGAAACCTTACGTGAACTGAAAGGATTGGGGATTGAAGTGGTGTTCGAGAAAGATAATATCCGTTCCCTGAACGAATCTGGAGAGCTGCTGATTACGCTGCTGGCGGCATTTGCCCAGGCGGAAAGCCAGTCATCCAGCGAAAACCAGAAATGGCGCATCAGGAAATCTTTTGAGGAAGGGCGGCTGGCCAATGGAGGCCGGATGCTGGGATACCGTCTGGAAAATGACACCCTTACGGTTATCCCCGATGAGGCGGAAGTTGTCCGGCAAATATTCACGGATTACCTTTCCGGCATGGGCATAAGGGCAATCGCCAAAAAACTCAACTTCCAGCGTATCCGCACAATCCGCCAGAAGGAATGGCAGCCATGTTCCGTGCGTGCGCTGCTTGGCAATGAAAAGTACACTGGCAGCCTGCTCTTACAAAAAACCTATACCAAAGACTATATCAGTAAAAAATCCGTAAAAAACAAAGGTGAACGTACACAGTATCTGGTAGAAAACAGCCACGAAGCCATCATCCCCAAAGAAATGTTTGATGCGGTGCAGGAAGAAATGAGGCGAAGGAATGACCGTCTCGGGCCTAAGCATCCTTATCCCGCACATAAACAGACACTTTTTCAGGGCATGCTCGTCTGCGCAAGATGCGGCAGGCATTACTGGCGCATAGAGAACTATACAAACAGAGCTGTATGGGAATGCAGCACAAAGATTGGTAAGGGCAAAAGCTGCTGCGGCAACCAGCGCATCGCAGAGGAAGCCTTAATCTCAGCAACCATCGGGATTCTTGGCACGGCGGAGCTTACTGAAACCGTCCCACAGGTCCTAAAAGAAATCTATGTTCTGGGGGACGACAGCCTGATTTATGTATTCCAGGATGGATCACAGCGTGAAGCCCGGCTGGAATGTGGAAGGAGGCGGAACAATGGCTGAAGAACGAATTGTGCGCGTGATTGCGCCAACAACCTCAAAAGCAGATGCAGGCAACGCCGTACAGGCTACTAAGCGCAGGGTAGCAGCTTATGCCCGCGTCTCCACCGATGAGGATGAGCAGCTTACCAGCTACCAGAATCAGGTAGAATATTATACCCGTTATATCAAGAGCCGGCCAGACTGGGAGTTTATCGGGTTATATGCGGATGAAGGCATTTCCGGCCTGAACACCAAAAAACGCAGCGGGTTCCGGCAGATGGTTGAAGACGCTATGAACGGCAGAATTGACCTGATCCTAACGAAATCCATCTCCCGCTTTTCACGGAACGCGGTGGAATTCATCGAAACCATCCGGATGCTGGGGAGCCTCGGTGTGGAGGTGTACTTTGAGAAAGAGAACATCAACACCCTTTCAACAGCCGGTGAAATGATGCTGACAATATTCGGCTCTATCGCCCAGGCTGAAGCGGAGGCGGTATCGTCAAACCTGAGATGGGGTATCCGGAGGCGGTTTGAAACAGGGACGTTCCGGCAATACACGGCATTGGGCTATGATTACGATGAAACAGGACAGCTAGTTGTCAATGAAGCGGAGGCAGAAACAGTCCGCCTGATCTTCCGAAGCTATCTGGATGGCATGGGAAGCAGCGCGATTGCAAAAATGCTGGATGAGCGGAATATCAGAGGGAAAAACGGAAGAGTAATTCGTGACAGCGGCGTGCGATATGTTCTCGGAAATGAGCTATATACAGGCAACCTCCTGTGCCAAAAGACGTTCACAACGGAGCTGCCGGAACGGAAGAAGAAGCGGAACAACGGCGAGATACAGATGTACCTGATAGAGGACGACCATGAGGCAGTCATTTCAAAAGAGGACTTTGCGGCAGTGCAGAAGATTATTGCGCGGCGTGGGGAGAACCTGCGGGGTGATGGGAGATACCCGTTCAGCGGAAAAATGATCTGCGGGAACTGCGGCGGCGTATTCTGCCGCAGGGTGAGCACATCCGGCGAGGTATCGTGGATCTGCGGGAACCACATCAAACGGAAAACCTGCGGACAGGCCCTTGGCGGGAAGGTCATGGAAAAGGACATACGGCGGGCGTTTGCCCATATCTGCGGCAAGCTGGGGCAGGACAGGGAAATACTGGAGGATATGTGCAGCAGGTTTTTGGAAATGGAAACTGCCCTGCGGCATTTTGGGGCTGGGCGGGAAGCCATGAATCAAATAGCGGCTCTGGAAAAGCAGGAACAGGTACTGGCCCAGATGCTGGGGGACGGGTACTTGGATCCTGCTTTTTATATCCCCGAAAGAAGCCGGATACAGGCGGAGCGGGAGGAACTGGAAACAGCACTGGCCACGACCGGCAGCGGGAATTTCCTGCGGGATTATGCTGAGGAAACGAGAAAAATCATTACATCCATAAACCACAGCACGAAGCCGCTGGGGGAGTTTGACGAAACGCTGTTTGAAGAAATTGTGGGAAAAGTGGTCGTGAACAGCCAGTCAGAAATACAATTCTGCCTTGCAAACGGACTGTGTATAAAAGAAATAATCATGTAAAGAATGGAGGCGGGGCAATATGCGGAACAAGGTTGTTTACGGATATGGAATAGAAAACGGGAGGCTCCGTATTCAGTCCGGAGAGAAAGAAGTGATTCGAAAAATTTTTGATGATTACATTTCCGGCAACAGCATCCGGCAGATCATGCAGGCACTGAACGCGGGAGGCATTTTATCGCCCAATGGAAGGGCGTGGTCACACAAGGCAGTCGGTAAGATGCTGAAGGACAGCCGGTACATTGGGGACAGCCTGTATCCTGTGATGATTCCTGAAGAAATTTTTGCACAGGCGCAGGAAAAACGGCAGGAAACAAACAAAGCCCTGGGACGGACGCCGAAGGCGGAGCGGGACAAGCTGCCCTATGACGGCATGGTGTTCTGCGGGAGATGCGGCAGAAGGTTCTACCGGCTCCATCACAGAGGGAAAACCTATTGGGAATGCGGCATGCATCATCAGGGGAAACGGGCGAAGGAAAGAGCCTGCAGCAACTCCCGACACTTTGTTGATACGGAGATAGAAAAAGCATTTATCCGTCTGCAGAACAGGATGTTTGACGGTGCAGTGGAGATATGCCAGCCAATCAGCCGCAATACAAAACGGCTGGAAACATTGAAAGCCAAGTATGACGAGATGCTGGAAAACAGCGGCAGTTATGAGGAAAGAAGCCTTGCGGACGTCATCTTCTGGATCGCGGCGGAAGAATACGCCCAGTCTAAGGGCGCGGAGGATAAAATGATACAACGGGCAATAGATGAAAACGGGAGGACAATGGACTTCCAAGTGGATGTATTCCTGAAAATTGTGCGGAAGATAACGGTCATGGAAGAAGGGTTGTGTTTTGAACTCATCAACGGTCAGAAGATCCCGAATGTATGACATATTCAGCAATAACTTCAAAATAGAAAAAGGAACAAAAATAGGAAAAGAAACAAAAAAAGACAAAAAATTGTATGCACTCAAACCAAAACCCAAAAAGTCAGAGCCGCAAAACCGCGGTATAAGCAAAGGAGGACACCCATA
>OFHB01000672.1_pt1 | contig 21697 bp, 16 predicted proteins | sample 1521881 | NCBI WGS metagenome assembly OFHB01 (sample SAMEA3504090, study PRJEB24116) | mouse gut metagenome | biome: mouse gut; feature: mouse-associated habitat; material: faeces | place: Denmark | collected 2011
CAAGCATTTCAGCCGCTTCCTCTGCCGTTACATACATTTTCTTTCCATTCTCCATATAGTCCTGTCCTTTCCTTTTTTATTTTAGGTACACATATGTGACCTTTATGTTTTTATTATACGGTACACTTTTGTGAACGTCAAGTATTTATTTTAATTTTTTATACACAAATGTGTCCTAATGTGATAGAATTGAACTAAGCACTAACGAAAATCACATAAATTGGAGGTATTGGCATGACTACCGGGGAAAAGATTAAACACTTTCGGAATTTGCGTGGCATATCACAGGAAACGCTCGGTCAGCTTTCCGGCATCAATTCCGCCACAATAAAAAAATATGAGTATGGCATCCGCAATCCCAAGCCCGACCAACTGATGAAAATTGCAAATGCTTTGGGTATCAGTATCAATGTTTTCATGGATTTTGATATAGAAACAGTGTCAGATGTATTGTCTTTGATTTTGAAAATGGACGAACAATTAGATATGAACTTTGAAGCAGAGAGATACGAGGACGGAAGTTTCAATCCCGCTACAATCAAAATATCCTTCAAGAACTCCCTGCTCAATCATAAGTTGGGCGTATACATGAAAGCAAGGGAATTGCAGGAGAACCTTTTGAATGATACGGAACGCTTCTCGTCGGAGGAAGAACACCAACGGGCGATTGAAGCACTCTCAAAAGATTTGGACGCTGTTAAGCAGAGTATTCTTGATGACAGTAAGATTGTCAAAAAAGGGGTTAGAGGTATCTCCGTCAAAATATATCCCGAAAATGAATAGAAACGAGGTGTGAAAATTGTATACAATATTTCAAAGAACAGAAATCTCAGAACCATCCTTATTCAGTCCGTCCGACACAACCAAAAGAATAGAAAATTTCCCGGAAATTTGTATTTCCACATTTTCCGACAACATCATTCAAAAGTTTTCTTCTTTGGATAATGTAGAGAAAATAGCAGAACTCTACTCTGCAAGCGGCGCACTACCTGTCTACCAAATCAATTACAAGAATACTGCGATAGCTTTTTATCGTTCTATGGTAGGCGCACCTGCTTGTGTTGCGTGTTTTGAAGAAATCATTGCTATGGGAGCTAAAAAGTTTGTTTTGTTCGGCTCCTGTGGAGTATTGGACTATGATAAGGTAAAAGACAACATTATTATCCCTGTTTCCGCTGTCCGTGATGAAGGTACAAGCTATCATTATATAGCACCTTCGCCTGAAATCGAAGCAGACACACATTCCATTCAGATATTAGAAAACGTTTTAACAGACTGTGACTATTCCTATGTAAAAGGCAAAACATGGACTTCGGACGCTATTTACAGAGAAACCCTCTCCGCCATTGAAGAACGCCGACAAGAGGGTTGTATTGCCGTAGAAATGGAGTGTGCTTCTATGTTGGCAGTTTCAAAATACAGACACATTCCTTTTATCCAGTTTTTGTATGGAGCGGATAACCTTAGTTCCGATACATGGGAAATCAGAGATTTAATGTCTTATGGTCTTACCAATGCAGAAAAATATATGGTGCTTGCCTTTGAATGTGGACTTGCTATATAAAAAAGCAGGTATTATGATACCCGCCCGAAATCCAGTATTCATCAAATAATTAGAGCCATTTTAGAGCCAACAGGCATAAAGCAATCCCGGAAACGCCCATTTTATCAGCATTTCCGGGATTTTATCCGTTACTCGAACTCTATAGTCCCAGGCGGCTTGGAACTGATGTCGTAGAGCAATCGGTTGACCCCTTTCACTTCATTGATGACCCTGCTCATCACCCGCTTCAGCACCTCCCAGGGAATCTCCGCGGCCTCGGCGGTCATGAAGTCCACTGTGTTCACTGCCCGCAGGGCTATGGCATAGTCATAGGTCCGCTCGTCCCCCATGACCCCCACGGAGCGCATATTGGTCAGCGCGGCAAAATATTGGTTCAGCTCCCGATCCAGTCCGGCACGGGAGATTTCCTCCCGGAAAATAGCATCTGCATCCTGCACCATCTTCACTTTCTCGGCGGTGACCTCCCCCAGGATGCGCACGCCTAAGCCCGGCCCCGGGAAGGGCTGGCGGAAGACCAGGCGCTCCGGAATCCCCAGTTCCAGGCCCACTTTCCGGACTTCATCCTTGAACAGGTTCCTTAAAGGCTCGATAATCTCCCGGAAATCCACATAGTCCGGCAGGCCGCCCACGTTATGGTGGGATTTGATCACCGCGGACTCGCCGCCCAGGCCGCTCTCCACCACGTCAGGGTAAATGGTCCCCTGCACCAGGAAGTCCACTCTCCCTATCTTCTTTGCCTCCTCCTCGAATACCCGGATGAATTCCTCACCGATGATTTTCCGCTTCTCCTCCGGCTCCGTCACTCCGGCCAGTTTCCCGTAGAAGCGCTCCCGGGCGTTGACCCGGATGAAGTTCAACTCGTAATTTCCTTTCGGGCCGAAGACCGCCTCCACCTCGTCCCCTTCGTCCTTGCGCAGCAGCCCATGGTCCACGAATACGCAGGTCAGCTGCCCGCCCACGGCTTTGGACAGGAGCACGGCGGCCACGGAGGAGTCCACACCGCCTGAAAGGGCGCAGAGCACTCTGCCCTGCCCCACTTTCGCCCGGATGGCACGGATGCTCTCCTCCACGAAGGAATCCATCCTCCAGTCGCCGCTGCAGCCGCAGATGTTCCTCACGAAGTTGAACAGCATTTTCGAGCCACCCTCTGTGTGCATCACTTCCGGGTGAAACTGAATGGCATATAGTTTTCTCTCCTCGCACTCTGCCGCCGCCACAGGGCAGTCCGCGGTGGACGCTGTCACACGGAAGCCTTCTGCCATCTGGGCTATGTAGTCAAAATGGCTCATCCAGCAGACCGTGCGCGGTTTTGCGTCTGCAAAAAGCTTTGATTCCGTATCTATGTCCACTTCTGTCTTGCCGTACTCCCGCACTGCGGCGCGGGCTACTTTTCCGCCCAATACGTGCATCATCAGCTGCGCCCCGTAGCACAGCCCAAGCACGGGCACGCCCAGCCCAAACAGTTCCGGGGAGCAGGTCGCGGCGCCTTCTTCGTAGCAGCTGCTGGGGCCTCCTGTCAAAATGATGCCCCTGGGCTTTTTCTCCATGATCTTCGCCAGATCCGTCTTGTATGAATAGATTTCGCAGTATACATTGCACTCTCTGACCCGTCTTGCCACCAATTGGTTGTATTGACCGCCAAAGTCAATAACAATCACCAACTCTTTCTCCATGCTTCCTCCCCTTCCCGCATTCCCGCTTCTTTTAATCGTTGTCTCTGTTTGCGATTTCCATCAGGAATTTGGTTTACATTATAAAATAGGGAAAGAAGCAAGTCAAGCCCCATCCAAGGCGGCAAGCAAAAAAGTCAAGAGAAAAGTCAAGAGAAGCCTGCGGCGAAGGAGGCCTGCGAAAGGTTCCTCGCCTATCGGATTCGGGGGAAAGCGCGGTCTTCAGCGTACTGTCAGGTCAATTTCCGTCACTGTCCGGCTCCGCTGGCTGCGGGTTCTCGTCCTGTAGAATCCTTCCCGCGCCATCGCCGGATTCCGCGCCTCCGGCCGCCGCGCTGTTCCCGGCGCTGCCGTTCCTGATGCCGCCATTCCCGGCTCCACTGTTCCCGCTTCCCTGTGTGCTTCCCGTGCTGCCACCCACGAGATCCGCCAGGGGCCGAAAGCTATACCCCATCTCTTCCCACTTCGTCAGCAGCTCATCCATGATCTCCCCATTCGTCCTGGAGGTGCTGTGCAGCAGCACGATAGCCCCCGGATGGATACGGCCGGTCAGCTTTTCAAAGGCCTCCTCATGGCTGGGCTGGCTGTCCTGGTTCCAGTCCACATAGGCCAGGCTCCAGAAGAATGTGGAGTACCCCAGGTCTTTCGCCATCTGCAGATTCGTCGTGCTGTATTTCCCCTGGGGCGGCCGATAGTACATCGACAGTTCCGCCCCTGTCACCTCCCGGAACAGAGACGCCACATCGTCCATTTCTTTCTGGAAAGACGCCTTATCCGAAATCTTGGACATATCCGGATGATGATATGTATGATTGCCCACCGTATGGCCGTCCTCCACCATGCGCCTGGCGATGTCCGGCGCAGACTCCAGAAAATGCCCCACCACGAAGAAGGTGGACGGGGCATTGTGTTTTTTCAGCGCGTCCAGGATAGGTTCCGTGTTGCCGTTCTCGTAGCCGCAGTCAAAAGTCAGATAGATCACCTTCTCCTCCCCTTCCCCGCAGTAGTACGCATCGTACTGGGCAAGCTCCGCCATGGATGCGTTCCCGGCGGGCTTCTGGCCCGGCTGCCCGAATCCCAGCCCCCAGTTCTCGCTTTCCTGCAGCAGCCCGCCGGAGGTCTGCTGCGTCTCCGCCCGGATTTCCGCCGCCTCTCTGCCCAGGAAGAACATGCCGCAGAAAAGGGCCAGGGTGGGCAGGGCCTTTTTCCAGTTTATCCTTTGGGTCTGCAACAGCTTTTGTACCACGTCCTTCACATAAATCGTCTTCATTTCCCTCTCTCCATTTCACAGTCAGCCATAGGAAATCCCAGCCCCGGGATGACGCATGGCCGATTTCCAATGTCTCTACAATATATGTAAAGAGGGCTTAACCCAATCACCTCCCGGCTTTGTCCCCGCAAAAAACCGTCCTATCCGCACAAATCGCCCCTGCCCTCCCCTTCAAGTCAACTTTTTTTACCAAATCATCGCACGGTTTTGCCGGGCATTTCGCCCAGGTACCCGAATTTTCTAATATGGATTGCATCTTATCATAATCCCGAATTTTAGTAATATTTTTTTACTTTCTTCCGTCTTCATTATTGATTTTTCGTATAATTCATGTATAATAAAGAATAAGAAAAGAGGGACGGACCCAAAATCCCTCCGCCAGAGAAAGGACGAAGACCAATGTTGACACTGCACGGAACCAACCTGACAAACGTAAAAGAGAGAAATCGCGCACTCGCCCTGCGTCTTATCAGTACGGGACAATCCGTATCCAGGGCAAATCTGGCCAGAAGCATGCATCTGACGAAAACCACTCTTGGCAACATCGTTTCCGACCTGATTGCCAACGACATCATCAGGGAGTATACCCATTCCTCCTCGGAAGCGGATTCCTCCCTGGGCAGGAAACCCATCATCCTCGACCTGTCCCCCAATTCGCCGCTTATCGCGGGGATGCTGATCAAGCGCGGCCTGCTCAGCGTGATCCTGGCAGACCTGAAGGGGCGCATCATCACCCAGGAGGACTACAGGTACGACTCGCTGGACACGGACACCCTGATCGAGACCCTTCTGAAGCTTCTGGATAAGCTGCGCAAAGGGCAGAGCAGGCGGGTGGCCGCGATCGGCATCTCCTCCGTTGGGCCTGTGGACACCAAGACCCAGAAGCTCACCATACCGGCGAACTTCTGGGGCATCTGCGACCTGGCGGTGCCGGAGATCCTGAGCCAGCGCACCGGCCTGCCTGCTTATATCATCCACGACAGCAGCGCAGGCGCGCTGGCCGAAAAGATATACGGCTCCCAGACCCGCTCGAACAATCTGTTCTATCTACATATCATGAACGGCATCGGGGCCGGATATATCTTTCAGGGAAATATCTATGACGGAGATTTCGGGCAGACCGGAGAGCTGGGGCACACCTCCATCAACTTCGCGGGCCCGCCCTGCAGCTGCGGCAACCGCGGATGCCTGGATTTGTATGCCAATGTGGAGAACATGAACCGCCACATCCGGGAGCTGCGCAATATCTATAAGGGCCCTACGCTGCTGGCCCCGAACCAGGACTCCTACAGCTGGGGCGACATCATCGCGGCGGCCTCTGCCATGGACTTCCTGGCCATGGCGGCGTTGGACGAGTTCTGCGGCTATCTGGCTTACGGCGTGCGCAATGCCATCCATCTGCTGGACATCTGCCATATCATCGTGGGCTATGATTCCCCTGTAGAGTCCACCGTGGTGGAAGATACCCTCGCCACCAAGCTCAACAGCGGCCTGATGCCCAACACAAGGCATGCCGTGGAAATCGTGAAGTCGTCCTTCGGGGGCCAGGCACCGTTGATCGGCTCCATCGCTGTGGTGACGGACAAAATATTCAACGGGGAGTTGACTCTGTTTTGACGAAATGTCAGTTTTGATGACTTATCCGCTGCCTTTCGCACAGAAAAAGAATCCGGTTTCGGGCAGATGCCCCTGGCCGGATTCTTTCTCTGTTCTATGGTCACCCTGGCCCACGCCCTGCCCGAGCAGCGCGTTCACCGCCCGCAATCTGCCGCCGGAGCCTGCGGGCCCTGTCTATTCCGCGGCCACTTCGTACATCAGGCTGGTGACCACATACAACACCTGGCCATTGTACTCCACCCTGGACCAGCCGGAGTCCCTGCTGTAGCCTGTGCGGTGGACTTTCTCGCCATAGTTCAGCTGGCAGCTGACCGTGGCGTCCCCCTCGGTGGTGCTGGGCTCCGTCCTCAGGTTCACGTACTCCTTGGGCGAAATCCAGTCGTCGCAGTTCTGGAAGATGATAATCCTGCCGCTGACGGTACTGACCCGGTTGGGGTCGGCGGGCTGCACCGCGGGCCGATAGCTTAAATCCGCGGTCAGGTATTGGCTCACTGCGTAAAGGGTCTGACCATTGTAGTCAATCTTGGACCAGCCCGTGTCCGGGTTGATGCCGATGCGCACAAGCGTCTCGCCGTTATGGGCCTGAGTCACTATATTGGCCGCATCCGCAGTGGTAGGGACCAGGCGCAGGTTGACCACGTCCTTCGGCGTCACGGACTCCTGCACAGCCTGGAACGTCATGTCTTCCGTTCCGGACACCGGCTCCCGCTCCTCCGGCTCGGGTGATGCGGATTCCCCGCCGGTTCCGGCGCCCGGCTCTGTGCCTGTCCCTCCACCGCCGTCTCCGATTCCTGGCTCTGTAGTTCCACTGCCGTCTCCTGTTTCCGTCCCTGTCCCTCCATTGTCCGATTCCGCATCTGTCCCTGACGCAAGGCCAGAATCCGCGCCTGTCCCGTCCGAAGTGCCGCTGCCGGGGCCTGTGCCCTCCGGCGCAAGTCCGGACAGGGATCCTCCCGACTGCCCTTCATCGTCTCCCGGCTCCTCCAAATCCAGCTTAGGAGCCTGTTCTCCGGATTCATCCGGTGATTCCGTGGCCTGGGAGGAAACATCCTGGCCGTCACCGCCATCCGGCTTTTCCGGGTGCGCGAAGTACCACAGAATCGCGCAGATGATTGCCGCAATCACCGCAAGGACTATGAAGACCAGCGCCTTTGTCCAGGGCTTCATCGGCGGCAGCTCTTCCTCCCAGCTTTCCTCTTTCCCTTTTTCCGCCGTTTTCTGTCCCCTGTGGGAAGCCCTGGCGGCTTCTTTCCCGCGGCGATCGGCAGATGCGCCCTTCTGCTTCTGCCGTTCCGTCCTCCCGTCCGAATCCGGTTCTTCCGCCGCGCCTTTCCATCGGCCGCCATCAGGCTCCGAATCCAGATTGAACTTCTTCCACCGATAGGACACCCCCGGCTTGGAGTCCAGCTCCGACTCTTCCCAGCGCTCGTCCTCCTCCAAGTCCTGTTCCGGCATCCTCCTATCCCATCGGCCGTCCTCCGGCTCCTCCTCCGGCATTGTCCCCTCCCAGGGAGCCTCCTCGTCCATGTCCGCGGGAAGCGCCTCCCATTCCTCCGCTTCTAAATCCGCTTCCGATTCCCTTCCTTCATATCCCTCATCCGGAAACGAACCGGCTCCCTCCCATGCCTCATCTGAAGCAGCGTCCGCCCCTGTTTTCCTGTCCGGGCGCTTTCCCTCGTTATTTCCCTGGCGCTGCTCTTTCTCATCCCAATCCTTCAACTTCATCCGACACTCCATTCCGCCGCCCGCAAACCGCGGCATATACTATAGCTTATCAGAAACCTGCTCTTGGCTTCCGACAAAAGGCGCGTCCTTTGCGCCGATTCGATTATAGGAAGCTTTCCTATTTCCGGCCCTCTTCCTTCAGTTTGTCCACAAGGGCATAGAGATCATCCACATCCTGGTCCGTCAATTGCTTCGCCTCTGCCATATACAGGACCATTTTGTCGATTTTCCCCCCGAAAAAGCGGTTCAGCACACTCCTGGCCGAGTCCACCACGACCTCAGACTCCCTGGGCACCGCAGAATAGTGCTTGGTGCGCCCCTGTACCTCATAAGTGACAGTGTGCTTCTCTTCCATCCTTTTCAGGAAAGAGATGATGGCATGCTTGGACCAGTGGGTGCTTTCGGAGAGCCCCTCCACCAGCTGCATCACCGTCATGCTTCCATTGTTCCACAGCTGCTGCAGAATCAGCTGCTCGGATTCCGTTATCGAATACTGCATCCTCTTCCCTCCATCCGCCCCATGGCAGATTTTTCTCCGAAGGCGACTTCTTCGAAAGTAACCTTCTTATTACCACTATAGCATACCTGTCAGACTTTTGCAAGCCGAAAAGAGCTCTTACGGATGGCTGTTACGAACGGCCCCGCGCTTTTTGCCCTTTCGACAGGGTCTCCGAGGGAAGCTCCCCCATCCATCGCTTGTATGTCTTCGAAAAATAGGAGTCGCTGTTGAAGCCGCACCGTTCCGCGCATTCACGGACATTGTGCTCCCCTGTCCAAAGCAGGTACCGGGCATTTTCGCAGCGGAGAAAGTTCAGATAATCCACAATCGTTTTTCCGGTTGCGCTCTTGAATTCATGGCAGAGATAAAATTTGCTGAATCCGATCTCCTGGCAGATTTTGTCAATGGTCAATGGTTCCGGGTAATGCTGGCTCAGGAAAATCAGGCTTTTCCGCACCATTTCAAGCTGCCGCCTGGATTGCTCGAAATCAGCGCCAGCGCCCGGTACGGAACTCTCACGGCACAGCAGGCCTACGAGCGCAAGAACTTCCGCCTGTACCATGGACTTGTAGTACAGTTTTCCGGCTTCCATTTCCCGGATAATGGCCTCATAATGAGCGAGCGCGCACTTATCGCCGGTCTTGTTCCGGAGCGAAATTTTCCCGATGGGATAGTCGAATTTCTTACAGTAATTTTTATCGATGGTCAGGCAATAATATTCGCTGGATTGGATGGCGTTGATTCGATGAATCCTGAGTGCGTCGATGATGATCAGGGTCCCCGCGGGGGCGTCTGTCATTACGCCGTCGATTTCCACCGTGCACTGGCCTGATGTGAAAAGAAGCAGCTCCAGGCTTTCATGCCAATGGGGCAGGACATAATAGTTTTGCGGCAATGTCCATGGGTGCAATGTAATAGGAAAATTCGGTTGTTCGAATCTTTGATGTTCAAATAGCGTATTGTCAGCCATGTGACTCTCCTCAGGAAGCTCTCCTTAAAAAAGCAAGATTATTTTATACCTAAGCAATATCCTGTCTTTGCAAATCCATAGCTGAATTATACAATAAAGAAGGGCGTTATACAATACAAGCCCAATCATTGCCACAGGGGAAGGAGAAAGATATGGAGGAAGCAACACGAAGACAAAGGGCCGGAAACATCCGGGGGAGCATGGGAAAATTGGGGGTTGCCATCATCGCTTTTCTGGGATTTTGCCTGACAGCCGCTTGTGCGGGGGCAGAGGATATTGTGGATATGGACGAAAACAAGGAGGGAACTATGCTGAATCAGACAAACGACGCGAAGGAACTTGAAGGAATCGACGCTGGTGCTTCCGGTGGCGAATCGGGGGATTCCGTCCGGAAGGGGCAGCACTGCCTTATCTATCGTCTGCCGGAATCGAAAACTGGCTGGACAAAGGCATGGCAGGAATCAGAAGTCAATATCATATGTACTTATTCTTCAGAGACAGGGCTGACGGACGGCGCAGTGTCCGTGAAGCTCAATGTTCCGGTGCTGCAGGGCGTGGAACGGACAGATTATTACGAGCTTGTAGTGCATGAGGCAGACAATTTCGGCCATTACCAGAGCGGAAGCACTGTGGAGGTCTCCTATACGGACGGCAAGGTCTGTGCGGACGGAAAGCCCCTGTCCGAGGAGGACGGCTACTACGAAATCCCGCTGCGGGTCTCCTATGACAGTTCCCTGGTAAAGAACGGGACGGATCTGCAAATCTATGTGAAATCCCATTGCACCGACCCTTCCGGGGCCTATGAGGTGGCATTATGTGACTGGAAGATAAAGGACGGGAATGCGGATACGGCCGCGCTGTTGGATCTTTCCTCAGAGAATGTCTCACTGGCGGGAAAGATGTACACCTCCGGCGACGAGGTGGCGTACCGGCTGGCAGAGGCCCTGACCGGTTTCCACATCATGAATCCCAAAACGAAGCTGGCAGTAGAGACGGCCTACAGCCTTCAGGTCTATAATCCGGAAAATGCCGCCGTGTCCTATCACAGTTCGGACGAGAGTGTCGCCGCCGTGGATTCCGAGGGGACGATAACGGCTCTGAATGCAGGACGAAGCAAGATTACGGCAGTGAAGAATGACACTGGCGAGGAGACAGAGATTACAATCGAGGTGGATCGTCCGCAGATCCTCCTGAACAATCCGGAGATTCTGCTGTTGACGGAGAAACAGTATACCTTTACGGCCATCACAGAGTTCGCGGACAAGACGGCTGCATATAAATGGACCTCAGCGGATGATTCGGTCGCCGCGGTCAGCCCGGAGGGTGTCGCAGAAGCCAAAGCGGCCGGCCAGACGACGATTACGGTGGAGGATACGGCAAACGGACTGCAGACCTCTTTCGAAGTGGAGGTATACCAGCCGGAGGATCCGGAGGGGATCCGGCAGTATCTGTCTCTGGCGAATACGTCTTATGTGACAGTGGATATCGCAAAGCGTTCTTATGATTTGATTTATTCCGTCTATAAGGATGTGTTCGACTATTTTAACGATGGCGAGTATGAGCCTGTCACGCTGTATTTTACGGTAAATGATTATTCACCGGCCTATTCCGACAGCCAGGATATCTATCTTGCCTCCTCCTACATGCTGTCAAACCCGAAAGATGTGGACTGCCTTACCCACGAGCTGATTCACTGCGCCCAGAATTACGGGGATGTGGGGAATGATACCTGGCTCATGGAGGGGCTCACGGATTATGGGCGCTATCTGTTCGGCCGGCACAATGAAGACTGCGGCTGGAAGCTGCCTTCCTATAATGCCAGCCAAAAATACACAGACAGCTATACGGTGACCGCGGCGTTTTTGAAATATGTGACGGAACATTATTGCGAGGATCTGCCGCATCTCATCAACGGGATGTTCAAGAAAGGCGGATATGACGCTTCCATCTGGGAGACCAACACTGGCTGCACGCTTGACCAGTTATGGAAGGACTATGCGCAAAACAGTTGATTTAAATGCTGAAAAACGGTCAGAAAAAGACTGTCGGGAAATGTATGCATTCCTTAACTTTCCCGGCAGTCCCTTTCAGTTCAGCCCTCTGCGCTGACCCATATCGCTCGATTTCTTTCCTGCGGCTTTCTATCTCTAAGCTCTTCTGCCCTGAGCCGCTTCGCCCTAAATTCACCTGTCCTGAATCTGTCCATGAAGCCCCTGGAGGGAATGCACTTCCCCATTGCCCGCTTTCTGCACCTGAAGGATGCCCTCCACCGTGGCCCTGGCGGCGGCGATGGTGGTCATATAGGGAATCTTGGCCTTGATGGCGGCTTTCCTCAGATAGCTGTCATCATACTCGCTGTCATCCCCCACAGGAGAATTGATGATCAAATCCACATCCCCGTTGGTGATCAGATCCAGCACATTGGGCCTGCCCTCGTAGAACTTCTTCACCAGTTTGGCAGGGACGCCCACCTCCTGGAGCAAAGCGCAGGTGCTGCCCGTGGCAAGAATGCGGAAGCCTGCCTCCTGGAAGGCCTTGCCCACTTCGGCCACTTCCGCTTTGTCCCTGCGGTTCACGCTGATCAATACCGTGCCGCTTAGGGGCAGCCTGGTCTGGGTAGCCTCCTGGGCCTTGAAGAAAGCTTCTCCCACAGAGGGCGCAAGCCCCAGCACCTCGCCGGTGGAGCGCATCTCCGGCCCCAGAAGGGGATCCACCTCCGGGAACATGTTGAAGGGGAACACAGCCTCCTTCACCCCGTAATAGGGGATGTCCCGCTCCTGTAAGCCGGGCACGGGAGAAGGTCTGCCGGTGATATGGCCGGTGATGATCTCCGTGGCCAGCGGCACCATGCGGATGTCGCAGACCTTCGACACCAGGGGCACCGTGCGGGACGCCCTGGGATTGGCTTCCAGCACGTACACCTTGCCGTTCTCGATGGCGTACTGCATGTTCATCAGGCCCTGGACATGCATCTCCTCGGCTATCTTTCTGGTGTATTCTTTGATCGTCTCCACATTTTCCCTGGAGATGTGCCTGGAAGGGATGATGCAGGCAGAGTCTCCGGAGTGGATGCCGGCCAGCTCGATGTGCTCCATGACCGCAGGCACAAAGGCGTGGGTGCCATCGCTGATGGCGTCCGCCTCGCACTCGGTGGCGTGGTTCAGGAAACGGTCAATCAGAATCGGCCGGTCAGGGGTCACGCCCACTGCCGCTCTCATATAATCGGTCAGGCTCTCGTCATGGTACACCACCTCCATGCCCCGGCCTCCCAGCACATAGGAGGGGCGCACCATCACAGGATAACCGATGCGGTGGGCGATTTCCAGCGCCTCCTCCACCGTGGTGGCCATGCCTGACTCCGGCATGGGAATCTGCAGCTTGTCCATCATGGCCCGGAAAAGGTCTCTGTCCTCCGCCAGGTCGATGACCGATGGGGCAGTGCCCAGGATGCGCACGCCGTTTTTCTCCAGATCCGCCGCCAGATTCAGAGGGGTCTGGCCTCCAAACTGGGCAATGACGCCCACAGGCTGTTCTTTTTTATAGATGCTCAGCACATCCTCCAGGGTCAGGGGCTCAAAGTAAAGCTTATCCGACGTGTCATAGTCTGTGGAGACAGTCTCAGGATTGCAGTTCACAATAATGGTCTCAAATCCCAGCTTCCGCAGAGCCAGGGAAGCATGGACACAGCAGTAGTCAAACTCAATGCCCTGCCCGATGCGGTTGGGCCCCCCTCCCAGGATCATAACCTTGGGCCTGCCGCTGGTGACAGGGTTGCTGTCAGGCCCGTTGTAGGTGGAAAAGTAATAGGCGCTGTCAGGGGTGCCGCTCACATGAACCCCTTCCCAGGCCTCCTCCACCCCCAGGGCAGTCCTGCGCTCCCGGATCTCCTGTTCGGGAATGCCAAGCAGAATACTGAGATACTTGTCCGAAAATCCGTCCTTTTTGGCCTGGATAAGCTCTGCGTCCGAGGGAAGGCTTCCCCTGTACGTCAAAAGCTTTGTCTCCTCCTCTACCAGCTCCTTCATCTGCTGAATAAACCACTCTTTTACATGGGTGGCCTCATAGAGTTCCTCCACCGTGGCCCCTTTCTTCAGGGCCTCATACATGACAAAATGCCGCTCGCTGGAAGGGGTGGCCAGCATCCGCAGAAGCTGCTCCCTGGATTTTTCCTCCAGCGCAGGCACCTGGCCCAGGCCATAGCGGCCCGTCTCCAGGGAGCGCACTGCCTTCTGGAACGCTTCCTTATAGTTCTTTCCAATGCTCATGACCTCGCCCACAGCCCGCATCTGTGTGCCAAGCTTGTCCTCCACGCCCTTGAATTTCTCAAAGGCCCAGCGGGCAAATTTTATCACTACATAGTCTCCCCCGGGCACATACCTGTCCAGGGTACCGTATTTTCCGCAGGGGATGTCCTTCAGGGTCAGCCCTGCCGCCAGCATGGCACTCACCATGGCGATGGGAAAACCGGTGGCTTTGGAGGCCAGAGCCGAAGACCGGGAAGTCCTGGGATTGATCTCTATTACGATAATCCTGTCGCTGACCGGGTCATGGGCAAACTGTACATTGGTTCCCCCGATGACCTGCACGGACTCCACAATCCGGTAAGCCTGCTCCTGCAGCCTTGCCTGGAGCTCTTTGGAGATGGTGAGCATGGGAGCCGCACAGAAGGAATCCCCCGTGTGCACGCCCAGGGGATCAATGTTCTCAATGAAGCAGACGGTGATCATTTTCCCTTCCGCATCCCGCACCACTTCCAGCTCCAGCTCCTCCCATCCCAGGATGGACTCTTCCACCAGGACCTGGCCCACCAGACTGGCCTGGAGGCCTCTGGCGCAGACTGTGCGCAGTTCTTCTTTATTGTATACCAGACCGCCCCCTGCGCCTCCCATGGTGTAGGCAGGCCGCAGCACCACCGGATATCCCAGTGTCTCTGCAATCTGCAGCGCTTCCTCCACAGTGTAGGCCACTTCGCTGCGGGCCATCTCAATGCCCAGGGCATTCATGGCTTTCTTAAACTCAATCCGGTCCTCTCCCCGCTCAATGGCATCCACCTGAACGCCTATCACCTTCACCTGATACTTCTCCAGGATTCCCGCCCCTGCCAGTTCCGCACAGAGGTTGAGCCCCGACTGTCCGCCCAGATTCGGCAGCAGCGCATCCGGACGCTCCTTGGCAATAATCTGCTCCAGACGCTCCTTGTTCAGCGGCTCGATATAGGTCACATCCGCCGTCTCCGGATCTGTCATGATGGTGGCCGGATTGGAATTCACCAGTACGATCTCATAGCCCAGCTTCTTCAGCGCCTTACAGGCCTGGGTGCCGGAATAGTCAAACTCACAGGCCTGGCCTATGATGATGGGGCCGGAGCCTATGATCAGTACTTTTCTGATGTCTGTTCTCTGTGGCATATGGCAACCTCCTGTTTTTTATCCCTGTTCTGTGAAAATTTCTGGAGACATTATACCATAGCGCCAGCCATTTGACAAATGATAGAAAAGAATATTCCGGACAATCTTCCGGAGATTTGCCCGCTGGACGCATACAGGAGGTCCGTTCATGAAAGCACAAATCCAATGCCACTGCCCTCACATAGCAAGGAATTGTCTGCCTTTGTTTTTCACACTGCGCTCTACTCTATTATCATATTTGGCACATACGGTTCTTTTCTACCACCAATATTATCTCACCAAGGATACCAGCATCATCCTATCAGCACGTTCTTCCCCTCAAAAGCAAACCCATAATGCCGAATCCGCTCTCTGGAAATTCCACGCGCTGTCAATTCCGTATCATAAATATTCTTTGTTCCGATTTACATGCCACACCTACTACTGCAGCCCTCCGTGGCTTAGCCAATCAGCACTTTCTTCCCTTCAAAAGCAAAGCCATATTTCCGGATTTTGTCTACCGGAATCCCTTTCTCTTCCAACGCATAGGCGTAACGCTTTTCCTCAATCTGCTTCAAGGCGGCAGCCACAGTGTCCTCCAGGCTGCGCTCCTCCTCCGGGTCATGCACCTTGAACTCCATAATAATCGCATCTCTATTGCGATTATTTACGAAAGCATCATCAGCCTTGTTTCTTGGCTCCAGCATGACATCATACCGCCCGAATCCGCTTTCTCTGTTCGATGTGATGCTGTATCTGTCTGACAGGTCAACCATCAGCCCCAGAACAAAGCCATGGTAGAACCTCTCAGGCTCCGAAGTCTCCGAAGGCCTGTTTCCCGAGTCAAAGCAGCTAAAAGTAGCAAGGGCTGTCCTGTTCATATAGATGTTCATCGCCTTCTTGTCGCCCAGCAGCAAGGCCTTGACAAAGGCATTATAGTCAGGGGTGTATTCGGCAAACCACCCGTCAATCATACGTTCGAACATCATCCGCACTTCCCAGTTCGTCAGCCTTAGCTCATAATCCGCTTTTCCGCGTTCATCATACGCAACATGCTCCACTTTGAGATAGCCGCTGGCCAGCAGCAGGCTCCAGATGGCCTTTATGTTATGGTCAAGCTGATTGAATATGATTTGTTCATCGATTGTCGTATGGAAAGATTTTCCCTGCAGCAAATCTTCCATGATGATTTTTAAATCCGGTATGCCCTCTTGAATCAGCTTTCCTACCATGCTGTTGGAGCTGGTGTTCGCCCAGTAAGGCTCGAACTGCCGTCTGTCCAGGTAATTGATGATAGACCAGGGATTGTATATGTTCCGTGCACCTCCAAATGTAAAGCCATCGTACCACGCACGTACTTTTTCTTTTTCTTCCAGCCCAAATTCATCCATGGAGGCAAACACTTCCTCTTCCGTGAAGCCAAAGCAGTCCCCATATTCCTCCGAGGTCACCGTTACCACCTTTAAGTTGTTCAAATCCGAAAACATAGACTCTCTGCTTACTCTGGTAATCCCTGTCATGATGGCTCGTTCCATATATGGATTTGTCTTAAAGGTGGCATTGAAAAGGCTTCTGGTAAAGGCGACCATCTCTTTCCAGAATCCGTTCACATAAGCCTCCTGCATGGGTGTATCATATTCATCTAACAGGATAATCACCTTTTTCCCATAGTAACGGGACAGATAGCGGGACAGCGTCTTCAGTGAGAAAGACGCCGCGCTATCCTCCATATCTGCCGATATCTCCCTAAAGTCCCTCTTCTCGCTTTCGCTCAGCAGGCCATCCTCCAGCAGGAAGCTGAATCTGTCATAAAGCGCCTTGATTACACGGCATATCGCTTTCCTTGCCTGCGCAAAAGATGTCTCCTTGATATCTGCAAAACTCAGCATGAGCACTGGGTATGTCCCCTGCAGCATGCGGTATTTCTCTTCTTTCCATATGTCGAGCCCTTCAAATAAGGCACCTTTATCTGCATGTTCCACAGAGAAGAACTTCTCGACCATGCTCATGGTCAGCGTCTTCCCGAAACGCCTGGGACGGGTAATCAATGTCACGCTGTCCCCCCTTTCCCACCATTCCTTTATGAAGCATGATTTGTCGATGTAAAAATAGTTTTCCCTTCTGATTGTCTCAAAATCCTGACATCCGATGCTCACTGTCCTTGGCATGTCTGCTCCCCTTTCTGGATATTCCCTGCCTTTCCTGCAATCAATCCGTCTGCTCTTAGTATAGCTGATTGCGGTTGGCATTACAATGACAATCGCCATTCCTATACAAAATCACCCATCTTATAATCATTAAAATGAGTAATTTTTGCTTCCATATTTCGCATACCGAACATCATGGTACAACGAGAACACAAACTCCTGCTTCCGAAAGCAGCAACCGAAATCCAATATAATGCAGATAGATAAGTTCAGGATAGACAATCTCTTGCCCTACAGGACCTCCGAACAATTGAATTCCCGTAGGATATTTACACAGTCCGTTTATCAAGCTCTTTCAGATATCTCTGTGCCTTCTCCAGAGAAATGTCCAGCTCCCTCTGGAGCCTCCCCAGAATATCATCATCGGACAGGCCAAACTCATGGCCTGTCTCAATAATCTCTTCTGCCCTGCCTTCTATCCTAAATATGATGACTCTTTTCCCGTAATAATCCGCAAGGAATTCCGATAAGGCTTTCAAGGAATAAGAGGCTACAGAATCGCCCATTGTAGGGGATATTTCATGGAAAATATCCGGAAGCTTTTTCTGCTTCGGTTCCTTTCTCTGCAAGGCTGAATATCTGTCATATGCACTTTTGATGATGCGGCAGATTTTCTCCCTTGCACTTCCAAAGGATGTTTCCTTCACATCCGCAAAGCTTAAGAAGATTACCGGATAGCTGCCCTGGAGGCTGTAGTACTTCTCTTCTTTCCATATGTCGAGTCCTTCAAATAAGGCACCTTTATCTGCATGTTCCACAGAAAAAAATGCTCCAGCATGCTCATGGCCAGTGTCTTGCCGAAGCGCCTGGGGCGGGTAATCAAGGTTACATCGTCCTGGTTTTCCCACCATTCCCTGATGAACGCAGTCTTATCCACATAAAAGCAGTTGTTTCGGATGATTTTGCCAAAATCTTGTATTCCTATCCCTACTGTTCTTGCCATTTGACACCTCTCTGCTTTTGAACTGAATGTATCAATCCATCTGTTTCCAGTATAGCTGATTGCGGTTGACATTACAATAACAATCAGCATTCCGATATAAAAATCACTCATTTCATGGCTGATAAAACGACTGTCTTGTCCTTGTCCACCCCAGACCCGTATAGAATCAGATAGGGGCGCCTTTAAAATATTATGCCGTCTGACCTCATTTTCACACCCCAATCAACGCGTCAAACGTCCCCACCACATTCAGCCGCCCGTCCATAACCGGGGTACAATTCAGCCTTTCAAATTCAAATCTGCCGCCCCCAACATACGCTTTACTTTATCATCAAAACTCCTCGCGCTATAGCACTGTTCCACCACACTTTCCCACTGCCCGCAAAGCCTGGGCAGCAACTGGCTGTATATTGAAGCCCTTTTCTTTTTTCCAGGAATCCTGATGCCATGGTAATCTTTCTTCCTGGCAATGACACTCTCCCATGGATTTTCGATTTTCTCTACATCATCATAGTCCTGGTAGGCCGCCACTATCCATGCATCCGTGCTGTCACAGGGAACCGTAATCAGGATATCTTCCTTATCTGCATGTTCTCCCAGCCACTTCCTTATCAGCTTCTCCAGATGCTCTTCATATCCTCTGGAATTTTGTACATGCTTTCCACAAGGCAGCATGACCGGACAGCGCCCATCTATTGCTTTTACGCATTTTAGCGGGTGATTCTTTGGCCTGTCCCCGCACTCCGCCAATCCGCAGAGACAGTGAACCTCCCTTTCTTTTCTGGATACATCTGCATCCATTTGGACGACAAGCAAATCCAGCTGCGGTGTGACCTCATGAAAGACTTTGTCCAATATATCGGAATTCGTCTCGCACCATCTCCACACCCCTTTCCATCCATTTCCGAACCGTCCCGCCATATCAGGCTCCGGCTGCAGCCTTCTGTATTCGTTGACCTCCCCGGTTATATGATCGATGACTTCTTTTATGACCATGTAATCAGTAGGCCCTTCCCCTACGATACCGATTACTTTTCTCATATCAATTCCGGAACACCCCCTAATCTCCCATTGATCCACAACCTGGATAAGGGCTGCCCCGATTCCAGGAGTTCCTGCGAGACCTGTATCCGGTCAATCACCGCATGCCCATCCCTGTTCCTACTGACAGCAAAAAGACGGATGTCATCATTGCATAAATCCAGGCCGTCCAGTACCAGTGGATTATGCGTCGTCATGAACACAGTTCTCTGTGATTCCAATATCAGCTGTGAAAAAATCTCCGTCAGCCTTTTAGCCAGCCTGGGGTTCAGGGCATGGTCAAAGCTGTCGATGGCAAACATGGACGGCGAATCGGGATGCATGGCCATGCACAGCATGAACAGTACATATAAAGCTCCCTCGCTGGCATCGTAACCCGTAAATGCGGCATTCGCCTTCAGGAACCTATCCTTGAATTCAATCACTTGCCGGGTAGACGGAACTCCCGGATTTAAGTTCGCCCTTTTAGGAACCGCTATATCGAAGCCAGACGCCCAATCAATCAAATCAAGTACATCTTCTATATAAAGCGCGCCAAGCCGCATGTCCCCATCTACGCTTTTCAGGATGTCCTGAAGCGCATCCGCCATCCGCCCGCCGTTCAATCCGATAGGCGCAATCTGGGTGTTGTCCGTGACTGTCCCTCTGAGGGTAGGCGTATCCGGCTGGTAGATTCCATATTTTTCGATATACTTCCCCATTCTCCTGCATCCGTGCCCATTCAGCGTCTCCGTGACCATAAAATAGCCGATGCCGTTATTCAGCTGGATGGCAGACCGATTGCTCCTCCCCCACAATAGGTTCCCATCCTGGTTAACGCTTTCAGAATGGTACTTCCATGTATCGTCATCTGTAGGTGTCGTCATATGGACAGAGTAGTCATATTCAGCGCCGTCTTCCCATTGGATGCCCAAATCTACTGTTAGCCCCTCCCTTTTCATTGTCTTGAATTTTGACTTATATAAAGCCGAGGCGCTCAGGCGTATCCCTTTTCTCTGCAGGACGCTGTTATTTACCCTGTCCGTCATGGCACCGCTCAGTATCCCGATTGCTTCCAATATCGTAGATTTACCGGATCCGTTGGCTCCGATAAATACATTCACTTTTCCCGGCTGGAAGCTTACATCGTACAAGGACTTGAAGTTTTTCACATTGATTTCCCTGATTGTCATGCCGTCTCCTTTATGAGTAGATTGGATATTTTTATTTGACAATACAAATTATAGCATAACATCAAAAAAAGTCCATATCTAAACTATAAAAAATATTGATTAACAATACTTTTTATAATTTTAGATATGAAACTTTTTATAGAATACGAATTATCTTTACACCCCAATCAACGCGTCAAACGTCCCCACCACATTCAGCCGCCCGTACCCCCACTCCCGGTTCGGGTAAGTCAGATCCGCGCTCCTGGAAGCGCCTCTGATGAAGTAGTTCTTGATTTCCCGGTTGGCCACGATTCGATTGTTCCCATCCACCACTGCCCACTGCATGAACTGCGCCACGGCTCCGGCGGTGATGGCGGCGGCCAGGGAGCTCCCTGTCTCCTTGCCGCGGATCGTGGACATATTCACCCCCGGGGCCGCGAAATCTGGGGTCACCAGGCCGATTCTGCTGTATCCCCTCCCGGAGTCGATGTAGAAACTGTTGTTGGCGGCATTATAAGTGGACACGCTGATCACGTCTTTCGCCATGGCAGGCTCCGTGAGGGTGATATAGGGCGAGGCCTCCAGAAAGTACGCAGGAGCGCTCATGAATTGGGTGATGGGCAGCCACATGTGGAACGTACCGTTGTAGATATCCCCCACTGCTTCCACCTGAAAAGTCCATATGCCGGGCGTGGGCAGAGCCACCCGCAGCACTACCACCTCCTCCCCGGAAGCCGGTTCCACCAATGTCCCTGCTATGGTGATCCGGGTTCTTTCATAGATGAAGCCGTAGGTGATGCTGTCCTGTATGCCCAGCCGTATGGGCGGGATGGTCTCTCCGCCCGGGGAGCGCACGGACACCGTGAACACGTCCGGCACATTCCCCCACAGTTCCAGCAGGAACCCCTCCACCCCGTCCGACACGCGGACTTCCACAGGCAGGGTATTGGAGTCCCCGGCCCGGCTGGGGGATTCCAGGTTCCCCTGGAAATGATGGCCTGCGTTGCCCTCGTTGCCGCCGCATACCACCACGGCGCGGCTGCGCTTTCCCGCGACGGCGTTCAGGTAACTGGGCAGCGGGTTGCTTCCAGCATGGTCTCCGTAGCTGGTCCCCAGCCCAAGGCATATCACTACCGGGCGGCGGAAAATTTCCGTGAACTGATCCGCATAGCGCACCCCCAGCATGATATCCGTCTCCTGGTAGGCGGGGACTCCGGAGGGAATCATGTAGAAGTCCCTCAGGTATTGTTTGGCCTGCTTCAGCTTCACTACAACGATGTCGGCATCCGGTGCGGCTCCGATATAGCCTATGCCATTGTCCAGCCTGCTGCCCGCCGCCACCCCCGCCATAGCGCTGCCATGTCCTTCCTCGTCCCGGCTGGGCACGATGGCATAGGGATCCTCTGACTGCAGGGCGCGGTCGATATCCTCCCTGGTGTATTCCGTGCCGTACAGGAAGCCCTGGGGCGGCGTGCCGCTCTGGATGGTCTGGTCCCAGATTGCCAGGATGCGGCTGTTGCCCTGGCTGTCCCGGAACGCCGCGTCGGTATAGTCGATTCCCTCTGGCGTCAGGCGGATGCACGGATCCATCCCCCTATAATAAGGAATTGTCTACAAATAACTGATGCGAGTTTATAGCCGTTTTCGTTG
>OFHB01000681.1_pt1 | contig 21548 bp, 18 predicted proteins | sample 1521881 | NCBI WGS metagenome assembly OFHB01 (sample SAMEA3504090, study PRJEB24116) | mouse gut metagenome | biome: mouse gut; feature: mouse-associated habitat; material: faeces | place: Denmark | collected 2011
GTAAGGGAACAGTTGGGCAGGGGGACGGTCTGAAAAGGCCTGAACTTCCCGGGAATGGCATCGGGGCGTTTTCGCCCCTGCCCTTCTGGGGACAGGAGAACGGGAAACAGTATTACGCTTGATAACTTCCGGAATGCCGTTGAAAAGTGTAAGGAGGTGCCTGTCTTGAGCGAACCACGGGGTACTATCGAAATTCATCTGAAAGAATTGCTTCAGGAATCAGGACTAAGCAAAAATTAGTTCTGCCAGAGAGCGGAACTGCAGCGGTCACAACTTGACGGTTATCTCAACAATACGATTACCTGCTTAGACATTGAGGTGCTGGCAAGAATATGTGACACGCTGGATTGCTCGACTTCAGACTTGCTCGAATATAAACCCTGCTAAAAGGAACAATGCCTTATAGAGCGTGTTGAACTGCGGGACGGATGCGAGTCTCAACACGCATCCCCATGGCACAGGACGCTTATTGCAAAACCTCATGCGGGAAAACAGGGAATGTCATCCGGCGATGGTTTCTGCAGGTGGCCCTTCGCACAGTCGAATAGTTTTGTTGCGCTGTCAAAGCTTTTTCTTTTCTTGTAATATGCCATAAGGCTGTGTATAATAAAGGCAGGGAAGGGCTGCAAAGACAGCAAGGGCACAGGTCTTTCCATCGGAGAAGGTGACGGAAAGCAGGTAAACATGAAAAAAAGAAAGAAAGCAGAAACAGAACAGGCGAAGAGCATGGAAGCGGCGGCTCTTGCAAAGCAACCGGAGGCAAAATGGGAAGACTTAAGCATATCCAATGATTTCCTGTTCGGAAAGGTCATGTAGGACGCAGAGCTTTGTAAAGAGCTGTTGCAGCGAATCCTGCCGGAGCTGGATATTGACCATGTGGAGTATCCGGAACTCCAAAAGACGATTAAGGAGGACTTTGAAGCAAAGGGGATCCGTCTGGATGCGTATGTAAATGATGGGAAAGGCACTGTCTATGATATAGAGATGCAGGCTGTCACATCCAAATATCTGCCGAGAAGGACCAGATACTACCAAAGCATGATAGATTTGCAGTTGGTCGATAAGGGCCAGGACTACGATACGTTGAACGATAGTTACATCATCTTCATCTGCCTGTCAGACTTGTTTGGAAAGGGCCGCTATAGGTATTCCTTTGAAAATATCTGCAAGGAAGACACGGAGGTCATGTTAAATGATGGGGCAAAAAAGATTTTCCTAAATGCAGATGGCAAAAAGGGGGATATAAGCGAGGAGCTGAAAGCGTTCTTAGACTATGTGGCAGGCAGACCGTCGGAAGATGCATTTGTAAAGAAGCTGGAAAGTGCTGTGGAGAACCTGAATCCGTGAACCTCGTTACAAATTGTTTTCCAAACACCGCATATTTTCGGTGTTTGTTGCTTGTTTTATAGTTCAAAATTGTGTACCCAACGGGTGAAAAATAATGCAATATCTTGAGGGTCATGGTATACTGGGATTAATGAAAAAATAAATCCCGGAGGTCACCATGAGAAAGAACATCACGGTTGAGTTTACAAATGAGCGCATCATTCCAAGCGGCGGGCTTGCTGTTGTGGGTGCAATCCTTGGCAAGAGCGATTTCGTCAAAAACTGCAACAACATGAAGGTTGACTGCAACCATCCCCAGCATCAGATAAAGAACGGTGATGTCATGCTGACGTATATCGGCATGCAATGCATGGGCAAGCCCTCTTTTGATGCCGTGCATGAAATGGATGACGACCCGGATTTTTATAAGGCGGCCCTCGGCATCTGCTACGCCATCCCCTCTGCGGAGACCCTGCGCCAGCGCTTTGACTTGATCGGCAGCTCCATCCGCAGGCAGGTTCTGGATGAGAACATTAAGATGCTGAAGTCCAACGGCGTTGTCCCGTCGAAGCAGCCTTGCGGATATGTCCCTGTAGACATGGACGTCTCCCCTTTCGACAATTCGAAGACCTGCAAGGAGGGCGTGTCCCGGACCTACAAAGGCTGCGACGGCTATGCACCCATGTTTGCCTATATCGGCAGCGAAGGATACCTTGCCAACCTGGAACTGCGCGAAGGGAAACAGCACTGCCAGAAAGGCACGCCCCAGTTCCTGGAGGAGACCATCGGCCTCTGCCGCCAGCTGACGGATGAACCCCTGCTCTTCCGGCTTGATTCCGGAAATGATTCCGCCGAGAACATCGGCATCCTCCTGGAGCGTGGGTGCCATTTCATCATTAAGCGCAACCTCCGTAAAGAAAGCAAAGAGGACTGGCTCAGGATGGCAAAAGACAATTCCCTTGACGTCACCCACCCCAGGGACGGCAAGGATGTTTATATCGGAAGCGACTGGAAGGAAATCACATACCAGGCGCAGGACGGTACCACGAAGCATGCCACGATCCGCATGGGGTACGAGATCATCGAGCGCACCATTGACAAAAAGGGGCAGTTCCTTCTTATCCCTGACATCGAGGCCAATGTGTGGTGGACCAATACCGGCTTCACTGACCGGGAAGTCATCGAGCATTACCATGCCCACGGGGAGAGCGAACAGTTCCACAGCGAGCTGAAGACGGACATGGATCTTGAGCGGCTCCCATCTGGTAAGTTCGAGACCAATGAGCTGGTGCTGGAGCTTGCCATACTGTCCTACAATATACTGCGCATGATAGGGCAGGAATCGCTTGGGAAAAGGAACCCCCATTTGAGACATGCTGTGAAGCGCCGCAGGCACAGGACGGTCATCAATAACCTGATCAATATGGCATGCCATGTGACGGAACATGCCCGGAAACTGATCATAGGCTTAGGAAAAAGCAATGTCTGGCGCGATGTCTTCCGGCATGTGTATTATGCCTTTGAATATTTTGCCCTCTGACCCGGATGACAACAGGATATCTGTCATTCTCGCCCCTATAGGAACGGGGCTTGTGAATTGATGCCATTTTTATAGAACAATAGGCATTACTACACAAAAATGAGGCATGCCGCCTATGTTTTTACCGGATAATTCCATCCGGTTTTAATTTGAGGTCAACTTCACGGATTCAGGTTAAAGCCCATGGACTATTATGAGTCCGCACCGTTCTATGCCGGGTTCTCTGACGAAGATAAGGTGAGACTCTACAGTGTGTTCGGCGGCGTACCTTATTATAACCGGCTGATTGACCCGGAAGACACAGTGCGGGAAAATATAGTCCGGCTGATTGCGTCTCCCGGGGCAAGGCTGGAAAATGAAGTGTCCATGTACCTGAACTCTGAAATATCCAAGATCACCAATACCAATGAGGTATTCGAGACATTGGCGAAAGGATTCTCCAGGTATAAAGATATCCTCGATCAGTCCCATGTATCCAGCGGGCCCACATTGGTGGATGTACTGGAGAAGCTGATGCGGATGGAGGTGGTGAAAAGGGAGGTGCCGATCAATGATGAAAATAACCGAAGGAAAGCCGGATATTATATCAGTGACAATCTGTCGCTGTTCTATTATAAGTATGATTAGAGCGTCAAAAGGTCTTACCCCTTTTGGGTTATAAATAAATTTGTATGTACCTTGATAACCGAATATATTGTTGTAAAAGCAGGACTTTTCGCCGATTTTCTGGTATAATGGAACTACAAATCAATGGAGGTTTCGCCATGTCATTCGTCCTTAATGATGCCAGTATGCAGCAGATGTCATTCCTTGACTCCTATAATACCCTGACTGACAGAGAAAAGAAGTTTCTTGAAAAGTCCTGGGCAAAATACTTTGCGGAGCATATCTTTCCAAAGATAGACGAAAGACCCTATGCCGTCCTTTACAGTGGGAAAGACTCCCGGCCAAACACACCGGTAAACATCCAGATCGGAGCCCTGATCATTAAGGAATTCAAGGGATTGTCCGATGATGAGCTGCTGGAGGCCCTGATGTTCGACATCCGTTTTCAGTATGCCCTTCACACAACCTCTTTTCTGGAGCAGCCGATGAGCGACAGGACACTGGGACGTTTCCGTGAGCGGTGCAGCGCCTATGAAAAAGAAACCGGGATCGACCTGCTCCATGACACAATCGTGTCCCTTTCCGGAGAGATGGCCGAGATGATGAAGCTTGACCTTTCGCTCAAACGGATGGACAGCCTGATGGTGGCATCCAACATAAAGCGGATGGGCCGCCTGGAACTGCTGTATACCTGCGTGGCAAACCTTGTAAAAGAAGCGGCGGCACGTAAGGAGGGACTGCCGGAGGAGCTGAAACACTACGCGCAGGCAGATGACCGCAACCGTGTCATCTACCATAACCGCAGTGAGGAAACCTCCGAAAAGATTGCTGCCATCCTGAAGGATGCTGTCACCCTGAAAGAACTGTGCGGAAGCAGATATGATGAATCCAGCAGCTACCAGCTGCTTCTGCGCGTGCTGAAGGAGCAGACCGTACAAAATGAGGACGGCACCCTGCGCCTGCGCACAAAAGAAGACGGAGGGATGGATGCGGCCATACTCCAGAACCCGGCTGACCCGGATGCCACATACCGGGAGAAAGCCGGGAAACAGAACCGTGGATATGCGGCAAATGTGGTGGAAGCAGCAGGGGAAGCCGGAAGCATCGTCACGGATTACCAGTATGAGAAGAATACCTGCAGCGACAGCCAGTTCATGAAAGACTATCTGGAAAAGGAAGAGGCGCACCAGGAGCAGGCAACTGTCGTAGCTGACGGCGCATACTCAGGAAGGACCAATGAAGAGATGGCCTCAGAAAAGAACGTGCAGCTGGTGACAACAAACCTTACCGGCCGTGAGGCGGAAGATATCGCGGCTGATTTTGAGTTTAATGAAGAAGGCACGAAGGTGGAAAAGTGTGCCGGGGGCTTTGAACCCAAAAGCTGCAGCCATAATTCCCAGACAGGCCAGTGCACGGCTTCCTTCCACCGCAGCCAGTGCGAACAATGCCCCCATAAAGACCAGTGCCGCCCTAAAACCTTCAAACGCACCTGCCGGAAAACAATATCAGCAAACACAAAACGGCGTGCCGAACAGCAGAGATACCGGGGGACGGAGGAATTCAGGGAGCTGTCCAACTTCCGGAACGGAGTAGAGGCCATCCCCTCCATACTGCGCAGGAAATACCATGTTGACCATATGCCGGTGCGCGGGCTGATCCGGAGCAGGCTGTTCTTTGGATGTAAAATCGGCGCTTTGAACTTCTCAAAGTTCTGCAAATATATGCAGGGCTGTAAAAGCCATGTTCCAAATACGGCAATAGCCTAAAAGAGCAGGGAGGCAGTTACTGTACAAAGACAAAATCAGCAGTATAAATCTGGCTTTTCCAGAAATATTGCAAACATATATTCGGTTTTCAAGGTTCCTGACGCAAAAGGAACTTTTTATTTTACCCTTTTGTCGCTTCAATCATAAGTATATCTTCGGAAACATCTCCCGCATGAGCGTCATGGATGTGGATGTCTTTTGCGAGCGGTATATCTGGGAGGACTTCGAGACAAAGCATGTCCCCAGAGCATTTGAGGAAATCTGCAGACAATATCTGATTCGCAGGAACCGCAGCGGCGGGATGGAGGAGCCTTTTGAAAAAATCGGGAAATATTATTATGACGACCCGGTAAACAGAAGAAACGGAGAGTTCGATATCGTCACCCTTGACAGGAAAGGGTATGTTTTCTATGAAGCGAAGTTCCGGAAAGACCCGGTGACGGACAGGATGATTCAGGAGGAAATAGCGCAGGTCAAGAACGCGGGACTTGACTGCTACCAATTTGGCTTCATTTCCAGAAGCGGTTTCCGCTGCGGGAAACAGGAGGACGTGATCCTGATTGCCCTGGAAGACTTGTGGAGGATGTAAGGAGTTTATAATTTGTTAATATTTATTTTTGAATAGTATATTGCAATAAATAATAGTATGTGATACAATGAACCAGTCAAAGATGAGTACCGAAAAAAGACGGTAGATACAGGACAATGTTGCATTGCGACATGGAAAATTCCTGTACAAGGGAAGGAAAGGAGGTCATTCATGAACACACAATTCAAAAAGGGCGCACTGGAGCTCTGCGTGCTCTCCCAGCTTGTGAGAGGGGACAAATACGGATATGAGCTGACCGAAAGGATATCTGACGAAATGTCCATTGCCGGCGGGACGCTGTATCCCATCCTGAGAAAGCTGAAAGCGGACGACTACGTGACCACATATCTGGTGGAATCGGAGTCGGGCCCGGCCAGGAAGTATTATAAACTGACCGATAAGGGGAAGCAGTATCAGTCGGATGTAAAGCAGGAATGGGAAGCATTCGCCCGGGCGGTGAATCAGTTGATTATGGAGTAGGAGGATAACGCTATGACGAAGCAGGAATATTTACAAAAACTGCAGGAAAAGCTGGAGCGTTTCAGTCAGGAGCTGCAGGAGGAGATTTTGGAGGATTACAGGCAGCATTTTGCCGAGGGGGAGAACGAAGGGAAGTCGGAATATGAGATCATCGAGGAACTGGGCAACATCGAGGAGATGATCAGGGAACTGTCCGAGGACGAGCTGCAGGAGGAATTTACCAAGAGGACCCTGGAGCCCGGCGGAACCAGCGATATGTCAGCACAGGCATCGGCGCAGTCTTCAGAGGAGGACAGCCAGGAACCGAAGAACACGGAGCTGAAGAGCAGCTTTGCCTACTCCGGCGCTTACAAGAGTGTAGTCCTGGAGGGCAAGGTGGCCGATGTGCGCGTGGAGCGTTCCGAGGATGACCAGATTCATGTGGATTACGAAGCCAAGGGCGTGAACAGCCAACTGAACTACGAATATTATCAGTACGAAGAGGACGGCACCTTCTACGCCGGAGTGAAGCGCAGAAAGGGCGCCAGGGACGACGGGGACGGCGAGGAGAAGATGGTGAAAGTGACCCTGTTCGGCAGGACGATAATCTCCTACGGAAATGTCGGCAGCTTCAGCAGCGGACAGGTCATCTCTTTGGTTGTGAGGGTTCCGAAGCATGTGACCAAAGTGGTCGCCAAGACGGCCAGCGGAAATGTACATGTGTCCGGTATCGAAGTGGAATCCCTGGAGAGCAACACCGGGAGCGGCAATGTGGCCATGGAGGAAATCATTGCCGACAGGCTGAAAGGCCATGCCGGAAGCGGCAACGTAAACGTGAACCATGCGGAATTCATATCCGGAAACCTGGAGACCGGAAGCGGCAACGTGAAGGCGGAGCGGATAAAGGGCAGGGATTTAAGATGCGGCACCGGAAGCGGCAATATTTCCTTGGATTCCGTGGTGGCTGAGTACCATCTGGGCACCGGGAGCGGCAATATCAAGGTGAAGGCCGTGGGCGGCAGCGAAAGAGTCGACATGTCCACCGGAAGCGGTTCGGTGAAGCTGTCCCTGGAGGACGTGAAGGGAATGGAAGCCACCGTCCGCAGCGGTTCCGGCAGCATCCGGATCGGCTGGGACGAGGAAGAGGGGCAGAAAGTGAAGAACGGCACCTACGCCTACGGCAACAGCGCCTGTAAAGTGCGGGCCACCACCGGAAGCGGCAGCATCAAGATTTACGGCAGCCAGGGCAGCCAGGTTTGACGAAGGGCGGCTGAGACTTATAGGGTGTAGTCGGGAAATCTTCGTACAGTGGAAGGCTGCGAGGATATGGCCATTGTTGCGAAGTATGGCTGAGGCTTACAGGGCATCGCCGGAATGAGCAGCATACAGGAGAACAGGGAATGTGGCATTGCATGAGGAATGTCCGCTCCCTGTTCTTGCGTTTGCGGTGATTTTAGGAAAATAGGGTACGTTACACTGTCACATAGGATTTTACATGAATTTTACAATCAAAAGATGGCTGATCTGATATAATTGCGGTACAATAAAATGAAATCAGAAACGGCAATCTGATTAAGGACAGCAAGGAAGTGCCTGTAAATAACTGATACGAGTTTAAAGCTGCCATGGCAGGGCGGCACTGCGTAAGCCGGTAACTGAACTTGGTGCAGAATCCGTCAACAGAATTTAGGGGGGCAGGGAATGATTTTTTGCGTGGAGGATGACAGAGAAATTCGGGATTTGATGCTATATGCCCTGGGCTCAGCGGGCTTTGAAGCCAGGGGGTTTGCGGACGGCGAGGCGTTCTTCCGCGGACTGGAGGAAGCGCGGCCGGAGCTTGTGATGCTGGACATCATGCTGCCGGGGGAGGACGGCATCGAGATACTGAAACGACTGCGGGGGAATGGGGTCACGGAAGACATTCCGGTAATCATGGCCACCGCCAAGGGCACAGAGTATGACAAGGTCATCGGCCTGGATCTGGGAGCCGATGATTATCTGGCGAAGCCTTTCGGGATGCTGGAGATGGTGTCGCGGGTGAAGGCCGTGCTGCGCCGCAGCAGGCCCCGGGAGAAGTCGGAAATCCTTCGGGCCGGGGCGCTGGAACTGAACCAGAGGGAGCATACCGTTACCGTGAACGGAGAGCGGATTATGCTTACCCTGAAGGAATACCAATTGCTTCAGATATTCCTGGACAATCCAGGCAGGGTGTTCACCAGGGATCAGTTGCTGGAACAGGTCTGGGGGGCTTCCTACGCGGGGGAGACCCGCACGGTGGACGTGCATATCGGCACTTTGCGCTCCAAATTGGGCGTCTGCGGGAATGCTATCGAGACCATCCGGGGTGTGGGATACCGGTATTCTTCCTGTGGATAGTGTGGAGGGTGTAAGCATGACAAAACGTATCTTTCGTTCCATCTGCCTGGCGGCGCTGGGGGTGTTTTTGTCCTCTGCGGTGCTGTTCATGGGCGTGGTCTACGATTATTTCTCCGGCGTGCAGCATGACCAGCTGAGGATGCAGACGCAGCTGGCCGCCCAGGGGGCAGCTAACGAGGGAAGCAGATATTTTGAGGGGCTGGAGGTGGAGGGCTTCCGCATTACCTGGATTGGGGCAAAGGGCGAAGTGCTCTACGACAGCGCTTCGGATTCCGCCGAGATGGAGAACCATATGGAGCGGGATGAGATCAGGGAAGCTTTCGCCGGCGGAAGCGGAGAGAGCTCGCGCTATTCCGTCACTTTGCTGGAACGGGCTATCTACTGTGCGGAGAGACTGCCGGACGGCACGGTGCTGCGGCTCTCCATGGCGCAGAATACTCCTCTTACCTTATTCCTGGGGATACTTCAGCCAGTGTGCATCGTCTTCGCGGTGGCGGTGCTTCTGTCGCTGTTTTTGGCGTTCCGGCTGTCCAGGGCCATCGTGAAGCCGCTGAACGAACTGGATCTGGACCAGCCTTTGATGAACCAGGAGTATGAGGAGATCGTTCCGCTGCTGAAGCGCATGTCCCAGCAGCAGCGCCAGATCCGGAAGCAGCGGGAAGAGCTGCGCAGAAGGCAGAGCGAGTTCGAGACGGTCACCACGGGCATGGCGGAGGGCATCGTCCTGTTGAACGGGAACAAGGTCATCCTGAGCATCAATCCGGCGGCTCTGCGGCTGTTCGGCACAGACCGTTCCTGTGAGGGAAAATATATCCTGTCCGTGAACCGGAGCCTGCAGCTACAGGAACTGCTCCAGAAGGCCGGGGACGGCAGGCATGCGGAAATGGTCATGGAGCTGAACGGCGGGACATATCAGCTGGCGGCCAGCCCCGTCTTCTCCGAGGGGCTGGTGTCCGGCGTGGTCCTCCTGATGCTGGATGTGACGGAGAAGGAGAAGACGGAGCAGCTGCGCCGGGAATTCACCGCCAATGTGTCCCACGAGCTGAAGACGCCGCTCCACACCATTTCCGGCAGCGCGGAGCTGATGGCGGAGGGCATGGTCCGGAACGAAGACATTCCTGTATTCTCAAGGCGTATCTATGCGGAGTCCCAGCGCATGATCCGGCTGGTGGAGGACATCATCAGGCTGTCCCATCTGGACGAGGGCGCAGGGGACATGAAATGGGAGGAGATGGATCTCCATGCCCTGGCAGAGGAGAACATAAACGTACTAATGCCGGAAGCGAAGAAGAGGGGCATCCAGGTGGATCTGGCGGGTGAGACGGTCTGGGTTCGCGGTATCCGGCAGCTGGTCTCAGGGATTTTCTATAACCTCATCGACAATGCCATCAAATACAACCACAGGGAGGGCAGCGTCCGGGTGACGGTGGAGGCGGAAAGGGCTGGCGCATCGGTGTGCGTGGCCGACACAGGGATAGGCATTCCCGCGGAGCATCAGGAGCGCATCTTCGAGCGGTTCTACCGGGTGGACAAGAGCCATTCCAAGGAAATCGGCGGTACGGGGCTGGGTCTTTCCATCGTCAAGCACGCAGCGAAGCTGCACGGAGCCGCGATTCAGGTGGACAGCATCGTGGGGGAGGGGACGGCCATCAAAATCCACTTTACAGGAATTTTACAATAACAGGATAATAGATTTGATGTCTATTTGATAAAATAATCCATAGAAAACGTAAGGAAGAAAGGACAGGGATTCTATGGATATTTTCGATGTGCTGACACTGATTGGAGGATTGAGCCTGTTTCTGTTCGGCATGAGCATCATGGGACAGGCTCTGGAGCGCAGGGCAGGGGGCAAGCTGCGCCTGCTCTTAGGCCGACTTACCACCAACAAAGCCGCTGGCCTTCTGACGGGGCTCGGCATCACGGCGGTGATTCAGAGCTCTTCGGCTGCCACGGTGATGGTAGTGGGCTTCGTGAATTCCGGCCTGATGACGCTGAAGCAGGCCATCCATGTCATCATGGGAGCCAATATCGGTACTACGGTGACGGCGTGGCTTCTGAGCCTGGCCGGAATCGACAGCGGCAATGTGTTCGTCCGGCTGCTGAAGCCCTCTTCCTTTACGCCGGTTCTGGCTTTTATAGGAATCCTTTTCTATCTGTTCTTGAAAAACGACAAGAAGAAGGACACCGGCATGATCCTGCTGGGATTCGCCACACTGATGTTCGGCATGGAGACCATGGCAGGGGCGGTGGAAGGGCTTCGGGACGTGCCGGGCTTCCAGAACTTCTTCCTTCTGTTCCGCAATCCTATCCTGGGAGTGCTGGCGGGAACGGCGCTGACGGCGGTCATCCAGTCCAGCTCCGCTTCCGTAGGCATCCTCCAGGCGCTGGCTTCCACCGGCAGAGTCTCCTACGGGGCGGCGATTCCCATCATCATGGGGCAGAACATCGGTACCTGTGTGACAGCCATGCTCTCTTCCGTAGGGGCAAACAAGAATGCCAAGCGGGCTGCCATGGTGCACCTGTCCTTCAATGTAATCGGCACCACGGTTTGCCTGGCGGTGTTCTGGCTGATCAAAGGGGTCTTCGCGCCTGCGCTTTTGGAGGAACCGGCATCGCTGTTCGGCATCGCCGTGGCGCATTCTATCTTTAATGTGCTGTGCACCATATTGATGCTGCCCCTGTCCGGCCTTCTGGAGAGGCTGGTGAACCGGCTGGTTCCGGATGCCAGGCAGCCGGAAGCCCAGTCCGAGCTGGACGAGCGTCTGCTGGCCACGCCCCCTATCGCGCTGGAGCGCTGCCATGAAGTGGCCGCGGCCATGGCGGAACTGTCCGTGGAAGCCATGGAGGAAGCCATGGAATCCCTGCGGGGGTATTCCCCGGAACTTGCGGCGGCTGTCCGGGAGAAAGAGGAGCGCAGCGACCACTATGAGGACATGCTGGGGACTTATCTGGTGAAGCTGAGCGCCAAGCGGATCAGTGCGTCGGACAGCGCGGAAGCGGCGAAGCTTCTAAAATTGATCGGGGATTTTGAGCGCATTTCCGACCATGCGGTGAATCTGCTGGAGTCGGCGGAGGAAATGCGGGGGAAGGGGATGGAGTTCACGGAGTCGGCGGCCGCGGAGCTGGAGGTCATTTTCAAAGCCGTGGAGGAGATTCTGCATTTGTCCCTGGAAGCCTTTCTGCGGGAGAATCTGGAAGCGGCTTCCATGGTGGAACCCCTGGAACAGGTCATCGACAAGCTGAAAGAACAGATGCGTACCAGGCATATCCTTCGGCTGCAGCAGGGAATCTGCACCATGGACGCGGGCTTTGTGTGGTCGGATCTCCTCACCAGCCTGGAGCGGACTTCAGACCACTGCTCGAACATCGCGGGGTGCGTCCTGGACATGGCAGACCACAACCTGAATCTCCACGAGTCTCTGCGCAGCGTGCGGAATGACAGCGAGGATTTTCAGCGGAAGTTCAAAGAGTACGCCGGGAAGTATTCCTTTGTCCACATGGGGAGCTGAGCGTATCTATCTTCTGGGTATTCCATGCACCGGTTCAGTTTCTGCCGTTTTTTCGGCAAACGTTGAAATAGCCGTTGAAATATGCTATAGTGTTAAAAATATCCGTTTGGGACTGTACAGGAGGGATGACAGGGGATGACCTATAAAATCATCATCACCGACGACAGCGCCGCAGATACCGCTTTTCTGCGGGGCCTTGCCGAAGAATGGGCGGCAGAGCGGCGGATCACGGCGGAAATCGCGGCTTATTCTTCGACAAACGAATCGCCGCCTATCAGCGGGATCTGATCGAGCTCCACTACCGGGAGGTGGACAACATGTACGGCCAGATGCGGGGGTGGCGGCACGACTACCGGGATCATATCCAGACCATGAAGGCTTTCGCCGCCGCGGATGATATGGATTCCATCCGCTCCTATCTGGATTCGCTGGAGCATGACCTGACCACGGTGGATACGGTCATCAAGACGGGCAACCGCATGACTGATGCCATCCTGAACAGCAAAATCTCGCTGGCAAAGTCGAAGAACATCCCCGTGACCGCCGATGCCCACATTCCCGTGGAGCTGGGGCTTTCCGAGGTGGATCTCTGCGTGATCGTGGGGAATCTCTTCAACAACGCTATCGAAGCGAGCCTGGCGCTCCCCGAGGACAAACGGTGCATCCGTGTGTACATGGAAATGAAGAGCACTCAGCTCTACATATCCTTTTTCAATCTGACTGCCCAGAAGAAGCAGACGAAAGTGGCGGGCCGGTTCAAAAGCACCAAAGGGGAAGGGCACGGCCTGGGACTGGTGCGCATCGACAATATCGTGGAGCGGCTGGGCGGGTATCTGAGCCGAAACAGCGAGGACGGCGCGTTCACCACTGATATTCTGCTCCCCTGTAAGAATCTGAACGGGTAATATTACAATTCATCACCTGAATACAACGATTCATCCCCGGGCTCACACAGGCCCGGGGATTTGTGATAGAGTACAGTTCGGAGGTGATAATATTGAAAAAAACAAATAAAAAGTCAAAACCATCTGACCACAAGAAGTACAATCCCCTGGGCAGCCTTGTCTGGGCGCTGAAGAGGATGTGGAAGATGACCCCGATGTACTGTCTCTCCTTTTTCGTATTCATTCCCATTTCCATTTTGACATCGGTGGTGGGGGACTATTTCCCGAAGGTTCTGATCGACGCGCTGGGAAACGGGTATTCCTTCGGACGGATCGCCGTTCTGGTGGTTCTGTACATGGCGACGCTGTGTGCGATTCAGGTGACGGATCAGTTTCTGCAGTCACGCCGGTTCGCATGGATGCTGTCCGTGACCGGTCAATATCAAATGGAAATCTGGCGCAAGGACTGTCTCACTGACTGCGAAAATCTTGACCGGCAATATTATCGGAGGATTAAGGATTATGCAAATGGCGATACCAAAAATGGGAACGCCGCAGTGGAATTCTTTTGGAAGGATCTGGTAGCCCTTCTGGTTTCCGTCCTGGGAATCGCCACCTACGCTTCGCTGATGACCGCCGTGAATCCTCTGCTGTTCCTCATCGTCGCGGCGACGGCGCTGCTTTCCTACATCCCGTCGCGGATGCAGGCCGCCTATACCGAGAAGAACAAGGACAAATGGGAAAAAGAGGGCAGAAAACTGGGCTACCTGGAGGGGCTGTCCGAGGATTTCGACAAAGCCAAGGACATCAAGCTCTATGACATGAGCGGCTGGATAGAGAAAATGATTGCCGACTATCAGGCCTATCAGCTCATGTGGGAGAAGCGCTGCACCCGCCGGGGGCTGTGGGCATCCGGCCTGTCTGCCCTCCTTGCGCTGATCCAGAATGGTGCGGCTTACGTTTTCCTGATTCTTGCTTTGATGGACGGGAAGATTTCCGTGGGCGATTTCGTCTTCTTCTTCGGCGCTGTTTCCACTATCGGGGAGTATCTGCGCGGGCTGATCGGGCAGACCGCCGCGCTGGCGTCCCGCGCCGACAAAATCGGCTACTATCGGGAGTATTTCGAAATCGAGGAAAAATTCAACCACGGAGCGGGCTGTCCGCTTCCTGCAAAGGGAACGCCCGTGAAAGTGGAATTCCGTGACGTATGGTTCCGATACGATGGCGCGGAGGAATACACCCTCAAGGGAGTCAACCTGACCATCGGGGCCGGGGAAAAGCTGGCGCTGGTAGGCATGAACGGCGCCGGAAAGACCACGCTGGTGAAGCTCCTGTGCGGCTTCTATATGCCTACCAAAGGGGAAATCCTCGTAAACGGCCAACCGATTCCGGCGTATAACATCGAGGAATACTACTCCCTCATCTCCGCCGTTTTTCAGGATATCAATATCCCGGCAATGACCCTCACGCAGTTCATCTCCAGCTGTGACGACGAATATGAGCGGGAAAACGCCGAAACCGCCGATCTCGCCCGGGCGGAAGCGGCGCTGCGGATGAGCGGACTGGGGGAAAAGCTGGATTCGCTGCCCCACGGCATGGATACTTATCTTCGCAAGGGCATTTTTGACGATGCCATCGACCTGTCGGGAGGAGAGACGCAGAAGCTGTTGCTTGCAAGGGCCATCTACAAGGGCGGTTCGCTTCTGGTGCTGGATGAGCCCACCGCCGCCCTGGATCCTATCGCGGAGAATCAGCTCTATCTGCAATATAACGAGATCACTGAAAATAAGACCTCCGTCTATATCTCCCATCGGTTTGCTTCCACCCGTTTCTGCGACCGCATTGTGCTGCTGGAGGACGGAAAAGTGACTGAGGTGGGCTCCCATGAGGAGCTGATGGCAAAGAACGGACAGTACGCCTATATGTTCGGCGTACAGGCAAAATATTATCAGGAGGACGTGAAGCATGAAAAAGAATAATCCCAATTTCCGCGCGTTCAAAATGCTCGCCGGACTGAACAGACGCTACTTTCCTGTATTCTTCTTCTCCAAGCTATTCGCCCGCGTCAGCCCGTTCGTCAATCTGTGGCTGTCCGCCGAAATCGTCACCGCCCTTTTCAACGGCGCCCAGAAGCGGAAAATCTGGACGCTGGTCATCATCGCGCTGGCCGGAAATCTGGCTCTTGCACTGCTGAATTCTGTCTTTGAACGGTTCCGGGGGCATGAGGAGACGGTTCTCAAGCAGAACGAAAAGCGCGCTTTTCTGAAAAAGACCCTCTCCCTGGACTATGATAAGCTGGAGGATCCGGCCATCCGCACCCTGCGCCGCACCATTCAGGAGAATGCCTGTATCAACGCAAACGGGATTTTGAGAATGCGCTGGATGATGGAATATATGATAGAGTCGGCAATCGCGATTGTGCTTTCGCTGGTTTTCTTTGCAGAGATGGTGGTGAAGATGTTTTCGGTGCCGTTCCGTCCTGGCGGTATGGCCTGTCTTGTGGGGATGGTTCTGTCTGTGGCGGCAATCATTCTCTACAATCGCTATTCGCAAAAAAAGATGGACAGCTACGAACGCGCGCTCAATGAAGCTTTGTTGGACTCAAACCGATTTGCGAGAGGAATGCCCGGCCACAGCAAGGATATACGGCTGTACAGGCAATATGTTCACGGGGAAAAGGTAATGGTTACGAACTGGCTGAAAATGTTGAGGGAAGCGTTTTTTGAAAAGGCCAAGAAAGACTTTCATTATACGTGGATTCGTTTTCTGTTCGAATTTCTGCTTCGGACGCTGGCCTATCTGTTGGTCTGTATGTATTGTGTGGCCAATGTATTTCCGGTAGGCAGCGTCATTAAGTATGTGGGATATCTGAACCAGCTGCTGGATAGCGTGGTGAATCTGTTCTACTATATTACCAATCTGAGCTCCAACACGCAGTTTGTTGAGGCCTATCTTTCATTCTTCGATATACCGAATGAGATGTATCAGGGCTCGCTGACTACCGAGAAGCGCTCCGACCGCAATTACGAGGTGGAATTCCGCAATGTCAGCTTCAAATACCCCGGCAGCGATGAATACGCGCTCCGGAATCTCTCCATCAAGTTCAAAATCGGCAGCCGTCTCGCGGTGGTGGGCAGGAACGGCTCAGGCAAGACCACCTTTATCAAGCTGCTCTGCCGTCTCTATGACCCCACCGAGGGAGAGATTCTGCTCAACGGCGCGGACATCCGCAAGTACAGCTACAGCGATTACCTCTCGATTTTCTCGGTGGTTTTCCAGGATTTCCGTCTCTTCTCCTTCCCGCTGGCGCAGAACGTAGCGGTGGCTGAGGAGTACGATTCCGGAAAGGTGATCGGCTGCCTGGAGGAAGCGGGCTTCGGCCAGCGGCTGGCCACCCTGTCCCAGGGAATCGAGACGCCCCTTTACAAGGATTTCGATGAAAAGGGCGTGGAAATCTCGGGCGGCGAGGCCCAGAAGATTGCCCTTGCCCGTGCGCTCTACAAGGACGCGCCTTTCGTAATCCTGGATGAGCCCACCGCCGCTCTGGATCCCATTGCCGAGGCGGAAATCTACGCCAAGTTCAACGACATGGTGGGGGATCGTACCGCAATCTATATCAGCCATCGGCTGGCCTCCTGCCGCTTCTGCGACGTGATCGCTGTCTTCGATAAAGGGCAGATCGTGCAGAAGGGCAGCCACGAGGAGCTGGTCGGCGATGCCGCGGGGAAGTACTACGAGCTCTGGAACGCCCAGGCGCAGTATTATGTGACGGAATAAGGAAAAGGGAATAGCTGCCGCAGGGATGACAATTGGCTCGCGCATTAGCCAGGCGGCAGCTCCACAGGAATCCGGTTGGCCCGCACATTAACCAGGCGGCAGCTCCACTGGAATCTCGTAAAGCACTTCATAGCTGCCGTCAGAAATCTCACCGTACGGGCCGGATTCCTTGCCGCTGCGGATTACTTTCAGAATCAGCTGCGTCCCCAGGGTCTCCGGCTTGGTAAACCAGTAGCCGTAAGTGTCATTGTCCCCGTTGGGATAGGCGGTGTAGTCATTGCCCAGTTCATCGGACAGGACAAATGCATAATCATCCCCGTTGTGGCCGATGGTGGCACAGTCGATGAAAAGCGTCACATACAGGGCGGATTCTTCTGCCCTGTCCAGTGAGATCCGATGCTCTCTGAATTCGTAAGTTCTGCCGATGTCCCAGCTTTTGTCCGTATAACAGGATTCTGGGTGTCTCCTATGGGGACGGCATATGCCGCTTCGATGGCATCAAAATTCTCTATGACAGCCCGTTGCTCTGCTCTGAAATTCGCCAGAAAGTTTCCGATGACAGGGATGGCTGCAAGGCTGACTGTGCCGAAGAGTACGGCCATGGCCGCCGCCAGGGGAATCATGAACCGCATTTTCAGGCTTTTCCGGTGGGCTTTTGACCGGGCGTCTATATATTCCAGGATGTAGCTTTCCCTGATGGCGCCCATTTGATCCAACAACTGTTCCTTTGCTTCTCTGCTCATAGATAAATACCTCTTTCTTCCAGTGTCATCCGAAGTTTCTTCCGCATCCTGGAAAGGCGGATGTTGATTGTGTTCTTGGTTGTTCCGCTGCTTTCGGCCAGTTCAGTTCCGCATCTGCCCGGCCCGGCACCCGGACACGGACAGAGGATTTTCGGCCGCGAAGGTAAGGAATTGTCTACGTTCTTATTGTCTCCGTAAATTCTCTGGGGCGCAGGGCAGAGCAGACGCTGTTTCTTGTTTTATGTGGTTCTGTGCGTGTTCATAATGTATATCGCAGAAAAGGGAAGATGCTTTCAGCATAAGAGGAAAAACTGAGAAAAGTTTAAATATAAACGGCATTTCATTCTTTCCAGCCGCATAGCATAGACAGTCATGCCGTTTATCTGGTTTTTGGGCAGAATTTAATCGCTGCATATATTTTTTGACAAAGAGTGCGGGAACGAGTCTGCCTCTCGCTCCCGCGGGTGTAAGGAATTGTCTACAAATAACTGCTGCGAGTTAAACGCTGTTTTCCTTAGGTTTACGTTGATAAGGAAGTATTCATAACAACTTATCAATAACGCTGACAAACAGAGTGCAAGCAAGATATGAGATTGTAGATACTCAACGTGCTGATGGTGTTCAGGGAACATAGCGGTATGGTCCTGCGGGAGGAGCATATCGTATGTTTCCAGGTGAACTGGGGGAATAAGCTGGACAATATAGGAAAGATTGCCGAAACGCTGGGCATCGGCCTGGAGAGCATTGTCTTCGTGGACGATTCGCCCCTGGAAATACAGGCGGTCAGGGCGATTCTCCCAGAGGTCGCAGCGATACCCTATCACAGGGAAAGGATGTATGGTCAATTCCGCTGCTTCAATCTGAGAAGGGGATACGAAAGGGGAGAATTAGGACAGCGGAATGAGACCTACCGGACGAACCGACACCGGCAGCAGCTTAGGGAAGAGAGCGGGAGCTACAGTGGCTATCTGGCATCCCTCGGGATGGAGATAGGGATACATGAGGCCGTGCCGCTGGAGCACGCGCGTATTGCAGAGCTTTCCCAGCGGACCAACAGGTGTACGAATGGGAAAAGGTATTCCGTGACAGACATCGGGCTGAACATGGAGCGTTCTGGTACAAAGATATATTCGGTTTATCTAAAGGATAGGTATTCTGATTTGGGACTGATAGGAGCCATGGAGATGACAGGCGATAGGCTGACGCTATTCAGTGTATCCTGCAGGGCGCTGGGCAGGGAGGTTGAGCGGCACATGATTGGGGATTTTTTGAGTGCAATAAAGGGATATATGCTGAAGGCCATGGACGAAAATGAGCAGGTGAACCTGAAGCCCCTCTACATCATGCGATGCTTTGACGCAGTCATGAAGATAAGGGCAGAAATGCTGCATATAGAGGATTCCGCCTTTTTAGAGGAAATGAACGAGGCATGCAGGTGTAGCTCAAATCTGTTGAATATCATCATGAGATACAATATGACAGGGCGCGGCAATCGGGCATATGTGGCGGAAAGGTTTCACAGGCTGATGGCATTGGAGACCGACATTGTGGAAAAGCTGGTCGATATTTTGAGGACGATTGCTTGACGTTTCCGACAGGGCATATTATCATAGAGACAGAAAGATGACGGAAGGAGCATGAGGCTATGGGGATATATGTGAATCCGGGGAATGCATCGTTTCAGGAGGCGATAAACTCTGAAATCTATGTGGATAAAAGCGGGTTGATAGCCTATATCAATGGTGGCATCCGAACCCAGCAGAAGAACCTCTGCGTCAGCCGTCCCAGGCGCTTCGGGAAGTCCATGGCGGCTAACATGCTGGCAGCCTATTACAGCCGCGGCTGCGATTCCAGTCGGCTGTTCTCCGGGCTTGCTATCGAAGGGGAAGAATCCTTTCCGATGCACCTGAACCGCCATAATGTGATTCGGTGGGACGTGCAGCGTTTCCTGGAAAGCAAAAGCGGCTACGACAGATTCATCAATGACATCGAGGATATGGTGATCCGGGACTTGAAGAAGGAGTTCCCGGAATGCGGCGATTTTCCGGAGGGCAGCAGGCTGAAGACGGTTCTTGACGAGGTATACGGACAGACCGGCCAGGGATTCGTCTTCATCATCGACGAATGGGACTGCGTGTTCCGCATGGCGAAGGAGCAGAAGGAGGTACAGAAGGCATATCTGGACTTCCTGCGGGGTCTGTTCAAGGGCGCGGAATACGTGGAGCTAGCGTACATGACGGGAATCCTGCCCATCAAGAAGTATGGGGAGCATTCGGCCCTGAACATCTTCGAGGAATACTCCATGCTTGACTCTGCGGAGCTGGCCATGTTTTTCGGTTTTACAGAGGAGGAGGTCCATGGACTGTGCACCAGTACGGGCATGGATTTCCAGGACGTGGAGAGATGGTACGACGGCTATCTGATGAACGGCATCCATATCTACAACCCAAAGTCTGTGGTGGACGCGGTGCGGCGGGGGAAGTGCAAGAGCTACTGGACCGGCACAGAGACCTATGAGGCGCTGAAGGTCTATATCGATTTGGATTTCGACGGGCTCAGGGAGGCAGTTGTGGGGATGCTTGGCGGCGCGCGCTGCAGGGTAGACGCCACCACCTCCCAGAACGACATGACTACCTTCAAGACCAAGGACAATGTGCTCACACTTTTGATTCATCTGGGGTATCTGGCCTATGATGAGGACACAGAGGAGGCCTTCATCCCGAACCAGGAGATAGCGCAGGAATATATGCGGGCCATAAAGGTGGGCGGCTGGGGCGGCCTGACGGAGGCCCTGAACTGCTCGGAGGAGCTGCTGCGCAGCACCTGGGCCCTGGACGGGGAGGCCGTGGCGGCGGGGATGTCCGCCATCCACGATGAGGCAGCCTCTCTCCTGAAGTACAACAACGAGAACTCCCTGACCTGTACCGTCCTCATGGCTTACTACAGCACAAAGGCATACTATATGAACCCTATCATGGAGCTGCCCTCTGGAAAGGACTACGCAGACGTAGTCTATCTGCCCAAACGCGGCATAGGCCGCCCGGCTCTGGTGGTAGAGCTGAAATGGAACAAATCCGCCCGGGGAGCCATAGCCCAGATTAAGGACAGGCAATACGCGGCCTGGATTGCGGATTACACGGGCGACATCCTGCTGGTGGGAATCAGCTACGATAAGAAGAGCAAGGAGCACGCCTGTCTCATCGAGACCTGGAGGAAGACCTGAGACAAGGATTGACCATACGATTACAACAGGACGCTGATGCGGAAGTACAGCAAGATCATCGTGATGGACGGCGGGAGGATCGTGGAGAGGGGAAGCTTTGACGAACTGATGGAGAGGGAAGGGGCGTTCCATAGGCTGTATAAGGTTCTGGAGGAGTGATGGCGGACTGCGGAAAAGACGAGCGATACTTCGGAGGCGATTGTTGACGCTTCCGACAGGGCATATTATCATAGAGTCATAAAAGACGGCGGAAGGAGTGCGGGACTATGGGGATATATGTGAATATGGGCGATGCATCATTCGAAATGTCGCGGAATTCCGATATTTATGTAGATAAAAGCATGCTGATAGCCCAGATGAACAGAGCTTATCGGACGGAGCGGCGGTTCCTCTGCGTCAGCAGGCCCAGACGTTTTGGAAAGTCCATGGCGGCTAACATGCTGGCTGCTTATTACAGCCGAGGCTGCGATTCCGGGCGGCTGTTCTCCGGGCTTGCGATTGAGGGGGAGGAATCCTTTCCGGTGCACCTGAACCGCCATAACGTGATCCGGTGGGACGTGCAGCGTTTCCTGGAAAGCAAAAGCGGCTACGACAGGTTCATCGATGATATCGAGCGCATGGTCATCCGAGACCTGAAAAGAGAGTTCCCGGAATGCGGCGATTTCCCGGAGGGCAGCAGGCTGAAGAGCGTACTGGACGAGATATACGGCCAGACCGGCCAGGGATTCGTCTTCATCATCGACGAAT